>Ga0335080_10005046_pt1 | contig 13536 bp, 11 predicted proteins | sample Lox_Sample_34_FD_206720 | JGI IMG/M metagenome (GOLD analysis project Ga0335080, IMG submission 206720) | Soil microbial communities from Loxahatchee National Wildlife Refuge, Florida, United States - Lox_Sample_3.4 | ecosystem: Environmental > Terrestrial > Soil > Wetlands | place: USA... | reverse complement strand
ACTCGACGTCGACCACCTCTGCGCGATGGCCAGGCTGACCTACTCCGCAATCGCATCGCTCGACGGCTACGTGGCGGACGCGGACGGCGCCTTCGACTGGGCCGCGCCCGACGAGGAGGTGCACGCCTTCGTCAACGACCTCGAGCGGCCGGTCGGCACCTACCTGTACGGGCGCCGGATGTACGAGGTGATGGCGTACTGGGAGACCGCCGACGGCTCCGCCGGCGTCACGCGCGACTTCGCGGAGCTCTGGCGCGCGGCCGACAAGATCGTCTACTCGACGACGCTGGAGTCGGTCACGAGTGCGAGGACGCGGATCGAGCGGAGCTTCGACCCCGAGGCGGTCCGGCGGCTGAAGGCGTCGTCGGGACGCGACCTCTCCGTCGGAGGCCCGGGGCTCGCCGCCCAGGCGATCGCGGCAGGGCTCGTCGACGAGCTCCATCTGTTCCTCGTGCCGGTCCTGGTGGGCGGCGGCACGCGGGCGCTCCCCGGCGGGGCCGCCCGCGTGCCGCTCGAGCTGGTGGACGAGCACCGTTTCGGGAGCGGCGTCGTCCACCTCCACTACCGCACGTGACGCTTTGACATTCCGGGCGGCGGATGCAACCGTCTGCGTAGCAACGAAGGGGTTGGATGCGGCGTGGTCCGAAGATCGTTGCTGCGGCGCTCGCAGGCTCGGCAATCGCCGGCCTGTTTTCGGTCGGGCTCGCATCGGGCGCCGGACGCCACCAGGCGGCGTCGGTGACGCTGCAGGTCGCGCCCCGCGGCCCCGGAGCGGTGGCGGTGTCTCCCGTCGGCGCAGGAGACGCCTCCAACCCCTGCGACGAGAACCAGGGGCAGAACTCCTGCACCTGGAGCTACAGCCCCGGCCAGAGCGTCACGCTGACGCCCTCCGTCCTCCCGGGAGGGAAGAGCTTCTCCGGCTGGAGCACGCCCGACTGCCCGGGCACCGGCCCGTGCACGATCACGCTCGACCAGGACGCGACGACGATCGTCGCCACCTTCGACCCCCTGACCCTGGGCGTGCAGCTCTCGCAGAACGACGAGGGGCAGGTGACGAGCGACCCCGCCGGGATCGACTGCAGCAACGGGGGCGATGCCAAGTGCAAGGCCACGTTTTCGCCGGGAACCCAGGTCACGCTGACCGCGACGCCGACCTCTCCCAACACGGTCAGGGCGTTCTCTCCGGGCTGCCGGCAGACGAGCCCGACGACGTGCACGATCACGGTCGACGACCAGACGACGTGGGTGGGCGTGGCGTGGAACAGCGACACGCTGCCGCCGCTGGCGACCACGATCGACGTGCAGTTCCGCCTCGCCAAGGGCGGCGACGGCACCGGCCGCGTCACCGCCCCGAAGCTCGACTGCGGCTCGACGTGCTCGGCCAAGTTCGGGTTCGGCACGTCGGTGACGCTGACGGCGACTCCCGATCCGGGCTCGACCTTCGGCGGCTGGAACGGCGTCTGCTCGAAGACGCAGACGACCTGCACGCTCGCGGTCGGCCCGATCACGTCGCTCAAGGCCCTGTTCGCGCGCGACGCGACCCCGCCGACCGCACCGGCGGGCCTCGAGGTGACCGGCGCCACGCGGACGAGCATCGCGGTCGCCTGGACGGCGTCGACCGACAACGTCGGCGTCGCCGGCTACCGGGTCTATCTGAACGGTTCCCCGGCCGGGAATCCGACGCAGACGGCGTTCGCCTTCTCCGGCCTCGTCTGCGGCCGCAGCTACTCCGTCGCCGTGGACGCGGCCGACGCCGTCGGCAACCGCTCGCCGAAGGCCGCGATCACGGCGCAGACGAAGCCCTGTCCCCTCGCGGCGCGTCTCGCCGGGGCCGCCGTGAAACGGGCAGGCGGCGCGCGGATCGTGACCGCGCAGCTGCGCGTCAACAGGAGCACGACGGCGCTGCTCAGGCTTGCGGTCGCGAGCCGGGTGGTCGCGAGCGGCCGCTACCGCGTCAAGCCGGGCACGAACGCGCTGCGCCTCACCGTCCCGGGCACGGTTCCGCGCGGTCCCTGCGTGCTCACGATCACGGTCGCCGATCCCGACGGCGGCGGCCCGCGCGCCTACACCCGCGGCATCCTCCTCCCGGCGCCGCGATGAGCACCGCCTCGGACGAGAAGCCGACGGAGCGCCGTCGGGCGAGCAGGAACCCGTTCGACTACCTGCCCCAGCTCGGTGCGATCGTGACGATCACCGCCACGGTGATCGGGCTCGTCTTCCTCTTCCATCCGGGGTGCTCGCCTCAGGACGTCGGCAAGGCGACGATCGACGACGTGCGTGTCGTGCAGCCGGTCACCTTCCAGCGGTACCTGCAGCGGCTCGAGCTGCCGCCGGGGAGCCTGAGCGGGCAGCAGCTCCGGCGACCGGGCGTGATGATCGAGTTCCACTACGAGATCGACGGCTTCCGCGGGAAGAAGCTCCCCCTGCGCTGGGAGCTGAACGACGCGGCGACGAACGACCTGGTCGACCAGGACCAGGCAGTCACGATCCAGCCGTCGACGAACGCCGAGGGGCGGAAGTGGTTCGTCTGGGTCCCCGCTCCGGCCACCGGCAGGAAGTACTACGTCACCGTCACGATCTACCAGCCGAACGGCTCCGTGCCGCTGCAGGACTTCGACTCGCCTCCGTTCCGGGGGACGGGGCGCGCTTCGTAGGCCGACCCGGCCCGGTCGCGCAGGTTAGGGTCGGCTCGTGACCGACGGCGCCGCGCTCCCGATCGACCCGGGCTCCTTGATCAGGAGCAGGCGCTACCGCGTCCTGCTCGTGCTCGCGGCGGTGATCGGCCTGCTCGTCTCGCTCGCGTCGTGGGGGTTCCTCGAGCTGGTGCACGAGCTGCAGCACTGGGTGTTCGTGGCGCTCCCCGGCGAGCTCGGGTTCGACGAGGTTCCGGCGTGGTGGCCGCTGCCGGTGCTCGCCCTCGCCGGCCTGCTGACCGCGCTCGCGATCGTGCGGCTCCCCGGGCGCGGGGGCCACGAGCCCTCGGAAGGCATCAAGACCGGCGCCCCGACGCAGCCGATCGAGCTCCCCGGGATCCTCCTCGCCGCCGTCGCGACTCTCGGTCTCGGGCTCGTGCTGGGCCCCGAGGGGCCGCTGATCGCGCTCGGCTCGGGCCTCGCGATCTTCGCGATCCGTCTCGTCAGGCGGGACGCGCCGCAGCCGGTGCTGGCGATCCTCGCGGCCGCCGGGAGCTTCGCCGCGATCGCCTCCATCTTCGGCTCCCCGGTGATCGGGGCCGTGATCGTGATCGAGGCGGCCGGGCTCGGCGGGGCGATGCTGCCGGTGATCCTCCTCCCGGGCCTGCTGGCGGCCGGAATCGGCTCGCTCGTCTTCATCGGGATGGGGAGCTGGACGGGGCTCTCCACGAGCGCGTGGGCGCTGACCCCGCTGCCGCTGCCGCCGGTCTCGACTCCGCATGCGAGCGACTTCGGGTGGACGATCGTGCTCGCGCTCGCTGTACCCGTGGTCACGTTCGCGATCCTCGAGCTCGCACGGTTGGTGAAGCGGCTGGTCGCGGTGCGGCCGTTCGTGCTGACGACCGTGGCCGGGCTCGCGGTCGCGTGCCTCGCGATCGCCTTCCATCACTGGACCGGGCAGTCGGTCGACGCGGTGCTGTTCTCCGGCCAGGAGGCATTCGGGTCCCTGTTCAAGGACGCGCCGACCGTTGCCCTGTCCACCCTCTGGCTCCTGCTGCTGCTCAAGGGGCTCGCCTGGAGCGTGTCGCTCGGCAGCTTTCGCGGTGGGCCGACGTTCCCGGCGCTGTTCCTCGGCGCAGTCGCCGGCCTGATCGCCGCTCACCTGCCCGGCTTCGGGGAGACCCAGGCGGTGGCCGTGCTGATGGCGGTCGGCGCCGTGTCGGTGCTCCGGCTCCCGCTCTCGTCCGTCGTGCTCGCCCTGCTCCTCACCTCCAAGGCGGGCCTCGGGGTCGCGCCGCTGATCATCGTCGGCGTGGTGATCGCATACATCACCATCGAGGTGCTGTACGAACGCCGAAAGGGGCCGGACGAGGCCGAGGTCGACGCGGAGATCGCCGCGGCCACCTCGGGCGTTTCCCGTTAGGTCTCCGCGTTCGTCAGCGTCCGGAGCATCGTCTCGACGCGCTGGAGCCGGGCGGTGAGGTCGTCGAAGCGGGCATCGAGCCGTTCCTCTTCCCGCTTCTCCTGCTCGTCCTCGGTGGCCTGGCGCGCCCGTTGCGCCCGCTCGACGAACGAGGACGTGACGGCGGCGGTGACGATCGCGAGCAGGGCGATGCCCTCGAACATCACGACCGAGGCGACCAGCCGCCCGATCGTGTCCTGCGGCGTGACGTCGCCGTAGCCGACGGTCGTCACCGTCTGCAGGGCCCACCACATCCCGCGGAAGACGTTCGGGTACTCCCTGTGGTCGAGCAGGCGCATCAGGAAGCCGCTCGCGACCACGACGACCGCGGTCGCGGTGACGATCGTGCCCGCCGCACCGCGAACCGTGACGGGCTCGCGCAGGAACCGCGACATCGTGCGCTCGAGCAGGATCAGGCGCCGCATCCGGTCCGATCGTATGCCCCCGCCCGGACGGGTCGAGCGCAGCCCGGCTAGCGCGTTCCGCGCAGCCAGTTGGAGATTCGCTCCGTGAGCGGCGGCTTCCCCGGGACCCACTTCGTCTCAGGCGGCTGCGCCCGGAACGGCTCGAGCCCGGCGGCGTCGGCAGACGGGATCTTCAGCGTCACCTCGCCGGGGTGGATCGTGCCGACCTGCTCCGCGCGAACGTAGCGAAGCTGCGCGTGCTGCCCCGACTCGACGGCCAGCCCGTCGAAGATGTCGCTCTGCTTGTCGCCCTCGACCTGGGCGACGGTGCCGACGGCGACCCCGTCGGAGGCGACCACGCTCCACCCTTGCTCGATCTGCAGCCAGGAAACCGGATCCGCCATCGCGGCCACGGTAGCACTCCCGGGCCGCCGGCTCCCGGACGCTCTCGGCCCGTCATTCGAGCGGCTTCACGACGTGCACGCGGACGTAGTCGCTCTCGCTGAAGTTGCTGAACTCCGTGCCGAGGAATCTCGCCCGCGCACGCCAGAAGCCGACCCACGGCGGCGTCCAGTTCGCGACGAACGTCCCGCCCGAGCCGACGTCTCCGCTCAACACCGTCGCGAACTGCCAGCCGAAGAGAGGGTCGAGTCGGTCGATCTCGACCTGGACGCGGCCGCCGTGGCTCGCGGACGTCACGTGGACGCTCAACGGCACCGACTGCGACGCGGGCGCTTCGAAGAACTGCGCCCCGTACACGGAGATGCCGGTCGTGGTCACATCGCGGGTCACGACCTGCAACCTGTAGTCGCCGGCGGACTTATGGCGCGAGCGGACCGCGACGAAGTACCGGCCGGGCGCGAGGCTCTGCCGGAGCACCTGCCGTCCCCGCGCGCCGCATGCGCACGCGACGCGGCCGCCGTCCTCGTGGAGGACGAGGAGGTCGAGGCCGACGTCCGGCTTCTGCTCGAGGTCGATCCTCGTCAGCTGGTGGGGGCGCGGAACGGTGAAGTGATAGAGGTCGACGACGTCGATCCCGTTGCCGTCGATCGCTCCGCTCGCCCATTCCCCGTTTGCGAGCTCGACGCCCGGAGCGCCGTCGTCGAGCTCGTACGCCGCCGCCTGGAGGTGATACGCATAGTCGACCGGAGTCGTTCCCTCGGCGCGGACGACCAGGCTGTAGAGGCCGCCTCCGTCGAGCCCCGGCGTGAAGACGACGTAGCCGCCGCAGGCGCTCGACCGCGCGGGCTTCGCGAGGCGGAACGAGTACGTGTTCGGTCTGTAGATCCCCAGCTCGAGGCAGTGGCCCGGGGTCGTGACGTTGACCCGGTACGTCGTCCCGCGCGCCATCGCCACCGACCATGCGTCGGCGGTGTCGAGGACGGGATTCACCGTCGCTCGCACTCCGCCTGCCGGGAGGGCCTGGCCCGGCGGCGCCTCGGCGGGCTCGGCGGCGAGGAGCGTGAGCCGGAAGGGCCCGTTCTTCGACTGCACGCCGCGGACGATCCCGACCAGGTACGAGCCGTCTTCGTACGCCTGCCACGCCGCGACGGCGCGGCCGTGCGCGTCCGTCGCGGTGCAGGCGATCTCGTGCCGCTGCGACCGAGCGACGCGCACGATCTCGATCGCACCGTCGAGCTTGCCGCCGGCCTGGAGGGTCGCGGCGAGCGCGCCGCGCCGGGGTGCCTTCACCGCGTACCAGACGATGCCTTTGGCGGTCGCGCAGGACGGCTGCGGCTCGCGCTCCGAGACTCGCGCTCCGTTCGTCTTCCCCTCGACGGTCGCGGGCACCGAGGAGATCGGGGTCCCCTCGGAAAGGGTCGCGCTGCTCGCGCGCGGCGCGGACGCCGCGCCGGTGATGCAGAGAAGCGCGGCACCAGCGGCAGCGGCGGCGAGGACGACGCGCAGACGGCAACCACCCATCCGTTCACCCTCCAGGTTCTCGACCCGCCACCCGACGAGATAGCACCCGCCGTGCCCCGTGGCATCGGGACATCCGCCGAAACAGGCTGCGTAGTTTGCGGCAACGCGGTTTCGACCTGCCCGGCCGGGGCAGTCATCCAGACCGGTACGATCGACACCGTGGCCCGGCCCTTCCCCGCAACGGCGACCGTCGAGGACCTCGGCCGTTGAAGACGCGCGTCGTCGTGCTGGGGGCGGGGTTCGGAGGGCTCGAGCTCGCCACGATCCTGTCGGAGGCCCTCGGCGACGCGGTCGACGTGACGCTGATCGACCGGAGCGACGCGTTCGTGTTCGGGTACTCGAAGCTCGACGTGATGTTCGGCCGCAAGACGCTCGACGCGGTCCGCCTCCCGTACGAGGAGCTCGCGAAGCCCGGGGTGCGCTTCCTGCGGGAGACGGTCACCGCGATCGAGCCCGAGGCGCGGAGCGTGACCACCGACGGCGGCGCCCACGAGGCGGACTTCCTCGTCGTCGCGCTCGGCGCCGACTACGACTTCGCCGCCACGCCGGGGCTCGCCGAGGGCGGCAACGAGTTCTACTCCGTGGCGGGCGCGGAGAGGCTGGCCGAGCTGCTGCCCTCGTTCTCGGGCGGCCGGGCGCTCGTCGGCGTCTGCGGTGCGCCGTTCAAGTGCCCGCCGGCGCCCAGCGAGTGCGCGCTGCTGCTCGACGAGTACCTGTCCGAGCGGGGGATCCGCGGCGAGTGCGAGCTTTCGATCGTGATTCCGTTCTCGACCCCGGTGCCCCCGTCGCCGGAGACCTCGCGGGCGCTCGTCGCCGCCTTCGAGGAGCGCGGGATCGAGTTCGTCCCCGGCCGCCGGGTGAGCTCGCTCGATCCGGCACGCCGCGTCGCGGTGCTCGACGACGGCGGCGAGCTGCCCTACGAGCTCTTCCTCGGCGTGCCGAGGCATCGTGCGCCCGACGTGGTGATCGCGAGCGGCATGGCCGTCGACGGCTACGTGCCCGTCGACCCGGGGACGCTGGAGACGCGCTTCCCGGGCGTGTACGCGGTCGGCGACGTGGCGACGATCGGCGTTCCGAAGGCGGGCGTGTTCGCCGAGGGTGCCGCGCGCGTCGTCGCGGCCTCGCTGCTCGCCGAGATCCGGGGCGGCGAGCGGCCCGGGCCCTACGACGGCCTCGGCTCCTGCTACATCGAGTTCGGAGGCGGCCGGGTGGGCCGGGTCGACGTCGACTTCCTCTCGGGGCCGACGCCGACCGGCGTCTTCCAGGCGCCCTCCGGCGCCCTCGTCGCGGAGAAGGACGAGTTCGGCGCGAGCCGCCGCGCCCGCTGGTTTCGCCGCTCCTGAGCGGCTACGTCCGCTGCGCCATCCGGAAGCTGTTGCCCGACGGGTCGCGGAACCCGGCGTCGATCCCGTACGGCTGCTCGGTCGGCTCCTGCGAGAACTCGACGCCGCGGCTCTTGAGCTCCTCGTAGGCCGCGCGGCAGTCGTCGGTGGCGAAGAAGAGCCCGCCCGAGGCGCCCTTGGAGAGCAGCGCGTTGATCTGGGCCCTCGTCTCGTCGTCGAAGACGGGCGGGCCGGGCACCGCCATGAGCGTGATCGCGACGTCCTGCCCGGGCACGCCGACGGTGAGCCAGCGGAAGTTGCCCAGCTCGGGCACCGTGACGTCCTCGCGGACCTCCATCCCGAGCTTCTCGGTGTAGAACGAAAGCGCCTCGTCCTGGTCGTGCACCCAGACCTGCGCGTTCGTGAGCTTCAACATCGTCGACCTCCTCGACTGTTCGGAACTGACTGCAGCGACGCTAACGGCGCTGCGGGGGCTTGTCTTCTCGAAACGTGCTGGACCGCGGACGGGCGTACGCCTGCAGCACGCACGTCGGGATCTGCACCCGCGCGGACGCAGGCGGGAAGGAGGCGCGGTACGCCGTCGGAGAGAGTCCGTAGGCCCGGCCGAAGCTCGTCGTGAACGAGCCGACGCTGCTCAGCCCGACGGCGAAGCAGATCTCCGCCACGGGCCGGTCGGTGTTGCGCAGCAGCTCCGCCGCGCGCTCGAGCCGCCGCGTGAGGAGGTACTGGTGCGGCGTCTCCCCGAACGCGCGCCTGAACTCCCGGCTGAAGTGGGCGGGCGAGACGTGCGCGGCCCGCGCGAGCGCGGGCACGTCGAGCGGGTCGCGGTAGCGCGCGTCGGCGAGGTCCTTCGCACGCAGGAGGTGCCGGGCCGGGTGGTGAACGGTGCCCACGGCCCTGAGTATCGCGAACGCGCTACGGGCCCGGCACCGCCGAGACGGGCGGGGACGGCACGCTCCTGTTGCCCGAGGTGTCGACGGCGCGCACCTCGTAGTAGGAGGGCACGCCCGCAGGAGCCGTCGAGTCGACGTAGACCGGCCGGTCGAGCAGGCCGGTGCCCAGCTCCGTGTACGGGCCGTCCGCGGCCGGGGCGCGGAAGACCTGGTAGCCGGCGAGGTCGGGATCGCTCCCGTAGGGCCAGGAGAGCGCGATCGCGCCGGTCGACACGGTCGTCTCGGGCGCCTCGGGCGCCGCCGGCGGGGTGCGGTCTGCGAAGAGGAACGGGAGCAGGTCGAGCAGCGGGTCGACGCCGAGCTCGCGCGCGTCGCTGACCGGGAAGCTTCCGGTCCCGGGCAGGTCGTCGTGGAGGCAGGTCGCGTTGTCGACCGCCGCCGCCTCGCGGTCGTCGGTCCATTGGAGCGTCGTCTCCGCAGAGCCCGCCTGCCGGAGCATCGCGCCGATCGCGCGGCGACGCAGCTCGTCGGTGATGATCGCGCGCTCGACGACGAGCGTCGCGTGCCGGCCGTGGAGGGCGGCGAGGAACGCGGGCCGGCTGCCGTGGAATGCGCGCCTGATCGCCTGCCGCTCGACCGCGAGCACCTTCGACTCGGGGACGAACGCCGCGGTCTCCAGCGAGGCGCGCGAGAACAGGGCGGTCAGCGCCTCGTGCCCGTTGCGGGTCAGGGCGGCGAGCTCGCGCACCGCTGCGATCCGGACCCGATGGCCGGGGAGCGTGCACTGGACCCCGGCCGGCAGCACGATCTGCCCCTCCACGAGCGAGCTGTTGAACGCCGAACCGCCCACCGCGGGGCCGTCGCAGAGCGTCGAGTCGCGGGCCCAGAGGTAGACGCAGGCCGCCGCCGCCTTGTCGGGGTCGAGCGGGCCGCCGAGGTTGCCCCAGCCCCAGGACCAGACCGACGCGAGGCCGGTCTCGGCGGCGACCTGGCGGGCGGCGAGCGCCTCCCACTTGACCACCCGCAGCCACGCCTCGCGCGGCTCGAGCCCCTCGCGGCCGCCGATTCCGGGCTGGACGAGGGTGTGGAAGCCGAGCATGATCCCGAGCTGCGACGGCGGCACGCCGATCCCGCCGAAGTCGGCGACGAGCTCACGGATCCCGAGCCGCATCCGGCGGTTGCCCATCAGCGGCCCGAGCGAGGAGATGTGGGAGGCGTCGTAGTACGCCTCGTAGACGATCTCGCCCGCCTGTGCCACCTGCTGCCACCAGGCGGCCGTCGCCGCTCCCGCGACCGTGTAGGCGCCGTGGATCAGCAGCACCGGGTAGGCGCCGCCGGCCGCGAGCCCCTGCATCAGCGCGAGCACGTCGGCGTGGTAGGTGCTGTTGGTGGGCGTCCACGGCGCCGGGATGTTCGAGCCGAACAGCTCGTTGAGCGCGATCTGGGGCGTCGAGCAGCCGGCCGTGGCGACGGCCTGCGCGAGCAGCTTGGCCACCGTGCCCGGGATCGAGGCCGGGTCGGCGGGCGCGGCCGGCTGGCCGACGAGCGCGGGCAGGTGCAGCGCGAAGTAGGTGGTCGCCGCGCCGTGCGCGCGGTAGTAGGCGGAGGCTGGCTTTCCGCCGGAGGTCACGATCACGCCCGGGCGCGCGAGCACGTCGCGCACGTCGTCCGTGACCGCGTCGCCGTAGTCGACCCAGAGCGGCCCGGCCGAGGGCAGTACGCAGGGCGCGGTCGCCGTGGGAGTCGCGCGGGTCGGGGCGGGGAGGACGAGCACGAGAAACGCCACCCCCGCGAGCGCGGCAGGGAGGCGCAGCGAGCAGAATGTGGGCGCCCGCTGAAGCATGACCCTCCTCTCGACTCCGAAAGTGAATCACATCTGGCAACAGGCGCCGCCGGATCCGGCTCAGATGACGAGGCGATCGTCGCGCCGGCTCCCCGATCGTCCCTGGAGCGGCGCTCGCCGCCGAGGATTGCGACCGCGCCTTAAGATCAGCTTGCCCCTTGTCGTAAGGAGTCACCTGTGGACTTCCTCCTGCTCGGCCCGCTCGAGCTCCGCGACGGCGACCGTGAGCTGACGGTCACCGGCAGGAAGGAGCGCCTGCTGCTCCTCGACCTGCTGCTCCACGCCAACGCGCCCGTGCCGCGCGACCGGCTGGTGGACGACCTGTGGGAGGAGGAGCCGCCCGCGACCGCGGCCGACGCGCTGTACGTCTACGTCTCGCACCTGCGGGGCATCGTCGGCCGCGAGGCGCTGCGGACGCGCGGCAGCGGGTACGAGCTGGCGGTCGACCCGGGCCGGCTCGACGTGCAACGGTTCGAGCAGCGCGCCCGCAGCGGCCGTGAGGCGCTCGAGGCGGGCGGGGCGGAGCAGGCGGCGGCGATCCTCCGCGAGGCCCTCGCCCTGTGGCGCGGGCCCGCCTTCGGCGACCTCGCGGACGCCCGCTTCGCGCAGCCCGCGGCGGCCGCGCTCGAGGCGCAGCGGCTGACCGTGCTCGAGGACCGGATCGACGCCGACCTCGCGCTCGGCGAGTTCGCGCAGGTCGGTGCGGAGCTCGAGGCGCTCGTCGGCGAGCACCCGCTGCGAGAGCGGCTCTGGGGCCAGCTGATGCACGCGCTCTACGCCGCCGGCCGACAGTCGGAGGCGCTCGACGCGTACCGGCGGGCGCGCCGGTCGCTCGTCGAGGAGCGCGGCCTCGAGCCCGGTCCCGCGCTCAGGCAGATCGAGCAGGCGATCCTGCGACAGGATCCGTCGCTGATCCCGGCCGTGCCGTCGTCGAGCCGGCGCGTCTCGGGCGTGCGCAGGCCGGCAACGCCGCTCATCGGCCGCGAGCGCGAGCTCGTCCGTCTCTGCGAGCTGCTCCGCGACCCCGACGTCGCGCTCGTCACGCTGACCGGGACGGGCGGGATCGGGAAGACCCGGCTCGCGCTCGAGGCGGCCGAGCGCCTCGCCGGGGACTTCCCCGACGGTGTCTGCTTCGTCGAGCTCGCCGCGATCACCGACCCGGCGCTCGTCCTGCCGACCGTGGCGCAGGCGCTGGGCCTCCAGGTCGACGCAGATCCCGGTCTCGCGCTGGGCGAGCACCTGGCCGGCCTCGGGCTCCTGCTCGTGCTCGACAACTTCGAGAACGTCCTCGAGGCGGCGCCCGCGCTCGGCGAGCTGCTCGCCGCGGCGCCGCGGCTGAAGCTGCTCGTGACGAGCGTGGCGGCGCTGCGGATCGTGTCCGAGCACGACTTCTCGCTGCCGCCGCTCGACCTCCCGACTCCGGGTGCCCACGCCGACCAGGCAGCGCTCGCCGCCGTGCCCGCCGTGGAGATGTTCGTCAACCGGGCGCGGGCGGTCCGCGACGACTTCGCGCTCTCCCCGGAGAACGCCGAGGCGGTGGCCGAGGTGTGCCGCCGGCTCGAAGGCCTGCCCCTCGCGATCGAGCTCGCCGCGGCACGCGTGCGTCTCCTGCCCCCGCCGGAGCTCCTCGCGCGCCTGACCAGCCGGCTCGACCTCCTGACCGACGGTGCGAGGGACGCACCCGAGCGGCAGCGGACGATCCGTGCCGCGATCGACTGGAGCTACCGCCTGCTGGAGGCCGACGAGCAGCTGCTCTTCTCGCGGCTCGGCGTCTTCGTCGGAGGCGCGACGCTCGAGGCGATCGAGACCGTCTGCGACGAGGTCGCGACGCTCGATGCGATCGCCTCGCTCGTCGACAAGCGCCTGCTCGGCCGCTGGGGCGATCGCGCCCCGCGCTTCGTGATGCTGGAGACTCTGCGCGAGTACGCGCTGGAGCAGTCCGCCGCGAGCGGCGAGACGGAGGCGCTGCGCCGAAGGCACACGCGCTACTTCCTCGAGTTCGCGCGCGGGATCGAGGAGGGCCTTGGCGGCCCCGAGCAGGGCCGGCTGATGGAGCGGCTCGAGGCCGACCATGCGAACCTCCGCGCCGCGATCGCGGCGGCGGTCGCAGCCGGGGACGGCGAGAGCGCCGTCGGGCTCGCCGCCGCGCTGAGGCGGTTCTGGCAGGTCCACGGCCACGTCGACGAGGGCCTGCGCGCGCTCGAGTCGGTCGCCGACGCGTTCCCGGACGCGCCGCCGCTCGATCGCAACAAGGTCCTCAACGGCGCCGGCGTGCTGCTCGGGGAGCGCGGCGAGTACGCCGCGTCGCGTGCGCGGTTCGAGGAGGCGCTCGCCGTCGCGCGCGAGATCGGGGACCACCGGCGAACGGCGGTCGCGCTCTCCAACCTCGGCAACATCTCGCTCTACGAAGGGGACCTCGACGCGGCCTACGCGATGTACCGCGAGGCGCTCGGCATCTACGAGCAGCTCGGCGAGCAGGTCAACCAGGCCGTGGCGCTCGAGAACATCGGCCTGGTCGAGCTGGCCCGCGGGGAGCCGGAGCAGGCGGTCGCGACGTTCGAGACAGGGCTCGCGCGGGCCGAAGCCGGGCAGGCTCCCCACGAGGCGGCGTCTGTCTCTATTCCGCTCGCGCGCGCCCGGCTGACCGCGGGCGAGCTCGACCGGCCGCGGGAGCTCCTGATCTCGGCGCTCGTGACGCTGCAGGAGCTCGGCGACCCGCACAAGTCGGCCGAGTGCATGGAGGCGTTCGCGAACGTCGCCCTCGCGGAGCAGCGGCCCGCCGACGCGGCCGCCCTGCTCGGCGCCGCCGCCGCGCTCCGGCGCTCGATCGGCGCGGTCCGCCACGGCGACCAGCGCGGCTGGTACGAGACGACCGTCGAGCGCGTCCGCGGCGCGCTCGGCGACGAGGCGTACGCCGCGGGGACCGCCCGGGGCCGCGCGCTCTCGGTCGAGGAGGCCGTGGCTCTGTGCGCCGAGCTGTCGGGCCGTCCCGCCGCCACGGCCTGACGCCCCCGCTGCGGGAGGCTCCCGCGTGC
>Ga0335080_10005044_pt1 | contig 13539 bp, 12 predicted proteins | sample Lox_Sample_34_FD_206720 | JGI IMG/M metagenome (GOLD analysis project Ga0335080, IMG submission 206720) | Soil microbial communities from Loxahatchee National Wildlife Refuge, Florida, United States - Lox_Sample_3.4 | ecosystem: Environmental > Terrestrial > Soil > Wetlands | place: USA... | reverse complement strand
CGAAGCAGGCGGCCACGTGGTAACGACGATTCTCATCGCCATGGTTGCCATGCTCTTCACGGCCGTGAGCTACGGAAAGATGGCGCGCGCCTATCCCACCGCTGGCTCGGCATACACTTACGTGGCTCGGGAAATTCACCCCGCGCTCGGCTACGTCACCGGATGGGCGATGGTGATGGACTACGTTTTGAATCCGCTCGTGTGCACGGTGCTCTGCAGTAAGCTCACCCAAAATATTCTGCCCGGCGTTCCCTACTGGCTCCTCGCCATCGGATTTGCAGGGATGTTCACCGCGCTCAACCTGCGCGCCATCCAGACCTCGGCGCGGATCAACGAAGCGCTCGCCGCGGGAATGATGATCGTCGTTATCGTGTTTTTCGCATTCGTGGCGCGCTTTCTCTGGGGGTTGCACGCAGACGGCGCCGCATTCTTCGCGCAGCCTTTTTACAATACTGGCACCTTCAGCTTTCACGGGGTGTTTCGCGGCACTTCGATCGCCGTGCTCACCTACATCGGATTCGACGGCATTTCGACGCTCTCGGAAGAAGCGGAGAATCCGCGGCGCAACATCCTACTCGCAACGGTGCTTGTTTGCGTGATCACGGGTGCCCTGTCATCGTTTGAAGTATACGCGGCGCAACTCGTCTGGGGACCGAAGCCGTTTCCCGAGAAACTTGTCGAGTCGGCGTTTCCGCTCGTGGCCCGGCAAGCAGGAGGCTATTTTCTCTTCCATCTTGTGAATTTCACGATCCTGATCGCCAACGTCGGATCGGGCATGGGCGCACAACTCGCAGCCGCGCGCTTGCTCTACGGAATGGGCCGCAGCCACGCCATCCCGGCTGGATTCTTCGGAGCGATCGAAGCGAAACGGCGCATCCCGATGAACAACGTCATCTTGATCGGAGCCGTCGCGCTGATCGGCGCTTTCTTCATCAGCTATGAGCGCGGCGCCGAGCTACTCAATTTCGGCGCGTTCATCGCGTTCATGGGCGTCAATCTGGCAAGTTTCGTGCGCTATTTCGTGCGCGCAGCGGAAAAGCGCTGGACGAATTTGGCCTTTCCACTGCTTGGCTTCTCTATCTGCTTCTTCATTTGGCTGAATCTGAGTTGGCCCGCCAAGATTGGGGGCGCCGTGTGGATCGCCGCCGGAATCGTCTACGGCGCAATCAAGACCCGCGGATTTCGCGCCGATCTCGTGCGATTCGAATCGCAGGCTGACAGTGCGTGAAATCGGCACCGCGGCTAACGCGCAATCTCTGAAAAATTGGTGAGTAGGGTTTGCAGTGGCGGTCAGTCCGGCTCTTGCGTGACGATGTGAACGTCGACCGCAGGCGCATCGCGCAGAAAGCGGCTGATGGCGTTCATGTAGCGGAGTTTGTTGAGCCCCTCGGTGGCCGTGCGGCCGAAAATCATCTGCGTAATGTGCTTTTCGCGGACGAAGTTCGCCGCAGCGTCCGGCACGTTCTCGCCTTTCAGCTTCACAACTTTCGCGCCCAGGCTTTCCGCGAACTGCAGATTCGCCTCGAGCGACTTCTCGTCGCGCGCGCTCGCGCCGTTGCCCACGTCCACGTGTACAGCGTAGAGCTCCGCGTCCATCCGTCGCGCCATTCGCGCCGCGCGCGCCAGCAGATATTGCGCGCGGGGATTCGAGCTGATGCAGACCGCGATGCGCTCTCGTACAGCCCAGTTCTCCTGGATATCCTTCTCGTCCATGTACGACGAGAGACTGCGATCCACCTGCTCGGCCACCTGGCGCAAGGCGAGTTCGCGCAGCGCGATCAAATTCCCTCGCCGGAAGAAATTTCTCAACGACTGCTCGACTTTTTCCTTGCCGTATACATCGCCGCGCTTCATTCGGTTCTGCAGCGCCTCGGGCGTGAGATCGACCATGACCGTCTCGTCCGACATCTGGAGCACCCAGTCCGGCACCGTTTCGCGGACGACGACGCCCGTAAAGGCGTTGACGGTGGGTGCGACGCTCTCGATATGCTGGATATTGACGGTTGAAAGAACGTCGATCTTGGCATCGAGGATTTCGAGAACGTCCTCGTACCGTTTGCGATGCTTGCTGCCGGGGATGTTGGTGTGAGCGAGCTCGTCGACCAGGACGACATGCGGATGGCGCTGGACGATTGCGTCAACATCCATTTCTTCGAACACCGTTCCCTTGTATTCGATCTTCTTGCGCGGGACGATTTCAAGCTGTGGCACCAGCTCGGCGATTCCTTTGCGCCCATGCGTCTCGACGACGCCGATGACCACGTCTTCGCCGCGGCTGTGGCGGCGGATCGCTTCCGTGAGCATGCTGTACGTCTTGCCCACGCCGGGAGCGTATCCAAGGAAAAGCTTGAGAGAGCCTTTCGTCTTTTCGGGCGGCGGGGATACCTCCGCCAGCCATTGCTCGGGAGTCTTGGCCACGGCGATATTCTCTTTTACACGCGTTTGGAAAGCTAGCTAGAATGGCGCGGTGCGCTCTTCTGTCCTCAATCGCATACTGCAATTCGCCGGCGCAATTGTCATCATTGCCGCGATCACAGCCATTTATAGAAAAGTCGGGCACGTCAACGAAACCACGGTCGCGTTGACATTCGTACTTGCCATTTTAGCTGTTTCGACGGTTTGGGGCATGGCGGTGTCGCTCATCATGTCCGCGTTTGCCGCCCTCGCATTTAATTACTACTTTCTGCCACCGGTTGGCCGATTCACCATCGCCGATACGCGCAACTGGGTGGCTCTGGGAACGTTTCTGGTCGTATCGGTCATTTCGAGTCATCTTGCCACGCGCGCGCGCCAGAAGGCGGCGGACGCTTCGGCGCGGCAGCGGGAAATCGAGCGGCTGTACTCCTTTAGCCGCGGCCTGCTCGAGGCGCGCAACGTGATGGAACTTCTGAATCGCATCCCGGTGCAGATCGTGGACGCGTTCGAGGTAGGGGCGGCGGCAATCTTTCTTGCCGACAAACAAAAGGTGTACCGTTCCGGACCGGTGATACCGCAGCTCGATACGGAAAGCCTCAAAGCGATCATGGCGCGCGAGGAGGCCGTGATCGACGCATCCAATAGCACCTGTTTCTTGCCCGTCCGGCTCGGCGTGCGGCCCATCGGCAGCCTGGGAATCTCGGGCCAACTTCTTTCGCGACAAACGCTGGAAGCAATTGGAACCCTGGCGGCCATTGCGATGGAACACGCGCGCGCCATGGAGCAAGTGGGGCAGACGGAGGCCGCCCGCGAGGCGGAGAAACTGCGCACCGCTTTGCTGGATGCTGTCACTCATGCGCTGCGCACGCCGCTCACCTCGATCAAGGCTTCTGTGACGAATCTTCTCTCGAATCCGGGTCTGTCCGCCGGCCAGCGGCAGGAGCTCCTCACGATCATTAACGAGGAGAGCGATCGGCTGAATCGCCTGGTCGGCGAAGCGTCCGAGATGGCTCAACTCGACGCTGGCGAAGTGGAACTGAAAGCGGATGCGAATCCCATCGACCACGTGATAACGACGGCGCTTGAACAGTGCCGAGGCTCGCTCGGCAATCGTAAGGTGATTGTGCAAGTGCCAAGCGGACTGCCCCGCGTCCGCGTGGATGTGAGCCGAGCGCGCGAGGTCCTCGTGCAACTGATCGAGAATGCGAGTCGCTATTCACCTCCCGATCAACCGATTACGATCACGGCCGAAGCGGCAGGCGATTTTGTGGTCACGAGCGTCGCGGATCGCGGCTTCGGCATCGACGACCAAGAGCAGGCTCTCATCTTCGAGAAGTTTTATCGCGGCCGGGACCAGCGCTACAGCGTCGAGGGCACCGGCATGGGCCTGCCCATCGCGAAGGCCATCGTCGAGGCGCACGGCGGCACGATTAGCGTGACGAGCCAGCGCGGGCGCGGTTCCGTCTTCTCCTTCACTTTGCCGATCGAGCGCAGCCGGCCGGGGCAGCCCGAGGCTCCTGTGCGTGCCGCCACCAATTCATGACCTCCGCGAAGATACTTGTTGTTGACGACGAACCGCAGATCCGCCGCGTGCTGCGCACCACACTCACGTCCCAGGGCTACGCCGTCAATGAAGCGAAATCTGGCGACGAGGCGCTTGATCTGATCCGCACGGAACGTCCCGACCTGATTCTGCTCGACGTCAATATGCCCGGCCGCTCTGGGCTTGAAACTTGCCGCGAGATTCGCAGCGGTTCAGACATTCCCATCATCATGCTGACGGTGCGTAATACCGAGCGAGACAAAGTGCAGGCCCTCGACGCGGGCGCGGACGACTACGTCGTGAAGCCGTTCGGCTCTGACGAGTTGATGGCACGCATACGCGCCGCGCTGCGCCGCGCCGCTCCGACGGAGGCTCTGCCGCCGTTCGTTTCAGGAGACCTGAAAATCGACTTCGAGAAGCGCTCCGTGCTGGTCAAGGGTGTGCCGGTGCGCCTCACTCCAAAGGAATTCGAGCTGTTGCATCACCTGGTGGCCAATCAGGGCAAGGCGCAGGGCCATCGCCGTCTGCTGCAGGCTGTCTGGGGACCCGATTATGGCGAGGAAACCGAATATCTGCGCGTCTTCATCAACCAACTGCGAAAAAAAATCGAGCCCGATCCACACCACCCGCGCTACATCCACACCGAGCCGTGGGTCGGTTATCGCTTCGAGCCTCCGGCCGAGAAACCCCGCGCCAGTCGCACAGAGAAATAGGGGAAAACGGCAGCCGGATTTTCCGGGAAGCCGCGGACCTCAGCGCATCGGCCGAGCGGCGTCTCGATCCAGATTCAGTTCCAAACCGCTGACGCGCGGCTCACCGAGGATACCCCACTGCCGCCCCTTGGTGTACTTTGCAACTCCCGCCGCGGTGAAGGGCTGGCCGGGCAGGCGCGAGCCGATGAGTTTGTCGCCTGACTTTATCAACTCGCCGTTCGCCTGCTCGGGGAAAAGCACCTGCGCGATGCCGGTCACGACCAGCGGATAGATAATGCCGAATATCACCGTCGTCACCACTGTGAGCAAGATCGAAATCTTCAGATTCTTTTTCATGCTTCCCTCACGACTTCCAGGCCAACGGGCAGATCAATTCGACACTGGCTTCGCCTAAGTGCGCGGCGCGTTCCACCAGCGCCAAAGAGCTACCCCCGACCAAACCGCTTCCACTAGGCCGAACGGCCACGCTCCCTGCAGAAATCCGTACACCGACGCCAGCACGCACGATGCTGCGAACGCCAGGATGTACGCTCGGTGACGCCTCTCGAGCGCGTAGCAGACGACCATCATTGTGACCGAAGAAAGCCCAAACAAGCTCAGAGCCGACATGCGGTGTCCTTTGCATTTTCGTTCTCAACGTTCGATCCAATCTCATGCCCAGCCGATGTGCGTGATGATCAGGTCGATGAACTTGATCCCGATGAACGGCGCGATGATTCCGCCCACGCCATACACCAGCAGATTCCACCGCAGCAGCGCCGAAGCGCCGAGCGGCCGGTATTTCACGCCGCGCAGCGCCAGCGGCACGAGCGCAATGATGATCAGCGCATTGAAAATTACGGCAGAGAGAATCGCTGATTGCGGCGTCTTCAACGCCATGATGTTCAGCACGTTGAGCTGCGGAAACGCTCCGGCGAACATCGCCGGAATTATGGCGAAATATTTGGCCACGTCGTTGGCCACCGAAAATGTGGTCAGCGCGCCGCGCGTGATCAGCAGTTGCTTCCCGATTGCGACCACCTCGATCAGTTTCGTCGGGTTCGAATCCAGGTCTACCATGTTGCCGGCTTCCCTGGCGGCCTGCGTGCCCGCGTTCATTGCGAGACCGACGTCTGCCTGCGCCAGCGCCGGCGCGTCGTTCGTGCCGTCGCCGGTCATCGCGACCAGCTTGCCCTTGGCCTGCTCCTGACGAATCAACGCCAGCTTGTCTTCGGGCTTGGCCTGCGCAAGAAAATCGTCGAGGCCCGCTTCGCGCGCGATGGCAGCCGCGGTCAACGGATTGTCGCCGGTGATCATCACGGTGCGGATGCCCATGGCGCGCAACTGGTCGAACCGCTCGCGCATCCCGCCCTTGATGATGTCCTTCAGGTGGATCGTCCCGAGAATCTGTCGATCCTCGGCAACCAGAAGCGGTGTGCCACCCGAGTTGGAGATTGCCTTTACGGTCTCCTCCACCTGCGGCGAAACGGATTGGCTGTTCTGCGAGCAGTGCTTCACAATGGCGTCGAAGGCGCCCTTGCGGATTTGGCGCCCATCGAGATCGACGCCGGACATTCGCGTGACGGCCGAAAATGGAATGAACGTCGCGGCGTAGTGGGCTAGCTCGCGGCCGCGCAAGTTGTACTTTTCCTTCGCCAGCACCACGATCGACCGGCCTTCGGGGGTCTCATCTGAAAGCGACGCGAGCTGCGCTGCATCGGCAAGCTCGGCTTCGGTGACGCCGGGCGCCGGAAGAAATTCCGTAGCGCGGCGATTCCCGAGCGTGATCGTGCCGGTCTTGTCTAGAAGAAGTGTATCGACGTCTCCCGCGGCTTCGACGGCGCGGCCGGACATTGCGAGAACGTTGCGCTGCACGACCCGGTCCATCCCTGCAATGCCGATGGCGGAAAGCAGGCCGCCAATCGTCGTCGGGATCAGGCAGACGAGCAGCGAGATCAGCACAAACACCGATTGCGGCGAGCCGGAATAAATCGCCATCGGCTGCAGCGTCACGACAGCCAGCAGAAAGATAATGGTCAAGCCGGCGAGCAGAATATTCAGTGCGATTTCGTTCGGAGTCTTCTGCCGCTCGGCGCCCTCGACCAACTTGATCATGCGATCGAGGAACGTCTCGCCGGGGTTCGACGTGATCTTGACGGTGATCTCGTCGGAGAGCACACGCGTGCCGCCGGTGACCGCCGAACGGTCGCCGCCCGACTCGCGTATCACAGGCGCAGACTCGCCGGTGATCGCGGATTCGTCCACTGAGGCGACGCCCTCGACCACCTCGCCGTCGCCCGGGACAAATTCGCCAGCGGCAACCTTCACCATATCTCCGGCGCGCAGCTTTGAGCCGGGTATCTGTTCGATTCCGCCGCTCGCCTTGATCCGGTTGGCGATCGTTTCGGCGCGAGCCTTGCGCAGCGTATCGGCTTGTGCCTTTCCGCGCCCCTCCGCCATCGCCTCAGCGAAGTTGGCGAAGAGCACCGTGAACCACAGCCAGAGTGTGATCTGCAGTTCGAATCCGAATCCGGTCCGATGCAGGATGTGGTCGCGGATCAGATCGTAGCTCGTGACCACCGAGCCTACTTCGACGACAAACATCACGGGGTTCTTCATCAGCGTGCGCGGGTTGAGCTTGACGAACGAATCCCGCACGGCCGCGCCGACGATTCCCCAAGTCCAAAGTGATTTTCTAGTTTCTCGCGTGCTCATGGTGGCCTCAGAAAACCCTTCCGGCGTGCATCAGCAAGTGCTCTAGAGTCGGGCCCAGGCTGAGCGCCCGGAAAAATGTAAGTGCGCTTACGATCAGGATTACGGACACCAGCAGGAACGTGAAAAGAGGCGTCGTCACCGGGAACGTCCCGGCAGACTCGGGCACGATCTTCTTCTGCGCCAAGTTGCCCGCGATGGCAAGCACCGGTATCACTATGAAGAAGCGGCCAAACAGCATCTCAAACGCCCCGCTGACGTTGTACCAGGGCGTGTTCGTAGTCAGTCCTGCAAATGCCGACCCGTCGTTCGCAGCTTGAGACGTGTAGGCATACAGCACCTGCATCAGGCCGTGCGGACCCGCATTGGTGATCGAGGAGGTGCCATAAGTCTGTACGATCGAAAATGCAGTAAGGCCCAGCACGATGAGGCAGAGGATCAGCACCGTGAGCATCGCCATCTTTACGTCATATGACTCGATCCTCTTACCGAGATATTCCGGTGTCCGGCCTACCATCAGTCCGCCAATGAATACCGATAGGATCACGAAGACGATGATCCCGTACATTCCCGCGCCAACACGGCCAAAGATCACCTCGCCGATCATCATGTTGACCAGCGGAACCATCCCGCCCAGCGTCGTGAACGAATCGTGCACGCCGTTGACAGCGCCGCAGCTCGCGTTCGTAGTATGGCCAATAGAACAATGTCACCGAGCATCGATGTCGCTCCTTACTTCAGCCGGTCCCAAGTTCAAACGTATGCGACCGCAGTTACAAAAAATCCGATCGTGCAAGCAACGAATATGGCGTCTAACATCAGGATGACGCCTTTGCGGCTCGCTTTAGGGCGAAGCTCCCCGTTCCAGAGGGAAGGACGATAAGTTGGCTCTGCAGGCACGTCAAGCGTATGTTCGCTTCTGCAGAGAGCTCGAAGGGCGCGAGTTGGGCATCGGTTCACCCACGTGTTTCCGCGATTTGCGGCGCTCGAAGCGCGACCACTTTCTCGGGCGTCCCAAAGCTAACCGCTCCGCCGCGAGAATTGGCGCTCCACGGGCCGTAGCAGGTCAGCCTCGTCCGCGAACGCGTCATTTCCCGCCCGAAGTGCACCAGGCAAAACGCGTAGAACAGGCACGCGAAGCCCATGATCACTCCACCGAGAACTGCCATTTCCGTCTCCTTCGCAGGTCCGGCAATTCACAGTCGTGCCAGTGAAAGTTGGCCCGAACCGCGATTGAGACTACCGCTCGCGTGTCAGGAAGACATAAGCGGCGCGTAAGGATTCCATAAGGGAAAGCTCGGCGTATGTGAGCTACGTCACCGGAATCGGCGGGTGTAGGATGAAACCGGGGTCGGGAAAAGTGGCGCAACTTCATCGAGTTGTAATCATTGGCGGAGGCTTCGGCGGGCTGAGCGCCGCGCGGCGCCTGAAGCATGCGCCCGTCGACGTCACGCTGATCGACCGCTGCAACTATCATCTGTTCCAGCCGCTGCTCTATCAGGTGGCCACCGGCGCGCTTTCGCCCGCCAACATCGCTTCGCCTCTACGTAACATCCTCAAAAGACAGAAAAATGTGCGCGTACTCCTGGCCGAAGCTACTCGAATTGACGTCGCGAATCGCCGCGTGCTCCTCAGCGATGGCGCCGTCAACTACGACACTCTCATCGTTGCTACCGGTGCGAGCCATCAGTATTTCGGCCACGCCGAATGGGAGCAATTCGCGCCCGGCCTGAAAACGGTCGAGGACGCCACCGACATGCGCCGCCGGATTCTGCTGGCCTTTGAAACCGCCGAGCGCGAGCCCGACCCTGAAAAAGTCCGCGCGCTGCTGACGTTCGTAATCGTCGGTGGCGGGCCGACCGGCGCCGAACTCGCCGGAGCGCTCGGCGAAATTGCCAACGACACGCTTCGCCGCGACTTCCGCAAGATCGATCCCTCCGACGCTCAAATCATCCTCGTCGAAGGCACCGACCGCGTGCTTCCGGCATATCCGCCGGCGCTCTCCGCCGCGGCTCGCGCGATGCTCGAACAGCGCGGCGTCACCGTTCGCACCAATACTTTCGTCACCGACATCCATCACGACGCAGTCACCGTCCGCGAAGGCGAGCGCGTCGAAACCATTCCCACGCGCACGATTCTTTGGGCCGCCGGCGTTCTTGGCTCGCCGCTCGGTCGAATGCTCTGCGACGCGGCCGGCGCCGAATTTGACAAGGCCGGGCGCGTGATCGTGGAACCCGATCTCACGCTGGCTGGGCATACGGAAATTTTCGTAATCGGCGATCTCGCGAATTTCAGCCATCAAACGGGCTCGCCGCTGCCCGGCGTTGCGCAGCCGGCGATTCAAGCGGGCCGTTACGTCGCGGGCGCGATCGAGAGCCGCCTGCGCGGCAATAAAATCAAGCCCTTTCACTACGAGGACAAGGGGAACCTCGCGACACTCGGCCGCGGCGCCGCCATTGCCGATATCAACGGCCTGCACCTTTCCGGTCTGCCCGCCTGGTTGATCTGGATTTTCATCCACCTGCTTTACATCGTCGAATTTCAAAACCGTCTGCTGGTTTTCATTCAGTGGGGATGGTTCTACTTCACCTACGACCGCTCGGCGCGGTTGATTACCGGAAAAAATCCGCTGCCTCTCGATCTCTAGGCTTTCGCCGAAACCGCCGTTGAATTGTTGGCCCTCGTCTCGGCCGGCGTATTACAATCGGCGCACCTAGCCCGGCTCGCTATGAAACGCTTCGAAAAACTGATTCTGATCACGCTTCTTGCGCTGTTCGCAGTCTCGCTCGCTGCCATTGTGTTCACCCACGGCTGGGCGAACTATCGCGATCAATTGCGGGCTCTCCGAAAGAAAGCCGAGCACACGCAGGAGCTGGTCGACACGCGCCCCCTCACGACGGCGCAGCAGGTGGCAACCCTTGCGGTGGCTCGCACCGAGCAAGACTACGCAGGAGACGCCCTGCGTCTGGCCGACCGTTCCGTTGATTTGGCCTTCGCCATTGCCATTCGAGACGCCGCAGCGAATCCCCCGCCGCTCACCCCGCAAACGCGCGAATTGAACGCGCGGATTCAGGCCGGGGAGACCGCCATCGCGGCGGATCAGGCGCGCATCACGCAATTCACGCAAGTGCTAGCGAAGGTGCCCGCCAACGCGAAAGACGATATCAATGGTTTGATCCTGACCGCGCAGGCGCAGCTCGCCCTCGATCAGGACGATCTCGACGCAGCCAAACAGGAACTGATTCTCGCCGGCGGCGATAGGCAGGCGCAGATCCAGCATCTCCTCGACCAACACAAGGCTTCGGATACCTCCGGCGCCGCCGTCAGCTCAGCGGCCAGCGCCGCCGCGGCTTCGTCAATTGAGCGAACGCAATCGAGAAGCCTCGTGGACCAGTTTCGCGCCTGGAATTCTCTTCGCGCGAAGAGCTCGCAGTTGGCCCAGGCGCAGCAGGAAGCAAACGCCCTCGTTTTGGCTCTTTCTTCTACGCGCGATGAAGTTCAAAAGGAACTTAGTCAGGGCCAGGTCCTGAAGAATCCGGGTTCTCGCGGGTCTGCCAAGCCGCCTCTCGAAAATTCGGCCACGCCGGCGCAAGAGCCTTCGGCCGTATCGCTGCTTCACAACCTCAGCGAAGCGCAAAAAAATCTGGCGGACATCGGCAAGCGAGTCGAGGTCGAGCAGCAACTCGCCGCTACTTACGGCGATTGGATGACGTTCGTAGGCGTCCGCGAGAAGGCGTTTCTTCATGGACTGATCGTCGCGATCTCCTGGATTCTTCTGATCGCCGTCTGCATAGTGCTGCTCAATGCCTTGGTCCAGCGATTCTTCGCCGACGTCAATCTGGAGCGGCGGCAGCTGCGCACGATCCAAGCGGTAGTCCTGTTCGCCTTGCAGGCCGTGGGGCTGCTGCTCATTTTGCTCGTGATCTTCGGCGTGCCGGGTAACCTGGCAACGGTTCTGGCGCTCGCGGGTGCCGGGTTGACCGTCGCGCTAAAGGACTTCATCGTCGGATTCTTGGGCTGGTTCGTCTTGATGGGCAAGGACGGTCTTCGCGTGGGCGACTGGGTTGAAATCAATGGCGTCGGTGGCGAAGTGCTGAAAATCGGCCCGCTTCACACCGTGATGATGGAAACCGGCAATTGGACCGACGCCGGACACCCCACCGGGCGCAAAGTCTCCTTCGTAAACAGCTTCGCGATCGAAGGCCATTACTTCAATTTTTCGACCTCGGGCCAGTGGCTGTGGGATGAGATCGAGGTCCTCGTTCCGCAAGGGGCTGAACCCCACGCCATCGCCGAGGAAATTCGCAAAATCGCCGCGGAAGAAACCGCGAAGAATGCGCAACTCGCCGAGCAGGAATGGAATCGCGTGGCTCAGGCGACCGGCACGTCGTTCAGTGCGAGGCCCTCATTGGATATTCGCCCAACAGATTTGGGCATCACTGTCGTGGCCCGCTATATCACCCGTGCCAACGAGCGCTACGAGGTTCGCGCCCGCCTCAATCGCGCCATTGTCGAATTGCTGCAGAAAAAGATTCCAGGAGCGGTTGTCTCGAAGCCTCCTGCTCAAGCCGCTTCCGAACGCGCCTAACCAAGCGATTCTTGAAATCTGCAGGGACGCACGAGCGTGCCGCGCTTCTTCGAGGGTGTGAGTCTTCGCTCAGAAAACCGTGAATACGAAGTGGCTCGCGAAGCCCAGCGTCGCTCCGATCACCGAGCCGGCCAGAACGTCGCTGAGGAAATGCATTCCGAGGATGATGCGCGACGCCGCGATCAGCAGCGCCACGATCATTAGACACGGCAGCAAGAAGGGATAGAACAGGCTCACCGAAATGGCCACGGCGAACGCCGTGATCGAGTGTCCCGACGGAAACGAATACTTGTCCGGCGGCAGCACCGAGGACCAGCAGTGCGGCTCAAGTTCGCACGGCCTTTTGCGGCAGCTGGTGCGCTTGAGCGTTTGGAACAAGCAGATCCCCGTTACGACGGCTGAACCGGCCGCCCCGATTGCGGCGAAGCGATGCTCTCCACCGTACACGAGCAGGATCAGGCCGAGTCCGTACCAGAGCCATCCATCGCCTCCGCGCGTTGCCATGATCATCAGAATGCGGAACCAGCGCGGCGCCCGCCAACGGTGTACTCGGCGCATGAGCCGGTGATCGCCCGATTGAATCTGGTTCCATACCGCTTTGCCGACTGTCATACGAGTTCCTCGACCGCTGGTTGCGGTACCGAAATCCAGCGAGGACGCTTGCGTGATTGAGGCTGCCCGAGCACCTCGGCCGCCCAACGGCGGCTGAAAGCGTGCTCGTCGCGGTAATTCCAGAAGGTCACTAGGGGGATCAGCGCTGCGAGCGGCGCCAAGAGCGCGGTCCAGGTTTTCTCACGCATCATCTCGAAGGCGATCATATAGACATCGAGAGTCAGCTTGGAAAAACAGCCGGACTCGCCGGCGACCCGACCTCTTCCCGCCTTTAGACCAGCGAAGAATTCGTCCTTGTCGCGCGCGCCCGGAACTTCAGTATAAGCCGATCCGATCGAAGGCAGCGCGTGCGCGTCGCTTCCGCCAATTGCGATCTTGTCCCAGACGCGCGCCAGAGTTGCGGCGTGCCCGTTGGCGCTCTCAAGCATGTGACTGTTTCGCGTTTCGACCGCTGGAAAGTACTCCTGGAACCAGGCGAAATCCTCTCGCTCGCGCCGCCCGGTGACGCTCGAAAAAACGTGATTGATGCTGAAGAAAATCCTGCGCTCAGTCAGATACATCAGCAGCGCGACCAGATCGTTGCGGCGTTGCTGGAGCTGGACGTGCTGGCGCTCATGGATGTCGTAAACGCCGATATGGACCTCCGTACCGCTGGGCATCCGGCACGTCAGCTCCTCGCTCAGGAAGAATTCGGGGTGCCGCCGCAGCCGCTCGGATCCCTCAATCGAGTCGTGATCCGTCAGCGTAAACAGATTCATGTTGCGGCGCTGTAAAAGTGTGAATACTTCTTCGGGGTCGCTATAGCTTTCGCGGCAGAACTTGCCGATCCAGGGCGTGGTGCAGGGCCCTGAGAAGTACGAGTGAACGTGCATATCGCATTTCACGATTTCCACAATAAATCCACAGTGTTACTCACAGATGACAACGCCGCTAACATCCTGAAAACATAGGTATTTAACTGATTCGACACACCTTCG
>Ga0335080_10005041_pt1 | contig 13542 bp, 8 predicted proteins | sample Lox_Sample_34_FD_206720 | JGI IMG/M metagenome (GOLD analysis project Ga0335080, IMG submission 206720) | Soil microbial communities from Loxahatchee National Wildlife Refuge, Florida, United States - Lox_Sample_3.4 | ecosystem: Environmental > Terrestrial > Soil > Wetlands | place: USA: Florida... | reverse complement strand
CAAATCCGACGATCAGCAGCACCGTCCCCGTCACCGCCAGCACCTGCCCATGTGGCTCTGCCAGAAAATTCTGCGACAACACTCCCGCCGGGAAGAGCACGGAACCCAGAATGAGCGCCCAGGCCAGCAGCGACTTCCCGGTCGGACCAAACGCCAGCCGCTCCCACACTGGCGCCAGAATCAACAGGATCATCGCCAGCCCGATCCAGTGCGAGTGCGCATCCACCTCGCGTGTGTACACGTACTTCGCCCGCGCGTACGCATCGAACTTCGCGTGCGACCCGTTGACATCGCCTCGCGCCGCGTCCTGAAACGCCCCTGTCAGCGCTCCCCCAATGCCGTCGAGTGTCTGGTGCTCTACCCACACTGCGTAATAGAAGCCGTACGCCATGGCGCACACCGCCAAGGCCAGCCCCGCTACCGCCAGGGTGTGTCCTGGACGCCTCATGCCGCGTCTCCCGCCGCTTCCACCCCGTCCAGATGCCCCGTGTAGCGCAGCACGCCCGCCATCATTCCCGCCAGCGCGACAATCACCATCGCCCCGCCCACGTCCGCCGCCACCTCGGCCGCCAGCCCGAACCGCAACTCGCACAGCACAGCCAACGGCAACACCACCGAGCCGGCCAGCAGAATCGCCGCCCACCGTCGCCGCCACCGTTCGCTTAAGTGCACCAGCGGTTGGAAGAATCCCGCCATCAGCGCGATCAACCCAAACTCGATGATGTGCGCGTGCGCCGCAATCTTTGTGGCGTGGTCCGCCTGCAGCAGCCCGTAGGCGTTCAGCGCGGTGCCCGCGCGCTCCGGTATCAAGCCGGGACCGGGATCCATCGCCGCGGAGTCCGCGGCCATCGACAGCAGTTCGCGGTCCAACTTCTCCTGTGTGTACAGGTCCATGGCGGCGAACCACGCGCCGTGCAGGAAGCCAGCTAGAATCATCAGCACTCCGCCGGCCATTAGCACGCGGCCCGACCAGCTTCGCTGCTGCGCCAGCGGATCCCTGAACGCGCGTTCACCCCCTCCGCGCACCAGCGCTGCCAGGAAGCCCCCGCACGCAATCACCACCAGCAGTCCCGCGGCATCGGCCATAATGCTGGCCCACCCGATCGAGGCCAGCGGGCTGTAAGCCAGCCCCACGTAGTGAATCGTAAAGACGCCCACGGGTAGCAGCACGCCGCCGGCGATCAACAGTTCCGCCAGCCGCCGCGCGGCTGCCTCTGACACCCGCATCCACGGATACAGAATCGCGATCAGCAGCGCAAGATATCCGAAGCCAATCATGTGCGCGTGCGCGTCCACCTTCGTTCCCCGGTTCTCGAGAAAGCCGCCGATGCTTTCGAAGCTGCGCCCCGCGGCTTCCGCATCGTGCCGGCGCACGGCCGCGGTCGCAGCTACAAGCGCCTGGCCGATGTGGTCTGCATTGGGATGAAGAACGAAAACAGCGAACACGTCGCCGAAGATGGTCCCGCCCAGGAATAACGCCAGGCCCCCCAGCACCAACAGGCGTCGCGCGCCCATGCGCGGAAACGCATGGCTCGCTGCCGCGGCAGAGCCTTCAGCCCACCGCTCGCTCGACAGAGGGCCTGTCCCCTCGCTCATCGCCCAGGCCCGCGCTTTCCCGACGGCTCCACGCTCGAGTGCCCCCGGAAGTGCGGCATCACCTTCGTCGCAAACAGGTGCTGTGTCTTGATGGTCTTCCAGTGGTCGATGCCCCCGAAATTCGACACAATCGCCAGTTCTCCGATCTGTTCCTGCCCCGCCAGCCTTTCGATCTGCTTGATCACTTTCTCCGGCGTTCCGATGAACCCGATTTCCTGCTCAACGATCTCGTCATAGCTCAGCTTGGTCAGCGACTCCAACGCCCCGCTCGCGTAGAACCCGTAGCCCTTGGCCCGCAGCTCTGCCTTTCGCTCCTCGCTCTGCAGCGAATCCACCGCCGGCGAGGCGTTGAACGCCAGGAAGTTGTGCAGCGCAGTCTCCACTTCCCGCCGAATCAGCTTCTCGTCGTCGTCCAGGTACACGGGACGAATGTAGACAATGTCCGGCTTGTTCCCGGCCCTGGCGCACGCATCCTTGTAGATTTGCAGCGGCTTCTGCAGCACGCCATACGGCAGCAGCGGCGGGACAAAAATTCCCCACCCGCGCTCGCCCGCCATTTGATACGTCACGTCGCTCGTCCCGCCCGTAAACAATCGTGGGTGCGGCTTTTGCAACGGGCGCGGTACCACCGTCACGTCCTTCACCCGGTAGTATCGCCCCTCAAACGAGAACTGCTCTTGCGTCCAGGCGCGCAACAGAATCTCGATGGCCTCCTCGTAACGAGGCCGGCTCTCTTCCAGCGGCATCGAGGAAGGCCAGTAGAGCCAGGCATGCCCGCGCCCCAGCCCGCACTCCAGCCGCCCGTTCGTCAGAATGTCCGCCTCGGCAATGGAACCCGCCAGCCGCATCGGATTCTCCAGCGGCAGCGTGAACAGCGCCACACGAAACCGGATACGCTCCGTGCGCTGCGCGGCGGCGGCGAACAGCGCCAGCGGGTTCGCCGAGATCGAGAACTTCTGAAAGAAGTGGTGGTCAATCACGGAATAACAGTCGAACCCCACCTCGTCTGCGTGCTCGATCTGCCGCAGGATTTCCCACGTCATCTCTGCGTGGTCTTTGCCCGGCGCGGTCTGCATTTCCGCGTAGATGCCGAAGCGCATGCGTCGCCCCCTCGCCTTTCTCTAGATCGACAGCGCGTGATAGCGCCCGCTGAAGAACAGCAGGGGCCGGCCCTCGCGGTGCGCCAGGTGCTCCACTTCGCCGATGAAGATCGTGTGATCGCCCGCCCGTCGCGTCGCCACGCGCCGGCAGATCAGGTGCGCCAGGCAGCCCTCGATGTAGGGCACTCCCTTGGCCTCCGGGTGCAAACGAATTCCCAGTGCCTGCATCTCCTGCTTCGGGTCCGTGTGGTGCGATGCGAAGAACTGTGCGATGGCCTGCTGGTGTTCGTCCAGGACGCTGACGCCGAAGTACCGCGCCTGCTTCAACAGATTGTGCGTTCGCGCCCTCAGGTCCACACACACCAGCACCAGCGCCGGATCAAGCGAAACAGACGTGAACGCGTTCGCCGTCATGCCCCTCGGCTCGCCGTTTCTTTGCGTCACCGTGACCACGGTCACGCCTGTCGCGAACCGCGACAGTGCCCGTCGAAAGTCCGCGCTGGCCGTGGGCGCCATCTGAGGGAGAGCAATCATAGACCGGAAGCGCCGTGCTGCGCACTCCGCAGCCCGACGCGCCGCCGCGCCCGCACCACCCGTCAAACTGCTCCGCTAGAAGGTATATCGCAGCACGAGCTGGATCTGCCGCGGGTTGAACACCGCCCGCAGCGTCCCGTAGTTCGGGTTGGGCGAGCCTCCGGTAAAGAACGGACCCGCGCCGCAGGAGGTCGGCGTCGGCGACACGTTGCAGAAGTCCGCGGAACCGTACACCGTATTGAAATACTTCGCGTTCACATGGTTGAAGAGGTTGAACGCCTCCGCCGAAAACGTCAGCGTCTGGTTCTCGTGGAACGTGAAGGAACGCGACCCGCGCAAGTCGAAGGTGTAGATGTTGCGCCCGCGGAACGTGTCGCGGCCCTCCAGGCCCACCCGGTCGTTGTTGCCGAAGATGTCGCCGTTCGCGTCGAAACCGGCGAACTTCGTGAAGAACTCCGGCGACTGCAGCGTGATGATCGTGCTGAGTTGGTAGTCGCGCAGCCACATGCTTCCCGCCGTCGGAGACGACACCGTGCCGTTCGCCACGAACTTGTGGCGCACGTCGTCCGCCGAGTTCGCCTTCTCGGCGGGAAAGTTCATGCTGTCCTGCGGGATCAGCACGAAGCTCGGGTTCGGCCCGTCGTCAATCGTGTGCGAGTAGGTGTAGCTGACTTCCGCGCTGTAGTGGTTGCTGAATCGCTTGTTCACGTTTACCAGCAGCCCGTTGAACTGCGAGTTCCACCGCGACGTGGCCTCGAAGTAAATCGCATAGTTCTCAGGGCAGGTGATGCCGTTCAGTTCGCACGCCGTGCCCGGAACCCCCGGAGAGACCCCCGGCGCCGGCAGCACGTCCGCAAACGAACAAGGGCCGCCTGGAGTCGGCGTGAGCCCGAAAGGAATCACGAAGTACGCATTCTTGCATCCCGCACTGCCTCCGCTGTCTCCGTGCACCAACACCTGCTGCTGCGGATTGGGCTGGTTCACGTTGAAGAAGCTGCCCAGGTGCACGCCCTTCACGCGCAGGTAACTGATGCTTACCGCCGTGTCTTTGAAAGGCTCGAAGTCCAGGCTCACGCTCGCCTGGACGCCGTAGGGATTCTTGTGGTTCTTGTCGAACCGCACCACCGTGGCCGGCCCGAAGAACGAGTCGATGCATTCTGAAAGGAAGTTCGCCGGCCCCGTGAGCGTGTTGTTTACCGGGCACGATCCGGAATTCGTCACGAATGCCGGCACCGCCGCCGCGTCCGGGTAGGTTCCCGTCTGCAGCAGGGTCGTGAGCGCCGCACTGGCGTCCGCAGGCACGCCCGCGTAGGCGAACAGTTTCGTCTTGCTGTTCAGGTCGTCCAGGTCTGCGATGCCCGGAAACTTGGTCTGGCCGCCGCACGACGGAATCTGGCAGCCCAGCAGCGGCGCCGGAATGATCCCGTGGAAGAGGCCCGCGCCCGCCCGTAGCGTCCAGTTCCATTGCCCGCCCAGGCGGTAAGCGATGCCCAGCCGTGGGTCGAAATTGTTGTACTGGTTGTTCAGCGCCTCCGACGGCCACGTCTCGAACTCCCAGCGCAGGCCGTAGTTCATCGTCAGCCGGCTCGTAGCGCGCCATTTGTCCTGGATGTACAGGCCGTTGTACGTGTGATTGATTGTTCCTTCGGCCTGGTTCCGGATGGCATTCGGGATCGCCCCGCCCGCGTAGATCGACGCGAAGTTTGGCAGCGTCGGCTCGGCAAAGTTCGGGGCCTGGAACCGCTCAAAGAAGATCACGAAGGGGTCCGGGCAGGTGACCGTGCCGCAACCGGTGACCGCACCGTCGGTGCCCAGAAACGCCTGCAAACTGCCGAAGTCCGCCTCAAAGGGATAGAACAGCGGAAAGGATTCCTGCGACACCACGTAGTTGAAATTGCCGCCGAAGCTGACGGTGTGCTTCCCTACGTTGATGCTCACGTCGTCCACGAATTCCCCGCGCTTCTCTTCATAGAAATCCGGGTTGCCGCGGTTTACCCCCACCGCAAACGTGTTGGCCACTTCCAGGTGCGGCTGCGTGGTCACCGTCGGGAAGTCGAAACTCCGCCTGGCGAACTGCGCGCGGAACTGGTTCACCACGTTCGGCGTGAACAGCGAGGTCAGGCTGCCGGCCAATGACTGGTCGTTGATGAAGTTGTTTTTGAATCCCGAGGGCAGGTCGAAGCCGTCGTTCAACGGCGACTGGTTCAGCAGCCGCCCATCGTTCACAAAGTAGCGAATCGTCAGGTTGTGGTTGTTGTTGAAGCTGTGGTCCACCCGCGCGAAGCCGTTGTCATAGTCCGCGGTGCGCAGCACATTCAATCCGGCCGGCTCCGTGGGTAGTCCGAACACATTCTTCTTCACAAAATTGATCGTCCCCGGCGCCGGGTTCGCGGAATCCCCGATATTCGCCAGGATCACAGAGTTGTAGTAAGGCGACTCGCCGCGCCGCTGGCCCTCGTAGTTCGTGTAGAAAAACGTCTTGTTCTTCTGGATCGGCCCGCCTACCGCTGCGCCGAACTCGTTCTGCCGCAGCGTGTTCAGTCCCGGCGCGGCCAGGACACTGTTCGCGTCAAACACGTCGTTGCGGAAGTACTCGTAGAGTGTCCCGTGAAACGCATTCGTTCCGCTCTTGGTGATGATGTTCACGATGCCGCCCACGGCGCGGCCGTAATCCGTCGTGTAATTCGTGTTGATCACCCGGAACTCCTGCACGGAATCCTGCGGCGGGGTGCCTCGCTGGATTCCCGATACGGTGGAAATGTCGTCCGATCCATCGACGGCGATGAAGTTGAAATGGATGTTCTGCCCGGCGAACGACAGCTTCGTTACCGGCTCGACGATCACGTCCGTGCTGCCCGATGTCGTATCGCCGATCTGCACCGCGGGCGACAGCAGCGCAAAGTCGATGAACTCGCGCCCGTTGACGGGGAGGCTCTCGATCTGCCGCTCCTGGATCACCGTGCTGATTTGCGTGCGGGTGGGCTCGGTAACTTCCGTATTCGACTCCACGGTTACCTGCGTGGTCGTCTCGCCAACGGCCAGTGTCACGTCAAGCGTGGCTGCCTGCCCGACCAGCAGCGTTACGCCCTTCGCCGTCTTCTTGAATCCCTTCGCGGTCGCCGTCACCGTGTACGTGCCCGCGGGCAGAGCCGCGATCAGGTAGTCTCCCTCCGCCGACGTTGTGGTCGATCGTGAGGCGCCCGTTGCCGCATTCACGGCCGCCACCTCCGCGTTTGGGATTGCCCCTCCCGAACTGTCCAGAACGTGGCCGCTCAACGTCGCCGTGACGTTCTGGGCCGTTGCACGTGGCGCGCCCCACCCGAAGGTCGCGAATACACCAATGGCTGTCGCAAGGAAGAAACGTCGCATATGCCCCCCTCCCCCTGACCGTCTGACGTGGGAGTTAAACCGCGGGTTCCGGCAATGTCAAGAGGGGTGGGACCGTGACCCCGTGTGGCTGGTCCGCCTATTGTTGGCACGGACACTACGCCGGTCACGGGGTTCATTACTCCGCACCCTCTCCCGTTGCCACGGGTGGGGTGACTTGGTTATCATCTGCTTCTAGGTCAAGGGTCCTGCCAGGGTGGATTGGAGATGATGGATATGGTCGGGAAAGCCGTAGGCCGCGTAGGCCTGCTCTTGCTTCTTTCCTTTGTTCTCTCACCTTTCCAAAGCTTTGACGTTCGTGCCGATCAGCGCTGGGCGCCCGCCTACGTGGCCCCGCCGGGGCAGGAGGATCTGATCGTTCAGGTCCTTCGTGCCGATGGTGAGTCCCTTGAGGGCACCGCCAAGATCAGCCTGACCACCCGCCAGGCCGCCGCCGCGGAAGTCATCGCCACTCCCCAGCAGCGCCACCGCGCAAAGTTTGCCAAGGTCCCCTTGGGCGTCGCCCGCCTTCAAATCACCGCAGACGGCTACGCCCCCGCCGATCTGAAAGTGCTCCTCGACAAATCCGACCGGGAGATGCGCGTCACCATCTACCTCCGCCCTGAGGCCAAGGGCAGCTCCAACTGGGTGCCGGCGCTTTCCGCTTCAGCTTCCTCGAGCTACGCGAAGATCATCGACTCGCTGCGCAAGGGTGACGTTAAGGAAAGCCAGAAGCACTACGCCAAGCTCCGCAAGTCCATCTACGGGCATCCCCACGTGCAATACCTTGCCGGCTTGGTGGACTACAAGAGCCAGGACACCGGAATGGCCCTGTTCCACTTCTCCCAGGCCGCCTATCTGAACCCCGACTACACAGATTCCGTGGATGCCCTCGGCGGCCTCTTCTACCACACCGGCATCTTCGGCGATGCGTACGAAGTCTTCGCCCAGATTGCCCGGCAGCGGCCCGGCGAATGGGAGCCTGCGTGGCGGGCAGCCAGCGCCGCCTTCCGCGCCGCCCGCTACTCAGACGCGCGTGACTTTGCCCTCGCTGCCTCGCAGCGCGGCGGTGCCATGGCCTCCCGGGCGGAAGTTCTGCTGGCCATGTCCGACGCGCAGTTGCGCAAGTGGGGAGACGCGCATCAGGCCGCCACCTCCTACCTCTCGCATGCCACCGACCCCGCTCTCGCGGCGCTGGCCAAGGACCTTCTCGCTGCCGTCGGTTCTCCCGAGGGCGGCACGCATCAGGCCCTGCCGCCGGAGCGCGCCGCTGTCGCCGTGCTTGCCGCCGATGCATTCGAGCCGAAAATTCCTACGCGCCTCTGGGCGCCGCCGGATGTTGACGACCACCCGCCGGCCTTCGTCCAGGGACCGGCCTCCTGCAACCTGAATGAAGTGCTGGCTCTGGCGGGTGCGCATGTCGAGGAGCGCTTCAAGAAGCTCGACCAGGTTGGCGCCACGCAGCACATCGAGCAGGCGGCCATGGACGTGACCGGCCGCGTGATGCCTCTGCACCACTTCACAGTAGACTACCTCGCTGATGTTCATCCCTTGCCCGACGGCAACTATGCCGTGGACGAATTCCACGGCGGCATCGCTCCCATCGCCTCGCCAAGCTCACCGCCGGTCGCGCACGGCGTTGCCGCCCTCGCGCTGATTCTGAATCCGGCGCTGCAGTCGGATTTTACGTTCCAGTGCGAAGGCCTGACCATGTGGAAGGATCGCCCGGCGTGGAGCATCCATTTCACGCAGTTGAGAGAGAAGCCGGCCCGCCTGCACGCCTACAACGACTCCGGTCGCATTTATCCGGTCTACGTGCGCGGCCGTGCTCTCGTTGACAGGGACAACGGCGAGATCCACCGCGTGGAGACCGACATTCAGGATCCCGTGACGGAACTGCGCTTGGAAGAAGAACACATGCTCGTGGACTACATGCCGGTGACCTTCAAGGGCGTGGACGAGCCTTTTTACCTTCCCGCGAGTGCGGAGGTGTTCATTCACTTCCGGGGACGGCTCTATCGCATCAAGGAAGATTTTGACAAGTACATCCGCTTCTCTGTGAAGACGCAGCAGGAAATCAAGGCGCCCAAACTGCCCAAGGAAGAGGATCCTGGCGAGCGCTAGTCGCCGCCCCCTAAGCGCGGCCCTCTTGCAGTCTCTCGGGCGCCTCCGCACGGATCTGCGGCAGTCTCCGCGCGAACAGTAGCGCCCCCGCGATACATGCCGCGCCGCCGATTGCCAGCGTCGCTGGCGCGCCCAGACGGTCCGCCGCGAATCCTGCGCCAAGCGAGCCGACCGGCGCCATGCCCATGAACATCATCGAGTACAGCGCCATTACCCTTCCGCGCAGGTGATCCGGAGCCATCGTCTGCAACAGCGTGTTCGTCGCCGCCATCTGCAGCATCACGCTGTAGCCCACCGGAATCAACAGCACCAGCGAAACCGCGAACCACCTTGAAAACGAAAACAGGATTAGGCTCACGCCAAAGCCGCACGCCGCCCCGGCCGCGATTCTGCCCAGCCCGCGCACGCCCCGGTGCATCGCCAGCGTCAGTGCGCCCATCATCGCTCCCACGCCAGTGGCGCCCATCAGCAGTCCCAGCGTGCGCGCCCCGCCGTGCAGCACCCGATCCGCGATGATCGGCATCAGCACGGTGTACGGCACGCCCACGATGCTCACCAGCGCCACCAGCAGCAGCAGCGCGGAGGTTGTCGGCGAGTTCAGCGCGTAACGAAATCCCTCCAGCGCCTCCTGCAGTGCTTCCCGGCTTCCGGAGGCTGCGTCCCTTTCCTTCACCCGCATCATCAGCAGCCCCGTAATCACCGCGATGAAACTCACGCCGTTCACGAAGAAGCACCATCCCTCCTGAATCAACGACACCATCACGCCCGCGATCGCCGGGCCGATAATTCGCGCGCCGTTGAAGATAGACGAGTTCAGGCCGATCGCGCTTTGCAGGTCCTCCTTGCCTACAATCTCCACGAAGAACGACTGCCGTGCGGGAATGTCGAAGGCGTTCACTACACCCAGCAGTCCCGCAAGCACGACGACATGCCACACGCGCACCGCGCCCGTCAGCGTCAGCGCGGCCAGCGCGAACGCCAGCAGCATCGAAGATACCTGTGTCGCGATCACGATGGGGCGCTTCGCATAGCGGTCCGCCACGATCCCGCCGGCCGTTGCCAGGAAGAACACCGGAATCTGCGATACGAACCCTACCGTGCCGAGCAGCACGGCCGAACCTGTCATGCGGTACACCAGCCACGACTGTGCGACCGTCTGCATCCATGTGCCGATCAGCGAGATCAGTTGGCCGCCGAAGAACAGCCTGAAGTTGCGATGCCGCAGAGCGCGAAAGGCCGAGAGGGCGCGCGGCCCTGCCGCCACCGCATTGGGCGGGGCGAGCGACGGCGCGGCCATCACTTCGCGCGCGGGCAGCAATGGAGTTTCGGCCATTAGTCGAACGAGATTTCATTCTAGCGAAGGCGGGACACCGGCAAAAGCGACGGATTGGCCTGATTGCACAAGCGCGGCCTTCGCGGCCTGGCGCCGCGTCCTAGAAGGTGATCTTGTGCTCCCGTGCCGGCGTGGGCCAGCGCGACGTCACCACCTTCGTTTCCGTGTAGAACTGCACCGCGTCGCGGCCCAACGCATGCAAGTCACCGAAGAACGATCCTTTCCATCCCGCAAACGGAAAGAATGCCGACGGCGCCGGGACGCCCACGTTCACTCCCACCATGCCCGCTTGCACGCGCGCCGCGAATTCCCTGCCCTCTGCGCCCGCGCCGGTGAAAATCGACGCCGCGTTCCCGAATTCCGAGCTGTTCACCACGCTCACCGCTTCGTCAAGGTCTTTCGCGCGAATCACCGAAAGCACCGGGCCGAAGATCTCCTCTCGCGCGATGCGCATCCCGGGTCTTACGTGGTCGAATATCGTAGGCCCGACGTAGAAGCCCTCCGTCCCGTCGTGCGTGTGGGGCTCGCGGCCGTCCGCCACCAGGCGCGCACCCTCTTGTTCGCCCGCCTGGATGTACTGCTCGATGCGCTTCTTTGCCGCCGCATTCACCACCGGGCCCATTCCCGTCTTCGGGTCGTCGCCCGCGCCTACGGAAATCTGCGACGCTGCCTTTTTCAATTCCTCGATCAACGGATCGGCTGCGGCGCCGACTGCGACCACGACGCTCGTGGCGAGGCAGCGCTGGCCGGTGCAACCGTAGGCCGCGCCCAGCACCGCCTTCACAGCCGCTCCCAAATCGCAGCCCGGCATGACCACGACGTGATTCTTCGCCCCGCCCATCGCCTGCACACGCTTGCCGTTCTTGCCGGCCGTCTCATAAATATGCCGCGCCACGGGACTCGACCCCACAAACGACACCGCCTTCACCCGCGGGTCGGCCAGCAGCGCGTCCACCACCTCCTTCGCCCCGTGCACCACGTTGCAAACGCCCTTTGGCAGCCCCGCCTCGTACAGCAATTCGACGAGCCGCACTACCGTTCGCGGCACCCGCTCCGACGGCTTCATTACAAACGCGTTCCCGCAGGCGATCGCCATCGGAAACATCCACATCGGCACCATCGCCGGGAAGTTGAACGGCGGGATGCCCACGCAGACGCCCAGCGGCTGGCGCACCGTCACCGTGTCCACACCACGCGAAATGTCACCGGCCGTGTCGCCCATCAACAGCGTGGGAACACTCGTCGCAAATTCCACCGCTTCGATGCCCCGGCCGAGCGATGCTCGAGACTCGTCCAGCGTCTTCCCGTGCTCCAGCGTCGTGATCCGCGCGATTTCTTCGGAGTGCTTCAGCAGCAGCTCGCGGTAGCGAAAGAACACGTGCGAGCGCTCCACCACCGGCACCTGTCGCCACGTTTCAAAAGCTGCCTGCGCTGCGCCCACCGCCGCGCTCACTTCCTCCGCCGTGCAGTACGGCACCGTCGTAACGGGCTGTGCCGTAGCGGGATTCAGCAGGGTCTCGCGGCGGCCTGTCGACGCGCGCCACTCTCCGCCAATGCAGATTGGGCAGTCGTAGAGCTTCGTTTCGGTCGTAGCGGATGTCGCCATGGTTCCCCCGGCGGAAAACTAAAGTGTACACCCGGGCGGCAGGTTGGATGCGAGGCCGCGACACCGCAGGCACGCTGCTTACGCCCCGGCCGGACCTCGTTTCTCAAAAGTCGCGGCCATCGCAGCTTCAAGCACGTCCAGCCCTTCTTCGAACTGTGGACGCAGAATATTCAGCGGCACCAGCAAGCGGATGCAGTTCCCAAACGTCCCTGTATTCAGCACGATCAATCCGCGTTCCAGCGAGCGGCGCGTGACGCTTTCTGCCGTCGCCTTGGCTGGCTGTCGGTCCGGCCCGTCGACGAATTCGATGGCCTGCATCGCCCCCAGCCCGCGCACGTCCCCGACTTCCGGCCAGCGCGCTTTCCATCCAGCGGCCCGTATCTGAAAACGCTCTCCCAGTTCGTTCGCGCGCTCCGGCAGCCTCTCTTCTCCCATGATTTCCAGCACCGCGTTTGCCGCCGCCAGCGACAGAGGATTCCCCCCGAACGTCCCGCCAATCCCGCCAACGCCGGGCGCATCCATGATTTCCGCCCGGCCCGTGATGGCCGCGAGCGGCAACCCGCCGCCCAGAGACTTCGCCGTCACCAGGATGTCCGGCTCGATGCCCAGGCGCTGGCAGGCAAACAGCGCCCCAGTGCGCCCGAAGCCTGTCTGCACTTCGTCGGCGATCAGCAGGATGCCGTTCTCGCGGCAAACCCTCCGCAGCACCTCGAAGAACTCCGGCGGCCCCGGCACAAATCCGCCTTCCCCCAGCACCGGCTCCACCACCACGGCGGCCACCGCCTCCGCCGCCACCGATCGCTGGAACAGGGTTTTCAGCGCGTGCGCGCAGTGCACGGAGCATTCCGGGTACTTCAGCGAGTAGGCGCACCGGTAGCAGTACGCGTACGGCAGCCGGTACACCTCCGGAGCGAACGGCCCGAATCCCGCCTTGTAAGGATGCGTCTTGCTGGTCAGCGACATCGTCAACAGCGTGCGCCCGTGAAAAGCATCCTCGAAGCACACCACCGCCGGACGGCCCGTGAAGCAGCGTGCGATTTTCACCGCGTTCTCGATCCCCTCCGCGCCGCTGTTCACGAACATCGTCTTCTTCGCAAACGACCCGGGCGTGCACGCGTTCATCTTCTCCGCCAGCGCCACGTACGGCTCATACGGGGTCACGCTGAAACACACGTGCAGGTAACGGTCGATCTGCGCCCGCACACCCGCCAGCACCCGCTGCGCGCGGTGCCCCACGTTTAGGCAGCCGATGCCTCCCGCAAAATCAATCAGCCGGTTGCCGTCTACGTCTTCAATCAGCGCGCCCTCGGCGCGCGCCGTGAAAATCGGCGCCGCCGAGAATATCCCCGCCGGCACCGCGTCAAACCTGCGCCGCATCAGTTCCTGTGACGCCGGACCTGGGATCCCCGTGCGTAGTTGAATCGCGCCCATCTTCCCCGCCCGCTCCTCAGTACCACCCGATCGGTGCTTCGTCCAGGTTCACGAACACCTGCTTCGTCTCCAGGTACTCCTCGATACCCCACGGCCCCAGCTCCCGGCCGTAGCCGGACTGCTTGTACCCGCCCCACGGCGCTTCCACGTACGTCGGCTGCATGTGGTTCACCCACACGATCCCGGCGCGCAGCGCCTTCACTACGCGGAACGCCTTAAAGATGTCCCGCGACCACACTGCCGCTGCCAGCCCGTAGTGTGTGTCGTTCGCGATGCGCAGTGCCTCCGCTTCATTCTCAAACGGAATCACCGCCGCTACAGGCCCGAAGATCTCCTCGCGCGAGATGCGCGCGCTGTTCGGCACGTCCGCAAAGATCGTCGGCTGGACGTAGTGCCCTTTGCCGAAACCGCTCGGACGACCACCTCCCGCGCACAGTTTGGCCTCGTGCTTC
>Ga0335080_10005040_pt1 | contig 13545 bp, 12 predicted proteins | sample Lox_Sample_34_FD_206720 | JGI IMG/M metagenome (GOLD analysis project Ga0335080, IMG submission 206720) | Soil microbial communities from Loxahatchee National Wildlife Refuge, Florida, United States - Lox_Sample_3.4 | ecosystem: Environmental > Terrestrial > Soil > Wetlands | place: USA... | reverse complement strand
CGGGAAGCAGAAGACGTATGCGGCCTTGGCAATCTTGTAGGCCTCGTCTGCAGCAATCGGTTTGGAGATCGTGGCTTGATTCATGGTCTATTCCTCAAGGACGCCGGAACACTCAAGGCGCGCGAGGGGTGGTAACGCGCGCGATCCGCCAGCCGACGGATCTGGCGGCGGGCTGTCCGCCAAGCGGTTCGTCGATCACTGCATTCCCATTGGCACCTTCAGGAACTAGGTTCGCACTCATTGCTGAACGCGCTGTAGTGATGGAATCACCCGTCAGCCCGTGGCCGAATCAACGTGCTCAATAGGGCGGATTGATGACCACGTACTGCCCGCTTTGCGGCTGATACCAGGTGCTGCCGCACTGCTGATAGATCACGCCACCGTAATTGACCGGCACGCACCCCGCGGGCACGGTTCGCACCATCGAACCCACGATGGCGGACGTCACGCCAACCGCAGCTGTGACCGCCGCCGCCGTTGCTACCGGGTGATAGTCGTTGTCCCAGCCGCCGTTGCAGCAGCCGTGATCGACATTTACGTTGACGTTCCTCTCCACGTTGACGTTGGTCCTGTTGACGTTGTTGACACTGGTGCTACGGACGTTGTTGGTGCGCACGTCGGCGCGGCTGTTATTCGCCTGCACGTTCCGTGCGCCACCACCGCCACCGGCCTGAGCGCCACCCCCACCGGCGTGAGCGCCGCCCCCACCGGCACGAGCGCCGCCACCCCCGCCGCCTCCGGCGCGACCGGCTGCATCGGCCGCGGTGACCATTGCGAAACTGGCCAGGGTGAGGATGACTAGCGGAACCAGGAAGAAATTGTTGAATGCGCTTTTCATGTCATCAATCCTCTATTTGGTTTTCCGCGGAACAATCTCGACCCTGGTCGCCCCCTTGGGCGGCGTGAACTTGAAAACCGCGTCCGTGAAGGTCGGTTTCAGGTTCCAGTCGAGCAGACTGACCGATTGCGGCCGCGCGTCGTCCGCACGATTGGTGATCACGATCTTGCGCGGCAGCGGCTTGCTTCCCGTCGTGATCCAGATCTGCCAGTCGATTTGGCCCTGGCGAAAGGCGTAGTGGTCACACAGCTCCTCGTCGATGAAATCCTGACCGGCGTTCATCGCCGATTCGATCTTGTCGAGCGGCGCGGCCGGCGTCCCCCAGACAAAGAGGTCGGACAACGGGATTTCCACCGCATACCGGTCCTCAAGCCGACTGGCCAGCTCACCAAGGGTGCCCTCGAATGGAACCGTCGAGTAGTATTTCTGCGCCGGTGTCCACAGGGTGACCGACTTGCCGTCGTAGATGAGCTCGCGTTCGGCGCGGGCACTCCACATCCGCGCATGCAGCTTGTTCGGACGCTCGACGTCCATCGTTGCCGTCGCCGTGTGTTGCAGCTTCTGACCATCGGCGAGAACGCGCTCGCCGGTCAGGTCGGTCGACACATGAAAGCGCTTCAGGGTCTGCAGATGGGTGCCCATGTCCTTCAGCGCCTGAATCACCCCAGGATCGACCGCGTTCGCAGCCGTGGCAGCGGGTGCAGTCTGGCCATGCAGCGCCGGGGCCGCGAGCAGCACGGCCAGCAGACCGATCGCCATTATCTTATTGTGCATGTTTGATCTCCTCGATCGTGAAAATGCTTGTGTTGAGACGGCGGTCTCCCGCCATGCTTGCCTCACTTCGGAAACAGGAGGGTGACGACGAACCTGAAACCCCAGCCCCGCGGACCGTTGTCGGGGTGATCAGCCCAGTAGCGAACGCCGCCACCGATCTGCAACGGTTGATCGCCAAGCTTGAGAAGCTTCGCGATCATGCCGTTGATCGGCACCGACCATTGCTGCGCTCGCCAGTCGTAGGTCGACTCGGTGTTGATCGTGAACGTCCACGCGTTCTGCGTCGTGTAGGAAAGGAAGGGCTGCAGGAACGTGGTGTTCACGTAGGCGCGGTCATGCTCGCCAGCGTAGGACCATATGTGGTTGGCGAGCGCACCGTAGGTCCACGGGCCCTCCTGCTTCAGCACCACGCCGGTCGGCCCTGCCCCCCACTTGCGCGCGCTCAGCAGGTCGTCGCTGCCGGTGGGCAGCAACAAGACCGGGCCCACGCCCCAGATCAAGCCGTTTGCGGTCGGCTTGGCTGGCGAGAAGAAGAAACTCTGCACGACGTCGCCGTTACCGGACTGGCTGGTTCCGGCAACAACGCCGTGCTGGTCGACGATCGGCAGGATCGTACGGCTGATCAGATTCCACTCTGGATTGAGCGTGATTGGAACGACCGGTTGGAAATTGAGATAGAACTTGTGCCCGTTTTGATCCTGGCCGTAGTTGTCGTCCCAATTGAATTGGAACGGCACGCTGATCAATGCCGCGACGGGATTGGAGAGTTGCTTGGCTAAGTCCTCGTCATCGGCCGCGCGCGATGAGTGGCTCGGGACAAGACCGACAACGAAGATGACGCTTGTCCAGACGACTAGGGACGCCGTTCGAGCTACCCTCCTGGTGGAAATCTTCGATTCCATGACCTATTCCCTCAATGCACGGTTGACTGCTGCGACCAGTGCCTCAGGGGGGAAGGGTTTGACGAGGTAGCACGCTTCGCCAACCAGTTGCCGCCGTTGCTGTTCGCTGTCCCTCCCGGTGATAAAGATGACCGGCAGGTTCACTCCCAACGACACGAGATGCCGCGCGAGAGCGATCCCGGACATCCCCGGAAGGTGGATATCCAGGACCAGGCACTGGGCGGCCGATGCAGCGCCCCCGGCAAGTAGCGCTTCGGCCGAATCGAACAGACCGGTCTCAAATCCCTGGACCTCCAGGTATCTGCCAATCGCTAGTCGCATGCCCTCGTCGTCCTCGACCACCAAGATTCGTTGTCTGGTTTTCACTGAGCGCTCTCGACGCGCCAAATGCGCGTTGGCGCTCCACTTGGCTCGGATGATCCGTAAAGCATGGGATAGCCGCCATGGGCCAACGTCCAGTGGGGACCTTGTACCTTGGTACAAGCTCGGAATGGCTCAGCGTTTGCTGGCCCGCATGGGAGGATGAGGCGCCGCAAGAGCGCGGCCGCGGGCGCCAAGTCATGCGCCTCCGGTCAGCCCGCGCGGCCGCACTCCCTCAGTGCCTCGGCGCGCGCCGGACCTGCCGGTCGTGAGGTGAAGAGCGTTTAGCGCAGGCTCAGGAGGTGGGACCGGATGGAGGCAACGCAGCCCCCAAGGCGCGGAGTAGATGCGCCATCTCTACCAATTCGGGCAGCGACCGCACACCCATCTTTGCCATCACTTCGTGACGATGTGCTTTGACAGTGCGCTCGGTGATGCCGAGTTCGCCCGCAATGACCTTGTTCAGGGTTCCTGAAACGACACGATCGAACACGTCGCGTTCGCGTTTGGTCAGAGTAGCCCAGCGTGACCTCGCAACGGCGAGGCCGGCGCGCGAGGCGCGCAGTTCATCGTCGCGGGCGAGTGCGGTGGCGACGGCCTGCAACAAAACCTCGGGCTCAACGGGCTTGGTAAGGAAGTCCACCGCGCCGGCCTTCATGGCGCGTACGCTCGATGCAACGTCGGCGTGTGCCGTCAGGAACACAATGGGCAGCATTACCTCGTAGCGCTCGAGCGACTCCTGCAGCGCTAACCCGCTCGGCCCCGGCATCTGCAAGTCAAGAATGAGGCAACCCGCCCCGCTCGAGGGCGGAGTCATCAGGAAATCGCCCGCCGAGGCGTACGTCCGAACCTCGTAACCCTTCGGGCGAAGGAGTCGTACTATCGCGGTCCGGAACGGTTCGTCGTCGTCGACGACGTAAACGACGGGAGCGGTCATACGGCGCTCCGATCATCTATCCCTTCCGACCGATCGCCGGCGTAGGGCCTTTCAGCATCACCAATTGGAAGCACGATGCGGAAGATTGCGCCGCCGTCGGCACGGTTCTCGGCCGTGAGCGTTCCGCCATGCGCCTCCACAATCGAGCGCGTAATCGAAAGACCGAGGCCCATCCCGTGCGGCTTGGTTGTGAAAAAGGAATCGAACAGGCGCGGCATCTCCTCCTGCCGGATGCCCGGACCGTGATCGCTAATGGCGATTTCGATACCGCTATTTTCGCCCGCGGTCGTGGCGAGCTCAAGTTGCCTCGGGCCGGTTACGGTTTCACTCATCGCGTCCATCGCGTTGACACAGAGATTGAGCAGCGCCTGTTGCACCTGCACACGATCGACGCGCGCAGCAGGTAAGTCAGGCGCAAGTGCCGTCTCGATCGCGATTCCACGTCGCCGCGCCTCGGGGTCGAGCAGCGCCAGCGTGTCGACAGCCAGTGCATTGATGTCGGTCGGCTGTCGTTCGACATCGCCTTTGATCAGCAGCGCGCGGACCCGACGAATGACCTCACCGGCGCGCAAATCCTCCTTGCGAATATCGGCAAGGATGTTGCGCACTTCGTCAAGATTCGGCGGTGTGTCTTCGAGAAACCCTTTGGCTGCGCCGGTATTGACCAAGATGGCACCCAGCGGTTGATTGATTTCGTGGGCAATCGAAGCCGTCAATTGCCCCGCAAGCGCCAGCCGCGAGGCTTGCATCAGCTCGGAGCGACGGTGGCTCGCTTCGATCTCAGCCCGATGGCGACGTCGTCGCTGGAACACCAGCGCCGCAATCAGCGCAGATTGGAGGCTCAACGCAAGCAACGCACCAAGCACATACCATCGGTAATCACGCCACAGCGACGGAGCGCGAAAGCGCACGTCACATCCCGCGGGTAGCTGGCCTTCGTCGATGTTCCAGCGCCCCATGGCGCGCGCATCGATGACACAGCGTGCAGGCGGGGACATTTGAATCGGGATGACCGACGCGGATTCTCCGTTAAGCACGCGTAGCGCGAGTCGTGCCGCTGCCGTTCCCTGTGCGGCAAAATCTGCAATAGCGCCCCCAACGATACCCTGCCCAACATAAGTGTCGAGGAAGCCGTATACGGGGGCATTCGCGGCCTGCGCGACGAGCCCCGCGACCTTTGGATTATTCTGGGGCAGCCCGGACGCATCGCGAACCATAGATGTATAGAGAACGACGGACGAGGGAGGCAGATGCGAGAGCTGGTCGAGAATGCGTGGCAGCGGCACATCGTCGAGCCAAGTCACCGGTACGCGGTTGCTGCTCTGGCTGAGTATCGACTCAACGCGCCGTTTCCAAGCGCGGTCGTATTCTGCAGTCCCGCCTACTACATACAAGTGGAGCGCGCCGGGATGGAGGCGCCGCGTCAGCTGGATCGTGCCCGCAGGATCGAGATCGATGAGCAGGCCCGTAGCATTGGGAGGAAGTTCGCGATTGCGCAGAGTATCTCCAACGGTGTCGTAAAACACGATAGGAACTCCTGGCCACAATTCATCCCGGTGCCGTTCTGCAAATTCGAACCCGCCTTGCGCGCGCGCCAGAACGAGGTCGACGTGCTTGCCACTGAACTTCTTGCGCATCAGCGCAACCAGCTCCGGCTCGGTTTCGCGAGGATAGCGCAGCAGATCGAGCGTTTCGCCATAGAAGTCGATCTGCCTGGGGCTCTCATTGATCAGCGTCTGGCGGAGCGTCTGATCCATGACCGTCGAGGCGGGCAAAAAAAAGTCCGCGTTGTTCAGCAGGACCACTCGCCACGGGCGTTCACTGTTAACAGCCGGCGCTTGTGCAATGGCCGGCAGGCAAGGGCCCATGGCGCTCAGGAACACACACAGGCTCGCCGCGCGTGGAGAGCAGAAATAGCGACGACACCTATTCCGCACTACCGAAGCGTTCATTGCGGATGCTCGTGGCAGATGTCGCGTCCATGGTACGTCAGGCCGCCCGGAATCGCGACAAACCTAGACGAGATAGTAAGGATTTCCCGACAGTTGAAAAGGGTCTCCGCAAGCGCTGCCCGATTCGACCCGCTGCAGCAGTTCGTCATTCAAACGCCTCGATCCGGCAATGCTGGATCGCTCGAGTGAGGGTCGGCACTCGCTGGCCCGATTTTGGCATTGTTGAAGGTCAGCTTCCACCATGTCCTCCGGCCACGGGCTTGCTTGGTAACGCCTGCTTGGGGACGCAACCTTCTATATCCGTATCAGCATGATTGATTGGTGAAACAGGTGCCCTCGGCGATACGCCAGAGCAGGGAATCGACGCGCACGTGCCGAACTCATGCAACAGATCGCGGCCTTCGTCAAAAGGAAGCGTTGGACACAAACGAGGCCGCGCGACTACTGTGGCATCGTCCAGCCGCATACGAATGAGCTGCTGCGTGGCCGCCTGTCGCGATTCTCAATCGATACGCTGGTCAGCCGCGTGATGATCGCAGACCCGCGGACGCGTCGCCGGCGCTGCGCCGTCAACGCGAGCGGGAAACAACGCCTGCAGATCGCCCGCTGTCCCGCGCCGGACGAGGCCGCGCTCGCGCACATGGGCGGACGCAAGGGCCTCGCCGATGCTGAGCACAGGCGCGAGGCAGCAATCCGCCTTGGCGAATCGCGCGACACATTCGTCGAGCGTGAGCGTCGAAAAGAAAGCCGCAATGTCGCGCGTGAGGTCGCGCTGCGGCAACGGTTCGGCTTGGCGCGCGACCCACCCCGGATGACCCGCAGTGACGCAAAAGCTTTTCCAGAATTTGGACTCAATGGCGCCGAGCGCGACGTGTCGCGCATCGCTCGTGGCGTAGATGCGGTAGTAGGCCGCGCCGCCGTTTAGATAGGTTTCGTTGCGCGACGGCGAGCTACGGCGTGCTCCGTAATCGGCGACCTGGAACGCCTGCAATGGCTGGACGACGTCGGCAAGCGCGATGTCGATCAATGCGCCGCGTCCGGTTCGCTCGCGGCCCCGCAAGGCGCCGAGGATGGCGATGACGGCGAACAAGGAGCCGGTCGTATCGGCGACCGGCGGATCGAAGTACATCGGCGTCGCATCGCCGTTGCGCTCGAGAACGCCGGCGAGCGCGAGGTAATTGGCATCGTGGCCGGCGGCCTGCTCCAGCGTCGACCCGATACCGTAGCCGCTGAGCGCGCAATAGACGAGTCGCGGATTCCGTACGGCAAGTGTTGCGTAATCGAGCTCCAGTCGCGCCATTACGCCGGGGCGAAACGTCTCCAGGAGGACGTCGGCGGCGTCGACGAGGCCTAGGAACTCGCTGCGCGCGCCAGGATCCTTGAGATCCATACGGCGCACGACCTTGCCGGCGTTCACCGCTTCATAGAAGATCGGACGACTCTCCCCGTCGCGCGGTCCCAGATTCCGCATCTCGTCGCCGCGCGGCGGCTCGATCTTGAGGACATCGGCCCCGAAGTCGCCGAGAAACAACGCTGCGAGCGGACCGGGCAGGTACTGCGAGAGATCGAGCACGCGAACACCGGTGAGCCAGTTGTTGAGCGCGCTCATCTACAAGATCGCGATCGGCATGAGCGGGCTGCCCGTTCCACCCACGAACGGCAGCGGTCCGGCGATGAACAGGAACTCCGTCGCTCCTGCCGCTGCGAGCGGCGCCAGCAGGAGGCCTTCGAGCAACGCTATGCCATAACCGCGGATCACCAGTTGATGCACCGGGAATACAGTGTCCTTGGGAAACGGAATGTGCTCGATCGCGAAGTTGTCGCTGCCAATGACGGCCACGCCCTTGTCCGCAAGCCAGCGAGCGGCCTCCACGTCGATGCCGGGCTCCCCGTCGTAGTAGTGAGGGTCGGCGAGCATCGTCTCGATCCAGCCCGTGCGAATGAGCACGACGTCGCCACGCTCGACGGAGACACCGCTGCACGTTGCGGCCTGCTCGAGCATGCCCCGCGTGACCGGTGAGCCCTTAGCGAGAGGCTTGCCGTCGTCAAGCACGTTCAGCAGCAACCCGCGTGCGACGATCGGTCCCATCTTCTCGACGCCGCAGCGTGCCGCGCGCGTCGTGCTGCGCGTGCCGTGCGAGGAGAAGCCGTTGTAGAGCTTGTCATCGTGCCAGGCGTGGCACAGCGCGTCGATATGGGTTCCGAACTGCAGCGCCATCACCACCGTGTCCTCGGCGAACTGGAAGCCGCCTGGCCGCTTGCCACCCGCCGCGTAGTCGCCACCGTCACGCTGCATGAAGTGCTGCATCGGGCCCCGGTGATTCGGCACCGGTGTCTCGGGCGACAGCGGCTGTGCGAGCGAAAGCACCTTTCCCGTCTTGACGAGCCTCGCTGCACGTCGGACTTCGTCGGCGCCGATGTAATTCAGCGCGCCGCGCTCGTCCTCCTTGCCCCATTTGCCCCACGCTTCCTCGGCCATCGACTCACCTCGCACGCGGCGCAAGCTTCGCCGCCATGGTCTTGAGCTCCGCGCGCATGAGCTTGCCGGTCGCGGTGGTCGGCAATTTGTCGCAGATCTCGATGCGATCCGGCGTCTTGTAGCTCGCCGCTTCGGCGCGGCAATGCGCGCGCAGTTCGTCCGTCGTGACGCTCGCACCGACCTTCGGCACGACGAACGCAAGCACGATCTCGCCCTTGGCCGGATCGGGCGCGCCCACGACGCCGACTTCCGCGACATCCGGGTGATGCCGCAGCACCTCCTCGACTTCCGCCGGGGCGATGTTGATGCCCGCGCGCTTGATCATCTCCGTTGTGCGGGCGAGGAACACCACATCCCCCTCGGGCGTGAGCATGCCGCGATCGCCAGTGCGGAAGTAGCCGTCCGCCGTAAACGCCTTGGCGTTGTTCTCCGCACTGACACCATCATAGCCCTGCGTCACGTTGCCCCTTACCTCGATCTGCCCCTCCTCGCCGCGCGCCACCTCCTTGCCGCTGACCTCGTCGACGATGCGCACGTGCACGCCGGGCAGCGGCGGCCCCTGCACACGCATGCGTCGCTCGAGCGGCCAGTGATGCCACGTCACAGCGCAGTTGCCGTACGACTCCGTCTGCCCGTACACGTTGCAGATCTCGCGCGCGCCGAGCTCGTTGGCGGCCGCCGCGAGGTCCTGCGGCGTGCCGATGGTCACGCCGGTTCGCAGGGTCTGCGTGCGCTGGCGGCGAAACTCCTTGTGATTGAGCATGGCGCTTGTCATGCCAGGCATCGTATACAGCGACGTGCAGCGCTCCTTTTCGATGAGATCGAGCGATTCGGCCGCGTCGAAGCGTCCTTGCAGCACCAGCGTGGCGCCATGCGTCAGCGTCGCCGACATCGCGTTGGCGGAGCCGTACGACCAGAACAGCGGCGGCGACAGGAGCACCCGATCGCCGGGACCCAGACCCTGGCGCTCGCCTATGTTGAACCCGTTCTCGATGATCCCGCCATGGCGCAATGGAACGGCCTTCGGATAGGAAGTCGAGCCCGACGTGTAGAGGATCAGCGCCGGATACTCGGGACGCGCTCCGTCGCCCGGCGGCGGCACGCCTTCGATGGGAGAATGGCCGCGGGCCAGCGTGGCGTACGCGATCGCCTCCGGCACTCTCTCTTCGCCGATCATCGCGACGGCGAGATCCGGAAACGACCGGCGCAGTGCATTGAGGTCTTGGGCGAAATCCTGCTCGGCCAACCGATTGACAGCGATCAGGAGCTTGATACGCGAGTCCTTGAACAGAAACTCGAGCTCGCGTCGCTTCGACCACGTCGAAAACGGCACGAGCACCCCGCCGATCACAGCGACCGCGAAGCAGATCTCCACCCACTCGGGGCGGTTGTTGAGGAGGAGTCCGACGCGCTCGTGCTGCCGAAGCCCGAGCGCGCGCAAGCCTCCGGCGATGCGCATCGCGCTGTCGCGCAGCTCGGCATAGGTCAGCCTGCGACCATCGCCGACCACGGCTTCGCGATCGGGGTAGCGCTCGGCCTGCTCGCATACGAGATCGAACAGCGTCCGGCTGAACGGTGCCCTCATCGCATCAGCTCCAGTTCCAATGCGTCTGCGCAATTACGCAACAGGCGAGGGGAAGCCCGCGGCCACGAAACGCCACACACACCTACTCATAGCCGACTGCCGTTTCTCCCCCCGACTTGCCGCCCTTGCCACGCTTGCCTTCCAGTTCGAACCAGAAATCGAGCACGCTGCCCTTCCGCTCGTCCGCGAACCTAGTGCTCACCCGAGTGCCGATGGCGAGCTGCTTCGCGGCCTTCGCGGGATCGGTCAGGTCGATGCCTCGGAAGAATCCGCCGATCGCCGTATCCGCGCCGTCGAGCAGCACGTAACCGAAAGCGTACGGCGGATTGGGCAGCGTCTTGAATTCCTCGTACACGATGGTGAACGCCTCGATCCTGCCTCCTGGACCGACCTTCACCCAATCCGTCGTAGGCTCGAGCGTCTGGTCAGAGAATGCACGCGGTGGCACGAGCACGCGGCCGGACTTCGGGTCGCGGCGGCCGTAGATCTCGGCGTGGTCGCGCACCCGCGCGAAGAAATAGCTCGCGGTCTCGCCGAGCGCGTGATCGTAGCCAATGTTCCACGATTCCTTGCGTTTGATGAGTTCCATTCGTATCACTCCGATCTAGGATTCGATGACCATGGTGCCGAAGAACTGGTGGTCGCCGCCATTGCCGCTGGCTATGCCCACGCGCGCGCCCTTCACCTGGTGCTCGCCGGCGCGGCCCCACACCTGCAGCGTCACTTCCGCCGCGCGAACCAGCGCCGACACCGCGATGGCGTTCGTGCAAAGCGTGCCGCCCGACGGGTTTACGGGAATCTTGCCGCCGAGGTCGAAGAAGCCTTCGCGCATCATGGCGAGCGACCCGCCGAGCTTGCACACGCCGGCGGCTTCGATCGCGTGATACTCGGTGTTGCTGAACGGCGCATAGAGCTCGGCGACATGCACCTGCTTCGTCGGATTCTTGATTCCCGCCATCTTGTACGAGCGCTCGAATGAGCGCGCGAGCGCGTGCGCGTCGGCGTGATCGGCCATGATTTTCTTGCCCATCCGGTCGCCCATGTAATAGCTCTCGGAGCAATGGCCCACGCCGCTGACCCACACCGCGTCGAGCTTGTTCGCCTTGATGTACTTCTCGGAGGCCATCACGACCGCCGCCCCGCCGCTCGATTGCGGGCAGGCGTCGAGCAGCTTGATGGGCCAGGCGATGTAGCGAGAGGCCATCACCTCCTGCATCGTCACGACCTTGCGCAGATGAGCCTTCGGATTTTTCGCGGCGTTCGCCCGATTCTTGACCGTCACGCGGGCCATGTCCTCCTCGGTCAGACCGTACTTGTGCATTGCGCGCACGGCCGACATCGCGAGCATGGTGATGGTGCCCAGCGGAAGCGCCCGCTCGTAGGTTGGGTCCCAGATCTTGTTGAGGATCGTCTGCGAGTCGCCGCTTTCACCCACCTTGTCCGCACCCGCGACGAGCACAATGTCGCATTCGCCGGAGGCAATGTGCGTCCACCCGGTGATTACCGACGAGATGCCCGTGGCGCCCCCGGTGTTGATGCGCATAAAGCGCTTGTTGCGCGCCCCAACCGCATCCACCCCCAACCGCTCCGCGTTGCCGATCCCGAGCAGCGCGTCGGGCGCGAGCGAGTACACGACCGCGTCCATGTCCTTCAGCTCTCGCTTCGCGTCGGCAAGCGCTAGCGTTACGCCTTCGCGAACGAGTTCGGGATAGTTGGCGTCATCCCGGCGGGCCTTGAATTCGGATTGACCGATGCCGATGATGCCTACCCGCGGCGGCTTCATGACCGCCCTCCTTCCATGACTACCACCGTGTTGTAGTGCATCGCCGGCCCGCTTGCCGCGTGCGCCAGGGCACGCCTGGCATTCGGCACCTGATGATTTCCGGCACGCCCGCGCACCTGATTCGCCGCCTCAGCGATGCGCACGAGGCCCGCGCAGAACACCGGATTGAATGAGAGCGCGCCGCCCGACAGGTTGACCGGGAGCTTGCCGCCGCGCGCCGTGGCGCCGCTCGCCACATGCTTAATCCACGCGTTGCGCTTGCAGATGCCCAGGCCTTCGTACGCGAGCAGTTCCTGGTACGGCGTAGCGTCGGCGATCTCGGCGACGTCGAATGTCGACGCGTCCTTCACGCCGGCCGCCCGGTACGCCTGCTTGCGCGCGGCGTCGAGCGACGGTACGGTCGACAGATCGCGATCGCCGATGAAGCCCGGCTCCGTCGCCCAGCCCAGACCACGAATCCAGGAGACGTTCTTGACCTTGCGCCCGGAGAGGTACTCCTTGCTGCCGAGAATCATCGCGACAAGTCCGAACGCGGGCGGCGCCACCATCGTATCGGTTAGCGGCCAGCGCGTTGGTCTACCCGACGCAATGAAGACTGTTTCCATCACGCCGATCGACCGATCGGGATAGGCGATTGCGCCTTGGATGCGATTCTTGCGCACGATCGCCGTGGCCGCTTCGCGTACTCCCGGTACCTTCGCCTCGAGCACAGCCGCCTGCAGGCCGTGTGTCGCGAGCTCGTCCTGCGGCAGCGCGCGGTGGAAATACGGATCCGTACCGACCTTGAGCGCGTCGCTGAACGAATCCACTTCCAGTGGGTTCCACGCCACGACGAGCTGGTTCGCGAACTGGCCCGACGCGATGCGCAGCGCCGCAAGCACGAACGCGTGCTCGGCCGCCGAGGGCGTGGAAAGGATATCGCGGTCGACGCCGCCAACCGGCCCCGACGCCATCATGACCGCGATCGCACGGCCGTCGAGTTCGTCGTTGCCCGCGACCACGATGCCTTCCACGTCGTCGATATCGAAGCCCCCGTCGCGAAGCGCCGCCCACGTCACCGCGTAGATCGATTCCTCGAGCGATCGGCTGTCCGTCCGCGGCGGGGCGTGAATCGCGACCCCCGCAACGCCTATTTCACCATTCATGACGCGCCTCTCACTTCTTCGGCCACGAAGCCTGCGCCGTTGCCAACGATGCGGGATACACGGGTCTCGGTTGGCCGCCCTGCCATTGCAGGATGACCAGCTCCGCGCCCACTCGCCGACCGTTAGCGTCGAACTTGAGCTTCGCGCCGGGAAAATACTTCGACGCTGCCGTGTCTTCCATCGAATGCATCGCGGCAGCGACCTTCTTGGGATCCGCGGACTTCGCCAGTTCCATTGCCTCCTTGAAAATCCAGATGTCGCCGTACGTCGAGATGCTGTCCTGCGTCATCCACGGCTCTTTCTGCTTGGTCGTGAATTCCTCGATCAGCGCTTCCTGGCCCTTGCCGGCCCAGTTGGCGATGATCACCATCACGCCTTCGAGCAGGTCTTTGCCGACGACATTGAGCAGCTCCGGCGCACCCATGTGGCCGCCGTTGCCTATCACCGGGATACGGCCATGGCCCAGTCCCATTTCGTTCAGCTTCTCGAGTACGAGCTTGGTATCGGGGATATTGGTCGTCAGCATGAGCAGCACGTCGGGCCGCACGTTGCGGACTTTCTGCACCATCGAGGTCGCGTCGGCGAGCGGCGGCGTGAACACTTCGTCGACGACGAGCTTCAAACCGAGCTTGTCGAAGCCCCCTTCACGCATCGGCTTGGTGAAGCTCACCGGCGAGGCCGTGTTGTCCATGATGATGCCGACGGTCTTCGGCGTCGCACCGGCGCTCTTCGCCAGAGCGAGGATCACCGGCAGGGCGTCCTCGGCCTGCCTGGTCGCGGTCGGCGACGT
>Ga0335080_10005037_pt1 | contig 13548 bp, 17 predicted proteins | sample Lox_Sample_34_FD_206720 | JGI IMG/M metagenome (GOLD analysis project Ga0335080, IMG submission 206720) | Soil microbial communities from Loxahatchee National Wildlife Refuge, Florida, United States - Lox_Sample_3.4 | ecosystem: Environmental > Terrestrial > Soil > Wetlands | place: USA... | reverse complement strand
CGGGCTTCTCGCCGGTGGCGGAGGTGGTTCCGGCCGGTTAGCGGTGGTCCACGGCTACTGGTTGCGGTTCGCGCGCAGTCCGAACCCGCGCAGCATCAGCAGCGCCTTCTCGCCGAGCGTCCCACGCGCCGGCAGGATGCCGAGCTGTGTCGCCACGTCGTAAAGGTCGAAGAAGCCGCGCACGCGCAGCAATCGCTCGTGCTTGACCTCGCTGTAGAAGATCGCGTGCATGACCACGAACCGGTTGGTCGCCGGCAGGCCGTTGAGGGGCGCCCTTTGCGTCCCGAGCAGCTTGCACGGCGAGGCCACGAAGTTGCCGTCGGTCAGCCGGTCGCCGGTGCGCTCCAGGCGCGCGTCCGGGAACGCCGCCCACAGCCGCGAGGCGTGGTTCTGGAGCAGGTCGAGGCCCTCGAGCGGCTCGCTGGTCAGCGGGTCCTCGTAATGGACCCTGCGGTCACAGACCGCTTCGAACGCGGCCTCATCCCTGCCGGACCAGGCGGCCTCCCACCCGTCGATGATCTCGTCGACGGTCACTGCGACGCGCTGTGGGATATGTCGGCGGCGCCTTGATCGAACACCGGCAACCCCTCGTCGGGCGTCGACGCCTCGGCGTAGCGCCGGCGGGGGATCCGGCCGGCGCCGCGCGCGAGCCAGCCCGCCTCGACGGCGAGCCGTATCGCGGTGGCCATTGCGACGGGATCGTGAGCACGAGAGATCGCGCTCGCGCACAGCACCGCGTCGCAGCCGAGCTCGATCGCGAACGCGGCATCCGAAGCGGTGCCGACCCCCGCGTCGAGGATCACGGGCACCCCCGCGCGCTCGACCACGATCGAGATGTTGTAAGGGTTGCGAATCCCCATCCCGCTGCCGATCGGCGACCCGAGCGGCATCACCGCCGCGCAGCCGACGTCCTCGAGGCGCCGGGCCAGGATCGGATCGTCGGTCGTGTACGGGAGCACGGTGAACCCGTCGTCGACGAGCGCCTCGGCCGCCGCCACGAGTTCCACCGCGTCGGGCAGAAGCGTGCGGTCGTCGCCGATCACCTCGAGCTTGATCCAGTCGGTGTCGAACGCCTCGCGCGCGAGCTGCGCGGTGATGATCGCGTCGCGCGCGGTGTAGCAGCCGGCGGTGTTCGGGAGCACCTCGACCCCGGCGCTGTCGAGCACGTCGAGGATCGAACCGCTCGCCGCCGGATCCATCCGGCGAAGCGCCACCGTGCACAGCTCGGCGCCGGAGGCCTCGAGCGCCGCCGCGAGCACCTCGTGGTTGGTGAAGCCGCCGGTCCCGAGGATGAGACGCGAACGGAGCTCCCGGCCGGCGATCGTGAACGGCGTCATCCGCCCTGCACCGCCACCACCACCTCCACTCTGGCGCCGTCGCGCAGCTCGACGTCCGGCCACTGCGCTCGCGGCACGACCTCGCCCTCGACCGCGACCGCGACGCCGCGTCCCCCGGGCGCACCGGGGAGCGACGCGACCACGCTCGCCACCGTCGCGCCCGCGGGCAGCTCGCGGCGATCGCCGTTGACGGTCACGTTCACGGTCACGCCACCACCGCCGGGGCGCCGGCAAACCGCGTCGGCGAGAACTCGTCTGGGATTTTGTCGTCGCCGGTCAGCGCGCCGACGACCAGCGCTGCCGTGATCGGCGTGAGCAGGATCCCGTGGCGGTAGTGGCCGACCGCCCAGTGCAGCCCGGGGATCGATCCCGGACCGATCGCCGGCGCGTTGTCCGGCGTGGCCGGGCGCAGCCCCGCCGACAGCTCGTCGATCACGAGCTCGGTGACCGACGGCAGCAGCTCGAACGCGTTGCGCAGGAGCTCGAACGCGCCGCCCGCGGTCACCGTCGTGTCGAAGCCGCGTTCCTCCATCGTCGCCCCGAGCACGTAGCGGCCATCGCCGCGCGGGACCAGGTATCCGCCGGTCATGCGCAGCACGCGCGTGAGCAGCCCAGGTCCGGCTGGGTCGTGGAGCCGGAGGATTTGGCCTTTGATTGGATGTACAGGGATCCGTGCGCCGTCGGGAATGCCATCGAGCGCGCTCGACCAAGGGCCGGCGGCTACCACAACGTCCTCGACGGGGATCTCGGACCCATCGGCAACCGTGACCCCGACGACGCGATCCCGCGCGATCGCCAGCCCCTCGACGGGCGCTCCCAGGCGTAACTCGCCGCCGGCGGCGCTCAGCGCCCGGGCCAGCGCGGCGGTCAGCTTGCGCGGGTCGATCGCGTGGTCGCCGGGAATCTCGAGCGCGAGGCGCAGCGTCGGCGCCAGCGCGGGTTCGAGCCGGCGCGCCTCGCTCGCGCGGAGCCGGTGGACGGCGAGCCCAAGGGATTCCCGCAGCGCGAGCTCACGGGCTAGTGCCTCCGCCTCGTCGGCGTCACGAGCGGCGAGCAGCGTGCCGCAGCTCAGGTAGCCGGGATCCATTCCCGAGGCGTCGCCGAGCTCCTGCACGAACCGGGGGTATGCGTCCAGGCTCGCGAGGCCGAGCCGCATCAGCGGCAGCTCCGTCGCGATCGTCTCGGAGATCGGCGCCAGCATGCCGGCGGCGACCGCGGATGTGCCGGCGCCGGGCGCGCCGGCGCGTTCGAGCACGGTGACATGCAGGCCGCGCTGCGCGGCGCGCCACCCGATCGCGAGGCCGACGGCGCCGGCGCCTACAACGACGACATCGGATGAGCTTGAGCGATTCGGCAACGTGCGCGACTCCCTGCGCCGGCATCATCCGGTTCAGGTTCAGACGGTCGGCGGAGGGTGGGTGGGGACCCAATCCGCCCTCTCAGCCCAGTGGTAGGGCTCCCGTTTGGTCAATCCTAGCGCGGGGTGGCGCGCGCTCGGGCCGGCTCGCGGAACCGCGGGGAGAGGCGTCACGTCGCCACCGTGGGCGCTGCGCCCGGCCGCGCCACCGTGCGCGCGCTGCGGCCCCGTTCAAGGCCCCAGCTCACGATCCGCTCGGGGTGGATCCGGATCAGTGGCGTCGGGATCGCGATCGCCTCCGCCCGCCCCCGGACCTCGACCGCGCGCGGGCGCCATGGATCGACGCTCTCCAGATCGTCGATCACGATCGCGGCCCGACCGGTCCGGGCGACGTCGCGAAACTTCTTGGACTGCTCGAGCTCGTGCCCGCCGACGTCGATCGTGTCGCGCGCGGCGTTGTAGATCCATCCGACCGGCACCACGTGCGGCGTGCCGTCCGCGCCGACCGTCGCGAGCCGGCCCAGTTGCCGCCCGCCGGCGAGGTAGTTGAGCTCCGCCTCGGTGAACACGCTCATCACGTGCATGATGAGCGTGCGGGCCGCGTGATCCAATCGGCAATTGGTCCTAGGCCGCCGCCTCGGATGGGACGATGCCTCGTGCGCACCATGCGCGGGCCTCGAGCGTGAACGGACCGTCGGGAAGGATCGCCCGGCACTCCTCGCGCACGGCCGTCCGCTGATCGTCGGGCAGCGAACGCAGATACTGGCCGGCCGGCCCGACCGCCAGCGTGAACGGCTCCCAGAAGTCGTCGAACCCCGCGTAGCCCGCGCAGGCCGTGAGCGCCGAATCGCGCACGTCCCGCAGACCGGCGAGCTCAAACCGCCGCGCGATGTCGCCCGCGACCGTGCCGGCCAACCGCCCCTCGCCCTGGGCATCCGGATCGACGCGTCGCGTCGCCGACCAGAAGATCCGCAGCATCGTCATCCCACCGCTTGCGATGTCCCACATGCACGCCGCGACAACGCCGCCGGGCCGCGTGACCCGCATCATTTCGCGCGCGCCCTGGTCCGGGTCGCGCATGAAGCCGATCACGAGCGAGGACAGCGTCGCGTCGAACTCGCCGTCGGCCCAGGGCAGATCCTCGGCGATGCCTTCGCGGACGTCGGCGCCCGGATTGAGGGCGCGGCACGCCGCCGCGAACTGGGGCGCCGGATCGATCGCGGCGACATTCGCGGCGCCGACCCGCGCCACCAGCTCACGGGTGAGACCGCCGGGGCCGCACCCGATGTCGGCCACCCGCATCCCGGTCCTCACCCCCGCGACGTCCGCGAGGGCGACGGCGAGCGTCGGCGCGTAGCGCCCCATGAAACGGTCGTAGTGCTCGGCCGGCGCGGCGAACTGCATCGGTCGATGGTCACCTACATCCGACGCCTGGGGAATGGGGGACGCACCCCATCTGCTGCCACACTTGGGATCCGTGACCGACCGCCACGAACGCCTGAGATCGGCGCACTTGTACCTGGTCTGCGACGACCGATCCGACGAGTTCCTCGCCGGTGCGCTGCGCGCCGGCGTCGACATCGTCCAGCTGCGGATGAAGCGCGCCACCGACGACGCGATCGTGGACGCCGGACGGCGGTACGCCGCGGCCGCCGCGGCGCACGGCACGCTGTTCATCCTCAACGACCGCCCCGACCTGGTGGACGCCGTCGGCGCCGACGGCGTCCACGTCGGTCAGGACGACACGGCCGTGGTGACTGCGCGCGCCGCGGTCGGACCGGACCGGCTTGTGGGGCTTTCGACGCACAGCCCCGAGCAGGTCGACGCGGCCGCCGACGTGCCGGTCGACTACATCGGCGTAGGCCCGGTCCACGCGACCCCGACCAAGCCCGGGCGGCCGGCGGTCGGCCTCGAGCTGGTCCGCTACGCGGCGGCGCACGCGACCGTCCCGTTCTTCGCGATCGGGGGCATCTCGCCCGCGAACGTCGACGCCGTACGAGACGCCGGCGCCGTGCGGGTCGCGGTTGTCCGTGCGCTGACCGAGGCGCCGGACCCCGTCACCGCCGCCGAAACCTTGCGCGCCGCGATCACCGCCGGAGCACGGGTTGGCTCAGCGCACTAGTCGCAAGCGCGGACGCCGCCGGCCACCGGCGACGGCGACCGTCGCAACCGCGCCGCGACCGCGCGACGACGAGCCGGCCACTCCGGCGACACCGAGCCGGTCCGAGAAGCGCAACGCCGCCGTCCGCGCCACGCTGACCCCGCTCGAGCCGGGCGAGCGACCGTGGTCGCTCAAGATCGCCGTGCTGATCGCGACGTTGATCGGCGCCGGCGACCTGATCACGGTGCTCGTCGCCGGCGAGTTCAAGATCGGCGGCGCGCGCGCCGGCGCCGGTGGCGTGATCCTGTTCTCGGTGCTGATGCTGGTGTGCGCGGTCGGGATGTGGCAGAAGCGGTACTGGGCCGTGCTCGGCTTTCAGGCGATCCTGGCGTTCGTGATCCTGTTCTTCTCGCTGCTGGGGCTCCGCGCCGCCAACCTGCTGGCGGTCGTGGCGTCGGTGGTCGTCGTCGGTGGCGGCGGCTGGCTGTTCTACAAGCTGGTGAGGGTCCTCAGCCGGATCCAGATGCCGAAGCCCCCGGGCCGGTAGAGGGCTCTGCGCTGTATCCGCGCCGCCCGCCCGGCAACCCCCCGCCGACCACTCGGCAAACGACACCTGGATAACGCAGCAAACCCCGCCGCACGATCGCGAGCCGGCGCGAAATACCGCTGGGAGATGCTTATGTGGCACAGGTGGAGACGCGAGGCGGAGTTTGCTGCGTTGTACAGGTCGTGGTGGTCCCCCGAGCCCGACGCAAGTCGCACAACCCCCGCCGCGCGCGGCCGCGCCACCACCCGCGGGGAGCGCGCTTCTATAGTCTCCGGCCGCGATGCCTGAGACCGCTTATGACTGCGTTGTGATCGGTTCGGGACCCGGCGGCTACGTCGCCGCGATCCGTGCCGCCCAGCTCGGGATGAAGACCGCGGTGATCGAGAAGGAGGAGGTCGGTGGACGGTGTCTGAACTACGCCTGCATCCCCGCCAAGGCCGTGTTGCGCGTCGCCGACGTGCTCAGCGAGATCCGCGAGGCCGGCGACTTCGGGATCAAGGTGTCAGAGCCGGAGGTCGACTTCGCCGGCGTCAGCGCGCGCCGCCAGAAGGTGATCAAGACCCTCACGGGTGGCGTCTCGGGGCTGTTCAAGAAGAACGGGATCGAGCTGATCGAAGGCGAGGCAGCCCTCGCCGGCCCCGGCGAGCTCGACCTGGGCCTCGGTCGCGCGATAACCGTGAACGGTCAAGACCTGATCAGCGCCAGGACGATCATCCTCGCGACGGGATCCACCAAGAAGCCGATCCCGGGTACGCGGTTCGGCGGCCGGGTCATCGGCACCGAGGAGGCGTGGGCACTGCAGGAGCTCCCGGAGAGGATGGCGGTGGTGGGCGCGGGCGCATCGGGCGCCGAGATCGCCTCGGCCTACGCCCGACTGGGCTCCGAGACCCTCCTGTACGAGGCGCTCGACCGGGCGCTGCCGACCGAGGACGCGGACATCTCCAAGGTCGTCGAGCGCGGCCTCAAGCGTCAGGGCATTCAGGTCCACACGAACTCGCTCGTCGAGAACATCGAGACCACCGAATTGACGTGCAGGTTCACCCACGCGGGGGAGCCGCGCGAGGTGCAGTGGCTCGTGATCGCCACCGGCCGCGCCCCGGACATCCAAGCCCTGGGCCTCGACAAAGCCGGCGTGAAGCTGGACGATGCCGGCCTGATCGAGGTCGACGGCGCGATGCGCACGAGCGTTGCCGGCGTGTACGCGATCGGCGACCTCGTCCACGGGCCCGCGCTCGCCCACAAGGCGTCCGACGAGGGCGTGATCGCGGTCGAGGACGCGGCCGGGCTCGAGACTCACCCGATCGAGTACGTCGACATCCCCCGCGCGACCTTCTGCATGCCGAACGTCGGCAGCTTCGGGCTGACCGAGGAGCAGGCCCGCGAGCAGGGCTACGACGTCGTCGTCGGCAAGCTTCAGTACGGCGCGGTCGGAGCGGGCACGGTCTACGGAGATCGCACCGGGCTGGTCAAGATCGTCGGCGAGAAGAAGTACGGCGAGCTGCTCGGCGGGCACATCGTCGGCACCAAGGCGACCGAGCTGATCCAGGAGCTCGTCAACGTGCGCGCGCTCGAGGGCGGCTATCCCGAGGTCGCCCGCATCGTCCATGGCCATCCGACCCTGTCGGAGGCGGTTATGGAGGCCGGCCGCGCCGCCGACGGCTGGTTGATTCACGGGTAGTGGTCTCCGCCGAGCAGCCGGTCTTCTTCTACGACCTCGGCAGCCCGCAGTGCTATCTGGTCGGCGAGACGATCATGTCGACTTTGCCGGTGGTGCCGGAATGGGAGCCCGTTCTGGCCTCGCAACTGGCCGGCTCCGAGCAGCAGGCGGACGCTGACCGCGAAGCGGTCGAGCGGCTGGTGGGCGAGCTCGGCCTGCAACCGCTGCGGTGGCCCGCAAACTGGCCGCCGGACACGACCCGGGCGATGCTCGCGGCCACCTACGCCAAACGAGTCGGGCGCGGCGTCGCGTTCTCGCTCGCGGCGTTCCGCCAGGAGTTCGCCGGCGGGCGCGACATCGGCGACGCGAACACGGTGCTGATCGCCGGCGCCGCGTGCGAGATGCATCCGGTGGCGCTGACCAAGGGCATCGAACTCAAATCCACCTCGCAAGCGCTCCAAGCCGCCGCGGACCGCGCACGCACGGCCGGAGTCAAAACCGTACCGGCGATCCGGATCGGCGACCGGACGTACCAAGGCCCGGAGGCACTGGCGCTGGGAGGCGCCCGATGAGAGCCAACCGCTTCTACCACCTGATCGTCTCTCGCGAGGGCCGGGAACCGGCGTTCCTGTCCGACCCCAACCGAACCGACCGGATCGAGGTCGTGTCCGTCGACGACGGCGAGGTGATCCTGTACTGGGACGTCACCGCGAGGCAGGCCTCCAAGCTGCTCAAGCTCCTGCGCGCCGATCTCGCCGGCCTCGAGGCCGACGAGTTCTTCGACAAATGGCTCGACGCCGACGCCGAGGAGTCCTGAGAACGCGATGTCCCCTCGCGAAGCCGCGGACTTGGCGCACCTGCTCCGGCCGGCGATCGGCGACGAGCGCGTGCTCGCCGCGATCGCGAGTATCCCCCGGGAGCGGTTCGTGCCCGCCGACCGGAGAGATCGCGCGTACGCGAACATCGCGCTTCCGATCGGCAGCGGCCAGACCATCTCGCAACCCCTGGTCGTCGCGCGGATGCTCGAGGCGCTCCGACTCCAACCGACCGACCGGGTGCTCGACGTCGGGACCGGCTCCGGGTACCACGCCGCGCTCATCTCACTGCTGGCCGGGCACGTCTACACCGTCGAGCGCCACCGCAAGCTCAGCACCACCGCGGAGCGGGCGATCCGCGACCTCGGGATCGACAACGTCACGTTCGTCGTCGGGGACGGCTGGGACGGCCTGCCGAGCGAAGCGCCCTTCGACGCGATCAACGTGGCGGCGGCGACCGGCGACGCGGAGCCGTACGCGCTCGAGCGCCAGCTCGCGGACGGAGGACGCCTGGTGGCGCCGGTCGGATCGGCCGAACAGCACCTGATGCTGACCAGGCGCAGCGGCGATCGGCTACTCCGAGCGCAGCTGGAGGCCGTCCAGTTCGTCCCGCTCGTCCACGGCAGCGCCGAGTAGACGCGTTCGCATCACCTCGATCGCCACCGGGCTCGAGTCGATGAGCACGAACCTCCGCCCGAGCCCCTGGCACACCGCACCGACCGTCCCCGAGCCGGCGAACGGATCCAGGCACCACCCGCCCGGCCGCGACGACGCGGCCACGATCCGCCGTAGCACGCCCTCGGGCTTCTGCGTCGGGTAGCCGGTCTTCTCGCGGCCGTTGGTGGGGACGATCGTGTGGAACCAGACATCGGTCGGACGCTTGCCGCGCGCCGCCTTCTCGGCACTCACCAGGCCCGGCGCCATGTACGGCTCGCGCTCGACCGCGTCGGCGTCGAACCAATGGCCGCCGGGGTTCCGGACGTACACGAGGATCGTGTCGTGCTTGGCCGGCCACCGGCGCCGCGGCTTGGCGCCGTAGTCGTAGGTCCAGATCAGCTCGTTCAGGAAGGCATCCCTGCCAAAAACCTCGTCGAGCAGCAGCTTGCAGTAGTGCGCCTCGCGGTAGTCGATGTGAAAGTACAGCGTCCCGTGCGGCGCCAGCAACGCCCGCGCTCTCGCAAGCCGTGGCTCCAGGAAGCCCATGTAATCCCCGAACGAATCGTCGTAGCTCAACGACCGCAACAGCCGCGACCGATATCGGCGGCCGCCGAACCCGGCCCGGTCCCCATCGACAGCTGCCTCCACCGACAGTGAGCGCCGGGCCTGCGCCCGGCCCGTGTTGAACGGCGGGTCCATGTAGACCAGGTCGAACGCCCCGTCGGGAAGCTTCGCGAGCACGGTGGCGTTGTCACCGGCGACGACGAGGTCATCGTCGAGTACCATGGCGTCGTCCGGCGACTGGATGCGCATTTCGCGCAGACCGTACCGAGCACCGCGGCGCCCTTCTTACGCTGCCCTGACGCCGCAAACCGCTAGGATCCGCCTCTTGCTGGCTGAACATACGCGAGCGCTTCTCCGCCACCCCCTTCGCGGGCGCGTCACGCGCTTCGCGATCAGCTCCGGGGTTGCGGCCGGCACCAGCGCCGTGGTGTTTCCCGTGCTGTACGTGCTCGGCGCTTCGACCACCGCGTGCACGGTCGGCGCCTTCTTCGCCGGCGCCATCCCCAACTGGACGCTCAATCGGCGCTGGACCTGGAAGGTGGAGGGTCGCGTCGCCTTCGGCCGCGAGATCATCGCCTATCTGGTGATCTCGGCCTGCACGCTGCTGACGCTGGCGCTGGTCACCGGCTGGACGGACCGCCAGGTGCAGAATATTCCGGCGCACCATGGCATCCGCGTCGTGCTCGTGACCGCCTCCTACTTCGCCGTGCTTGCCGTGCTATACGGCCTGCGGTTCTTCGTCTACGAGCACTGGATCTTCTCGGGCCGCAGCCGCATCCGCGCCGCCTTGCGGTCGCGCATCCAGGTGCGAAGCGCGGCGCGCGCGAACCGCACGCCGTAGCCGAAGTTCCCGCCCTTCTTGGTCCCGGTGGCGTGGGTGCCGCGGTCGCGCATCGTGGTCGGCACCTCGGCCAGCCGGTAGCCGTGCAGGGCGGCGCTGATCATCAGCTCCGAGGCCTGGTACTGCGGCTGCTCGAGCACCACGTCGGCGGTCACCTCGGCGCGCATCGCGCGGATCCCGCACGCCGGGTCGGTGACCCGGTGGCGGACGAGCACGCTGATCAGCGCGCCGAACACGAGCACCCCCAGGTGCCGCGTGCGGTCGGTGGTGAGCTCGGCACCGAGGCGGCGTGAGCCCGAGACGAAATCGGCCGTGTTCGCGAGGATCGGCTCGACCACGCGGCCGAGCTCTTCGGGCTCGTACTGGCCGTCGGCGTCGATCGTCGCGATCACCTTCGCGCCGCGGGCGCGCGCGAGCCAGTAGCCGAGCTTCAGCGCCGCTCCCTGGCCGCGGTTGACGGACACGTCGCACACGAGCGCGCCCGCGCCGGCCGCCCTTGCGGCGGTGCCGTCGTGGGCGCCGTCGACGACCACGATCACCTCGAGCTTCAGGCCGGCGGCCTCGCGCGGGATCTCCTCGATCACGCCGGCGACCGTCGGCTCCTCGTTGTATGCGGGAATCACGACCGCGAGCGGCGCTCCCAGGCCCGGCGGGTGGGTCGCCACGAACGCCATCGCCGCGCCGCGCTCCTCGGGCGCGAGGCGCTCGAACTCGGCGTCGACCGAGAAGCGTTGGCGCTCGGCGCCCCCGGAACCGGCACGCACGGCACCTGACCCGCGGACGGTGCTCACCGGCCGCCTCCGGTGCTCACCGGCGCCGCCGGCGCGCCGGCGGCGATCGCCTCGACGTCCGCCACCGACCACTCGTCCCAGACACCGCGCAAACCCGACACGAAGTCGAACCGCGGCGTCCAGCCGGCGGCGCGAGCCCGGCTCGGATCGACGATCACCGCCGGCATCTCGCCGGCGCGCGCCGGCCCGTGCGTGACCTCGAACGACGCCCCGGTCACCCCGCGAACCGCGTCGAGGACCTCGAGCACCGACAGCGACGTGCCGGACCCGATCACGATTGGGCCCTTCCAGTTTTCGTCGTCGAGTCCCAGCCGGACGGCGTCGATGACGTCGCTCACATGCACATAGTCGCGCACCTGGCGGCCGTCACCGTAGATCTCGAACGTCCGCTCGAGCCTGATCGCGCGCATCAGCCTGGCCACGATGCTGTCCTTGGCCTGCATCCCGGGCCCGTACACGTTGGTCAGGCGCAGGCACGCGCACCGCAGGCCGTACGAGGCCGTGTAGGCCGACATCAGCATCTCGGCCGATGCCTTCGTGGCCCCGTAGGGCGTCAGCGGCCGCAGCTGCGCGGTCTCGACGATCGCCGGCGCGTCCATCGGCCCGGTCACGGCGTTGGTCGACGCGAACACGAGCGACCGCGCCCCCGCCGCGCGCGCCGCCTCGAGCAGCGCGTGCGTGGCCGCGACGTTCGTGGTGAAGGTCACATCGGGCTGCTCGAGCGAGCGCAGCACCGAGGTCACCGCCGCGAGATGCACCACCGAGTCGATGCCACCGGCGAACGCCGCCTCGAGCGCGTCGAGATCGGCGATGTCACCAACGACGATGTCGACCTCCGGGTCCGGGTGGGGCTTGAGGTCGACGACGCGAACGTGCGCGCCGACGTGCGACAGCTCGGCCACGGCATGGCGCCCGATGAAGCCCGACCCGCCGGTGACCAGGATCCGGCGTCCGTGCAACCCGGCCGCGGTGGTGCTCACGTCTGGGCCAGCGCGCTGGTCGTCTGCGGCAGCTCGCTGGTGGTCGCGCGCCAGCTCACCGTCGGCATGATCGCGGCGAGGTCGACGCGGTCCCGGTGGCGCTCGACGACCTCGAACATGTGGTCGATCAGTGCCATCGACAGCAGCGTCGGCTTGAGCCCGAGGTCCACGAGCGCCGTGTGCTTGGCGTTGTAGTAGTGGTCCTCGGCCTCCACGCGCGGGTTGTCGACCTGCTCGATCGTGGCCTCGCCGGGGAAATCCTCGGCGATCGTCTCGGCGATCTGGCGGACCGACAGATGCTCGGTGAACTGGTTGAACACGCGGAACTCGCCCCGCTCAGCCGGATTCTCGGAGGCGAGCCGGATGCATTCGACGGTGTCGACGATGTTGATCAGCCCGCGCGTCTGCGACCCGTTGCCGTACACCGTGAGCGGGTGGCCGAGCACCGCCTGGATCACCATCCGGTTGAGCACCGTGCCGAACACGCCGTCGTAGTCGAAGCGCGTGGCCAACCTCGAATCGAGCTTGGTCTGCTCGGTGTCGGCGCCGTACACGACCCCCTGGTTGAGGTCGGTGGCGCGCATTCCCCAGATCCGACACCCGAACTCGATGTTGTGGCTGTCGTGCACCTTCGAGAGGTGATAGAAGGAGCCGGGCCGCTTCGGGTACAGGACGCGGTCCCTGCGGCCGTTGTGCTCGACCTCGAGCCATCCCTCTTCGATGTCGATGTTGGGCGTGCCGTACTCGCCCATCGTCCCGAGCTTGACCAGGTGGATGTCGCGGTCGATGTCGGCGATCGCATACATCACGTTGAGGTTGCCGACGATGTTGTTGGTCTGGGTGTAGACGCAGTGCGCCTGATCGATCATCGAGTACGGCGCCGCGCGCTGCTCGCCGAAGTGGACGATCGTGTCCGGGCGGAAATCGCCCACCATCTCGTGGACGAACGCGGCGTCGCACAGATCGCCGACGTAGCTCCTGATCGTCTTGCCGCTCACCTCGCACCAGGCCGCGAGCCGCTCCTCCAGCGTCGCGATCGGAACCAGGCTCTCGACGCCCATCTCCTCGTCGTAGCCGCGACGCGCGAAATTGTCGTTGACCGCCACCTCGTGCCCGAGGGCCGAGAGGTGCAATGCGGCCGGCCACCCGAGGTATCCGTCACCGCCAAGAACCAAGATTTGCATGTAGGCGCTCCAATGCCTGGCGTTCGACTTCGTGGATCTTCAGCGCTCCGAGCCCTGCAACGCGGCGCGTCATTAGGCCAAGTTCCAGGCGATCACTGGCCTGCAAGCGCACGAGGATAGCCGACGAGCCGTACGCGACGCGTAAGGCGCCCGTCGCGGCTGCCGGCCGGCGGCCGGCGCGGGCACAGATTAGAGGACGCTCAGGGTTCGCGCGGCGGGCAAGGCCCGTGACTCCTGCTGCTACCGTCCCCGCGGCCCCTTGTCCGAGCAGACCCTAGACGCCCCCTCGATCGAAGTCCCGGACGGCCCGCCGAGCCCAACGCCCCGCCACCGCGACGTCCACTGGCGGGACCTGGCCTACCGCTACCGCTGGGTCCTGGCCGCCGCGGGACTCCTGCTGGTTTCGCTCGGGATCGTCCTGTACGCGCGCACTAGACCGGGATACGATCCATATGGTTGGCTGGTCTGGGGCAAGCTGGCGATCCACCTCGAGCTCGACACCAACGGCGCGCCCTCGTGGAAGCCGCTGCCGTTCCTGTTCACGGTCCCGTACGCGGTCGTCGGCCACTACGCCCTGTGGCTGTGGATGGTGACCTCGGTGGCGATCTCGCTGAGCGGGCTGATCTTCGCGTGGCGGATCGCCTTCCGTCTCACCTACTCCCGGCCCGAGCGGCGCTACGCCTCGTACGTGGCCGGGCTGTTCGCGGCGGCGTTCGT
>Ga0335080_10005036_pt1 | contig 13552 bp, 10 predicted proteins | sample Lox_Sample_34_FD_206720 | JGI IMG/M metagenome (GOLD analysis project Ga0335080, IMG submission 206720) | Soil microbial communities from Loxahatchee National Wildlife Refuge, Florida, United States - Lox_Sample_3.4 | ecosystem: Environmental > Terrestrial > Soil > Wetlands | place: USA... | reverse complement strand
CGACCCCAACGCGATCGAGCTCACCGTCGAACAGAACGTCCTCACGATCAAAGCCGAACGACACTTCGACACGCGAGAGGGCGACGAGATCCTCGTCAGCGAACGCCCACAAGGCACCTTCACACGGCAGCTGATGCTCGCCGAGAGCCTCGAGAGCGACAAGCTCGAAGCCAACTACGACCGAGGCGTCCTCACCATCACGATCCCGGTCGCCGAACACGCCAAACCCCGCCGCGTCCCGATCACCTCCAGCGGAGCCCCCAGCCAGATCATCGAAGGCCACACGACAACGAAGCCCTAGCGAAACCAACCCGACGGGAATGAGCTTGCGGCGGGGCATCATGCTTCTGCGAACGTGCGCGAATGAACGAGTACCTCGATCAGGTGGGGACCGCGGTCGAATCCGGCAGCGCTGCGGCCGAGCACACCGTGCTCTTGTTCCGCGCCATGGAGGAAGCCGAACTCCGGCGTGACCAGGCGGCACTCGAACGAGCACTAAGGCTCGCTCAGCGCATCTCCCATGAAGCCGAGAAGCCGATGGCAACCTCCGCGAAGAAGGCGAGCACCTCGCCGCGCTATGCGCAGAACGTCTGGACGCCGTCCGCGCCACAGCCGCGACGCCGGCCGAGTCGAAAGAGGTCAGCGACGAACTGTGCCCCCAGTGCGAGCGGCCGCTGCAGGGCAATCCGGTCCGGTGCCGCTACTGCGGTCACCTGTTCGTCTAGCCCCAACGGCGACGTCAGCCGCTGCCTCCCTACCGTCGAGGCCCATGGGGCGACGCCAGCGAACCCAGCCGGTCGGCAGCGATGATCACAGGTCATCGGCTGCTGCCAAAACAGACAACGGCTTGGGGACAGGTCTTGGGGACAGCTGCCTGGCTTCTCAGGGCCACTCGGGGCGCGTCCAAGTACCAACCCACGGAGGTCACCAAAGGCGCATAGATCCAAGAAAAGCAAGGCGGGGAGCGCAGTAGCGTCCCCGCTCGTGGTGTACGACCGGATTGAGGTTGTTCCCGTCGCGGCTGTGGAGCGCGAGCCGTAGGCGAGCGCGGAGCAGCTGCGGCGGGGTCGGGGTGATAGCTGACCACCGCGTCATCCTCGCGAGGTCCTGGAAGACACTCAGCGAGGAGGAGCACGGTGGTCGAGCACACGATGGACGTATCTGCGTGGCTGCGCAAGCAGCTCGAAGAGGCGAGCCCGGATCTGTTGCGGGTGATGGTCAAGGACTTCGCCGAGGCGTTGATGAGCGCTGATGCTGACGCGGTCTGCGGAGCCGGCTCGATCATGAGATCCGCGACTAACAGCGCGGGCCATACTCTCCATCGACCGCGCCTGCAGCTAGCCGGGAGCAACAGGAATCAGCCGTAGTCTTCCGTTTCACTGGGTTTGAGGGTCTTGTAGCTGCTCATGCGCGGATCGCCTGGGGGGCGAGGTTGCGTCGCCAGAGCTCGAGCGTCTCTTGGAAGTGGTACTCCGCGGCGTCTGGCTCGTAGACGGGGAGGTCGGCCATGGCGAAGCCGTGACTGGTTCCCGGCAGGCGCTCAACTGTTCCTTTGACGCTTTGCTGCTCGAGCTCGTCGCGGAAGCGGTCTATGACCTCGGGTGTCGCCGACTGGTCGTTTTCGGCGAAGGCGAAGTAGAGCTCGCCGCGGACCGAGGCGAGGTCGTGGTGGGGCGAGTCGGCCTGGTCGGTGACGAGCGCACCGGGGTGGATGCCTGCAGCGGCGACGAAGTCGTCCGGGAGTGCTGCGGCGACGTGGAGTGCGAGGCGTGCGCCCATGCAGTAGCCGACGCAGACCTTCGGCCCCGAGGAGGCTGCCGCGTCGTCGGCGATCGCAGCGAAGATTGCCTCGGTGTCTGCGACGACCATCTCCGGCAGGACGCTCGAGACGATTTGCATCAGCCGCTCGCGGAAGCCCGGGTCCCCCATCTGCGAGAGGTCGAAAGTCAGCTTCTCGCCGGAGCGGTAGAAGAGGTCGGGGGCGACGCAGTAGTAGCCCCCGGCGGCGAAGCGGCGCGCGTTCTCCTTCACCTGCTCGCGGTAGCCGACGCCGTCCATGTACAGCACCGCCGTGGGGAAGGGGCCTTCACCGTCTGGGTGCGCGGTGAAGACGGTCATCTCGCCGTCTGCGGTTGGGACCCTGATCTCTTGTTCAACCATGTGGCTCTCCTTTATGGCTGTTGGACGGGCGCGACGCCGTCGGCGATCGGCTCGCGCTGCGGCGCGGTCTCGGCGGCGCCCTCGCCGGCCGAGGTCTGTCGCAGCGGTACCTCGCGCAGCAGCCAGGTCAGCAGGAAGGCGAGGACGATGATTCCGGTTGCCGTCAGGAAGACGGGCTGGAGTGCCGCTGCGAAGGCTTCGATGTAGGGGGTGCGGATGGCGGCTGGGAGGTGTTTGACGATTTCCGGGTTTGCCTGCGGGGGGATGTGGACGCCGGCGGGGAATCTGGCGGCAAGCTCGGTTCTGAGCCGATTGGCGAAGATGGCGCCGAAGGCGGCGACACCGATCGAGCCGCCGATGCCGCGGAACACGGTGGCGCCGGAGGTGGCGACGCCGAGCAGCCGGTGCTCGACGGCGTTTTGGGCGGCCAGGACGAGGACCTGCATGACCAGGCCGAGGCCGAGCCCGAGGATTACCATCGCGACGATCGTCTTCCACATCGGTGTCTCGACGGTGAGTCGGGAGAGCAGGAAGACGCCGACGGCCATGATCGCGGTGCCGATGATCGGGAACGGCTTGTAGCGGCCGTAGCGGCTGATCAACTGCCCGCTCAGGATCGAGGTCACGAGCAGGCCGGCCATCAGAGGGACGAGGGTGAGGCCGGAGCTGGTCGGGCTGTGGCCTTTGACGACCTGGAGGTACAGCGGTAGGTAGGTGATGGCGCCGAAGAGCGCGAGGCCGACGATGAAGCCGATCGCGCTGGTGACGACGAAGACGCGGTTGTGGAAGAGCTCGAGTGGCAGGATCGGCTCGGCCGCGCGGCGTTCCACGAAGGGGAAGAGGACGAGGAGGCCGACGCCGGCGACGATCATGAGCACGATCGGGGTCGAGCCCCAAGCGTAGGTGGTGCCGCCGAGGCTCGAGAAGAGGACGATCGCCGAGAGGCCGGCGGCGAGCACGGCGGCGCCGAGGTAGTCGATGTGGTGGCGGACGTGATCTGTGCGGGCGTGGAAGGCGATCGCGATCACCGTGAGCGCGATCGCGCCGATCGGCAGGTTGACGTAGAAGATCCAGCGCCAGGAGAGGTTGTCGACGAAGAAGCCGCCGAGCAGCGGCCCGACCACGGTCGAGACGCCGAAGACAGCGCCGAAGTAGCCCTGGTAGCGGCCCCGTTCACGGGGGGAGAAGATGTCGCCGAGCACCGCCATCGTGAGCACCATCAGGCCGCCGCCGCCGAGCCCCTGGAGTGCGCGGAAGGCGATCAACTCGGTCATGTTCTGGCTGATGCCGCAGAGGACCGATCCGATCAGGAAGATCACGATCGCGCTCTGGAGGAGCGTCTTGCGTCCGTACTGGTCGCCGAGCTTGCCGTAGAGCGGGCCGGAGACCGTGGAGGCGAGCAGGTATGCGGTTACGACCCAGGAGAGGTGGTTGAGGCCGCCGAGATCGCCGACGATCGTCGGTAGCGCGGTCGAGACGATCGTCTGGTCGAGCGAGGCGAGGAGCAGCACGAGCATCAGCGCCGAGAAGATCAGCCGGACGCGCTGCGGCTGCTGCGCCTGCGTTGCCGCCCGTGGCGTCGGCGTCGCGGTGGCGGTCAGCTTGTGCCTTCCTTGCGTCGTGCCGGCCCGGGCTTGCGGTGAAGGCGCTGCTCGCGCAGGCAGTCCATTGCCTGGCCGAGCTGCTCGTCGTCGAGCGGCGGCTCGGTCTGCGGCGTGGCCGCTCGGGCACGGAGGCCGTCGAGCAGCCAGTGCAGGTGGCGCCGCCATGCTCCGGGCGCGGTCACGGCGGTTGCGTCGATGACGGGTGCGAACGACCAGAGCACGAGGGCGAGGTCGGGCACGGTGAAGTCCGCGCGGAGCACGCCTTGCTCGTGTGCTCGAGCAAGCACCTGCTCGAAGAGGCGTGAGAGCTCCAGTCGTGTCTCGGCGAGTCGTCCTTCGGCCGGGGGGTGGCGCAGGAAGATCTCCTTGAGCAGGCGGTCGCTGCTCTGCAGTTCGAGTGTCGCCTCGAGGAACTCGACCAGTCCGGCCCAGGCGTCCGGGTTCGTGAGCGCAGCCTCCCCGACCGCGCGGAACACGTCGACCCGCTCGACGAAGATCGCCTCGACGAGCGCGTCGCGGGTCGGGAAGTGCCGGTAGAGCGTGCCGATGCCGAGCCCGGCGCGACGCGCGATCTCGTCCAGCGGCGCGTCGACGCCGCGCTCCGCGAAGACCGTGCGCGCCGTCGCGACGAGAAGCTCGTGGTTGCGCTGCGCGTCACGCCGTCCCGTCCCTTGCGGTCCGGTCGTCTGGGCCATACGACGAAGCTAGCAGAAACGGAGAGTAGTCTCCGCTTTGTGCTACGGTCGATCCGATCACCCCCTGCACGCCGAACTGCGATCTCCGCGGTGATCGGCGCCAACGAGTCCCGAAAGGAAGCCTTCTGATGCGCGCACTTGCCGGTTGGTGTGTCAGGCACCGCCGAATCGTTCTCGCCGCCTGGGTGCTGGCGCTGATCGGTCTGAGCGTGCTCAGCCAGAGCGTTGGCAGCAGCTACAAGGACAGCTTCTCGCTCAACGGCACCCAGAGCTTCCAGGCGCTGAGCCTGCTCCAGAAGGTCGCACCGAAAGCAGCGGGGGACCGCGAGCAGATCGTCGTCGCAGTCAAGCAGGGCAAGCTCACCGACCCCAGGGTGCGCGCCCAGGTCGAGGCGATGCTCGCCAAGGTCGCCGCCTTGCCCGACGTCGCCTCGATCGAATCGCCGTACGGTCCGCACGGGGCCGCACAGGTCTCGCGCGCGGGGCAGATCGGATTCGCCAACGCGATCCTCGACAGACAGGCGATCAAGATCACGACCAGCGAAGCGAAACAGTTCGTCGACACCGCCAAGGCCGGGGCAGGCAACGGCGTCGAGGTCGAGATCGAGGGCCAGGTCGCCAAGGCAGCGAACCGGACGAGCATCAGCAGCGTCGGCTTCGGCGTGATCGCAGCACTGGCCGTGCTGTTCCTCGTCTTCGGCTCGCTGCTCGCCGCAACAGTCCCGCTGATCACGGCCGGGATCGCGCTCGGAAGCTCGGTCGCCGTCATCTCGCTGCTCTCGCACCTGATCAGCATGGCCTCCTTCAGCTCGGAGCTGTCGCTGCTGATCGGCCTCGGCGTCGGCGTCGACTACGCCCTCTTCATCGTCACCCGCCACCGACAAGGACTGAGGCGCGGCAAAACGACGGAGCAGGCGATCATCGACGCGGTCGACACCTCCGGCCGCGCGGTCATGTTCGCCGGGATCACCGTCTGCATCGCGCTCCTCGGCATGTTCGCGCTCGGCGTCAGCTTCCTCTACGGCGTCGCGATCGCAGCCAGCGTCGCCGTCCTCTTCACCGTGATCGCCGCACTGACGCTGCTGCCCGCGCTGCTCGGCTTCTTCGGGCTGCGCGTGCTCGGCCGGCAATCGCGCCGCGCGCTCGCCCAGGGCCAGCTCACGAGCAGCGACGAATCCCCCGGCTGGGGACGCTGGGCACGGATCCTCCGCGATCACCCCGCACCGATCGCCCTTGCTGCCGCGGCGCTGATGCTTGCGCTTGCGATCCCGTTCCTCTCGATGCGTCTCGGCTCCGCCGACAGCGGCTCCGACCCGGCCGGCAGCACCACACGGAAGGCCTACGACCTGCTCGCCAAAGGCTTCGGCCCCGGCTACAACGGGCCGCTCCAGCTCGTCGCACGGATCGACGGGCCCGCCCAACTGGTCGCGTTCTCGAAAGTCACCGCCGCCGTCGCGCACACGGGCGGCGTCGTGCGCGTAACCCCGACCAGAGTCATCTCCGGCCGGCGGGGACAGCCCGGGGTCGCCACCGCCGATGTCTACCCGATCGGCTCACCGCAGGACGCCTCGACGACCAGCCTGTTGCACAAACTCCGAAACCACGTCGTACCCGACGCAAGCAGCAGCCACCTGCGGGTCCTGATCGGCGGCCAGACCGCAATCTTCGACGACTTCTCGACCGTGCTCACCAACAAGCTGCCGCTCTTCATCGGCGTCGTCGTCCTGCTCTCATTCCTCCTGCTCACCGCCGTCTTCCGCAGCCTCCTCATCCCCACCATGGCGGCCGCCATGAACCTCCTCACAGCTGCAGCGTCGTTCGGCCTGATCACGGCCGTCTTCCAATGGGGCTGGGCAGCGAGCCTGTTCGGGATCGACAAGACCGGCCCGATCGAAGCATTTGTCCCGGTGATGATGTTCGCGATCGTCTTCGGCCTCTCGATGGACTACCAGGTCTTCCTCGTCACCCGTATCTACGAGGAATGGCACCGCAGAGGAGACAACCGTGAAGCGGTCACCCACGGCCTTGCGGCCACGGGCCGGACGATCACCGCCGCCGCCGCCATCATGGTGCTCGTCTTCGGCGCATTCATCCTCGGCGGTGAACGCGTGATCGAGCTCTTCGGCCTCGGCCTCGCCGGCGCCGTCTTCCTCGACGCACTGATCATCCGCACCGTGCTCGTCCCCAGCCTGATGCTGCTCACAGGCAAAGCCAACTGGTGGCTCCCCCGCAGCCTCGACCGCGTCCTCCCCCACCTCAACGTCGAAGGAAACGTCGACGAGAGCCCTCACCCAACCCCCACCCGGCGAGCCCCGTCGACAAGACCGCTCGCCGAGCCGCTGCCGGGAGAGGGCATCGCCTAAGTTCAGCCGAGCACCTCGATCGCGTCTCGCTCGGACTCGAAGACAACTCGGTCCGAGCCGCGGCGGCCATCGGCACTGACCAACCTGAAAGGACCTGAGCCATGAAAGCCGTCACCCTCAACGCCTTCGATACGCCGCCCATGCTTCACGACGACTTGCCGGCGCCCACACCTGCGCCGAACGAGGTGCTCGTGCGCGTGCATGCCTCCTCGGTCAATCCGGCTGACAACTCCATCGCCGCGGGAATGCTTGCGCAGATGGGGGTTGAGTACGAGTTTCCGGTCATCCTCGGCCGCGACTACGCCGGCGTGGTCGAACAGGTCGGAACCGATGTCACTCGCCACGCCGTGGGGGACCAGGTCTTCGGCTTCCTGATGCACGCAAACCCGACCGCCCACGACGGAAGCTGGGCCGAACTGATCACCATCCCGCAGGACATGTGCATCGGACGCGCCCCGAAGGACGTAGATATCGCCGCCGCTGGCGCCGCCCCGCTCGCCGGCATCACCGCGATGCTCTCACTCGACGCCCTCGAGCTATCCGACGGCCAAACGGTTCTGATCGTCGGCGCGACCGGCGGCGTCGGCAGCCTCGCCGCCCAACTCGCCGCCCACTCCGGCGCCACCGTCGTCGCCCCGGCGCTCCCCGAGGACGAGACCTACCTGCGCGGGCTCGGCGTCAGCGAACTGCTGCCCCGCGACGGCGACCTCGCCGCCACCGCACGTGAACAGCACCCCGACGGCTTCGATGCGGTGCTCGACCTGGTCAACTACGCACCCGGCCTCCCGGCGAGTCTCGCCAGGAACGGCGGCCGTGTCGCCTCACCCACCGGAGCCGCCGGCGAAGGCCAAGGGCGAGCACTGATCATGGCCGCACCTACGCCTGAGAACCTCAAGCGTCTCGCCCGCCTGCTCACCAACGGCGTACTGCGCATCCCCATCCAGGAAACCTACGAGCTCGCGCAGGCGCCGGACGCACTCACAGCACTGGCATCGACGCACACCCAAGGCAAGCTCGCAATCCGAGTCGGGTGACGGCGGTCGCTTCCATGACGTCCGAACTCGGCGTCCACTCATTCGGCAACACGGCCGCACGAGCAACGACTGGAATAGGGCGCAGGGTCACCAGCGAGGTCGTGCTTTGTTTGGAGAACAGACAACGCAGCGCGGGTGCGAGACGGGTACGCGGGATCGAGCACGAGCGGTCACGCGCGGGCACTGCCGACACATCACGAACGACCGATTTGCAGGACAAACGTGCTCACGATTGACCGCGTGTGTACCCGGTTACCGCCTTTGGACTTCCATGGTAAGGAGGGGATCGACGGTTCGAGTCCGTCAGAGGCTTCTCAAAAAGACCTGCAAGTGGCGTTTGGCTTTGCCTGCTTTGCAAACGTCTGGCACGCACGGCCACTTGCGGGCTCTAGCTGGCGTTCCCTTATCGCGCGAGTTCGCATGCCGCGCTTGGCTTGTGCAAGCCGATCCGAGCTGTGGTGACCCCCTCTTAGCGGACAGGGAGCTAGTCGCACGTTGCTCTGCCGGGTTGGCGCGGCCGCACCGGCTCTGAGAGGATCGCGTCGTGGTCGTCGCGCTGGATCGTCGCCTTGTTGCGGTGATGTTCACGGACATGGCCGGGTACACCGCGTTGTTGCAGGCGGACGAGCGTCTCGCACTCGACCGGCGAGAGCGGTACTGGGACGCGCTCGAACGTCATCACAAGGCGTTCGGGGGGACGATCGTGCAACGGCTCGGGGACGGAAGCATGAGCATGTTCCCGAGCTCGCTCGCCGCGGTCCAGGCAGCGGTAGCTGTTCAGCAGGAGCTCGCCCCGCAGGACGTGCTGATCCGTATCGGCGTGCACAGCGGTGAGGTGGCCGTCGAACCGGAGCGGTTGACGGGCGATGCCGTCAACGTCGCTGCGCGGATCGAGTCGTTCGCCGTCCCAGGCAGCGTCTTGCTGTCGGACGCAGCGTACGAGCAGATCAAGAACCGAAGCGATGTTGTTGCCGTGCCGTCGGGGCGGTTCAGGCTCAAGAACGTCGGGCGCGCCTTCGAACTGTTTGCCGTCTCGGCCGACGGCTTGGTGGTACCGGATGCGAGAGCGCTCGAGGGAAAGGGCGAGCGCTTCGCGAGCCTGCCGAGCAGTCTCCCCACTCCGGCGGTGCCGCTCGTCGGGCGTACGGGCGAGCTCGCCGCGCTCACCGATCTCGTGCGAACGCAGCGGCTGGTCACGATCACCGGTCCCGGCGGGGTCGGAAAGACGCGCTTACTGATCGAGCTCGGACGGCTCCTCGCAGCAGAGTTCCCGGACGCTCTCGCGTTCGTCACGCTCGCAGACGTCTCCGAGCCTGCGGCGTTCCTCCCGACGCTCGCGACCGCACTCGACGTCAAGGAGGCGGAGGAACGAACGCTCCTCGACGGCATCGTCTCCCTGATCGGCGACCGGCCCACCCTGCTGCTTCTGGACAACTTCGAGCAGATCGTCGCTGTCGCACCCGAAGTGGCGACGCTGATTGAGCGCTGCCCCATGTTGCGCATCGTCGTGACGAGCCGTGCGCCGTTGAGGCTCGCGGCCGAACACGAATTTTCGCTGGGGCCGCTCGCGCTCCCTTCCGGGGCGGAAGGAGTCTCGCCGGAGTCGGTCGCGGCGTCCCCCGCCGTCGTGCTGTTCGTGCAGCGCGCGAGGTCGGCCCGGGGGTCGTTCGACGTGACGGCCGACAACGCCGGAGCGATCGCAGCCATCTGCCGCAGGCTCGACGGGCTGCCGCTCGCCCTCGAGCTCGCCGCTGCTCGTTCACGGCTGTTGTCACCCGACGCGCTCCTCGAGCGGCTCGACCACGCTCTCGACGTGCTCACGTCAGCGAATCGCGACAGCCCGGGGCGGCAGCAGACGCTCCGGGCGACGATCGACTGGAGCCATTCGCTGCTGACGGAGCCGGAGCAGCGGCTCTTCCGGCGCATGGCCCTCTTCGCAGGCGGGTGTGCGTTCGGAGATGTCGAGGCCGTCTGCGCAGACGCGGAGACGCCTTCACTCGACGGGCTCGAGTCGCTCGTGGACAAGGCGCTCGTGCAGGTCGAGGCGCAAGACCGGCTCCAGATGCTGGAGACGATTCGCGAATACGCGAGAGAACGACTCGAGGCTGCCGGGGAGTCTGACCAGATCGCGCTGAGACACGCTCATCGGTACGCGGCCCTCGCTCGCGAGGTCCGAGACGGCATCGAGGGCACGACCCAGCAAGCGTCGATCGAGCAAGGCCTCGCGGACGAGGCCAATCTCGAAGCCGCTCTCGGCAAGCTTCTCGACGCCGCGCGCGCAGGCGACGCCGACGCCCTCGAGGCCGGCCTCCAGCTTTGCGGCGACCTCTGGATGTACTGGCACATCCGAGGAAAGCACCTGACGGCGCGCGACTACACGGGCCGCTTTCTCCAAGCCGATGTGACGAGCGCCCCCACACGCGGTCGCGTGGGCGTACTGATCACGGCGGGGCTCGCGTCCTGGACCCTCGGGGCGTACGAACAGGCGGACGAGCAGTGGGCCGAGGCGTTTCGGGGGGCAGCGGGGCTCGGCCCCGCGCGAGAGGTCTGCATCGCCGCGACGTGCCGCGCGATCGGTCTGCTTGGATCCGACCTCGAGGAAGCGTCGAAGTGTGCGCGCGAGGGCGCCGAGGCGAGCCGCGCGCTCGGCTTCGCCTGGGGTGAGGGCCTCGCCTCGAGCTTCGACGGGATCGTCGACGCTCTCCAGGGAGACACCGAGACCGCAGCCGAGAAGTCCGAGCACGCACTTGCGATTCAGCGGAGGCTCGGCGACCACGAAGGAGCGGGCGTCTCCCTCAGCACTCTCGCCCAACTCGCGGCGGGCCGTGACGACCTCGTCGACGCGCTCGATCTGTACGGTCAGGCGCTCACGGCCTTCGAAGCGATCGGAGATCGCGCAGAGGAAGCGCGCATCCTGTCGGAAATGGCGTGGACGCATCTCGGGCTCGAAGACGCCGCAGCCGCACGCCGGTACTTCTTCGAGTCCGTTCGGGCATACACCGAGCTCGCGAGCATCCGTGGAGTCGGCCTCTCGTTGGTCGGCCTTGCGGCTGCCGCCGCAGTCGACCACCGGCCCGATGCAGCAGTACGCATCGCGGCAGCGGCCGAGATCTATGCCAGCGAAGAGGGCATCGTCAACGTCTACGGCGACAATCCGGTCGGGCGCGAGCTCATCGACCACGCGCGCGCCTCGCTGGCCGCGGAGGATGTCATCCGCGCGACCGAGGACGGCCGAAGGCTCACCATCGCCGAGACGCTCGAGATGGCTCGGCCGGGCGATCCGGCTCCGGCGTAGCCGAGGGAACCCTCAGGGAACGCCAGCGCGGGCACCGGAGTCCACGGGAGGTCGCTCGTCTTCGGGCGATTCCTTCTTCTTGAGGGACTTCCGTGCCCGCGGCCTCCCGGCCTCGCCCGCCGTTCCCGCCTCGTCGCTCGACGGTAAGGAGGGGGTCGACGGTTCGAGTCCTTGGCGTTGCCCGTCTCGGCGCGACGCTGACTCCCTCCCAGTAGAGAGGGGGTCGAGTTTCCACCCAGCGAGAAGCGTTGAGGTGCCTGTTCAGGCGTTGACACTGTTGGTGCTTGGGGGCCCAGACAGAATCGTCGGGACGTACTCAAGTAGTTGGATGCGACCGTCGAACGTGCGGCTGTTGATCATGTCGAGAGCAACATCGGGATAGCCGTCGCAGATCCGTTCCCGGCCGCTGTTTCCGGTGATGACGGGAAAGACGACCACGCGGAAGCGGTCGACCAGACCGGCGCTCAAGAGGGAGCGGCACAGGGTGATGCTGCCGATGGTGCGCATCGACGTGGAGCCCTCGGCCTTCATCTCGCGCACCGCCTCAACGGCGTCTCTAGCCACCAGTTGCGTGTTCGCCCAAGAAAGCGGCTCGCTCAACGTGCTCGAGAAGACGACCTTCGACATGCCCGCCAGAACTTCAATGCCTGGCTCGTTCTCGGCTGCGAATTTCGACATCACCTGGTAGGTGGTTGCGCCCATCAGAACGGTGAAAGCCGCTTCGGGCTGCTCTCCTAGCCACGTGAGGTACTCGGGTCCTTGCAACCCCCACCAGCCCGGCCAGCCCTCGGCAGCCGCGTAGCCATCGAGCGAAGTGATGAAGTCAACGAGAAGTTCTGGCATCCCGGTCTCCCCTTCCTCGAATCTCAACCGGCAAGCTCCAGCCTCCGCTACCACTGGAGGTCGGAGCGAGAGCTTTGCAAGATCAGGTTTGCTCGATGAGCGGCCTCACCTTGAAGCATTCAGCTCTCCGCCCTCGATGATCAGCGCAGCCAGCGCTGAACCGTCGATCGTCCCGTCTTCGAAGAAATCGATCGCTCGAACGGTCTTGCTATCCAGCCGCGTGTTGAAAAGCCTTCCCGGGTCCTTCATCCGAGCACCCTTGGGAAACGTCAACCTCACCGCCTTCTTGAGAAGATCAGCCACGCAAATGATCCCGTCATGAGACCAGACCGGAACTCCCTCTGGCCTTGACGGCTTCTTCCATTTCACTTCTTCGACAACTGCGGGGTCGGCTTGCGTGATCACGGCGCGCAACTGCGACAACGTCGCGCCTCGCCAGTCATCGCACTTTCCGATGATCGCATCGATTTGCACGGAGGCAGCGACGTCTCCCATATCGCGTCTTGTCACCTTACACAGGCACCAGTTCGCCGCTTGACCCGGCGACCTCCGGCGAACTCGGTCCGGTGCGCAAGCGGCGGCCTGAACGACGCAAGCGAAGCCCAGATGGGTGGCGCGTTCACGGACGCGACCGGATCGGCGAGGCGGTGATCTCGCCGCCGGGCTCGCGGCGAAGAGAGGCGATCTCGGTAGATAGGCGCCGCAAGCACTCAAAGGACCGGACAGCCACTTCCATCGTCTCGACCTGGCCGATGTCGTCCAGCGAGCCCCCGACCCCCACCGGCCAACCGCAACCGCAAGAGGGGTGCGGCTCGAGACCGTCCTCGGTCGGGCCAACGTCTCGGGGGATGCCCAGCTCGTCGACAGGGTCTTCTCAAACCTCATCGACAACGCCATCCGTTACAACAGCAGGGGTGGACACGTCCAGATCGGCCTCGCAGCCCGTAGCACCGAAACGACGCTGACCGTGACCAACACGGGCCCCGTCGTGCCGCCGGACCAGATCGACCGTCTGCTCGAGCCCTTCCAACACGCCGCGCCGGACCGAACCGCCGGCCCGAACTGGCTCGGGCCCGGCCTCTCCCTGGTCGCCGACATCGCCCGCGCACATGAACCCCAACTCGCCGCAGATCACGGCCGCCCAGCGAACTTGCACGAAACTCGGCGACGGACCGGCGTCCTTCTAACTCGCGAGCTGAGACCGCCCTGGTCACAAAATAGACAACGCCGGCCACAAGTAGAGCGGGCCGACGGGAGGTGACTCAAGCGTCGCGCGGAGGCCACGGACATGCTGAGGCTCGGTGTTGTAGACGAGCTCGGCGATGTGAGCCAGACGCTCGGGGACGACTCGCTCCGGGACGATTCGGGTGCCCGGGTGTAATGACGTGAGGCTCGCCAGCCTCAGGTTCGCACTGTTCGCAGGCAATACCTTCCAGAAGAGGGCCCGTTCGAGTATGAGCATGTGCGGCCGGCCAGGGGCGGTCATGGACAGCTTCCAGAAGACCGGCACGTAGCTCTGCGCGTCGACGTAGAGCACCGTGTGCTCGGCATCTCGACC
>Ga0335080_10005035_pt1 | contig 13552 bp, 12 predicted proteins | sample Lox_Sample_34_FD_206720 | JGI IMG/M metagenome (GOLD analysis project Ga0335080, IMG submission 206720) | Soil microbial communities from Loxahatchee National Wildlife Refuge, Florida, United States - Lox_Sample_3.4 | ecosystem: Environmental > Terrestrial > Soil > Wetlands | place: USA... | reverse complement strand
CGGATTTCGCCATGTTTTTGGTCGACTCAAAAAGGCGCCCCTGCTCGGGCAACTCGCGCCGCACATGTAAACTCACCTACCCTAACCGCGGCGTTGCTACTACTCTCTGGACGGCGCATATTGTAGCGGGTTGAGCGGGCGATTATGATGGCGTACCTGCGCTGCGCCGATACGTCCTCTGGTCGGGAGTAGGGCGGGTTTGCAGCGTCCCTCACTTAACGATGCATACTTATCGACCAGCCCTGAGCATCGTTGTAGCACTACTGAATAGACGTGCGACGCTTCAGCGTTGCATTGATAGTGTGGTGGCGCAGCGCTATCCGGACAAGGAGCTGATCGTCATTGACGGAGGGTCAATTGACGGTAGCGTTGATATCCTCCGACGGAACGCGACGAATATTGCGTATTGGGAGTCCGAGCCCGACCGGGGGATATATCATGCCTTCAACAAGGGGGTGCGGCGATCTCGGGGTGATTGGATCTATTTTCTAGGGGCCGACGACCGCTTCTGGCAGGAAGATGTGCTCGAGCGGATTGCAGCGCACCTTGAGCGCGCGCGTCCGCGTTACAGAATAGTCTACGCGCAGGCAGCGTTCATCTCGGAGGCCGGCGAGGTTCTAGAAATACTCGGCAGACCCTGGGAAGAGTCCAGGAGGAGCTTCCTTCAAGGATTCATGATCCCGCATCAGGCGGTGTTTCATCACCGCAGTCTGTTCGAGGTGCACGGGTCGTTCGACGAATCTTTCTTAACCGGCGGTGACTACGAGATGCTGCTTCGAGAGCTCAAGGCGCGGGATCCGCTGTTTGTGCCCGGCATCATTGTCGCGGGCTATCAGTTCGGCGGGGGGAGCAGTGCGCCGGAGAATTCTATTAAGGTATTGCACTTGGTGAGAAAGGCTCAGCGCCTGAACGGCATCGCTTTCCCTGGGTGGCTGTGGTATGTGTCGGCGGCGCGTACGCTGCTGCGCGTGGTACTGTGGAAAATGCTGGGAGAGCGAAGAGCCAAGCATGTTCTGGATTGGGGCAGGGCACTACTCGGTAAGCCAGCGTTCTGGACGCGGATTTGAACCGTCTCACCCCTATTGGCTGGCGCGCGTAAGGCTTCGGTGGTCGGCGTAACGGCTCTACGTGAACATCGTAGTTGTCGCGCACCCGACAAGCGATGAGGCGTGGCTACCGGTCCGGCTTTTGTTAAGAGGGGCCTCGCAATCCATACTGTGTCTCTGCCGCGGGAATGCAATTTTGGCCAATTTCCCGAGTCAGCGGGCATATCGCAGCTTGTCCAACGATTTGGCGTCTAAAAGACGTAAGACGAACGAGGATCGCAAGGATGTTGTTTTATAATCTTTACAGCCATAACTTCATCCGCGCGGCGGTCGCGATACCCGAAGTGCGGGTCGCCGATCCCGCCTTCAACGCGGCGCAGACGGTCACGCTCATGCAGCAAGCCGCAGCTCGGCATGCGGTGCTGGCGGTTTTCCCCGAGCTGGGTCTGTCCGCCTACTCATGCGAGGATCTGTTCCATCAGCAGGCGTTGCTGGACGGGTGCAAAGCGGCGTTGGAGCAAGTGCTCGCGGCGTCGCGCGAGCTGGCGCTGGTCACGGTGGTAGGCGTGCCCCTGCAGATCGATGGACTGTTATACAACTGCGCTGCGGTGATCTCCGGTGGGATCCTTCTGGGCATTGCACCCAAGACCTACCTCCCCAACTATCGGGAGTTCTACGAGCTGCGTCAGTTCACACCGGGCGACTACTGCGCACGCGAAGCAATCGACTTATGCGGGCAGACCGATGTGCCTTTCGGCAACCGCCTCATCTTCCGGGTCGACAATCAGCCTCAGCTCGCTTTGTTCGTCGAAATCTGCGAGGACCTGTGGACGCCCATCCCGCCTTCGTCGCAGGCTGCGCTGGCCGGTGCGACGGTGCTCATCAATCTGTCGGCCTCCAACATCACCGTGGGCAAGGATGAGTATCGACGCGAGCTGGTGGCCAACCAGTCGGGGCGCTGCATGGCTGCATATCTGTATTGCGCGGCCGGCTACGGCGAGTCCACCACCGATCTGGCCTGGGACGGACACGGCTTGATCTACGAGAACGGCTCGCGCGTGGCCGAAACCCAGCGCTTCGTGTACAGCTCGCACCTGGCGACGGGCGACATCGACCTTGACCGGATTGCGCAGGACCGCATGCGCACCAACAGCTTCGGCCAGTCGGTAGCGCGTCACGCCGATACGGCATCCGGTTTCCGCAGCGTGAATTTTTCGCTCCCGCTGCCCAGCGCCGCAGCGCTCCCGCTGGAGCGCAACTACGAGCGCTTTCCGTACGTGCCGGCCGATCCGGCCACGCGCGACGAGCGCTGTCATGAGGTCTACGAGATTCAGGTACAGGGCCTGGTCAAACGCCTGAAGGCGATGAACTCGAACCAGGTCGTCATTGGCATATCCGGGGGATTGGATTCCACACAAGCTTTGATCGTGTGCGCGCGAGCCATGGATGTAATGGGTCTGCCCCGCAGAAATATCCTGGCCTACACCATGCCTGGGTTCGCTACCAGCGAACGCACCCTGGACCAGTCGCGCCGTTTGATGAGTGCCGTGGGCGCGACCGCGCGAGAGGTGGATATTCGCCCGAGCTGCCTGCAGATGTTCAAGGACATCGGCCACCCGTTCGCGCAGGGCAAGCCGGTGTACGACGTGACGTTCGAGAATGTGCAGGCGGGCGAGCGCACCAGCCATCTGTTCCGCTTGGCCAACGTGCACAACGCTCCGGTAGTGGGCACCAGCGACCTATCCGAGCTCGCGCTGGGTTGGTGCACCTACGGGGTAGGCGATCACATGGCCCACTACCACGTGAATGCCAGTGTCCCCAAATCGCTGATCCAGTATCTGATCCGCTATGTCGCCCGGACCAATCAGCTGGGCAAGCAAGTGAGCGCCGTCTTGCAGGATGTGCTCGACACGCCCATTTCACCGGAGCTGGTTCCAGGCAAAAGCGAACTGGAACCGGGTCAGAGCACCGAGGCGGTGGTGGGACCCTACGAGTTGCAGGACTTCCATCTGTACTACACCCTGCGCTTCGGTTACCTGCCGGCCAAAGTCGCCTTCATGGCCTGGTGCACCTGGCGCGACCGCGGCGTGGGCAATTGGCCCGACATTCCTGCGGACCGACGCAATCAGTACGCGATCGGCGAGATCAAGAAATGGCTCGCTGTCTTCGTGCGCCGTTTTTTTCAGTCCTCGCAGTACAAACGCAGTGCGATCCCGAATGCGCCCAAGGTGGGATCGGGCGGATCGCTATCGCCGCGCAGCGACTATCGTGCGCCCAGCGACAGCGAGGCCACGGTCTGGCTTGCCGATGTCGCCCGCATTCCGGACCGCGCACCCTGACGCTATAGGACTACGGCCGGGCCGGTGCCTTCGCCAACACGGTGTGTTGGCGGCGTGCGAGCGCCGGATGACCGGGCATGGAAGTAGCGTTTTCGATGGTTACGCCTTCGCACAATTTTGACCGAGACCGCGCAATGCTCGCTATTCCGATGTGGCGTGTTTCTGTAGAGCCAGCCCGATGTCGTGCCGTGACGGCGGTTTTGACGCTGGCGTTGATGGTTGGCGGGGGCTCGTCGCAAGCGAACGAAGGCAGCGACTTGGAAAGCGAGGTGAAGCAAGCGCAGGCTTATCGGAAGACGTACGACGGCTGGCGTGCCGTACGCCAACTTGACTGCGCGCGTTGTCACGGCGCCGACTATCGTGGCAGCGTCGGCCCATCTCTGATCGAATCGGTGCAGACACGCAGCCGGTCGGATTTCACCCGCTTCATACTGGACGGCAGCCCCGAGCGCGGCATGCCGCCCTACAAGAGCGTGGCAAGAATGGTCGACAATATCGACGGCGTCTATGCCTACTTTCGCGGTCTTGCCGACGGCACCATTCCTGCCGGTCAGCTGACAGCCCCTGAGTAGTCGGTTACTCGGGAGTGTCCTCGACACCAGGTCGAGGAGGACGGGCGGATATGGAATATGGACTATGTCACCGGCAGCATGACCACACTTTTGTAGGCCGGCCTCTCGCGCAATGTGTCGAACCAGCGCTGCAGATTTGAGAGCACTGGTCGCTCGATCGGCAACGCCATCCAACGCCAGATGGCGCAGCCCATCGGAATGTCACCCATCGTCAGGTCCTCGCCAGCGACGTACATCCGGTTCTTCAGGTGGGTATCGAGGTACTCCAGGATCTCGCCGGTCTTCAAGCGCGATTCCTCGATGGCCTTTTCATCGCGTTGCTCCACCGGCGTACGCACCAGGTTCCAGAACAGAGCCCGGAAGCTCGGCCAGAACATTCCAATTTGCCAATCCATCCACTTGTCGCCCTCGGCTCTGACTTTGAGGTCCTCGGGCCAGAGCTTTCCTGAACTGTGTTTGGCCGCGAGATAGCGCACGATGGTGTTGGATTCCCACAGCACGAATGGCCCGTCCTCGATCGTGGGAACGAGGCCGTTGGGGTTCAGTGCGCGGTATTGAGGCGTGTTGACCACGCCAAAGCTGCCGCCGGCATCCAGACGCTGATACTGCACGTGCATTTCTTCGCAGCACCAGAGCACCTTCTGCACGTTGACGGAATTATTCCGTCCCCAAATCTTGAGCATTGCCTCCTCCTCTTTAGGTTTGGTCGGCGTCAGCTCACCGGTAGGCCGGCTTTCATTCTGGCTATAGTGGTATCAATCAGCCGGCGCGCAATGCTGATCTTGTTGGGAAGTACCGGAAGATTCTCCAAGCTGAACCAGCCCGCAGCCTCTATTTCACTGGGCTCAGGCGTGATCTCCCCGTCCACCCAGTCGCAGTTGAAGGCGATCATCAGCGAGTGGGGAAACGGCCAGGACTGGCTCGAGAAGTAACGCAGGTTCGCGACCTCGACACCTACCTCCTCTTTCACCTCGCGCACGAGACAATGCTCAAGGCTCTCACCAGGCTCGACGAAGCCGGCCAGCGCACTGTACATCCCCGGAGCGAAGTGCGGTGAGCGCGCGAGCAGAAGCTGGTCGCGGCGCTGAACCAGTGCCATCACGGCAGGGGCGATACGCGGATAGTGAACCTGCCCGCAATTCGGGCACTGTCGCGCTCGCTCGCCTGCCTTCAACTCTGTGGGTGTTCCGCAACGGCCGCAGTACTGGTGAGACCGGTCCCAATCCATGATCTGGATAGCACGTCCCGCGAGCGCGAACATCGCATCGTCGAACAACCCAAACAGCGCACGCAGTCCGGACCAGATATATCCATCGGGAGCGGGAACATCGGGCGCACATTCGCCGGAATAGCAGTGCCGCCCTGCCAGCGTCCCCAGATATTGTGTGCGCACGGGATCAAGGGCAAGGTCGCGAGGATCTGCGAGCATCGGCACCGACGCGTGACCTTCCTCGCGACGCACTAGGATCTGGTTTCCTTGGAACAGAAACCAGTGCGCGGGCTCGTTCCGTGCGCCGGGCGGGGTGACCAGGGGGACGTAGAGGTCGGGCATCGGCGCGTTCAACCCCGGTCTACTTCTTGGGCATGTACAGATCGGTGATGCTGTTCTCGGCGATCTCGGCCGAGAAGAAAATGGTCTCGGAAAGAGTCGGGTGTGGATGGATCGTCAACCCGATGTCATCGGCATCTGCGCCCATCTCCAGCGCCAGCACCGTCTCGGCGATGAGTTCGCCGGCATTGACGCCGACGATGCCTGCACCCAGCAGACGCCGCGTGCTTTTGTCGAACAGCAACTTGGTGGTGCCCTCCTCGCGTCCGGTAGCGCGCGCACGCCCGCTGGCAGCCCACGGAAAGACGGCTTTGTCGACCTCGATTCCCTGCGCCTTCGCCATGGTCTCGGTCAATCCCATCCACGCCACCTCGGGGTCGGTGTAGGCGACCGAAGGAATCGTGCGCGCGTCGAAAGCAGCCCGGTGGCCAGCGATCACCTCGGCCGCGAGCTTGCCCTCATAGCTCGCCTTGTGGGCGAGCATCGGCTCTCCCACGATGTCTCCGATGGCATAGATATGCGGCGCGTTGGTGCGCATCTGTCTGTCCGCCGAGATGTAGCCGCGCTCGTTTACCAGCACACCCGCGGCTTCGGCGTTGATGACCTTGCCGTTGGGTCTCCGACCCACCGCGAGAAGTACCCGATCGTACGTCTGCGGTTGAGGCGCGCCTTCTCCCTCGAAGGTTGCTTTGAGCCCCTGCGGTGTGGCTTCGAGTTTGACGACTTTGGTCTTGAGGTAGATTGCTTCATAGCGCTTCTCGATGCGCTTGTGGAGCGGCCGAACGATGTCTCGGTCCGCACCAGGCATGAGCCCATCGAGCAGTTCGACCACGCTGATCTTCGAGCCGAGCGCGTCGTAGACCGTGGCCATCTCCAGCCCGATGATCCCGCCACCGATGACCAGCAGCCGTTTCGGAATATCCTTGAGTTGCAGCGCGCTCGTAGAGTCCAGCAGACGTTCGTCGTCATACGGGAAACCGGGAATCCGGGCCGACTGCGATCCGGCAGCGATGATGGCGTAGTCGAACGAAACCGTCTTCTTCCCGTCAGACGTTTGCACTTCGATCATGTGCGGGGACGTGAATTTCGCGACGCCGGTAACCACCTGTACTTTGCGTTGCTTCGCCAGTCCGCCAAGCCCTTTCGTCCCTTTCGCGACGACATTGTCCTTCCAGGCGCGCAGCGCACCCAGATCGATCTCGGGCTTTTGGAATTTGAGTCCGGCGTGCGACATTTCCTCTGCTTCTGCCACTACGCGTGCGGCATGCAAGAGCGCTTTCGACGGGATACAGCCGACGTTGAGACATACTCCGCCCAGCTCCGCGTAACGTTCGATCAACACGACTTTCTTGCCGAGATCCGCAGCGCGGAAGGCAGCGGTGTAGCCGCCAGGCCCGGAACCCAGCACCATCACCTCGGCGTGATAGTCGCCTTTCACTGTGGGACCAGCAGAGACCGCAGCCGGCCCGGCTGGAGGCGCTGCCACGGCTGCGGTCGTCGGCGGGGGCTTGGGCGGTTCGGTCGCAGGAGCCTTGGCGGCGGCGCCGTCGGTCTCGAGCACCAGGATTACGGCGCCTTCCGAGACCTTGTCGCCTAGCTTGACGCGCAACTCCTTGACGATGCCGGCCTCGGGCGCAGGGACCTCCATGGTGGCCTTGTCGGACTCGAGCGCGATCAGGGAGTCTTCCTTCTTGATGCTGTCGCCGGGCTTGACCAGGACTTCGATGACCGGCACGTCCTTGAAATCCCCGATGTCGGGAACCTTGACTTCGATCTGGCTGCTCATGGCTATCCTGACTGTGCAGAGCCTGTCGAACGCGTGATTCGGAGAAGCCGGCCCGACAACTGGCTGACATCCGGCGAGTTACTCGCGGATCTGGCCGTCTCCGAGCACGATAAATTTCTGCGACGTGAGACCCTCCAGCCCCACCGGTCCGCGCGCGTGCAGCTTGTCGGTGGAGATACCGATTTCGGCGCCCAGGCCGTACTCATAGCCGTCGGCCATGCGCGTGGATGCGTTGACCATCACGGAGCTCGAGTCGACTTCGCGCAGAAAGCGGCGCGCGCGACCGTAGTCCTCGGTCACGATCGCGTCGGTATGTTGCGAGCCGTAGACCGCAATGTGCTCGATCGCCTGGTCGAGATCGTCCACGACTCTGACCGCGAGGATGGCCGCGAGATACTCGGTGTACCAATCTTCTTCGCGCGCCTCTTTCATCTGCGGGACGAGAGCGCGCGCTCGCGCGTCGCCGCGCAATTCGACGCCCTTCTCGACGTAGATCTTGCATAGCGCCGGCAGGACCGCGGCGGCGACGTTACGGTGCACCAGCAGTGTTTCCATTGTATTGCAGGTCCCCAGCCGCTGGGTCTTTGCGTTGTCTGCAATGCGGATCGCCTTGGGCAAATCCGCGCCGTCGTCTATGTAGACGTGACACACACCGTCGAGATGCTTCAACACCGGGATTCGAGATTCGGCCGAGACGCGCTCGATGAGACTTTTGCCGCCGCGCGGAACGATCAGATCGACATATTCCCGCATCGTGATCAGCTCCCCTACCGCGGCGCGATCGGTCGTCTCGATCACCTGCACGGCCGCCTCGGGCAGCGCCGCGGCGCGGAGCCCTTCCTGCACGCACCCGGCTACGGCCTGGTTGGAGTGGATGGCCTCCGAGCCCCCGCGCAGGATGGCTGCATTGCCCGCCTTCAGGCACAAGCCCGCCGCATCGGCGGTGACGTTCGGGCGCGCTTCGTAGATGACGCCGATCACACCGAGGGGCACTCGCATTCGCCCTACCTGGATGCCGGATGGGCGGTACTTGAGCTCGCTGATCTCGCCGACCGGGTCCGGCAGCTGTGCGATCTGGCGCAAGCCCTCCGCCATGGCGGTTACGCTTTTGCCGTCGAGCGTAAGCCGGTCGATCAGCGCAGGAGAGAGTCCTTTTGTGCGCGCGACAGCCAGGTCGCGGTGGTTTGCATCCAGCAGCCCTAGCGCGTCGCGTTCGATAGCAGCGGCCATCGCCAGCAGCGCCCGATCTTTGGCTGCCGTTTCGGCTCGTGCCATTGCGCGCGCGGCGTTCCTGGCTTCACGCCCCACGCCGTGCATATACGACTGAATGTCCATCTGCTGCTCGCCTAGGAAACAGCTGAGATTCTACCGCGATTCGGTCGGCTATCGCCCGACGGGCGGAGCATACGCAGGCCGATCTGCAGCAGCTCGTCCCAAACATCGCCTCGGTTCAAGCCCTTGATCATCCGATCTACGCGTGCCGCGTGCAGCAGCGCGTCCTCCAACTGGCGCGCGTCGAGACGCCGCGCCGATGCGGGCATCAACTCGGCGCGCGCACCCCAGACGCGGGACTCGCGCAGCAGCTGCTGCAGCGATCGCCCAGCCGCGAGGCCGCGAACCACGTGGAGCAAAGCCCGGGCTTCCTCGGCGAGCGCCCAGAGCACCAGCGGCGGCGCGGTTCCCTCGGCGCGCAAGCCGCTGAGCATGCGCGCAAAGCGCGGCGCATCGTCGGCGAGCAGGGCTTCTCCGAGTTTGAATACGTCGTACCGCGCCACATCGAGCACGACGTCCTTCACCTGCTCAGCATCGAGCTCACCCGAGGGAAATAGCAGGCCGAGTTTCTGCACTTCCTGGTGCGCGGCGAGCAGGTTGCCTTCCACGCGGCTTACGAGGAACTCGAGCGCCTGCTCGTCGACGGTCTGATTCTGCAGTGCGAGGCGGTCGGTGATCCAGCGCGGGAGGCGCGCGAGCGGAACCGGGTTGGCGGCGACGATTACACCTGCTGCGTCGAGCGCTTCGAACCAACTGCTCGACTGCTGCGCTCGCTCGAGCTTTGGCAGCGAGATGAGCGTCACGGCATCGGGCGGAAGGTTGGTCGAGTAGCGGCGCAAGGCTTCTGCTCCATCATTCCCCGGCTTGCCGCTCGGAATGCGCAATTCCAGCAGCCGTCGGGTCGCGAACAAAGACAGGCTGTTGCTGCTCACAGCGACCTGCGACCAATCGAATCCCGCTTCGACACTGAGCACCTCGCGCTCGCTGTAGCCATCTTCACGGCAGCGTCGGCGAATACGGTCCGCGGCTTCGAGCGCGAGCAAAGTTTCCTCGCCGAAGACCGTGTACAGCGGTTTCAGCCCGCGGGCAAGATGTTGCGCCAGCTGTTCGGTGTCGATGCGCATCGGCTTGCTACATCCCGACGTAATCAGGCGTTCATGCGATCGAGGAGAGCGCTCACCTTGTCCGGCTCGTCGGTCTTCAGCATCCGGCTGGCCAGCTGCGTCACCTCGGCGAGGTCGGACTTCAAGACCTGCTGTTTCACCGTCAGCAGGTGGGCCGGATGCATCGAGAACTGGCGCAGTCCGAATCCGAGCAGGACGCGCGTGAGCCGCTCGTCCCCCGCCATCTCTCCGCACACGGCGACCGGAATGCCCGCTTTGTTGGCGCCGCGTATCACATGCGCCACCAGGTGCAGCACTGCCGGATGGAGGGGGTCGTACAAATGTGCCACGGCGTCGTCGGTGCGGTCGATCGCCAGGGTGTACTGGATCAAATCGTTTGTCCCGATCGAAAGGAAGTCGAGCCGCCGCGTAAAGGTCCCGAGCGCGAGCGCAGCGGCCGGGATTTCAATCATGCCGCCGATCTGGATTCCTTGGTCGTAGGAGACGCTCTCCGCCTCCAGGCTCCTCTTTGCCTCCTGCACCAGATGCAGCGTCTGCTGCAACTCGTGAGCCGTGGATAGCATGGGGATAAGCAGGCGGATCTTTCCGTACTGCGACGCCCGCAGGATGGCACGCAACTGGGTGTGGAACATCTGCGGCTCGGCCAGGCAAAAGCGGATGGCGCGCAGACCCAGTGCAGGGTTCGGCGCCACGCGTTCCGCGTCGTTGAGGTTCTTGTCCGCGCCAAGATCGAGCGTGCGGATGGTCACGGGCAGCTGCTTCATTTCGACCGCCACTCTGCGGTAGGCCTCGAACTGCTCATCCTCCGAAGGAAGCTCGTCGCGATTGAGAAACAGGAACTCGCTGCGGAACAGGCCGATGCCGGCCGCTGCGTTTTCTTTGGCCTGATGTACGTCTTCCGGCAGCTCGATGTTGGCGTGGAGCTCGACGCGCGTGCCGTCCAACGTGGCGGCGCGGGTAGTCTTCAGTCGCTTGAGCTTCTGGCGTTCCAGCAGCCACTGCTCCTGCCGCAGCTTGTATTCGGCCAGGACGTACTTGTCCGGGTTGACGATGACCACGCCATTGCTGCCATCCACGATCAACAGCTCGTTCTCGCGTATGAGCGCACGCGCATGGTGCAGAGCGACGATGGAGGGAATATTCAGGCTGCGTGCCAGAATTGCGGTGTGAGAGGTGGCGCCGCCCAGGTCGGTCACGAAACTCCCGTAACGGTGCTGCTTGAACTGGATGACGTCGGCCGGCGAAAGATCGTGCGCGACCAGGATGCTGTCTTCTTCCTTGTGGCGTGGCGCAGGAATATTCCGTCGCTGGCCGGTCAGCGCCTTGAGTACCCGTTCGACCACCTGCACCACGTCGGCCTTGCGCTCGCGCAGGTACTCGTCCTCGATCCTCTCGAACTGGTCCAGCAACGCTTCAGCCTGTTGAGACACGGCCCACTCCGCATTGCATCTGCTCGTCGCGATGAGATCGCGTGGCGCCGCGGACAAGGTGCTGTCCCCGAGGATCATCAAATGCAGATTGAGAAAGCCTTCGACCTCGGGCGGGGCGTCGGCGGGAATATGCTCGGCCAGCGCGGCTAGCTCGCTGCGCGCCGTACTGATGGCCGCATCGAACCGGGTCTGTTCCGGCGCCACCTCGGCTTCAGAGATCGTATAGTGCTCGACCTCGAGCCCCGGCTGACTCAACAGGTGGGCATGGCCGATCGCGATGCCGCCGGAGACCCCGATGCCGTGGATGGTGAAGCTCATGAGCGTGAAGGGATGAATGAGAGAAGGACTGAGGAGATGATGGGCCCGAGCTCACGCTGCCCCCTCGCTCCAACCGTACAGCAGGGCAGTGGCCACGGCGGCTTTACTCATTCATGCATTCGCGCATTTACTCCGACTCGCCGAACTTGTCCTTGATCAAAGCCAGCAACGCGGACATCGCTTCCTCTTCGTCGGCCCCGCTGGTCTCGATTGTTACCGTCGTGCCCTTGGCTGCCGCCAGCATCATGACACCCATGATGCTCTTGGCGTTGACTCGGCGACCGTTACGCGACATCCAGACTTCGCTCTGAAACCTGCCGGCGAGTTGGGTGAGCTTGGCCGAGGCACGGGCATGCAGGCCGAGCTTGTTGACGATTTCAACTTCCAGTTGCTGCATGTCCGACGTTTGCCGGGGGCATTTGCATGACGCCTTCCACACCCCCCGAGATGGCTTTGCTGACGACTACCCTCAGAGATTCGCTGCGATATGTCAAGGCGCGCACCAGCATCGGCAGGTTGACGCCCGCCACGCCTTCGACGCGGCCGGAGACGAGCAACTTGGCAGCCAGATTGGCCGGGGTCGCGCCGTATAGATCCGTCAGAACCAACACGCCGTCGCCATGGTCGAGCTGTTTCACCAGCTTGATCGCCTGAGGGAGAAGCTGCTGCGGGTCATCGTGCACGGTGACGCCGATTTGCATCAAGTGCATGGGTCGACTGCCCAGGACATGGCTGGCGCAGTGGATCAGGCTCTCGCCCAGAGTACCGTGGGCGACGATCAATATTCCAATCATCTAAAGGTCCATGGACCAGGGAGACGGGATTTTACTCCGTGGCTCGTGATACGCAATTTCACCCGGCTTCGCGGTCTTGCCGCTGTAGCCATCCACGAGTTACGCACGAGTCACGGCTTTTTCCACTGCGTCGATCATCATGCCGGCTACGTCAAAACCGGTCTGGTCCATGATCTCGCGCATGCCGGTGGGGCTGGTGACGTTGATCTCCGTGAGGTAGTCGCCGATGACATCGAGTCCTACCAATAGCATGCCCTCGGCGGCGAGCGCCGGCCCAGTCTGCTCGGCGATTGCGCGATCGCGGGGCGACAGCTCCTGAGCCACTCCTCTACCGCCGGCCGCCAAGTTTCCGCGAGTCTCGCCCGGCTTCGGGATGCGGGCGAGAGCATACGGCACGGCCTTGCCGTCGATCAAAATGATGCGCTTGTCTCCCTTTACGATTTCCGGGATATAGCGCTGGGCCATGATCGTGCGGCGCCCGTAGTGGGTGAGCGTCTCGATCACCACACCGATATTGGGGTCCTGGCGATGCAAGCGGAACACCGACGCGCCTCCCATGCCGTCCAGCGGCTTGAGCACGATGTCCGCTTGTTCTTCCAGAAACGCGCGGATCTCCGCCTCGAGCCTGGTGACGAGCGTGGGGACCGTGAGCGGGATGAAGCGCGTGATCGAGAACTTCTCGTTGTAGTCGCGCAGTGCCCGAGGACGGTTGATGACCCGTGCGCCCTGCAGTTCGGCCAGCTCCAGCAGGTACGTGCTGTAGACATACTCCATGTCGAACGGCGGATCCTTGCGCATCAGCAGCGCGTCGAAGGCCGACAGAGCGACCTCGTTCTCCTGGCCCAGCGTGTACCAAGCGGTCTTATCGCCGGTGAGGGTGATCGGCGCCGCGATGCCGTTGACCGCACCGTTCCGGCACAGGATGTCCTCCTGGTGCAGGACGAACAGCTCATGCCCGCGCCGCGATGCTTCCTGCATCATTGCGTAGGAGGAATCCTTGTAGGTCTTGATGTCTTCCAGGGGATCGAGAACGAAGGCGAGCTTCATATTCGCAGGCTCCGCGCCGCTCTTTTGCGTGGACGTGCCCGGCCCCGGCTTAGGCGCCGGCGACCTTCAGCGCTTGCGGTGCCACAGTCTCGCTTCGATTGGTGCTGGCCTCGAACGTCAGTGCGGCCTGCTCGAGCTCACGCGCTGCCGCCAGAAGGGCTAGCCGGGCTACCACCCCGTAAGCATAGAAGCGGTTGGACGCGCAGTCCGGGTTCGCCTCGGGATCCGGCAGCACGCAGGCGTCCTCGAAGGCGAGCGGCACGAACTGCATGCCT
>Ga0335080_10005034_pt1 | contig 13554 bp, 8 predicted proteins | sample Lox_Sample_34_FD_206720 | JGI IMG/M metagenome (GOLD analysis project Ga0335080, IMG submission 206720) | Soil microbial communities from Loxahatchee National Wildlife Refuge, Florida, United States - Lox_Sample_3.4 | ecosystem: Environmental > Terrestrial > Soil > Wetlands | place: USA: Florida... | reverse complement strand
GTCGGGGCTGCGGCCGCGGCCGGCGGCCCAAGGCGGCGAGCCGCCAAGCTGGAGCAGCGTGCTAGCCGGCATCACGCTCATCTGGCGGCGGCCCGTCCTGCTCGGCGCCATCTCCCTCGATCTATTCGCGGTGCTGTTCGGCGGCGCCGTGGCGTTGCTGCCGATCTACGCGCGCGACATCCTCGCGGTCGGGCCGGAGGGCCTCGGTCTGCTGCGCAGCGCGCCGGCCGCCGGCGCCGTCGTCACGGCGCTGCTGCTGACCCACCATCCGGTGACGCGGCAGGTCGGCCGCACGCTCTTCCTCGTCGTCGCCATCTTCGGCGCCGGCACCATCCTCTTCGGCCTCTCGACCCACTTCCTGCTGTCGCTGGCGGCCCTCGCCGTGCTCGGCGGCGCCGACGTCGTCAGCGTCTTCATCCGCTCGACGATCGTGCCGCTGGCGACCCCCGACACCATGCGCGGCCGCGTCACCGCGGTCGAGATGGTGTTCATCGGCGCCTCGAACGAACTCGGCGCCTTCGAGTCGGGTGTCGCCGCGGCGCTGCTGGGAACGGTGCCGGCGGTCGTCTTCGGCGGCATCGCCACCCTCGTCATCTGCGCCCTGTGGATCCGCCTGTTCCCCCAGCTCTACCGCGTGGATCGGCTGGATCAGCCGCTCTAGTCAGATAGGCCTCGCGGAGGAGCCGGTAGAGCAAGAGGTCCTTGCCGTAGGAATGCCGCATGCCCGCGGGTTCGAAGCCGAGCTTGGCGATGACGCGCTGGGAGGCCAGGTTCGCGGGATATATCAAGGCCACGATCTCGGGCAGGCCGCGCTCGCGGAACGCATAGTCGAGGCCTGCCCGCGCCGACTCGGTCGCGAAGCCCCGGCCCCAGACGTCGCGCCGGAAGCCGTACGAGAGTTCGATGTCCGCCGACTCCGGCACCGGGCTGAAGACGACGTAGCCGAGATAGTCGTCCGGCCGCTCGCGCGGGAACACGCTCCAATAACCGAAGCCGATGCCGAAATCGGCGCCGACGCGCTCGCGCACCCGCTTTTCCTGCTCGACCGGGTCGGGCATACGGCCGTCGCCGACATAGCGGCGGACGTCCGGATCGGCGTCCATGCACAGGATCGCCGGCACGTCCGCGAGGCTGCGCTGGCGCAGCAGGAGCCGTTCGGTGGTGAGCGTCGGCAGCGCCATGGCGGTCTCCGGGCGGCCTTTGCCGCGGCCGCCGCCGGGCGCTAGATTAGCCGGGCCTTTGCAGCTTGAGGAGTTCGTTCCGCATGCCCGTCGCGCCGCGCTTTCTCGTCATCGACGGCTACAACAGGGAGGCCCGCGAGGAGCTGAAAGCTGGCGGGGCCTCGCCGGCCGGCGACCTCTATGTCGCGATGTTGCGCAAATGCGCCCCGGGCGCCCATTGCGACGTCGTGCACCCGGCCGATCCCGGCGCCGCCCTGCCCAAAGGAGCCGCGCTCCAGCAGTATGACGGCATCGCCTGGACGGGCTGCAGCCTCACGATTTACGACGACGACCCGCGCGTCGGGCCGCAGATCGAGCTGGCGCGCGCCGCCTACGAATCAAAGGTGCCGAGCTTCGGGAGCTGCTGGGCGGCGCAGATCGCCGTCGTCGCCGCCGGCGGCATCGTGCGCGCCAACCCGCGCGGCCGCGAGATGGGCATCGCCCGCAAGATCGGCCTCACCCCCGAGGGCCGCGGCCATCCGCTCTATTTCGGCAAGAGCAGCGTGTTCGACGCCTTCATCAGCCATGTCGACGAGATCACGCACCTGCCGGCCGGCGCGGTCCTCCTGGCCTCGAACGCCTTCACCCACGTGCAGTCGGTCGCCGTGACCCACAAGGGCGGTGTCTTCTGGGGCATGCAGTACCACCCGGAATATGACCTGCATGAGCTGGCCCGCCTCACCTGGTGCCGCATCGAGAAGCTGGTCAAGCTCGGCTTCTTCCGCGATCGCCTGGCGGCCGAGAGCTACGTCAACCTGCTGGAGAGCCTGCATCAGGACCCGAGTCGCAAGGACATCGCCTGGCTGCTCGGCATCGACGACGACGTGATGAACGAGGACATCCGCCTCGCCGAGGTGCGCAACTGGATCGACCGCCTGGTGAGGCCGACCATGGCGACGCGGCACTGACGATGAGCCGGCAGCCCCGCATCGTCCACGACCAGTCCATGTCCCTCGACCGCATCGAAGACGGCATCGCCGCCTTCGCCGCCGGCGAGCTGATCGTCGTCGTCGACGACGAGGACCGCGAGAACGAAGGCGACCTCATCATGGCGGCGGAGAAGGCGAAGCCCGAGCAGGTCGCCTTCATGATCCGCCACACCAGCGGCATCCTGTGCACCCCGCTGCCACCGGACGAGGCGGCGCGCCTGCACCTGACCCCCATGGTGCCGCTGAACAATGCGCCGCTCGAGACCGCCTTCACGGTGTCGGTCGACTACCGCCACGGCCTCACCACCGGCATCTCGGCCGAGGAGCGCACCAATACCATCCGCGCGCTCGCCAACAACAACGCCGGCGCTGCCGACTTCGTGCGGCCCGGCCACATCTTCCCGCTGATCGGCAAGCCCGGCGGCGTCCTCGTCCGCTCCGGCCATACGGAAGCGGCCATCGACCTCGCCCGCCTCGCCGGCCTGCGCCCCGTGGGCCTGCTGGCCGAGCTGGTGAACGACGACGGCTCGGTGAAGCGGCTGCCGGAACTGGTCGCCTTCGCCAAGACCCACGGCCTTCGCATCGTCTCGATCGCCGACCTCATCCAGTACCGGCAGCGCTTCGAGAAACTGGTGTCGCGCGTCGACACGCTGGAGGTGGACCTCGGCTTCGCCACGGCGCAGGGCATCGTCTATGCCTCGGCCTCCGACGACATCCGGCATGTCGCGCTCTGTGTCGGCGACCTCAGACGCGAGCCGGTCGCCGTGCGCATCCACCGTGAGAGCGTCTTCGAGGACGCCTTCACCGCCGTCGTGCCCGGCCACGAGCGGCTCGTGGCGCGCGCCCTCGACGCGATCCGCAGCCGCGGCGCCGGCGTCGTCGTCTATCTGCGTTCCTCCGAGGGCTACGTGAAGACGCCGGAGTGGCAGGCGACCGACAGCGCCACCGCGCCAACCGGCTCGCAGCGCCAGGCCCAATGGCGCGAAGTCGGCATCGGCGCCCAGATCCTGCGCGACCTCGGCATCGGCCGCATCGAGCTGCTGGCCTCGACGAGCCGCCACTATGTCGGCCTCGACGGCTACGGCATCACCATCGCGAAGACCACGATCCTCGATTGACCCGGGCTACCGGGTTGGTGTAGGGGCGCGCTGCGCGCGCCCGTTCTTCATCCCGCCAACAGCCGCAGCACCTGCTCGTGCAGGCGCGCATCCCCGGCGGCGACGAGGCGGTCGCCCGAGGCCAGCGTCAGCGGCCGGCCCTCCCAGTCGGTCATGACGCCGCTTGCGCCCTCGATCACCGGCACCGCTGCCAGGTAGTCGTAGATCGCCATCTTGGCGTCGACGAGCAGGTCGGCGAAGCCGCTGGCGATGAGGCCGTAGGCGTAGCAGTCCGAGCTGTAGAGCACCTGCCGCGTCGCCCGCCGCACGCGCGCGAAAGCCTCCGGCACGTCGTCGAACAGATGCGGCGAGCTGGCGAAGAGCGCCGCATTGGCGGCCTCCGGGCACGACCGCGTGCGCACGGGCTTGCCGTTCATGCGCGTCGGATGCCCGGCGGCGCCTACCCAGCGCTCGCCGAGCGCCGGATGGTCGACGACGCCCAGGACCGGCTTGCCGCGCCGCGCGAGGGCGATCAGCGTCCCGAACAGCGGCCGCCCAGTGATGAAGGACTTGGTGCCGTCGATGGGGTCGAGGACCCAGACGAACTCGGCATCGGGCCGGTCGGCGCCGTACTCCTCGCCGATGACGCCGTGCTCCGGGTGCGCCTCGCCGATCAGCTTGCGGATCGCCGCCTCGGCCTCGCGATCGGCGATGGTGACGGGGCTGTTGTCCGGCTTGATCTCGGGGCCGACGCCGCTACGGAAATAGCGCCGCGCGATGGCGCCGCTGGCATCGGCCAGCCGCCCGGCCAGCGCCACCAGCTCGTCGGACAGAACGGTCATCGAGCGCCAGTTACGGCAGCGGCTTCGGCGAGTCGCTGAGCGAGCGCAAGTAGGCGATGATGTTGGCCCGCTCGACGGGATCCTGCACGCCGGCGAACGCCATCTTGGTGCCGGGGATATAGGCCTTCGGCGAGGTCAGCCAGGTGTCGAGCGCCTCGTAGTCCCAGCTGCCATCCTTCGCCTTCATGGCATCGGAATAGGAATAGTCGTCGCGGTGTCCGTGCTTGCCGCCGACCACGTCCCACAGGTTCGGCCCGACCTTGTTCTTCTCGTCCTTGCCGAAACTGTGGCAGGCCTTGCATTTCGAGACCGCCTTCTCGCCCGCCGCCGCGTCGGCCGTCTTCAGCCGCTCGGCGATGGGCGCCGCCGTCGCCGCAGCCTGCTGCGCCGGTGCGGCCGCGGCCGGCGCAGCAGCCGTCGTTGCAGGCTTTGCGGCGGCCTGCTTCTCCTCGAACGCCTTCTTGGCGGCATCGATCGCCGCCTGGTCGGGCAGCGGCGCCGGGTTGTCGGCCTGGTTGCGCAGCCAGGCGATGACGTTGGCGCGGTCCTTCACGTCCTTGAGGCCGGCGAAGGCCATCTTCGTGCCGGGAGCGAAATCCTTCGGCGAGAAGAGCCATTCGTTCAGCGTATCATAGTCCCAGTTGCCGCCCTTGCTCTTGAGCGAGTCGGAATAGGCGAAGCCCGGGAACTGCGCGCGCGGACCGCCGACGACGTTCCACAGATCGGGACCGACCTTGGCCGTGCCGCCCTTGTCGGCATTGTGGCAGCTGGCGCATTTCTTGAACGTCGCTTCGCCGGCCTTGGCATCGGCCGACGCCAGCAGCGGGATCACCGGCTCCAGCACGGCGGCCGCCGGAGTTGCCGGCGTCGGCGCTGCACCGCCGGCCGTCACTGTGCCGCCGCCGAAGTGGTGCGGCTCGACCAGCTTCTCGGCCAGGATGCCCGAGACCAAGGCCACCATGCCGCCGAGCAGCACCGCACCGACGACCTTGTTGAGCTCGAGAGAATCCATCCCGGAGAACCTCTTGAATTGTGCGGCTTTCCCCTGCCCCGACGGGCGCGGAATGTACTGACTTGCGGCGGCCCTGTCCAATGCGACGGTTAGGGCGGCTTCGTCCTTTTTCTCGCCGCCGGCCGCGCGCTATGGTGGTGACGCCGCCGCTGATATCGCGGCGATATGTCGCAAGACGGGACAGGCCGAGAGTGGATCCGGGAACGCCGCGCCATCCGATCGTCGTCATCCCGGCCCGCCTGGCCTCGACGCGGCTGCCGGGCAAGCCGCTGGCCGACATCCACGGCGCGCCGATGATCGTGCATGTCTGGCGCCGCGCGGTCGAGGCGGCGGTCGGTCCGGTGCTCGTCGCCTGCGCGGAACGGGAGATCGCCGCCGCCGTGGAAGCCGCCGGGGGTGCCGCCGTGCTGACGCGGTCCGACCATCCTTCGGGTTCGGACCGCATCTTCGAAGCCGTGCAGAAGGTCGATCCGAGCGGCCGCCACGACGCCGTCGTCAATCTCCAGGGCGACCTGCCGACCATCGACCCCGCGGCGATCCGGGCCGTGCTGGCGCCGCTCGACGATGCGGCCGTCGACATCGCCACCATCGTGACCCGCATCGTCTCGGATGAGGAACGCGACAATCCCAATATGGTGAAGGCGGCGGTGGCGATGGGGCCGCCGCGGCCTGGCCGGCCGGCGACCGGCCGTGCGCTCTACTTCAGCCGCCTGCCAGTGCCGTCGGGCGACGGGCCGCACTACCATCACATCGGCATCTATGCCTATCGCCGGGCGGCGCTGGCGCGCTTCGTGGCGCTGCCGCCGGGCGCGCTCGAGCAGCGCGAGCGCCTGGAGCAGCTGCGCGCCCTCGAGGCCGGCATGCGCATCGACGCAGCGCTCGTTGACTCGGCTCCCTTCGGCGTCGATACTCCGGCCGATCTCGCGCGTGCCCGAGCGACACTGACCCCGAAATGACCGACGCGGCCAATACCATCGCCTTCCAGGGCGAGTCCGGCGCCTACGGCGACCTCGCCTGCCGCACCGCCTATCCCGCCATGGCGACGCTGCCCTGCGATACCTTCGAGGACACCTTCGCCGCCGTGCGCGAAGGCCGCGCCGCGCTCGGCATGATCCCGATCGACAATTCGGTCGCCGGGCGCGTCGCCGACATCCATCACCTGCTGCCGGAATCGGGCCTCCACATCATCGGCGAGCACTTCCAGCGCGTCGTGCATCACCTGCTGGCGCCCAAGGGCGCCACGATCGAGGGCCTGAAGACCGTGCACAGCCACGTGCATGCGCTGCCGCAATGCCGCAAGCTCATCAACGAGCTGCGCCTCAAGGCCGTCGTCCATGCCGATACCGCCGGCGCCGCCGCCGACGTGGCGAAGCGCGGCGACATGACCCAGGCCGCCATCGCCTCGGAGCTGGCCGGCCAGATCTACGGCCTCGTCTCCTTGCGTGCCGACGTCGCCGACAATGCGCAGAACACGACTCGCTTCGTCGTCATGCGGCGCGAGGCCTTCGACCCGGACCCGCAGGCCGGCCCGGTCCTCACCAGCTTCGTCTTCCGCGTGCGCAGCGTGCCGGCCGCGCTCTACAAGGCGCTCGGCGGCTTCGCCACCAACGGCGTCAACATCGTGAAGCTCGAGAGCTACATGATCGACGCCTGGTTCACAGTGGCGCAGTTCTACGCCGAGATCGAGGGCCACCCCGACAACCGCTCCGTGCGCCTCGCGCTCGAGGAGCTCGGTTTCTTCTCCCGCGAGGTCCGCATCCTCGGCGTCTATCCCGCGCACCCGTTCCGCCGCGGCGGCGCGTAGGGCGCGACGATCGAGCAGGTCGAGGAATGGGGCCCGACGGACGCCCAGATCGCCGCCGACCCCTCATTCGCCGACGAGCGCCAGCGGCCCCCTTCCTCCTCGTCGCCACCCGGCGATGAGACAAACCGCGACTAGCCCCATGGTTAAGGGGGTGGGATAACAATTCTCGCCCATTCTTGGGCGATCTATACATTGCATTTCCGTGACTGTGCTGACGAATGATTCCATCTACGACGCTCAATTTTTGAGCTATGCTCCGGTGCATTGGAATTCGAAGTCACAAGAATGAAAGAGCGCCAATGCGCAAAAAGCGCGGCGTGGGGTAGTCAATGGCAACGCTAAAAGGATCCGCTGCGGCGGTCCGGTTGGACGAGCCCGTTCTATTCACGGGCGATGTCACCATTGCGACCGACACTACCTATCAAATCACCGATGGGATTGAAGCTGACGAGTTCGCAAGCGCCGCTGGCGATTTTGCCTACGATGCATCTGACCACTTGATTGCTGGCACAGTCACAGGCTGGCAACATGGTTTGTTTGAGTTCTCAGTCACTGAATTTAGCTTTTCGGCTGCGACTCTGGAATCTGATATCGCCGCACACGACGCGGCTGGCTTCGTCGCCAGCTTGTTTGGCGGCGACGACAGCATGCTCGGCGGCTTCAATTCTGACTACCTCATTGGATTTGAAGGTAACGACACGCTAAACGGCAACCTTGGCGCAGACACTCTTCGGGGCGGTCACGGAAACGATGTCCTCGATGGCGGCGATGGTCTCGACGTCCTCGATCTCTCTGAAGCAACCGGTGGCGTCAAGGCAACTCTATTGGAAAATGCCAGCGATACGACTCTCGACCTGAGCAGCATCGGCCTCGGCGTCGATACCTACCGCAACATTGAAGGCGCTATCGGGACGAACTACGACGATATCCTCGTTCTCTCTCCGGGAGTTCAGGCCTTCAACACCCTCTACGGACAGGCCGGTAACGATTCACTCGTCAGTGGATCGGCGCGGGACGTCTTGGACGGCGGTGATGGCAACGATACGCTGGTCGCCGGCGATGACAGTGACACCCTCAGCGGCGGGGCCGGAGCCGACAGCCTGGATGGAGGTGACGGAAGGGACAGCCTCGACGGTGGGGTCGGCGCAGACACCATGTCGGGTGGGGCTGGGGATGATATTTTCCGGGTTGATGACCCCGGTGACGTCGTCATTGACGTCGTCGAGAAACCGTCAACAGGTTCGCTCCTGGATAGCAACGACGACGAGATCATCAGCAGTGTCGATATTCCCTCTCTCCCTGCACACATCGAACAAGTACTCCTTGTCGGTTCGGCGACAGTCGCAATCGGCAACGCTCTCGACAATTCTATCGGCGGCAACGATCAGCCGAACGAATTGAGTGGCTTGGGTGGAAATGACAGCATCTCGGGTGGCGCCGGAGGCGACACGCTCATTGGCGGCGATGGAAACGACGCCCTTGGTGGTGGTGCCGGCACCGATAGCATCGTTGGAGGAACTGGCGACGACTCCGTCGGTGGCGGTGGAGAAAACGACACGGTGGACGGCGGCGACGGCAACGACCAGCTCATCTGCGGTACCGGCGCCGACAGTCTTATCGGCGGCGGCGGCAACGATCGATTCATTGTCGTCAACGCAGACCACGGGCAGGACACGATGGCCGGCGGCGGTGGTGATGATTCCTATGATGTCGACGACGCCGGGGACGTAGTCATAGAGCTACCAGACCAGGGCACGGATACCATTTATTCAACTCTCGCGTCCGTCACCCTTCCCGATAATGTCGAAAATCTCGTCTTGTACGACGGGCCAGCCAACATCCGCGGGATCGGAAACGCACTCGACAACTCGCTTCAGGGATCCACAGGGGCGACCGAACTCAGGGGCTTAGCCGGCAATGATACTCTCGAGGGCGACCCCTATCAGAGCGACACGCTCATCGGCGGAGCCGGCAACGATACATATCTTATCCCGTACGCTGTGGTCGGCGCACCCGATGTAGTCATCGAGCAGGCTGGCGAAGGCATCGACACGCTGATCAGCGGCGTGTCCGTGGCGGCTCTGGCAGACAACGTCGAAAACCTGGTGCTTGATCCCTTTCTTGCATTGTCGCTGCCTGGCCCACTGACTGGCGTTGGGAATGCTCTGTCCAACATTATAACGGGGAAGTCTGGAGCTGAGACTCTGGCTGGCCTCGGCGGCAACGATACGCTGCAAGGTTGGTTCAACGATTCGCTTGCCGGTGGTGATGGCAATGACCTTGTCACGGGAACCAAGGGCCAGGACACGCTGGATGGCGGCGCAGGTGCCGATACGCTTTCCGGCGGCGAAGGCGATGACGTCTACGTCCAAGATAGCGCTGGCGACGTCGTCATCGAAACCGGCACGACGCAAAACGACGAATTGCAAACCAATCAGGCGCTGAAAGTTGCCGTCGCTCATGTTGAACACTACACGTTCACCGGAACGACCGGAGTCAATTTCTATGCCGGCGATGCCGCCAATCGCGTCACTGGCACGGTGGCCGCCGATCGGATCGACGGGTTCTGGGGGGATGACACGCTCAGCGGCGGTGCCGGAAATGACACGCTGATCGGTGGTGCCGGCAACAATATCCTCGACGGCGGCCCCGGCGTGGACAGCCTGACTGGTGGTCTCGGTGCCGACACCTACTGGGTCGACCCGGCCGACAGGATATTCGATATCGGCGGGGCAGATACCGTTGTGTCGTCGGTGTCGGTTGATCTCGTCGCCAGCAACTGGACCGCGATCGAGGGCGTCATCCTCCTCGGCGACCTCGATTTGAGCGCGAGCGGCAACTCTCTTAACAACGGACTGGTTGCCAACGGCGGCAACGACACGCTGGTGGGACGCGCTGGCAACGATGTGTTCGACGGCGGTCTCGGCTCCGACTCGCTCGACGGCGGTGATGGCAATGACTTTTTCTTTGGATCCTCCGGCAACGACACGATCAGTGGCGGGGCTGGAAGTGACACCATTTTCGGCCAGGAGGGCGTGGATCTTCTGCTGGGCGGGCCCGGTGCGGATCTCTATGACATCGATCCGCTGGTCGACGGGCCCGACGTCATCAAGACCGGGGACAAGGGATTGGATGTCCTCGCGTTCACCGGGTTCGAAGTTGGCTGGGACTTCGAACGGGTCGGCAACGATCTGTTGATTACTGTTTTCACCGAAGATGCGGGGGGCTCACACGAATCTGACCCCATTCGCATCGTAGACCAGTACGCAGGGACCGGACTCGCCGGTTTCCAGATCACCGACCCACATTTCGGCGTGCAGGGCATCTACACGCCGTCAGGGATGACCGGCACGAACCAGAAGGAAAGTGCTGAATTGATCCCCGGCTCGACCGGAGACGACACGATCATCGGCAACGGCGGCGAGGTAGACTGGCTCTACGGCTTCGCCGGAGACGACTCGATCACCGGCGGCAGCACTGCCACGGGCTTCGCCCTGCTCTTCGGCGGCGATGGCAACGATACGCTGGGTGGCGGCACGGGCACCGGCAGCAACTACCTGGAAGGGGGCGCCGGCGATGATCTTTATATCCAGGTCAGCGCTACCGATGTCATCAATGAGACCGGAAGCGACTCCGGTGACGAGCTTCGAACGAACCAGGCGCTGAGTGGACTCGTCACTAACATCGAGCACTATACCTACACCGGCACCAAGTCCCTCGACTTCACCGGGTCCGATGGCGACAACCGGATCACCGCAGGCTCAGGTGCCGACACGCTCACCGGCGATGCTGGCGACGATACGCTGAATGGCGGGGCCGGGGCGGACCGGCTCGTCGGCGGCGCGGGCAACGACACCTACATCGTGGACAATTCTCAGGACGTCGTGGTCGAACAGCCGAACGAGGGCGACGACACGGTCCTCACGACCGCGACCTACCAGCTACCCGCCAACGTCGAGACGTTGATCCTGCAGGGGACGGGCGCGATCTCCGGCTACGGCAACAGCGCCGCCAACCTCCTGGTCGGGAACGCCGCCGCCAATATCCTCGACGGCAAGACCGGCGCCGACACGATGATCGGCCACGGCGGTAACGACTGGTACTATGTCGACGACAGCGACGATGTCGTCGAGGAGACGGGCGGGGGCGGCTACGATACCGTCGTCGCGCAGACCGGCTACGTCCTGCCGGATTTCGTGGAGGTCCTGCATCTCTTCGCCAGCGGGGCCGGAGTCGGCAACGATTTCGCCAACTTCATCGATGCGTTCGGCGGGGTTGGCGACAACACGCTCGATGGCAAGGGCGGGGCCGACACGTTGAATGCCGGCGCCGGTGACGACTACTACCGGGTCGACAACGCCGGCGATGTTGTTCAGGAACTGATCGCCGGCTCCCTCGGCGGCCACGATACGGTCGAGAGCGCCATCTCCTACACCCTCGGCACCAATCTCGAGGATCTCGTCCTCACGGGGACGGCGACCAAGGGTGTCGGCAATGTCGCCGCCAACAAGATCACTGGCGACGACGCGGGCGACCTTCTCGACGGCAAGACCGGCGCCGACACGATGATCGGCGGCAAGGGCGACGACGTCTTCATCGTCGACAACGTCGGCGACGTCGTCATCGACAGCAACGCCGGGACCGACAACGACGAGATCCGCACGTCCGTCACGCCTTCCGTTCTCCTCACCACCATCGAGAACTACACCTTTACCGGGGCGGCGGCGGTCAGCTTCGTCGGCAATGACCTGGACAATCGCATCACCGGCACAGCGAAGAACGATACGCTGGGCGGCGCCGGCGGCGATGACACGCTCGACGGCAAGGCCGGGGCCGACACACTGACCGGGGGCAGCGGCAACGACACCTATGTCCTCGACAACGCCAAGGACGTGATCAGCGAAACCGGCAAGGACGCCGGCGACACCGTCGAGTCCCCGTTCAGCATCGACCTCCTCCTGCCCGCCTTCGCCAACATCGAGAACGCCATCCTGCTCGGTGCCGCCGCCGTCAACGCCAGCGGCACCGATGGCGTCGACAACCTTCTCGTCGGCAACGCCGCCGCCAATGTCCTCGACGGCCGCGGCGGCGCCGACACCATGCGCGGTGGCGCCGGCAACGACACCTATCGGGTCGACGACGGCGGCGACCAAGTCGACGAGACCGGCGGAGCCGGCATCGACACGGTCAACAGTTCCGTCGGCTTCACGCTCGGCGCTGGCGTCGAGAACCTGATCCTCGTTGGCACCGGCGACATCGCCGGCATCGGCAACGGCCTCGCCAACAGGCTGACCGGCAATGCCGGCAACAACCTGCTCGACGGGCAGGGTGGCAAGGACACCATGGCCGGCGGCCTCGGCGACGATACTTACCTCGTCGACACGGCCGGCGAGGTTATCACCGAGGCGGCCAAGGGCGGCACCGACCTGGTGCAGAGCTCCGTCACCTTCAGCCTGGCGGCGCTCGCCTATGTCGAAAACCTGCAGCTGATCGGCACGGCGGACGTCAACGCCACCGGCAATGCGCTCGACAATCATCTCGATGGCAATTCCGGCAACAACCTCCTCAATGGCGGCGCCGGCGCCGACAGCATGGCCGGCGACGCCGGCAACGACACCTATGTCGTCGACAATGCCGGCGACGTTATCGATGAATCCGGCGGCAGCGGCACGGACACGGTGCAGACCACACTCGGCTACACGCTGGGCGCCGGCCTGGAGAACCTGACGCTGACGGGAACGGCGGCGGTCAACGGAATCGGCAACGAGCTCGACAACCTGATCGTCGGCAACGCCGCCAAGAACACGCTCGTCGGCGACGTCGGCAGCGACACGCTCAATGGCGGCGCCGGGGCCGACTCGCTGGTCGGCGGCCTCGGCGACGACCGCTACATCGTTGACAATGCCGGCGACAAGCTCGACGAGAGCGCCGGTGGCGGCAGCGACACGGTCGTGAGTTCGGTGAGCTTCACGCTCGGCGACGGCTTCGAGAATCTGACGCTTGCCGGCACGGGTGCCATCAACGGCACCGGCAACGCCCTCGCCAACGTGCTCGTCGGCAACGCCGCCGCCAACATCCTGTCGGGCGGCGACGGTGACGACATCCTCGACGGTGGCAACGGGGTCGACAAGCTCATCGGCGGGGCCGGCGCCGACACCTTCCTGCGCCACAGCCTCGCCGAGGGCAAGGACACGATCACCGATTTCACCGTCGGCAGTGGCGGCGACAAGCTCGACATCGCCGACATCCTGGTCGGTTATGTCGAGGGCACCTCCGATGCGCATGATTTCGTGCAATGCATCGCGACGGCGGCGGGCACGACGGTCAAGGTCGATGCCAACGGGACCGCCGGCGGCGCCGCCTTCACCGATGTCTGCATCCTCGCCGGCGTCACCACGACTCTCGACACGCTCCTCGCCGGCGGCAATATCGAGCTTGCATAGGCCGGCCGGGCAGCGGTTGAGGCTGGGCCTCACCGCGCCGCCCGGTCGGGAATCCGAGAGATCAGCCGTGCGCGGCGCTTCCCGTGACCGGCTGGCGTGTCCCTTGCCGTGAAGCACGGAAGGGACCGAGCGACGTGCTGCCCTTCTGCACGAGAATGAAGTCCTGCGTGACGGTTTCGCCGCTGACCACGGTCACGATCTCCTGGT
>Ga0335080_10005033_pt1 | contig 13555 bp, 12 predicted proteins | sample Lox_Sample_34_FD_206720 | JGI IMG/M metagenome (GOLD analysis project Ga0335080, IMG submission 206720) | Soil microbial communities from Loxahatchee National Wildlife Refuge, Florida, United States - Lox_Sample_3.4 | ecosystem: Environmental > Terrestrial > Soil > Wetlands | place: USA... | reverse complement strand
GCGCGACGACAACGACGATGATCTCGTCTTCACGATCTACTATCGCGGTGAAGGCGAGCAGAACTGGCGCTTGCTGAAGGACAAGATCACGCAGCGTTACTACTCCTGGGACACCTCCACGATGCCGGACGGCGCCTACTATCTGAAAATCGTCGCTTCCGACTCGCCGTCGAATCCGTCCGGGCAGGCGCTCTGGAACGAACGCACGAGCGAGCGCTGGGAAGTGGCCAACACGCCGCCGCAGATCTCGAACCTGCGCGCCGGGTCCGGCGTGCTGAATACCAAGGCTTCCTTCGATGCTGCCAGCGCCTCCGGACCCATCGCGCGCGCGCAATACAGCCTCGACGCGGGCGACTGGCAGACCATCTTTCCAACCGGCATGCTCTCCGACGCGCCGAAAGAGAGCTACTTCATGGAGCTTCCCGGGCTTTCCGTAGGCGAGCACACGCTCGCGGTCGAAGTGACCGACAGCTTCGGAAACACCGCCGCGGCGAAGATCACCTTCATCGTCTCGCCGCACAATCAATAGCGTTTGGATCAAGCAGGGGGGCTTCGAACAGGCAGGCCTCGCTCTTTCTGCAGCTCGGTTACAGGATCCTCAGTTTGCCCAGTTCCGCGCTTCGACTAAGGGCTCGAAGCGCTCGACGAACGCGCCGATTCCCATCGTTCCTCTGTTGTCCGCTTGCGCCTCAACGTGGACCACGCGCGCGCTGCATCGCACCTGCTCCGGCGCGCGTCCCGTCAATTCGCGAGGAAGCGTGAAATACATTTCCAGCCTCTCTCCCACGCTCAGCCTTTCGCGCGACCGAAAATAGACCCCGCGCTCGGAAAGGTTGCAGGCCTCGCCTTCGCAGGTCGCGGCGTAGAGAGACGGCTTCACGTGAACCGCGCCGAGGCTGGCCGCGATGTCGTCTCCCGGTCCGCTGTGCCCGTTCGGCACCACTCGAAAACGAAGCGGCACGGCGCATTCCTTCCGGGGCGAGCCTCGTCGCTCGTTGACTCCCATCGTGTCCTCCTGAATGCAGCGGTTGCGGATCCGCTGAAACGTTGCCGGAAGGGGTTTATCGACGATGTCACCCTGCCGGGTGACAGTCAAGATTTCTAATGTTCGCTCGCGGCCTGCCCGGAGCCGGAACAGCCCTACGTGTTGTCCGGCCGCCAATCCGAAGGAGGGAAATCGATCTTCCAGAACTCGGGCGATGGAGATTCGAACTCCAGCGGCACGTGATAGCCCTCGGCCATCGGCCGCGGCGGACGCGCCACCTTGCAGGAAATGCGCTCGCGCGTGCCGAGATGCTCCAGCACCACGTGCGTATCGGCCGGCAGGTTCTGGTTCATCACGACAACCGCGCCGTGCGGGTTGACACTCAGCGTGGCTGCGTCGATCGTGGCCGCCTTGCCCTGCACGGCAACGTGGATATTCGCTCGCACGCGCAGCAGAACTCGCTGCGTGCGCCGCCGCTGGTCTTCGGCCAGACTAGGTTTGATTTGCACCGCCTGTGGCTCGCGCTGCCCCGCGGCGGACGTCGTTGGCGGGTTGGCGCTCGCCGGCTGCTTCTTGGCCCTCGGCACCTGCAGAGTCTGAATTTTCATAGGTCCACACCCCAGAAGTTAAGATCGGCGGAGACGAGCTCCACCCCCAAGTCCCATCCGTCCGGGCGCTGCGCCCCCTTCCACACGACGACGGCGTCCGCCCCCTCTCGCGTCGCAAGATTGGTCAGATGAATGCGCTCTTTCAGATTGATCTCTTTGGGGCTCACCAGCAGGCATCCGTACGTATTCACGACGCGCGTGAAACCGGCCTCGAAGCGCAGCGGTCCGCCGCTTCCGTTCCATTCGATGGTCACAGGCACGCGGGAGTTCATGCGAGGACCGCGCCGCTTGCTCCTCGCTCTCATGTCCTTGGGCAGGTCTTCCCTGAACGGCATCCTCACGAATTCTCCATCCGATGGGCCGAAACCCTGGAGTCGGAACGTGCGCCTGAAGTGTGTAACTGCGTCAATCAGCCCAAGTTCATCCTGGGAGCGCGGGAAGCCGCAGACAATGGTACCGGGAGGCAATCTCTTCGCTGTACCTGTGGACAAGCGAAGTGACAGGAGCAGAATTGGCGAAAGCGGGCGAAAGACGCCGGAAAAACCTAATCCGCGGAGACGGAGCTGTCCGCGAAGCGCGGTTTGGCGATTCCGACAATCCGGCCGAATCTGCGCTCCATCCAGCTTTGGAACGTGTCCATGTACGTGTAGAACACGGGCGTCAGATATAGGGTCACCAGCTGCGAGAAGACCAGCCCGCCGACCACCGCCACTCCGAGAGGACGGCGCGAATTCGCTCCCGCGCCCGATCCGACGGCGATCGGCAGCGTGCCCATCAGCGCCGCCATCGTGGTCATCATGATCGGACGGAAGCGCACCAGGCAGCCTTCGTAGACGGCTTGCGCCGCCGTTGTGTGTCCCTGGCGTTCGCGGGCGATGGCGAAATCCACCATCATGATGGCGTTCTTCTTCACGATGCCGATCAGCATGATGACGCCGACGAAGCCGTACAGGTCAAGGCTGTAGCCGAAAATCTGCAGCGTCAGCAGCGCGCCGAACGCTGCGGACGGCAACCCCGAAAGAATCGTCAGCGGATGAATGAAGCTTTCATACAGAATTCCGAGAACGATGTAGATCACGAGAATCGCGACCAGCAGCAGCATGCCGAGACCCGTCAGCGAAGATTGAAAGGCCTGCGCTGTCCCCTGGAACTGCGTCGTGATCGTCTGCGGCAGCAAGCGCGTAAGGTCGTTGATCTGATCCACCGCCTGCCCGATCGCTACGCCGGGCCGGAGATTGAAAGAGATCGTCACCGCCGGCAGCTGGCCCAGATGATTCACCGTCAGTGGCCCGAGGCTCGTAGAAAGGCTGGCCACGGAGTTCAACGGAATCAGATTCCCGGTCGCCGACCGCACGTACAGCATGGAAAGCGCCGCAGGATCTTTCTGGTAGCGGTCCTCGAGCTCTTCGATCACCCAGAACTCGTCGTTCGGCGCGTAGATTGTCGAAACCTGCCGCTGCCCGTAGGCGGTGTAGAGCGCGTCTTCCACCTGTTGGGCGCTCACGCCGAGAGCGGACGCCTTGTCGCGGTCGATCTTCACGTCCACCTGCGGATTGGCGATCTGCAAATCGCTTGTCACGTCCTGAATCGTGTTCAGCCCCTGCATCTTCTGCTGGAATTCCTCAGCCGCGCGATACAGCTCCTCCGTGTCCGGGCTTTGCAGCGTCAGCTGGTACGGGCTTTCCGTGACGTCTCCGCCGATCTGAATCGGCGGCGGATTGCGCAGAAACACCATGATGCCGGGGATTTTCCCGAGCTTCGCGCGCATCTCCTGCATCACTTCGGTGATGTCGGGATGGTGCGCGAAGAGCGGCGTGAGCGCCTTCAGCGCGCTCCCCACAACCGGCGTGTCGCCGTATTTCCGGTCGAGCGCCAGCATCGTCTGGCTCGGCACCTTGGGGCGTTCCGACGGCTGCTTCAGATGGATGAACAGGAAGCCGGAATTGCCTCCGCCGCCCACCAATCCCACGGTGGAGAAGAATCCGTGCGGGTTCGGATCGTCGCGCAGAACCTTATTGATTGCTTCCTGGTGATCCTTCATCGAGTCGAACGAGATTCCCTGGGCGGCCCGCGTGTAGCCTTGCAGCGTGGAGGAATCCACCTCCGGCAGAAAACCCTTTGGAATGGCGCCGAACTGCCAAATCGTCACCAGCAGAATCAGCGCGGAAGCCGCCATCACGAACACGCGATGGCGCAGCGCCCATTGCAACGATATGTCGTATCGCTTCAGCAGCCGGTCGAAAAACCGCTCCAGCGCCATGTACACGCGCCCGTGCCTGATTTCGTGCTGCGGACGCAGGAACCGGCTGCACAGCATCGGCGTCAGCGTCAGCGAAACGAACCCCGAAACGAGCACCGACATGATGATGACAACCGCGAATTCGTGCAGCAGCCGGCCGATGATTCCGCTCATGAAGAACACAGGCAGAAACACCGCGGCCAGCGACAGCGTCATGGAAATGATCGTGAATCCGATTTCGCGCGAGCCCTTCAGCGCGGCGTCCAGCGGGCTTTCGCCCATTTCCATGTGCCGGACGATGTTTTCGAGCATCACAATCGCGTCGTCCACGACGAAACCCACCGACAGCGTCATCGCCATCAGCGACAGGTTGTCTACCGTGTAGTCCAGCAGGTACATCACCGCAAACGTGCCCACCAGCGACATCGGAAGCGCGATGCTCGGGATCACCGTGGCCGAAAGATTCCGCAGGAAAAGGAAGATCACCAGCACGACCATGCAGATCGCCAGAAAAAGCGTGAACTTTACGTCGTTCACGGATTCACGGATCGTGCCCGACCGGTCGTACACCTCGATCAGCTGCACCGACGCCGGCAGGATCGCGCGGAACTGCGGCAGCACCTGCTTGACGCGGTCCACCACCTCCACCGTGTTCGTGCCCGGTTGCCGCTGGACCGCCAGGATGATCGCGTGCTCGTCGTTGTAGCTGTTCGTGGTCTTGTCGTTCTGGATGCCGTCCACCACGTTGCCGAGCTCTGCCAGCCGCACCGGCGATCCGTTCCGGTAGGCGACGATCAGCGGGCGGTAGAGCGACGCCCGCATCAATTGCCCGCTTGCCTGCACCGTATAGGCCTTGTGCGAGCCATAGAGCGTCCCCGTCGGCAGATTGACGTTGGCGTTCTGCACGGCCGTCGTGACTTCGTCGATTCCGATCTGCCGCGCGGCCAACGCCTGCGGATCGAGCTGAATCCTCACGGCGTACTTCTGCGACCCGAAGACGTTCACCTGCGCGACGCCGCTCACCATCGATATCTTCTGCGCCAGCATCGTTTCGGCGTACTGATCCACCACCTGCGGCGGGAGCGTGGCTGAAGTGACCGCGAGGTACAGAACGGCCTGGTCCGCCGGGTTTTGCTTTTCGAATACCGGCGGGCTCGGCATGTTCGGAGGCAATTGCCCCTGCACGCGAGAGATCGCCGCCTGCACGTCTTGCGCGGCGGCATCGATATTGCGGCTCAGGTCGAATTGCAGCGTGATATCGCTGTTGCCCAGCCGGCTCGTCGAGGTCATCGAGTCGATCCCGGCAATCGTCGAGAACTGCTTCTCGAGCGGCGTCGCAACCGCGGCCGCCATCGTGTCCGGATTCGCGCCCGGCAGGCTCGCGTTCACATCGATGGTCGGAAAGTCGACCGTCGGCAGGTCGCTCACCGCGAGCGAGCGGTAGGCGATGATCCCGAAGATGAGGATCGCCGCCATCACGAGCGTCGTCATGATCGGGCGGCGAATGAAAAGTTCAGAAACGTGCATGGAAATGCTCTTTAGCTCGCTGGAACCGGATTCGTGACTTGGACGCGCATGTTCGGAATCAGCCGCAGCTGGCCGTCGGTGACGACAGTTTCACCGGGCTGAACTCCGCTCAGGATCACGGAATCGCTTCCCACCGTGCGGCCCACCTTCACGTCGCGCTCCTCGACGCTGGAATCGGACTTCACGACCCAGAGCAGGTCGCCACGCTGTCCCGTTTGCACGGCCTGCGACGGCACTACGGTCGCGTTTTCGTCCTCGGCCAGCCGCAACAGCACCGTGGAGAATTGGCCGGGCCACAGCCGGTGGTCGCCGTTTTCGAATGTCGCCTTCAGCTTGATCGTTCCCGTCGTGTTATCCACCGTGTTGTCGACGAAGGTGAGGTAGCCGATTTCCGGCTGCGTGTCGCCGTAGGGCGTCGCGTCCACGCGCAGGCGCCCCTGCTTCATGAACTTGTCCACGGAGACCAGATATTGTTCCGGAATTGAAAAATCGATGAAGATCGGCGTCACCTGATTGATGACGATCAGCACCGGCACGTCATTCTGCTTCACGATGTTGCCCGGATAGACTTGCAGCGCGCCGGTGCGCCCGCTCGTCGGCGCGTAGATTTTGCAGTAGTCCAGCTGGAGTTCGGCGGACTCGACCGCCGCCTGATCCGCCCGAACCGCCGCTCGCTGCGCCTCGGCGTTCGCTTCCATTTGGTCGTATTGCTCTTTGGGAGCGACGCCCGCCTTGTAGAGCTGATCGTATCGCCCGGCCTGCACCTCGTTGAGTTGCAATTGCGCCTTGTCGCGCGCCAGATTGGCCTCCGCCTGCGCCAGCGCCGCCTGGAACGGCCTTGCATCCAGCGTGAAGAGCAGGTCGCCCTTCTGGACGAACTGCCCTTCCTTGATGTGCACCTCGTCCAGGACGGCGTTCACCTGCGCCTTGATCGACACCGTCGAAAAGGCCTCAGCCGACCCGATCGACGTCAGCTCGATCGGCACCGTCTTCTGCACCGCCTTCGCCACAGTCACCGGCACGGTGAAGTTCGGCGCCGTCTGGGCGGTTTTCTCCGTGCAGCCCGCCGCCATTAGGGCGGCGGCCACAATGCCCAAGGTCATTCCCAGCCTCGTGCCATACCTCTCGATCAGTCTGCCCATCTCTGGTTCTTTCCTGTGTGTGAAGCCTTCAATTCTCCGGTGGGGCCAGAGCGCCGGGGGCGCCGAGGCCCGAAGACACAAACACATATCATACCGCGTCTTCGACCCTCTCGGGTTGCGATTGGCTGCTGACCTGGAGAGTTGCGCACTCAGATTTCTATTCAGCTCGTTAGACGCGGGTGAATGGGTGGAAGTTTCGGACAAAGTCCCGGATTTCAACTCATTGCAGCCTGGTCCAGAAACCATATCACAGCACCCGCAGGCCGGATCCTTCCGGCCGGATACTCGCTTTGAATGCCGTCCGGCTCGGTACGCAAAGCACGCACGATTTCGCGCTTGTCAGCGCCAGCGACCAGGAAAAACGTGTTGCGCGCCTGGTTCAGTACCACCGGCGTGAACGTCAGTCGCCGCGGCGGCTTTGCCGGTGCTTCGACGGCCATCACCCACCGCTGCTTCTCTTCGAGAGCCTCCGAGCCGGGGAACAAGGACGCCGTGTGCCCTTCGATTCCCAAGCCCAGTAACTGCAAGTCGAAAACCGGCGCGCTCGAGCCGAAGAACGTGTGGAGCTCGGCGTCATGGGCCTTCGCGGCCGCCTCGGGCGTAGGAAAGTCGTCAGGTCCCGGCACGGGGTGGACGTTGGCCGCGGGGATCGGCACGCGTGCGATCAGCGCCTCGCGGGTCATTCGATAGTTGCTGAACGGATCGTCCTTCGGCACATAGCGCTCATCTCCCCAGAATAGATGGACGCGATCCCACGGCGTGTGCGCCGCCTGCTGCTCGCGGTCCGCCCAGAGCCGGTACATCTTCTCCGGCGTGCGCCCGCCCGATAACAACACGACGAAGCGGCCGCGCTGTTGCACAGCCGCCGTCATGATATCGATCATTGCATCAAGCGCAACGCGGCTCACCGCGTCGATATCCGGGAAGACTCGCGTGTCCATCTTCATGAGGATTTGTCGCGGTGACCGTCCGCCGCTACTTGGAAGTCTTCACCGCGTGGCCGCCGAATTCGTGGCGCATCATGGCAAGCAGCTTGTTCGCGAAAGGCTGCGGATCCTGCGAGCGGAATCTCGCGTCGAGCGCGCCCGTCAGCGTCGGCAACGGCACGCCCAGCTCGATGCCCTCGATCGCGGTCCAGCGCCCTTCGCCGGAATCGGTCACGAAAGCTTCAATGCCTTCCAGTGACGGATTCTTCGAAAGCGCGTCCACCGTCAAATCGAGCAGCCACGAACGAACCACGCTTCCGAACTGCCAGATCTTGGTGATCTGCAGCAGGTCGAGCCCGAATTCCGTCTTGTGGCGAAAAAGGTCCAGCCCCTCCGCGTACGCCTGCATGATGCCGTACTCGATTCCGTTGTGGACCATTTTCACGTAGTGCCCCGCTCCGCATGGACCCACGCGGCCCCAGCCTTTGTCCGGGCCGGGCGCGAGCGTCTGAAAAATCGGCGCGAGCCGCTTCACCACGTCCGCGTCGCCGCCGATCATCATGCTGTACCCTTCCGTCAGTCCCCAGATTCCGCCGCTCGTCCCACAATCGACGAATCCGATCTTCTTCGCGGCCAGCGCCGCGCCTCGCCGCACCGAGTCCCTGTAGTTGGAGTTTCCGCCGTCGATGATCGTGTCTCCCGGCGCCAGCAGTGGCAGCAGCGCTTCAATCGTCTGGTCCACGGGCGCTCCCGCCGGAACCATCAGCCAGATCGCGCGCGGCGCCTTCAGCTGCCCCACCAGTTTTTCCAGCGAGTCCGCTCCGGCCGCGCCCTTTTCCGCCACGCGCGCCACTGCGCCCGCGTCGCGGTCCAGCCCGACGACGCGATGGCCGCCCTTCAACAGCCGCTCCACCATGAAGCCGCCCATTTTCCCCAATCCGATCATTCCCAATTCCATTGCGGTTCCTCCTCAATCGGTCACGGCCACTGCGATCCGTCCGCCTTCACTCCTAATTTCGACAGATCGTCGCGCAGCTGCGCCACGTTCACGAACTGAATCGTGTGCAGGCCCATTTCGCGCGCGCACTCCAGGTTCAGCCCGCGGTCGTCGATCATCACGCACTCGCCCGGATCGCGCTGCGTGATCTTCAGCACCAGGCTGTAGATGCCGCGGTCGGGCTTGCGCACGCCCAGATAGCACGAGCTGAAAAACGCCCCGAAGTATTCGCGCAGGCGAAATGTGCGAATCCGGTGTTCGTTGATCTCGAGCGACTCGTTGTTGAGCGCCGCCATCGTGAAGCGGCGCGTCGACGCCAGCTCGCCCAGGAACGCCAGCGGCTCCGGAAGCGCCTGTGATTGCGCGAACATGAACTGCTTGAAATCCTCCACGGTGAACGGCCTGTCGCGGTAGAAAACCGTCCGCTGCAGATACTCGTCGAGGCTCGCCTCGCCGCATTCGAACGCGTTCAGCATCAGCTCGTGCCGGTCCTCGAAGTCGGCGAAGTCGAGATGAAATTTCTCGACGGCGAGCTGGCGCGACCCGCGGTCCCACCCGTTCGTCAGGATCACCCCGCCGTTGTCCCAGAAAAGTGTGCTGACTTCCGCCATGAGCGCCTTTGCCGCGTGTCCGCCTTGGAATTTCCTGCGCGTTCGAAAAACGGCGGCCCCTCATTATCCTCATCCCGCCATCGCCGCAGAAGCGGAATTCTCGCAAGATCGGAAACACCGCAGTATGCTGGATCAAGCATGACTCCGGCATGAACGCGCGCCGTCGGGTCGACACCTTGACGATCTTCACAATCGGACATTCCACCCGGCCGATCGAGGATTTCCTCGCCCTGCTGCACGCGAACGGTGTGACCCAGCTCATCGACATTCGCACCATCCCGAAATCGCGCCGCTATCCGCAGTTCAATTCCGACGCGCTCGCGGCTTCGCTGCGCGAGGCGGACATTCGCTACGTGCACATGAAAGACCTCGGCGGGCTTCGCCACGCGCGCCGGGATTCGGTCAACTTGGGCTGGCGGAACGCCAGCTTCCGTGGCTTTGCCGACTACATGCAAACGGACGAATTCGCGACTGCGCTCGGTCGCGCGATCCATCTTGCCGAAGAATATCCGACTGCGCTGATGTGCGCCGAGGCTGTTCCCTGGCGCTGCCATCGTTCGCTCGTTGCCGACGCGCTCGCCGTCCGCGGCATCCGCGTCCTTGAAATCGTCAGCACCGCCGCGCCGAAGGAACATTCCCTCACTCCTTTCGCCCGCGTGTCCGGAACGCAGATCGCCTATCCTGCGGACCAAGCTTCATTGTTGGGGTAGGGACTCCTGGAGAGAATCTGGCCGTAGAGACGTGCATCTAGTGCGGCGGCGGCGCGTCGGCCTTCACGTCGGATGGCTTTCGCATGATGAACGCCAGCGGAATCAAGCACGCCACCACGACCGCCAGCACCGCCATCACATCCTTGTAAGCCACGGCGGCCGCCTGCTGCTGCACCATCATGTCCAGCTGTCCATACGCGCGATGCGTCGCCTCGACGGTGCCGATGCCCTGGCTGTGAAGCGTGGACGTCATCCCGCCGACCATCTCGCGAAATCTCGGATTGCCGTTGTGCATGTTCGCGGAGAGAAAATTCTGCCGCCGCTGCGCCGCGCGCGTCACCAGCGTGCTCACCACGGCGATTCCGATGCTGCCGCCGATGTTCCGCACGAAATTCATCATGCTGGCCACCTGATTGTTCATCTCGCGCGGCACGCCGGCATAGCAAAGCACATTCGAGGGAATGAAGATGAACGCCAGCCCCGCCACCTGGAGCATTCGCAGGTTCGACGCAGTCCAGAAGTCCATCCCGAGACTTAGGTGCGCGGCCATGTTGTAGAGGCCGATCGCCGTTATGCCGTAGCCGCAGGCCAGCAGAATCCGCGGGTCCAGCTTTCCGGTAAGCGCTCCCGACGTCGGCATCGTCAGCATCATCAGAAATCCGCCCGCCGCCATCGCCTCGCCCGCCACCGCCGCGGGATAGCCCATCAGCGTCTCGAGGAATTCCGGCAACAAAACCGTCGTGCCGTACAAAACGCTCCCCAGCAGAAGCATCGAGAACATGGCCGTAGCCAGGTTGCGCCGCTTCAAAAGCCGCAGCTCGACGATGGGATGCGGATGGTGCCACTCCCACCAGATCCAGACGCACAGCACAACGACGGAGACGATCGTGCCCATCGTGATCCAGTGCGAACCGAACCAGTCGAGCTCCTGCCCTTTGTCCATCACGATTTGCAGCGCGCCCACGCCCAGTGCGACGAGCGACAACCCGACGTAGTCGATCGTGCCTGCGGCCTTCTTGGCCTGGATCTCCTTCAGGTACGGCGGATCTTCGACGATTCGCTGCGTCATCAGCAGTGACACGATGCTGATGGGCACGTTGATGTAGAAAATCCATCGCCAGCTGTAGTTGTCCGTGATCCAGCCGCCGATCGTCGGCCCGATCGCCGGCGCCAGCACCACGGCCATCGCGTAGATCGAAAACGCCATGCCGCGCTGTTCCGGCTTGAACGTATCAGCCAGGATCGACTGCTCGCTCGGCTGCAACCCGCCGCCGCCGATTCCCTGTAAGACGCGGAAGAACACCAGCATGCCGAGCGTCGGCGCCAGCCCGCAGAGAAAGCTGCTGGCTGCGAAAAGCGCGACGCAGATCATGTAGTACCGCTTGCGGCCGATCCGCGTCGCGAGCCACGCGCTGATCGGCAGCACGATTCCGTTGGAAACCAGGTAGCTCGTCAGCACCCAGGTCGATTCATTGGCGCTCGCGCCGAACGTCCCCGCGATGTGCGGCATGGCGATATTGGCGATCGAGGTGTCGAGCACCTCCATGAACGTCGCGAGCGTCACCGTAAACGCCACGAGCCACGGGTTGTAGCGCGGGCGCCACGCGCTGTGATCGATCGCGATGGTGGCGGCAGCCATGAAAGAATGTTGTCAGCGAAGCCGAACAGTAATAAGATACATGCATGTATGTATGCTGTAAAGAACGCCGGTGAGGACTGCTGTGAATCGGGCACGCGCTGAGATTCGCGGCGCGCGGATCGCGCGCGCTCCCGTCGCGCCGCTTTCCCGCCAGCAGGCGCGCACGCTCGCCACGCGCCGCCGCTTGCTGGACGCGGCGGAAACGGCCTTCGCTCGCGACGGCTTCGAGGCCGCGCGGCTCGAGGACATCGCCAGCCTGGCCGGTTACACGCGCGGCGCCTTTTACGCGAACTTCCGCGGCAAGGAAGACATTTTCTTGGCCCTGCTGGAGGATTGGGTCGCCGAGCGCATCGGCGATGTGAACGCGCTGCTGGCGAAAGAAAATAGTCCGTCGAAGCGGCTGCGGGCCCTGCGCGCGCACTACGCGCACCTCGTCAAAGACCGACGGTTCGCCCTGCTCGGGCTTGAATTCAAGCTTTACGCCATCCGCCACCCGGAGGCGCACGCGCGCCTGCGCGCGCGGCAGCGCAAGATCCGCGCGTCGGTGGGCGAAATGCTCCGCCGCGTCGCGGGCACGATGGGCCGCGAACTCCCGATTTCAAGCACCGGCGCCGCCACCGCTCTCGGCGCCCTCGCCAATTCCCTGCTGCTCGAAAATCTCGTCGACAGCGCCACCATCAGCGACGCCGATATCCGCTACGTGCTGGGCGTTTTCTTCGACGCCATCCTCGGCACGAAAGCGGCGAAGTAGCTCCCCGGAGTCGCGCTCGCTTCGGCGGCGGGTGCTCGTGCGAATTCCACTTTTGTGGCAGAGTAGATACCGATGTCCGCTCCCGGGAATCCTCCGCTTGGCCGCGTCGCGTTCACGTATCCCGCCTTCGTGCTCTATCAGACCGCGCGATTTTTCATCGTGCTGGCCACGGAAATGCAGGCGGTGGCGATCGGCTGGCAGGTGTACGAAATCACGCGGCGCCCGCTCGATCTCGGCCTGATCGGGCTCGCGCAATTCCTGCCCGGCATGGCGCTTTTCCTCGTTTCCGGATACACCGCCGATCGCTTCGACCGGAGACGCGTTTTGACGGCCGGCTACGCCGGGTTCGCTGTTTGCTCGGCGCTGCTCCTCACGATCACGCTGCGCGGAGCGTCTTCGGTCTATCCCATCTACGGGGTGACCGTGCTGGTCGGCATCGTTCGGGCGTTCAACGCTCCCGCGAGCCGCGCGATTCTTCCCGCGATCGTTCCCGATGAGCACTTTCACAGCGCGTTCGCCTGGGGCGCGACGATCTTTCAGACCGCCACGATTCTTGGCCCTGCCGTCGGCGGCGTGATTTATGCCGCCTTTCGCGGGCCCGCGCCCGTCTACGCGGCGGCGATGACGACGGCTGCGCTCGCGGCCTTCTCCATGCTTGGCGTGAAGCTGCGGACCAAGCTGCGTCCGCGCGGCGCCGGCAGTTGGCAGGCGATGCTCGCGGGATTGCGCTACGTGTGGCGCGAGAAACTCGTGCTCGGATCGATTTCGCTCGACCTTTTCGCCGTGCTGCTGGGCGGAGCCGTCGCGCTGCTGCCGGTGTATGCGCGCGAAATCCTGAAGACGGGCCCGTGGGGCCTTGGCCTGTTGCGCTGCGCTCCCGGCATCGGCGCGGCGGCGATGGCGCTGCTTCTGGCCCACCGTCCGCTGCGGTCGAAATTCGGCGCGAAGATGCTGTGGTGCGTCGCCGGCTTCGGGGTGTTCACGATTCTCTTCGGCCTTTCGCACAATCTGGTGCTCTCGATGATCGCGCTCGTTCTGGTCGGCGCCGCGGACATGGTGAGCGTCGTCGTGCGCGGCATCTTGATTCAGCTGGCGACGCCGGATGAGATGCGCGGCCGCGTCAACGCGGTGGACATGATTTTCATCGGCGCGTCGAACGAGATCGGCCAGTTCGAATCCGGCGTGGCCGCGGCGTGGCTGGGCGCCGTGCCTGCCGTCGTGCTCGGCGGCCTGGGCGCGATCGTTGTGACCGCGCTGTGGGCGTGGATGTTCCCGGAGTTGCGTAACGCCGACCGGCTGACATCCACCGAAGGCCAGGTGACTGTTCCGGCGCGCGAGGAAGACCGGCGCGCCGAAGTAGCGTCCTAGCGATCCGGCGCCTACGCGCTGGCCTTTTTCTCCGGCGGAGGCGCGACGGAAC
>Ga0335080_10005031_pt1 | contig 13556 bp, 10 predicted proteins | sample Lox_Sample_34_FD_206720 | JGI IMG/M metagenome (GOLD analysis project Ga0335080, IMG submission 206720) | Soil microbial communities from Loxahatchee National Wildlife Refuge, Florida, United States - Lox_Sample_3.4 | ecosystem: Environmental > Terrestrial > Soil > Wetlands | place: USA... | reverse complement strand
GTCGCCTCCACCTTGGCGTTCGGGACGGCCGACGAGCTGGGATCGGTCACGTTTCCGGTGAGCGTCCCGTACAACACCTGAGCGTTGGCGCCCGCCGCCAGCACCATGAGCGCGAGAAGCCCGACGGCGCAGCGGAGCGCAGGATGACGTAGCATGGTCACTGAACTAACCTCCTGATAACGAACGTACACCTACCCTGAATTCGTTGCAGTCTCAAACTATATAAACCGTTTCACCCTCAAAGTCAAGGGAAGTCCGGGCTATTCGGAACCGAATTTGCTTGGGTTTCCGATTTCCAGGCCATATTATAGAGTTGCCCATGAGTACCACACGCAGGAATTTCTTAACAGTTGTGGCGGCCTCTGCCGGCCCGGCGCAGGCGTGGCAAAGCTCCGCGAACGACCGGATCCGCCTGGGCCAGATCGGCTGCGGCGGCCGCTCGCGCGATCACCTCACGGAACTCGTGCGGTCGCGCGAGAACGCCGCCATCGTAGCCGTCTGCGACGTCTGGAAAGTAAATCGCGAAGCCAGCGCCGCCGCCATCGAGCGTGCTTTTGGGGCGCCGCCGAAACAAGTCACCCGCTATCAGGACCTGCTGGCGATGAAGGATATTGACGCGGTCCTGATCGCCACCCCCGACATGACTCATCCCCGCATCCTGGCGGACGCCGTGGCGGCGGGCAAAGATGTCTACGTGGAAAAACCCTTTGCCGTGGACTTCGCCGACGCGAAGATGGCCTGGCAGGCCGTCAAGCGCACGAAGCAGGTCGTGCAAGTGGGAACGCAGAGGCGCAGCGACCCGCAGTTCATCGGCGCCGCGCAGGCGATGCATGCCGGCACCATCGGCAAAATCACGCGCGTGGAGATGGCGGTGAACTTCCAGGAGCAGCGCTGGCACAAGCCCCTGGACAACGTCCGAAGGGAAGACGTGGATTGGGATGCCTTCCAGTTCGGAGGTCGAATTAAAAGCGCCTACGATCCCCGCCGCCTGCGCGAATGGCAGCTCTTCCGCGAAACTACGAACGGAATCGCCGGCCTGTGGATGTGCCATCTGATCGACCTCGCGCCGTGGTACCTGCAGGACCCGTTCCCGAAGGCCGCGATGGCCATGGGCGGCGTTTACCTCTGGAAGGACGGCCGCGAGACCTCAGACGTGTTCCAGGCGACGGTCGAATACAACGAGTGCCTCGTGACCTTCGCGATGAGCCTGACCAACGGCGCCGGCAATCGCAACTTGTGGTACGGCACGAAGGGAACGATGGATCTGGACAACCTGAAGATCTCCGGCGAGGGCAGCCGCGATCCCAACCGGGTAAAGGACACGATCTCCATCGAGCGCGCGCCGGTGGAATCGCACATGGCGAATTTCCTGCAATGTGTGCGCAGCCGGCAAACTCCCCGCGCAAGCGTCGATAACGGGTTTCAGCATGCGGTGGCCGGGTGCATGGCGGCCGTGTCGCTGGAGACGGGCAGGAGGGTGCGCTTCGATGCGGACAAGCTGGAACTTCTGTAACGCAGGGCTCCAGGCCTGCATGTTCTTCGCGCTGCCCCTGGCCGCACAGACTTTCACGTGGCATGATCCGGGCGGCCGGCTGGAACTGCGTGAAAACGGCAAGCCCGTGCTGGTCTACAACTACGCCCCGCAACTCAAAGATGGCGCCCCCGAGAACCGCCGCCGCTGCTGCTACATCTTTCCCCTCTACACGCCGGCGGGCGTCTCGATGCTCGACGACTTTCCCAAGGATCACTGGCACCATCGCGGGCTCTTCTGGGCGTGGCCCGTGGTGGAGACCGGCGGCAAGACCTATGACCTCTGGATGAATCTGTCGGCGCAGGCGCGGAGCACCAAGCCACCGTCGGCGAACGGCGCGACACTCCAGGCAGTGAACGCATGGCAGGCCGAAAGCAAGGACCTGGTGCGCGAAAATCTCCGCCTGACCGCCCGCCCGTCGCGGGATGGAGCGCGCGAACTCGAAGTCGAGCTGACGTGGGAAGCGCTCGATGCGCCCGTCACGCTGCGCGGCTCGCGCGAATCCGGCAAGAGCTACGGCGGGTTCTGTGCTCGATTCGCGCCGCGCGAACAGACGGTCGTGCGCGCCGATGGTGAGACCCTCTCGAAAGACGAAGACCTCACACCCCGCCGCTGGGCCGAATTGGAAGGCGTGTACGGCGGCAAGCGGGCCGCGCTGCGCATCACGCCCGATCCGAAGAACACCGGCGCTCCCCATCAATGGTGTCTCCGGAACTACGGCTTCGTCGGCGCTTCCTTTCCAGGCAGGACGGCCGCCGAGGACGGTTTCACCCTACAACCCGGCAAGCCGCTCACCATGCGTTTCACGGTGAGGGCGGCGGATCTACAATAGGCGCGTGACCCTCTCTCGCCGTCACTTTCTTGGCACCATCCCAGCCGCGGCCGCTTTCGCCGAGACACGGCCGCTCAAGATCTCCGGGCTCGAAATCTGGGAGCTTCGGGGGCATCACGAAACTCAGCGAGGAATCGACCGGCAGTACCAGGTCAATCCGCTGTACATCTACGACGAGCTGCGGCCGGCGCCGTATCGCGACAGCCCGAACCCCACCGCGACGAACGCGCCTGTCAGCGCGCTCTACCTCAAGATCAAGACCAGCGACGCCGAGGGACTTTATGGGCCAATCGACAAGGAAGTAGCCATTGTGGTCGACGAGCAGCTACGCCCGTTTCTGATGGGCAAGGACGCGCTCGCAGGCGAGAAACTGTGGGACCAGATGTACCGCAGCAACCGCCACGCGCGCCGCGGCCACTACCTGATGGCGATCAGCGCGGTGGACAATACGCTGTGGGACCTCCGCGGACGCTATTTCAAGACGCCGGTCTACCGGCTGCTCGGCGGACCGACGCGCCCGACGGTGGAGGCTTACGCCAGCGCTCTCGGATATTCGCTCGAGCCGGAGAAGGTACGCACGCGCGCGGCGCAGCTCAAGAAGGATGGATACCGGTACCAGAAGTGGTTCCTCGCCTACGGCCCCGGCGACGGACCGGAGGGCATGCGCAAGAACGTCGAGATCGTACGGATCCTGCGCGAGACCGTGGGCGACGACACGGAGCTGATGTTCGACGTTTATTCCGGCTGGGACATGACGTACGCGCTCTCGTGGGCGCGCCAGGTGGAGAAATATCGTCCGCGCTGGATCGAGGAGGCGACGCAGGCCGAAAAGATCGACAGCTTCGCACAGTTGCGCAAAGGAGCCGGATTTCCCGTGGCGTCCGGCGAGCACATCCAGGGGCGCTGGGAGGTGTACGACTATCTGAAAGCCGGCGCGCTCGACGTGGTGCAGTGCGACCCCGAGTGGTGCGGCGGCATCACGGAGCTGCAGAAGATCTGCACGCTGGCGTCGGTCTTCGATGTCCCCGTGATCCCGCATGGGCACAGCATCCACGCCGCCCTGCACGTCATTGCGAGCCAGCCGCCGGCAGTCTGCCCGCTGGCGGAGTACCTGGTCCTGAAGATGCGGTCGTACTATCACTTCGAGAAGGCCGTGCCGGCTCCGGCGAACGCGCACTTCACACTGCCGGAGACTCCTGGATTCGGCATCGAGTTCGATCCCGCGAAGGTGGAGTCGCAGGATATGAAACGCTGGAGCTGACACGCGGCGCTAGTTGGCCGCCATGCAACGTTGGCATCCAATCTGCGAGAGACCGGGAGGGTGCTGCCTGGTTGCGGCGCCAGAGGAGTGCTTATGAGAACAATGCTGAGCGGCTGCCTGGCGGCGGTTTTGATCACGATCGTACCGTTGTATTGCCAGAATCGCGAGCAGCAACACGAGCAGCAACGCGGGCAGGAACACAACGGCCGGGTAGGAGGCGGGTACATCCCTCCGCACGGGCCGCAGCCGACGCATCCGCAGGCCCAGCCAGCGCATCCACAGCAGGGCGCGCAGAAACAGGCGCCGCAGGAACACGGAGGCCAGCGCAGCTTCCACGACGTTCCGGGACACCCCGAAGCCCCGCACGTGCATACCAACGGGGAATGGGTCGGTCATGAGGGGCAGGTGAACGATCCGCGGTTCCACCTGGATCATCCGTTCGCGCACGGACATTTCACCGGCGGATTCGGACCGGGTCACGTATTTCACCTGCAGGGCGGCAACCGGGACCGATTCTGGTTCAACGGATTTTATTTCTCGGTGGCGCCATTCGACTACGCATATGTTGCCGACTGGCTATGGGACTCCGACCCGATCGTGATCTACGAGGATCCCGACCATCCCGGCTGGTACCTGGCATACAACTCGCGAACAGGGACTTACGTACACGTCGAGTATCTTGGGTAATCCTGGCTTAGAGCGCAGGAGGGCGTTTCGATAGCCACTCGAGTCTTCGCGGCGCAAAACCCAGCTTCCGTTTGGCGACGTCATTTCGCGCGCCACGCAACCGCGTCGCGTAGTAGACGGCGTCGGGCCCGGAAGCTCCAGCCTCTTCCTCGCTGATCTGGCGCGGCACGGGCGCACCCAGGAAGTGCGCAAATGCGGGCAGCCAGACGCGCATCTCCGAGGGATCGTCGTCGACCACGTTGTACACGCCGGAGTCGCCTTCCAGCGAGGCCGCAGTGGCCGCCGCGGCATCTTCTACGTGAACGAACGAGAACACGCCGGCGCCCGAACCGACGACCGGGTAGCTTTGCTCCCGGACCTGTTGGGAGATGCTTCCGTTGTCGGGATCATGATAGGTTCGCGGCCCGTAGAAGAACCCATAGCGCAACGCGACTCCCTCCGGATGCTGCGAGCGAAGGACCCGTTCCTCGATTTTCAGGTAGGTGCGAACGCCGGCGGCAATTCCAGGCGAGGCATTCACGGCCAGCGGATCCGTCTCGGCCGCAAGTCCGCCCCCGGGACCATAAAAGAAGCCCGTGGACTGTACGATATACCGCTTCGCCCCGGCGGCTCGGGCCGCATTGTGCACGTTTTCCCCGCCGTCGAGCCGGACGCGGCGATCCCGTTCCGCGGCTGCACGCATCGCTTCCGGTGTGTAGTCCTTTGGAAGCGAGGTGAGCTCGTCGATGACCGCCTCCGGCCGCACGCGCGCGACAGCAGCGTGGACCGCTTCCGAATCGAAAACGTCTACCACCACGCCGTCCGCGCCCCTTTGCCGCAGGGCCTGCAAGCCATGCTCGGAACTCGTCATCCCGATGACATCGTGCCCTGCGGCGGCCAGAGCAGAAATCAGGGGCCGTCCAATTGCGCCGGTCGCTCCCGCTACGAATACTCTCATTTGGCTCCCTCTTCCAGCTCCGTCCTCGTGCACGATTCGTGCCGCTGTTTCCGTTCGGACACGGTCTGAGCTACACTACCTTTGCATATCACAGCAAAGGAGCTGTGCCGAGCCTCGCGATGCAAGGCATCAATTCCAACCGCGCCCAGACGGCATCCAGCGAGGTGGTCCGCGACATCAACCGACGGATCGTGCTGAACCTGGTCCGCACGCGGCATCCCATTTCGCGGGCGGACCTGGCGCGCCTGTCGGGACTGCAGCGGAGCACCATCTCGCTGATCGTCGAACAATTGATTCAGGAGAACTGGGTGATCGAAGGCGCCACGGGGCGGCTGCCGCGCGGAAGACGCCCCACCTTTTTGCGGCTGAACGACGAGCGGGTGATTATCGGGGTGGACATCCGGCCGACGCAGACCACGGTGGCGCTGGCGGACGCCAACGGCAAGTTCACTTCGCAGGACGTGATGGCCACGGCGCCCGATCCCAGGACCGCGTCCGACGCGCTCGTGGAATCGATTCAGCGCATCATCGCGGGGTGCCGCCGCAAGAAGATCGAGGGCGTGGGGATCAGCCTGCCCGGCCGGTTCAATCAAAACGCGGGCCGCCTGTTGTTCGCGCCGAACCTGAAGTGGCGCGATTTCGACCTGCGCACGCCGATCGTGAAGGCTACGGGGCTCGAAGTCGAGATGGAGAACGCCGCCAATGCCTGCGTGCTGGCGGCGATGTGGTTCGATCGCATGGAGGAGTGCCGCAATTTCGTGGTGGTGACGGTTTCCGAAGGCATCGGCACCGGCATCCTGGCGAACGGACAGTTGGTGCGCGGCCTTGCCGGCATGGCGGGCGAGTTCGGCCACGTGCCGCTCGATCACGACGGTCCGGTATGCGGCTGCGGCAGCCGCGGCTGCTGGGAGGTGTATGGCTCGAACCGCGCCGCGCTGCGCTACTACTTCGAATCGGGGCCGGAGCGCGACGATCTCACGTTTACCGACCTGCTGAGCCGCGCGGACCACGGCGACGCACGGGCGGTGAAGGCGGTCGAAACCATGGCCCACTACCTGGGGCGCGGCATGCGGATGATCGTGGCCGGGCTGGCGCCGGAACGGATTCTCGTGGTGGGCGACCTGACGCGCGCATGGCACCGCTTCGGTCCGGTGATCGAGGCCGAGGTGCAGGACCAGGTGCTGCCGGGCGGCTGCGCGCCGCGTCTCGTGCCGGCGCACGAAGAGGGCGTGGCCCGGCTGCGAGGCACGATCGCGCTGGTGCTACAGAAGCATTTCAGCGTGTAGCCTCAGCTTCGCGCGCTCACCTGGCGAACCGCGGCCGGGTGATTCCATACCTCCGGTTTGATGCGCATGCCGAAGCCGGGCTCTTCCGGAACGGCGATGTAGCCCGCCTCCGGGGCGATGGGATTCTCGAGCATGGCCGGCCAGTCGCGCTCGTAGAAGCGCTGGCAGCTCTCCTGGATCCAGACGTTGGGCGAGGCGGTGGAGAGATGGGTGCTCGCGTAGAAGAGCAGGGGTCCACCCGCGGTGTGGGGAGCCACCGGCAGCTCGAAGGCATCGGCCATGGCCGCGATTTTGCGGGCCTCGGTGAGGCCGCCGCACCACGTCACGTCGAACATCACGTATTTTACGGTGCGGGATTCGAGCAGTTGCTGGAACTGCAGCTTGCCCGCCATGCGCTCGCCGGCGATGAGCGGCAGGGAGGTGGCCGCGGCCACCTCGTGGTACTGGAGATAGTTGCCGGGCATGAGCATGTCCTCGAGCCACATCGGGCGGTAGGGTTCCAGCGCGTGCGCGATGCGGATGGCGGACGTGACGTTCCACTGAGCGTGGAACTCGACGGCGATATCGATGTCGAAACCGAAGGCGTCGCGCAGCTTGCGGATGGGCTTCAGGGCCTGATCGAGATCCTGTGGGGTGATGAACTGATTGCGGTTGCGCGCCGCAGCGCCGTCGAACGGCCACACCTTGATGGCATTGATGCCGCGGGTATCGATCAGCTCGCGCATGATCTTTTCCGGCTCGGCGTTGAAGTCGTACTTGTAGGGGAAACAGGTGTTGTAGAGTCGGACGCGGGGGTTGGCCTTGCCGCCGATCAGGCGGTATACGGGCGCATTCAGGTGTTTGCCGAGCAGGTCCCACAGGGCGAGATCGATGGCGCTGAGGGCGCGGATTTCCGCGCCGCCGGCGATCTGAAAGTCGAACGCGCGGTAGAGATCGGCCCAGATGCGTTCGACATCGCGGGGATCGCGATCAAGCAGGGACGCGGCGGAAGCGTGAATGACGGCGGCTTCCGCGGGGTTGCGCGGATAGGTCTCGCCGATGCCGGAGACGCCGGCGTCGGTATCGATCCGGACCCAGGTCCAGTGCGGCCAGAAGGGAGCGTCGTCGCGGCTCTTCCAGTAGACGGTTTCGATGCGGGTGATGCGGGAGGGCGCGGCGGCGCGCGCCGCGGAGAGGTACGCGGCGGCGAGCGGGGATGTGAGCGAGCGCGCCAGGAACGATCGTCGGCTGAGCGGCATGCGCAGATTATAGCGACCTTACTGTTCGCTGTAGTTCCAGAGCAGGCCGCCGTCGATCAGAATACTGGCGCCGGTGATGTAGTCTGCATCCGGGGAGGCGAGGAAAGCGACCGTGCCGGCCACGTCCGCGGGCTGCCCGAGACGGTGCAGCGGGATGTTGTCGAGCAGCGGATTCAATAGCGCCGGATCGCTGAGAAGCTTCTTGTTGATCGGGGTCTCGATGGCGCCCGGCGCGACGTTGTTGACGGTGATTCCCAGGGGCGCAAGCTCTATGGCAAGGTCGCGCATCAGCATTTTCAGCCCGCCCTTGGCCGCGCAGTAGGGCGCAAAATTGGGAAACGGCAGCTCTTCGTGAACCGAGCTGATGTTGATGACCTTGCCGGGTGCTTTGCGGTCGCGCCGGTGGCGTGCGAAGGCCTGGGTTGCAAAGAAGGGGCCGGCGAGGTTTACGTTCATCACTTCCTGGTAATCCCGCTCGGCCACGTCGAGAAACGGCGCGTTTTTCTCGATGCCGGCGTTGTTCACCAGGATGTCGAGCGAGCCCAGCGCGGACACGGCGTCGTCAACCAGTTTCCCGGCCTGTGCGGGGAGGCCGACGTCCGCCTGGATCACGGCTACGGAGCGTCCCATCGCGGCGATGCGCGCGCGAGTCGCCTCGGCGCCTTCGCGGTTCTTACGATAGTTGATGACAACGCCGGCGCCTTCCTCGGCCAGGCGGATGGCGATGGCCTGTCCGATTCCCTGATCGCTGCCGGTGACCAGCGCGTTCTTTCCTTCGAGCCGCATTTGTTCAGGGTACAACGCGCAGACTCGAGCCTGACGGTGCGCCGGTGCGAGCACGAACAGTGGCTTTACTGGCCGCGCAGGACGGCAATGGGATCGATACGGGCGGCGCGGCGTGCCGGGATGTGGCCGGCGAGGAGGGCCACGACCGCGAGGAGCGAGACCATGGCTGCGAAAATCAGCGGGTCGGCTGGCCGGGTGCCAAAGAGCAGGGAGGCGATGGCGCGGGCAACTGCGAAGGATACCGCGCCGCCGATGACGAGCCCGATCAGGGTCAGTCGCAGGGTTTGGCCGATCACACCGAGTTGGACCCGCCCCGCGCTGGCGCCAAGAGCCATGCGGATGCCGATCTCCTGCGCCTGCCGGGTGACGGAGTATGAGATCACACCGTAGATGCCGAGGGAGGCCAGCAGGAGTCCGAAAGCCGCGAATGAGGAAACCAGGAGCACGAGGAAGCGCCGCGGCGAGACGGCGTGATCCACGATCTGCTGAATGGCGCGGAACTGGGTGTGGGGCTGGCCGGGGTTCAGGCTGCGAAGGGTGGAAAGCACCGCGGGCTCGATGGCCGCGATGGGAAGCCGGGTACGCACGACCAGCTCCGTGCCCTCGGGCTGAAACTGGGTGAGCGGGATGTACATCTGGACGCTGGCGCGGTCTTCGAGACTGCTCTCGCGGACGTCGGCGATGACGCCTACGACGCGCGCTTCACCGCGGCCGGGCCCATACGCGGGCCGCCCGATGGGATCCTGGCCGGGCCATTCGCGGCGGGCGGCGGCTTCATTGATGACGATGGCGTGCTGGGCGTCCGGGCCGTCGTGCCAGGAGAGGTCCCGGCCGGCGATGAGGCGCATGCCCATGGTTTCGAGATATCCGGGACTCACGACGTAGACGAAGGCACCGTGGGGCTGGGAGCGATCGTTGACGTTCTCTTTGGCGACGAGGCCCCAGCTCCGGTTGCGGTCGAGCGGGAGCATGTCGGTGAGGCCGGCGGATTCGATGCCGGGGAGGGTGCGGACGTGTTGGAGAATCTCCTGGAGGACAGCTCCGCGGCGCGCCATGTTCTTGCCGTCGTCGAACTCGATTGGAATGGCGGCGACGTTCGCCGGCCGGAAGCCGAGATCGACATCGAGCAAGCGGAGGAAACTCCGCAGCAGGAGGCCGGCTCCGACAAGCAGCACGCAGGCCATTGCCACCTCGGAAACTACCAGGGTAGAACGCAGCCGTTCGTGGCGTCTGCCCTGGCTCATGCCGGGACCGCCGTCTTTCAGCGCATCATGCAGGTTGCCTCCTGCGAGCTTGAGTCCCGGGACGAGGCCGAACACGGTGCCCACCGCGATGGCGATCAGGACGGTCCAGGCGAGGGCGGCGCTATCCAGCCGGACCGTGGCGAGCAGGGGCAGCGTGATGAGGCTTTGGCGCGCGAGATAGAACGTAAGGCCCCAGGCGATGGCGAGGCCCAGCAGAGCGCCGGCGCCGGTGAGCGCAAGGCTCTCAGTCAGCAACTGGCGAACCAGCCGGCCGCGCGTTGCGCCGATCGCGGTGCGCATCGCGAACTCCTTGCCGCGGGACATGGCGCGCGCCAGCAGGAGGTTCGAGACATTGATGCAGACGATCAGCAGAATCAGGCCCACTGCGCACCACAGGACATAGAGCGACCGGCGCAGCCTTCCGCTGACGCGCTCCTGCAAGCCCGAAAGGGTGGATTTGTAGTCCTCCCACCATTCGCGATGCGCCGCTTTCAGACGCGGAAAGAGGATATCGGATTCGGCCTGGGCCTGCGCCAGCGAGACTCCTGGTTTCAGACGGCCGAGCAGGGCCAGGGTGTTGCCCCAGGTGCGCCAGAAGTCCATGTAAGCGGGCACGAAGAAATCCACCTGCATGCCGGGCGAGAAGACCGTGCCGAAATCGAATGTGGGCGGCAGAACCCCGACGACGGTGACCGGTCCGGTGATGTCCGCGGGGGCGGCCTGGATGGTGATGGCGCGCCCGACGATATTCGGGTCGCCGCCGAACTGGCGCTGCCAGAACGGGTAGCTCAGAAGCGCGGCGGCGCGTCCGCCTTTGCGGCACTCGTCGGGCGTGAACAGGCGGCCGACGTACGGCCCGACCCCGAGCAGCGGGAAGAAGTTTTCGGCGACCTGGACGCCAACGACTGGCAGCGGTTCACCCCGGCCGGTGAGCTTGTACTGGATGGAGTTGAAGAAGGTCTGGTAGCTGGTGACGTCCTGAAACGACTGGTTGTAGCGCCGGAATTCTTCGAACGCGGAAACGGTGTAGGTCTGTTCGGAGAGTCCGCCCTCGCCGCCGTTGGTGGCGAGCCAGACGAGGCGGTCAGGCGCACGGTAGGGAAGGGGCCGGAGCAGGAGCGTGTCGATCACGCTGAAGACGGCGACGTTCGCGCTCACGCCGAGGGCGAGCACGAGCACTACAACGCAGGCGAAGGCGCGGTCGCGGCGCAAGGTGCGCAGGGTGAAGCGGAGATCCTGCCGCAGGACGTCCAGCGCGGGAAGGCCGCGGGCTTCACGGTGCCTCTCCGCGGCGCGGGCCACGGGTCCGAAGCGGACCAGCGCCTGGCGGCGCGCTTCTTCCTGCGTCATGCCGCGGCGGAGGTTATCGGCGATGGCGGCATCGAGGTGGGACGCGATCTCGGAATCGAGATCGGTATCGAGCTCGGCGCGGCGGAAGCCGGCTGCGGCGCGAAGATACAACTGGCGAAGCCAGGCGATCATGGTTCTTCTCCCTCCGCGAGGACGCGACCCATGACATCGGTCAGCCTGCGCCAGTAGGCGGTGTCCTGGGCGAGTTGTTTGCGGCCCTGGCGTGTGATGGCGTAGAACTTGGCCTTGCGGTTGTTGTCCGAAATACCCCATTCGGCGCGGATCCAGCCGCGCTGCTGGAGGCGGACGAGCGAGGCGTAAATGGTCCCCTGGTTCAGAAGAACCTGTTCGCCGCTGACCTGCTCGATCCGGCGCGCGATGCCGTAACCGTGGAGCGGTCCCATGCCGGCGAGAGTCTGCAGAACCATGAGGTCCAGGGTGCCCTGGAGGAGTTCGAGTCGGTCTGGGGGCATAGCGGTACCTGTGGGGTTACCACATGAGGCTTGGACGAGGGACGGGGCGAAGGGTTAGGTAGACTCAGCGGTGCCACATGGAGCACTTGCGTGGCATTCCCCGGCCCCGGGCCGCTAGGCAGGATTCGATTCACGTTGGTACTACCGTCCAAGCCACTGATTCTGTAGCTTCTCAGCCCTCTTTATTTTTGCCTGGCCATGCCGGCCTTTCGTTCTTCAGTCCGAACATTCGCTGGTTGCGGAACGACGCGAGGTGGGCGACCTCCAGATGATCGACCGAACCGATGATCCTGACTGGACAAAGCTTAAAAAGACGAGGTCGCTCTGCCGGCACATAGTACTATCAGGATAAACAGGCCCTTTACTAATTTATCGGCACCTGTTAAATCTGGGCGAGTAAGGCTCTTGACTCGAACTTTGATCACGGCTTCGCATTCTTCCCCATACCGCTCATGACTCCGACCCTTGACACCCGTTTCTGCCGCAGCGGGGCCAGGAGAACAGACTATCTGCCGTTCGTGGCAACCGCTTCGCTGTTCCTCATTGTCGCCGTGCTCCTCTCACCGTCAAGCGTCCTCCCGCGAGTCCCGTGGCGGGCCAATGGCCTTAAACCGGAACTGCTCATGGGCATTCAACTTACACGACTACTGCTCCTCGTCGGAGCTGGGTTTGCGGTAGTGTCCGGATGGTTTCACCAGAGATACCGCTTGATGGTCGGCGGGGAAACGTTCCGGTTCCGCTGGAAGCACTCGGACCTGGCAATTGGAGCGGTACTGCTTTCTGTCGCCAGCATGGTTCGGCTTCACGGTCTCTCCGGGTCTCTCATCGGCGATGAAACGCTCACGCTGGTCGGAATCGTGCGACGGGGATTGCCGGCCATAGTCGCGTGGAGCGCAGGCGCGAACAACCATTTCCTCAACTCCGCCCTTACGTACTGTGCAACGCAGCTATTTGGTGAAACTACGTGGTCCGTCAGGTTGGCCTCATTTGTTATCGGCGCGGCGACGCCGGCGGTCACTTACCTTGTAGGGATCACGTTCCTGCCGCGCCTCACGATGCTCTTGACAGCGTCGCTGATGACTTTGCAGGTGCATTACATCGATTACTCGGGTCAATCGCGAGGGTATGCCGGTTTCATCTTGTTCGGGATACTATCGTCTTGCCTGTTTCGGCTGCTGTGCCAGAGTCCTACTCGTAAAGTGGCGACGAGCTACGTCGCAGCATCGACCCTTGCCTGTGGCTTTCTTCTTCCGGCCATATGCTGCCCGCTCACGCATGTGGTCGCCGCGGCGTTCCTGGCGACTCGAGAGGCTGTTCGGAAGCGTGCTCCGGAGAGAATCCTTCATTGGCGCAGAGTCCTTATTCTTGCTCTTTGGGGGCTGATTCTGGGGCTGTTGATGAACGTCCTGACGATCCCGCAGGTGCTCGACTATTCCCGCCACCCCACCGACAACGTCCATATCCCGATGGGACGGCTGCTCGGCTTTGGAATCCTCCAATACAGCACCGGAGCATACCGTGTCACCGCGGTGTTCGTTCTGCTATTGGCCGCCGCTGCCGGCTGGTTCCGATATCGCAAATCTCCTTGTCTTCTGATTGCGGTGCTAGGCCCGCCGCTTGCGTATCTCGCTGGGTTTACTCTCGTTGGACTGCACGGCTCGCCACGGCTCTTTCTCTCATTGGGCTTTCCGGTAATGCTCGGACTCGGGATGTTGGCGCACTGCGAATGGGCCTCTCGGGCGCTTCTACGGCGCGTGGCCGCCGTCGCCGTTCTGGGCGTGTTTCTTATCGACGCTATCCCCGAATTGTTGAGTTATTATCATGTCGGCAACCCGGACTTGCGTAGTGTCGCAATCCGAATAACTCCTGGCCGCCTACTTGTCGCTGGCGAGCACCCCGGGGTAAGAAGGAGCTTACCGAACCGGCGACGC
>Ga0335080_10005030_pt1 | contig 13558 bp, 13 predicted proteins | sample Lox_Sample_34_FD_206720 | JGI IMG/M metagenome (GOLD analysis project Ga0335080, IMG submission 206720) | Soil microbial communities from Loxahatchee National Wildlife Refuge, Florida, United States - Lox_Sample_3.4 | ecosystem: Environmental > Terrestrial > Soil > Wetlands | place: USA... | reverse complement strand
CCACGGCGTAGGCCAGCCCGCTGGCCGGATCGTAGACCGGGGTGCCGGTGATGCCGAGCGGGTCGATGTTGCCGCACGGCAGGTCGGCCAGCGGCACCGGGGTGCCGACGTGCCTGCGCCAGATCACCCGGCCGGTGGCCTGGTCGAGCCCGTACACGGAATCGTTCTCCGTCGCCGCGATCACCATGCTGCCGACCAGCAGCGGCTGGCCGTAGACCGCGCCGTCCAGGTGCGCGTGCCAGCTCACCGTCAGCGGGCCCGGCGTGGCCAGGCCGGCCGCGACGTCGCTGCGGGCGGCGTCGCGCCCGTAGGTCGGCCAGGCCGCGGCGGGATGCGCCCCGCCGCCCGGCGCCGGCGACAGTGTCCTGGCCGCGGGCGCGGAGCCGGACGACGACCCGCCCCCGCTCCCGGCCGAACCGCTGCAAGCCGCCGCCGCGGCCAGGACGGCCCCGGTGAGCACCGCCAGCGCGAACCTCATCGTCATGCCCCCTCTGTCAGATGCCGCCGACCGCGACCACGCCCTCCATGGTGCCGAGGAAGGCGTGGCGGCCCGTCATCGACATCGACGAGAAGTGCGGCAGCGTGGTTCCCAGGCTCAGCGAGGCCCTGGTCGCCCCGGTCGCCTGGGCGAGCTCGTACAGGGTTCCCGCCTTCCAGTCGGTGACCCAGACCGCGCCGCCGCCGACCACCGGGGAGCCCCAGGCGCTGGCCGGGCCGTGCCACAGCACGTGGATCCTGCGTCCCGTGGTGTCGATCGCGGCCATCCCGCCCTGCTCGCACGGCTCGTACACGACGCTGCCCGCCACCGCGGCCGCGCCGTAGCCGGGACAGACCTGCGCCTGCGCGACCTGGCCGCCGACGCCGCCCAGGCGAGCCGAGTCGATCAGGTACACGGTACCGCGCTTGCCGTCCGCCAGCAGCGTCCCGTCCGGCAGCAGCGCGGGCTGGGTGGAGCCGAGATCCAGGTCGTTGTCGTTGTCCTCGCGCCAGGTGGACGGCGCGAAGACGCCGGTCCGCTTCAGGTCGGGGTTCAGCGCGGTGACCGAGTCGCTCTGGTCAAAGCTGGTGCTGCTCTCCGAGCCGTTGCCCACGCTCACGTACATGGTGCCGTCCGGGCCGGTGACCGGTCCGCCGGTGCCCCAGACGGCCCCCTCGCGCGGGGTCGGGACCAGGTAGGAGATCAGCGGCCCGGCCCCGCTGAGCGGGATGCCCACCACCGAGCCGCGGTACGGGCCGCAGTCCCCGGCCAGCCCGCCGAACGCCACGTACACCCGGCCGTGCCCGATGGTGAGCGCGGGCCGCTGCTGGTCATATCTGGGCTGCCCGTCCGGGGCCGGGATGTCCCGTTCCACCTGCACGGAGCCGTCCCGGACCGAGACGCCGACCAGCACGTGGTGGTAGCCGGAGGTCTCGGCCACGGCGTAGACCAGCCCGCTGGCCGGGTCGTAGACCGGCGTGCCGGTGATGCCGAGCGGGTCGATGTTGCCGCACGGCAGGTCGGCCAGCGGCACCGGGGTGCCGACGTGCGTCCGCCAGGCAACCTTGCCGGTCGCCTGGTCGAGCCCGTAGATCGAGTCGTTCTCGGTGGCTGCGATCACCAGGGTGCCGACCAGCAGCGGCTGGCCGTAGACCGCGCCGTCCAGGTGTACCTGCCAGCTCACCGTCAGCCGGCCCGGCCTGGCCGCGTCGGCGACACCGGAGCGGGCGAAGTCACGCCCGTAGGTGGGCCAGGCGGCGGCCGGATGCCCCCCGCCCCCCGGATCCGGGGCCAGCGTCCTGGACGGCGGCGCCGATCCGGACGACGTCCCGCCCCCGCCGGAGCAGCCGGCCGCGGCGGCCAGCACGCCGCCCGTGAACACCACCGCCGCGAGCCTGGCCGTGCGCCTGAGTCGCATCCGCATCCCTTCAGTCTGCTCCGACCCGCCCATCTGTTACCCACGGTTCGGGATGGCATTATGGTTCAGATGCCTGAAACTAGCGTGCCGTCCCGCATTGACACCTTCGTTGCGATCGGTGACAGCTTCACCGAGGGGCTCAACGACCCGGGTCCCGGCGGCGGATTCCGCGGCTGGGCCGACCTGGTGGCCGGCGCCCTGTCCGCGCAGCACCCCGGAACCCTGACCTTCCGCTACGCCAACCTGGCCATCCGCGGCAAGCTCCTCGGCCAGGTCGTCGCCGAGCAGGTGCCGCGGGCCGTCGAGCTGGCGCCGGACCTGGTCAGCCTGGCCGCGGGCGGGAACGACATCCTGCGCGGCACCGATGCGGACACGCTGGCCGCCACGTTCGAGACGGCCGTGGCCAAGCTGCAGGCGGCGGGCTGCCGGGTGCTCATCTTCACCGGCTTCGACCCGCGCATGTTCCCGGTGATCAGGCTGCTGCGGGGCCGGATCGCCGCCTACAACATGCACCTGCGCGGCATCGCCGACTCCTGCGGCTGCGACCTGGTCGACCTATGGTCCATGCGGGCGCTCAAGGACATCCGCGCCTGGAGCCCGGACCGGCTGCACCTGACCACCGAAGGCCACCGGCAGGTCGCCCGGCGCGCCTGCGAGGTGGTGGGGATCCCCGCCGACGCCGACTGGCAGGCGCCGCCGCCGCCCGCTCCGCTCCCCGCCGCCCGGACCGGGCGGTCCCCGTGGCTGGCCGCGCGCCGCCAGGACGCCCGCTGGGCCCGGGAGTACGCGGGTCCCTGGGTGCGGCGGCGGCTGGGCGGCACCTCCAGCGGCGACGGGGTGCCGCCCAAGCGCCCCGACCTCCTCCCCGTCCGGGCCGGCTCCTAAGCCGTTCATCCGGGCTTCATCCGCTGGCGGTCGAGGACGCGGTTCACCCCAGCCAGCGGCCCAAACTCGACCGCTACCCCAGCCACCTGTTCCTGACCGCGTACGCGACCAGGCTCGACGCCGGCACGGGTGAGCTGATGACCAGCGAGCTCGCCGCCTTCATCACCCGCCAGGCGCTTATCACCGTCCGCAAGGATGATGGGCTGGACATCGGCGCGGTCCTCGAGCGCTGGGACGCCCGCCCCGATCTGGCCAGATTCGGCGTCGGCTACCTGCTGTACGGGCTGCTCGACTACATCATCGATACCCAGTTCGAGGCGGCACGGAGCCTGGATGACTTCGCGGAGGAGCGGCCCCAGTAGCCGGCCGCCGCCTCGCGCAGCGGGGCGAGGCCGGCCACCGGACCGTAGTAGTTGCACCCCGCGGCCCGGGCCAGCGCGGCCCGCCAGCCATAAGCACAAGCGCTGATCTCTTTTGCTGAGAATAAGATTCTCTTATGCTCGATCTGCATCGGCATCGCCATCCTGCCCAGGCTGGCCGTCGCCGCGGCGGACCGCCGGATCACCGTCCGGGACCTGCCGCACGGCCTGGACCTGGCCAGGGACGTGTACGCGGTGGCCCGCACGGCGAGCGTGCGCCGCCCCTCGGTGGCGGTCATCGTGACCGCGCTGCGCGCCGCGGGGCCGAGCCGTCACCGGACGGCCTAAGCTGGCCGGGTGAATCTTCAGCTCGACGGCGCGGCCCTGACGGCCTGGCTCGTGGACACCCCGTCGGTCAGCGGCGAGGAGGGGCCGCTCTGCGACGCCATCGAAGCCGCGCTCCGGGCGCTGCCGCACCTGACCGTGCACCGCGACGGCAACGCGATCGTGGCCCGCACCGCGCTCGGGCGGCCGGAGCGGGTGATCCTGGCCGGCCACGTCGACACCGTGCCGGTCGCGGGCAACCTGCCGTCCCGCGTCGAGGGCTCCCGCCTGTACGGCTGCGGCACCTCGGACATGAAAGCCGGGGTGGCGGTGCAGCTCAGGCTGGCCGCCGGACTGACCTCGCCCGGCCGGGACGTGAGCTACGTCTTCTACGACTGCGAGGAGGTCGCGGCCGACCGCAACGGGCTGCTGCGGCTGAGCCGCAGCAGCCCGGAGCTCCTGGCCGGCGACTTCGCCGTGCTGATGGAGCCGAGTTCGGCCGAGATCGAGGGCGGGTGCCAGGGGACGCTGCGGGCCGAGGTCGTGGTGACCGGCCAGCGGGCGCACACCGCGCGTTCCTGGATGGGCCGCAACGCCATCCACGAGGCCGGCGCCGTCCTCGACGTGCTGCGCGGCTACACGCCCCGGGAACCGGAGGTGGACGGCCTGCGCTATCACGAGGGGCTGAACGCCGTCGGCATCCGCGGCGGCGTGGCGGGCAACGTCGTGCCCGACGAGTGCGCGGTCACCGTCAACTACCGGTTCGCGCCCGACCTGTCCGGGGAGCAGGCGGCCCAGTACGTTCGGTCGCTGTTCTCCGCGTGGCCGGTCCGGATCCTCGATGTCGCGGACGGCGCCCGGCCGGGCCTCGGCGAGCCGGCCGCGGCCGAGTTCGCCGCGGCGGTCGGCGGGACGCCGCGGCCCAAGCTCGGCTGGACCGACGTGGCCAGGTTCTCCGCCCTCGGCATCCCGGCCGTGAACTACGGGCCCGGCATCTCGGAAATCGCGCACACGCCCGGCGAGTACGTGGAGCTGCCCAAGATCGCCGAGTGCGAGACCCGGCTCCGGGCCTGGCTGAACGGCTCTTAGCGGGCCCTGCCAGCTGGCTGGGCTAACTGGCTGGGCTAGCGAGCTGGGCCCGCGTCCAGCCGCATCTTGGTGGTGTGCTCGATCCCGTCCAGGCTCACCCACAGCACGGAAACCACGTCGCCCGGGTGGGAATTGCCGGTGATGGTGCTCAGCGAGCCGGGCGTGGTGACCGGCTGGCCGGATACCGACGTGATCACGTCGCCCGGCACCATGCCCGCCGCCTGGGCCACCGAGTTGCACAGCACGCCGACGATGAGCGCTCCCGCCGCGATCGGCGCGACCCGAGCCGGGACGCCCGACTGCTGGCTGCCGGTCGAGCAGGAGCCGGCCCCGGCCGACGTCCGGCCGAGGTGGCCGCCCTGCGCCGCGTCGGCGGCCTGCTGCTGCGGATCGGAACTGTCGCTGGTCGCGACCTGCACGCCGAGGAAGCCGGGCAGGCCGATGTGCACGGTGGCGCTCGGCTGGCCCGCCGCGATCTGCCGGGCGATGGCCAGCGCGCTGTTGATCGGTATGGCGAAGCCGAGCGTGCCGCCGGACGAGGACGACTGGCTCGAATTGCCGGTGTTCGCGGCGGTGATCATGCCGATGACCTGGCCCGCGTTGTTCGCCAGCGCGCCGCCGGAGTCGCCCTGCTCGATCGGGGCGTTGGTCTGCAGCATGTGGTTCAGGTTCTCGGTGCTGTCCGAGCCCTCGTCGCTGGCCTGGATCGAGCGGTCCAGGGCGTTGATGATGCCCACGGCGGGCTTGGCCCCGCCATGGCCCTCGGCGTTGCCGAGCGCGAGCACCGGGGTGCCCAGGCGGACCTGCGAGGAGTTGCCGAAGCTTACCGGGGTCAGCCTGAGGGCGCCCTGGAGCTGGAGCAGCGCCACGTCGTGGGTGGCGTCGTAGCCGAGGACCCTGGCCGAGAACTGCTGGGCCGAGGAGGTGACCAGTCTTGCCTGTACGGCCGTGCTCTGGTCGATCACGTGGTTGTTGGTCAGCACCAGACCCGAGGAAGAAATGATCATCCCGGTGCCCTCGGCCGTCTCGCCGTTGTAGGTGAGATTCGACCTGATGTCGACCAGGCCGGGATCCACCTTGTTCCGCACCGTCTCCGGGTTGAGCGGTGCCGAGGAGGCACCGCTGCCCGACGCGTTGTCGTGCGGCCCCGGGACGTCGCTGGAGGAAACCCCGGCCGTCTGGGCCGCGCGATGCTCACCGAACGCTACGGTCGCCCCGGCGCCGATGCTCGCCGCGACCGCGGCGACGGCCACGTAGACCAGCAGCCGCCCGCCCCGGGCGGAACGCCGCGGCGCAGGATCGGGCGCCGGCCAGCCGGGTGCGCCTCCGCCGCCCCCTTGACTTCGGTAGCCACCCTGGTCCCCGTAACCGCCCTGGTTCCCGGACCGGGCCCGCTCGTGGCGGGGATCGGCGGCGGAGCCGGACGGCGAGCCGAAAGCGATGGTGTCCGGGTAGTCGCTCTCCGGCGCGGGAGTCGCGTCCGGACCGGGCCAGCTCGTCCCCGCGCCCTCGTCGCGATTCTCGTCGCGCCGGCCTGGATGGCTGCCGCGCCCGGGTGGCTCCCACCAGCCGCCTGCGCCATCGCCTTCGTTGTCTCGCATCATCCTCGCCCTCGACCAGACCAGGGTACGTGGCCGATCAGGCCCGCCCGGGACATCTCCGGCGACAGCTGTCTTCTAGTTAGCCGGGTGAAGCTGAGCGTACGCTGACGTCTCCTGGTGATCGCGCTGGTCCGGGCGTTTCTGCGCCGTCATCCGGCCGGCCCGGCGGTGAGCGTCACGACCGCGGTATGCAGGCTGGCGCCCGGGGCGACCCAGGCCAGCGCGACCCGGCTGCCCGGGCGGTAGCGGCGCAGGAGGGCGGTCAGCGAGCCGGGCGAGGTCACCGGCCGGCCGCCGACCGACGTGATGACGTCCCCGGCGAACAGGCCGGCCTGGTCGGCCGGCGTCCCGCACAGCACTCCGTCCACCAGCGCGCCGGTCCCGGCCGGGGCGACGCTGGCCGGGACCGCCGTGGTGTCGCCGCTGGTACAGCCGCTGCCGCTGCCGCTCACCTGGCCGGTCCGGTTCAGTTGCTGGCTGGCCTGCCGCCGGGGATCAGCGCTGCTGCTGTCCGGGAGGAGCACGCCGAGGAACGCGGGCAGGCCGATCTGGATCCGGCTGCCCCGGCGGCCGGCCGCGATCTGCCTGGCGATCGGCATGGCCCGGTCGATGGGGATCGCGTAGCCGGAATAGTTGGTGCTCCCGCCGGCCGCCGTGTCGATCCCGATCACCCGGCCGTCGGCGCCGGCCAGCGGACCTCCGGAGTCGCCCGGCCGGATGTCGGCGCTGGTCTGCAGCATGCCGTGCAGCGTCTCGGTCAGGCCGGAACTCTGGTCGCTGGCGATGATGGTGCGGTCCAGGCTGCTGATCACCCCGGGCGCGACCGTCGGCGAGCCGCCCTGCCCGCCCTCGTTGCCGATGGCCAGCACGGGCGTGCCCACCCGCGCCCATGCCGAGCTGCCGATCGTGACCGCCGCCAGCCGCGGCGCCCCCCGGACCTGGAGCAGGGCGATGTCGTCGGCGCGGTCGTAGCCGAGGATCCGCGCCGGATAGCTGCGGCCCGACGTCACCGGCGTGACCGTGACGCTGGTCGCGCCGTTGATGACGTGATTGTTGGTCAGTATCAGCCCGGCCGCGGCATCGATGACGAAGCCCGTGCCCTTCGCCGTTTCCTGCAGGTACCGCAGGTTGGCGGCCACGTCCACGACGCCGGGCTCGACCGCGCGGTAGACGGCCTCGTCGTTCAGGGCGGTCGCCCCGCTGAGCCGGTCCGTCCCCGCGTCGCGCGCCGTCCCGGTGGCGCCCGGGCGGGGGCCGGTGACGCGCTGCACGGTCAGCGTGGCGCCGACCCCGGCAGCGGCCGACAGGGCCGCCACCATCAGGTACGTCAGCACGGCCCGGAGCAGGCCGGGCGGCCGCGTGCCCGCTGGCGGCGCGGGGTGATCCGAGGGTTCCGCCGGGGGAATCAGGGCACCGGAGTCCCTGCTGTCGCCCTCGTGCATCCCACAGCCCTTTTGACCGGAATCGACCCTTGCCAGTAGGTTTCCCGCCGCACGGGAAGATCAAGCGTGCCGACGGGAGACAAAACACTGGCTTCACCTGGAGAACACGGTTCCCTCGTCGCCCGGCGTCCCCAGCCGGGACGGCTCCGTATGCCGCCACCCGCCTGGTCGCCCGTGCCGCGCCACGAAGGCCGGCGCGGGATGGACGATCTACGCGTAATGCCGTGATACGCTGCCCAAGACACGATATGACGTGAATATCGTGCCTAGGGGATCGAAGGGCAGGAAACCAGATGTCCGCATCGACTCAAACTGACCAGGACCTTTCCCGGCGCGAGGAGATGACCGTCTCCAGCGCCGCCATGTCGGCCGCGCCGTGGGGTGCCGCGACGGTGACAGGCGGGGTTGTCGCCGTCGGCGACCTGGGCCTGCACGTCATCGCGGGTCACATCGGCCTGAGCGGGCTGAGCGGGTCGGTGGCCATGGGGGCGGTCGCCTTCTTCGTGGTGGCCGCGGCCGGCGCGCTGTGGCGAGCCCGGCCGAGCCGGGCCATCCGCTGGGCCAGGAGCAATCCGTGGCGCTTCGCCGTGCTGCCCGCGCTCGCCTGCGCCGCCGTCGCGCTGGTGCTGTCCGTGGTCACCGGGGGCGGCATCATCGCCCCGGTGCTCAGCGGCCTCTGGCACGGCGGCATCACCTTCGGGCTGGTCGGCGCGGCCGGCGTCCTCAGCAAGTCGAGGAAGCAGGAGTCGTAGCCGGGCTATCCTCCGGCGGTGGCGAGCGCGATGCCGCGGTTCAGGCTGGCGAGCGTCACCGCGCCGAAGATACGGTCCACGATCTGGTGCCTGGCGTTCAGGAAGAAGGTCTGCGGCAGCGCGTTGACGCCGAACGCCGACGCCACGGTGAAGTGCGGGTCCCACCCCACCGGATAGCCGACGCCGTAGGCACGGGTGAACGACGTCGCGTTGCCTAGGGTGTCGTTCTCGTCCAGTCCGACCAGCGCCACCTTGCCCTTCTCGGCGCGGTAGAACGTGGCCAGCAGCGGGGTCTCGGTCTTGCACGGCTCACACCAGGACGCGAAGAAGTTGACGATCAGCGGCTGCCCCTGGTATCTGCTGAGCGCGACCTGCTGCCCGGATTCGCCGCCGAGGAGCGGAAGGCTGAACGCGGGCGCCGCGACCGGGGCGGGCCGAGCCGCCTGACCCGAAGCCGCCTGACCCGAAGCCGAGCCGACCATGCCGATCGCGATCAGCGATCCGGCTACGCAGACGGCGATGACGGCGGACAGGACCTTGTGCCTGAGCGCCGCCCGGCCGACCTCGCGCGCCGCGCCCTGCCACGTCTGCTGCCCCATGCTCCGCTTCACCTTGTCCGTCGTCGCCTTGTCCCCCGCATCGCTGCCCGCCCGGCGCCTCCTCTCCCCGGCCGCGCCGTCAGGGCTTGCGTGCCAGTCTGCCATCGGCGGCATCCGCCCCGGCGACCTTACCCGGTGCCGGGCCTGGCATGAGCGCGAGCGGTCCGGCCGGAGCGGGGAGCAGCAGCTCGAACTCGCTGCCCTGCCCCGGGGTGCTGTTCACCAGCACGTCGCCCCCGTGCGCCCGGGCGACCGCGCTCACCAGCGCCAGCCCGAGGCCGGTGCCCCGGCTCGGGCCGCTGTCGCCGCTGCGGAACCGGTCGAAGACGTGCCGCAGCAGCCCGGCCGGGATGCCCTGGCCGGTGTCCGCGACGATCAGGCGGACCGGGAAGCCGTACCCGACCGCCGCGACGGAGAGCTTGATGACGTCCCCGCTGGTGGTGTGCCGCACCGCGTTCTCCAGCAGCGCGTCGACGGCCAGCCCGAGCCGCTCCCGGTCGGCCTGCACGGTGACCTTGTCCAGCCGGCCGAGCTGCCAGCGGCGATCGGCGGTCGGCCGCCAGCGGCGCAGGATCTCCATCGTGAAGCTGTCCAGCTCGACCGCCTCGGGCTGGAGGAACTCGGGTCCTTCCGCGGCCGCGATGACCAGCAGTCGTTCGGCGATCCGGCGCAGCCGGTTCAGCTCGCCCAGCACGACCTCGATGTCGTGGCCCTCCTGATGGCCGGTCAGGCCGCCCGCGAGCAGCTCGGCATGACCTAGCGCGATGGTGATCGGCGTGCGCAGCTGGTGCGAGGCGTCCTGCAGGAACCTGCGCTGGGTGGCGAGGAGCCGGGCGTTCTCCTCACCGACCCGGCGCGACTCCTGCTCCGCGGTGAGCTTGCGCCGGGCGTGCCACACCATGGCCAGGAACATGGCCGCCATGAGCGGGACCTCGGTCAGCTCGGCGACCGATTCGGTGCCCCGCGCCACGTCCACGCCGATGGCCGCGGCGGTCGTCGCCATGACCACGCCGAGCACCGCGAGCGTGGGCCGGGGCGCCCAGGTACGGAACCCGTACACCAGCGTGAAGCTGATCCAGATGAAGTGGAAGGGGACGGTCTCCCAGCCGGCGAACGCGAAGATCGCGACCAGGTTGACGGCGGAGAACGCCGCCCACACTGCGTCCAGCAGCGCAGGCCGGAACGGCCAGCTGAGCCTGACGGCGGACCGGCCGAGCCCCCAGATGCGCTCGGCCATGCCGCCGTCAGCCGTCGGCAAGCTGATAGCCCTCACCGCGTACCGTCTTGATCAGGCCGAAGCCGAGCTTGGATCGCAGGCGCCGCACGCACACGTCGACCACGTTCGAACCCGGGTCGAAGTGGTATCCCCACACGCTGGCCAGCAGCCTGCCCTTCGGCACCGACTGGCCGTAGTGTTCCGCCAGCTCGCGCAGCAGCAGGAACTCCAGGCGGGTCAGCGGTACCGGCCCGTGCCCGATGTCGGCGACCAGCCGCGCCACGTCCAGCGTGAGGTTCCCGGCCCGGACGATCTCCCCGGCCGCCTCGCCCGGCCGCGCCTCGCCGCGCAGGTGGGCGTCCTCGCGCAGCCGGACCCGGATCCGCGCCAGCAGCTCGGCCAGCGAGAACGGCTTGGTCAGGTAGTCCCGGGCGCCGCGCTCCAGGCAGTCGACCTTGGTGGCCACGTCGGCCACGCAGGAGAGCACCATCACCGTCTGGTCCGGACGGGCGCGCAGCAGCTGGTCCAGGACGCTGCAGCCGTCGATGTCCGGCATCACCAGGTCCAGGATGACCAGGTCGTAGTGCTCATCCAGGGCATGCCGCAGCCCGTCGGCGCCGCTGCCCGCGAAACCGGTCTGGTAACCGGCGGCGGACAGGGCGCGCCCGATGAAGGAGCGGATGTTGGGCTCGTCGTCGACGATGAGGATCCGCCTGGGCCCGTCAGCTCCGGGTACTCCGTCAGCGCCGTGAACCCCTCGGGTGGCGAGCTGAGCGCTCCCGGCTAGCGTCGGATGAGCCGTTCCCGGCCCGGTCACCTGCGGCCCGGTCACCTGCGGCCCGGTCACCTGCGGCCCGGTCACCTGCGGCCCGGTCACCTGCGGCCCGGTCACCTGCGGCCCGGTCCGGGTCACCTGAGCCGCTTGCTGGTGCGACGTCATCTCCGCTGCCTCGGTCCTTGTCGCGGCCTCGAGATCATGCGCCCTCGCGCGGCGGGACCGCCTCCCCTCGGCCCGGTCCGCACAAGGTCGCATGACGCCTTTGGGAGTGATGGTCCTCGGGAACCACGAATCCGGTCAAGTGGCACATTGCGGTCAGGCTGATTGTTACGGCTCTGTCACACAAACGATTGCAATCCTTAGTCGCCCGCTCATCTGCGGAACATTTTTCCCTTGCATAACATATGTCACTACATAACCAGATAGCGAGCCACGCATCTGTACACCTCGAATGTTTCCCGCGAGCGGACCTCGATCAACTCAGCTGGGCAGGCTCGGCGGTGCGACATGAGCCGCCAGCGAGGCGCTGGCCGCGTTGATCAGCTGATCGACCCGGGCGCGCTGCGCGTCCAGCGCCTGCTGATCCTTGCGCAGCTGCGCGGACGCTCGCTTGACCGCATCCGGCGCCTTGGCCGTGACCAGGGTGGCGACGTCGGTCTGGACCCGCTGGGCCAGCGGGAATCCCCACGTGACGAGGTCATCGACGGCCGTCTGGACGTGGAAGGAGGCCAGCGACCCGGGTGCCTGGTACTGGACCAGGTCCTCCATCGGCATGCTGTTGGCGGGGGAGCAGTTGGCCGCGGCCAGGTTGGCGATCTTGACCGCGGTCTTGACGTCGCTGCTCGCGCCGGACTGGATGGCCTGCAGCGCGGTGATCGAATCGCTGACCCCGCCGGCGCACGACTCGATGTCCGTGTTCAGGTCGTGAACCATCCCGCGCAAGTCGGCGGCCCGCTGCGCGGGGGACGGCCGGTGCGGGATGGCCGCCAGCGTCAGCCCGGCCACGAGTACCACGCCGGCGGCGAGCATCCACTTGGGGGTGCGCAGCACGGGCCACCCCGTGGGCTCTCGCATCCCCATGGTTCCTCCCGGGTTCCCGGACCGTGCGCCGTCATCCTAAGGGCTCGCCCTCTGCCCGCTCGTCCCGCCCGTCTTTCCCGACTACGCTACGTGACGACCGAACCCTCGTCACAAACGATTGCGCGACGGCGTGAGATTGCACCGTCCGGTGCGGCTGGCCGGCCGGCAGTGCATAACCGCTGGTCACGCGATGACATGCGCAGGCCGGACCGGGCCCACAATGACAATTTCGTCATGCGTGAGGCTAAGTGTTGCCTCGCGGCTCATGTGACTGGAGTATCTACCCCGTAGGTGTCGGCCTGCACCTGTCCGCACGGGCTGGATATGCACGTGTATTACCGCCTACACCGCGTGCATGCGTCCGGTTATGAAGCGAGGTGGTGATCCGGTGTCCGTGACAGCCAGGGCGGTGTCTTTGCTCGCTGCCTTTCTCGTGGTGGCGGGGCTGGTGACCTTCGTTGCCCTTTATTACGTCGGGGACGCGAGTTCCCTGCCGACTGTGCACTACGCGGCTTCCGGCGGCCAGGTCAACGTGGTGCTGCAAGAGGATCCGCAGAACGATTCGTCGAGCAAGCCCGACTGGGTCAGCTATTACGTGCAGGACCCGGCGACAAGTAAATGGGTCCACACCACATTGTTTTCCGTCCCGGCCAATACGAAGGTCAACGTGACCATTTACGGCTACGACGGCTGCACGCCGCTGCGGAACAACTATTTCAGCGCGGTGCAGGGCACGATCGGCAACACGGTGACCGTGTCCCAGTTCGACCAGCACGGCAAGCAATACGTGTCGAATCAGACGACATCAGTCATCAACGGCTGGTCCGACTGCAACGTCGGGCACACGTTCGCGATCCCGGCCATGGGCCTGTACGTGCCGGTCGCCTCGCCGAACGCCCAGCTCTCCGCGAACAACCTGTGCAGCGAGTCGCCGTGCACCACGAGCGGCAACCCGTACGCCCTGGAGAAATTCAGCTTCGTGACCCCGGACCACGCCGGCACCTTCCGCTGGCAGTGCTTCGTCCCCTGCGGCGGCGGATACCTCGACGGTAACAGCGGTCCCATGCAGGCGCTCGGCTACATGATGGGCGAGATGGACGTGGTGAGCTCATGACGACGACGCAACCCGAGGTCCAGCCGGGCGCGGGCGCCCGCCACGGCCTGCGGATCTTCCTGATCTGGATCATCCTGGCGCTGGCCGCCGACCTGATCATCTGGTTCGTCTGGAAACCGCACCTGCCGCCCGGCGACATGTCCGACGCCGCCCGGCACCAGCAGTTCGACATCGCCGTGCTCGCCGTATCCGGCGCGCCGGTCATCATCGGCGTCCTGGTCTACTTCATCTACTCGATCGTGGTCTTCCGGGCCAGGCCCGGCGACGACAGCGACGGCGAGCCGATCTACGGCAACACCAAAATCGCGGTGAGCTGGATCGTCGGCACCACGGTCATCGTGATGTGGCTGTTCGTGTTCGGCACCGTCGAGCTCGTGGTGCCGGCCGGCGCGGGCGCCGGCGAGGGCCCGGCGCCGATCTGGAA
>Ga0335080_10005029_pt1 | contig 13558 bp, 15 predicted proteins | sample Lox_Sample_34_FD_206720 | JGI IMG/M metagenome (GOLD analysis project Ga0335080, IMG submission 206720) | Soil microbial communities from Loxahatchee National Wildlife Refuge, Florida, United States - Lox_Sample_3.4 | ecosystem: Environmental > Terrestrial > Soil > Wetlands | place: USA... | reverse complement strand
AGCACATGATCCGGGCGTGCCTGATCGCCCTGCGGCTGGCTGAGAGCGCGGCCATAGACGATGCTGAACGAGGCGTCGTGTACTACTCGGGCCTGCTCGCGTGGGTGGGCTGCCACACCGACGCGTATGAGCAGGCTAAGTGGCTCGGAGACGATCTGGCTGTCAAGCGGGACGCGCACTACCGCTATGACTTCGGCAAGGCAGGGCCGACGGCCGCGTTCCTGGTCAAGCACGTCGGGGGTGCGGGCCTGCCGTTGCGGCAGCGGGTGCTCACCGGTGTGCAGTTCCCCGGCGACGGGCGGCGTGCGCTGGCTGCGCTGGCGGAGAACCACTACCTGGCGACGGACCAGCTGGCCGCAAGGCTTGGTCTGGGTGAGCAGGTGCGGGCCAGCCTGAGGCAGAGCTACGAGCGCTGGGACGGAAAGGGAGCCTACGGCCTTCGCGGCGACCAGATCGCACTGAGTTCGCGGCTGATCAACCTCGCCGATGTGGTGGAGGTGTTCCGGCGTACCGGTGGCATCGATGCGGCGCTTGCCGTCGCCCGCGAGCGCAGCGGCACGCAGTTCGATCCGGACCTGGTCGACATGTTCTGCCAGCAGGCGCCGCTGATCTTCGGCGACCTCGACACGGCGGCCAGCTGGGATCTGGTGATTGGCTCCGAGCCGTCACTGGCAGCCGTCGTCAGCGATATCGAGCTGGATGACGCGCTTTCGGCGATCGGTGAGTTCGCCGAGCTCAAGTCGCCATGGCTGATGGGCCGCGCCCGGGGGGTAGCCGAGCTGGCCGCGGACGCGGGACGGTCCGGTGGGTTGCCGCAGGCTGACGTGTCGAGCCTGCGCCGGGCCGCGTTCGTCCACGACATCGGCCGTCTGGGGGTCCCGAACACAATCTGGGACAAGCCCGCCGGGCTGACCCGGTCCGAGCTCGAACGGGTCCGGCTGCACCCGTACCTGACCGAGCGGATGCTGTCGTTCTCCGCTGGCCTGGCCCCGCTCGGCACCATAGCCGCGCAGCATCATGAGCGTCTCGACGGCTCGGGGTATCCGCGCGGCTTGTCCGGCGATGCCATCAGTACAGCTGGCCGCATTCTGGCCGCGGCCGACAGCTACCACGCGCTCACCGAGGCCCGCCCGCACCGGCCACCCCGGTCCGCCGCAGACGCCGCCGCCGAGCTACGTGCTGAGGTCAGCTCCGGGCGCCTGGACGGCGACGCGGTGGACGCCGTGCTGCGTGCGGCCGGGCACCGGGTGCGGCGCCGACGCGAATGGCCGGCCGGCCTGACCGCGCGCGAGGTCGAGATCGTGCGGCTGCTCGTGCGCGGCCTGACCGCCAGGGCCATCGCCGGGCAGCTGGTGATCTCCCCCAAGACGGCCAGCAGCCACATCGAGCACATCTACGCCAAGACCGGCGTGTCGAACCGCGCCCAGCTCAGCCTGTTCGCGCTGAAGCACGGGCTAATGGCCGAGCCGCAGTCGTAGCGGCCGTCAGAAACATCGGGTGAACACCCGATGAGCCATGCGGCTGGTGGCTCCTACCTTGGCCGTACACGTTCCACCAGGCCAGGAGGTCCACAGTGACGGCGAACAGCGGCGGCTTCATCCGCGCGAACGGCATCGACATCCACTACGTCCAGGCGGGGCAGGGGATGCCCCTCATCCTGCTGCACGGGGGCCTGGTCTCGACCAACCCGATCTGGGCTCCCACACCGGTGTCCTATGCGGGACACATGGAGACCCTCGCGCGCCGCTACCGGGTTATCGCGCCGGACACGCGAGGCTGTGGCCGAACCGTGCACGACGGCGGAGTCGTCACCTTCGACCAGCTCGCCGACGACGTCCTCGCGCTGGCCGATGCGCTCGATCTCGACCAGCCGCTGATCGCCGGCTTCAGCGAAGGCGGGATAACCGCGACCATCGCCGGCATCCGCGGCCAGGGCCGGTTCCAGGCGATCGTCAACGACGCCGGCTACGACGGGTTCAACCCGCAGGCGCCCAGCGCCGCGATGATGCGCCAGATGCTCGGCGGCAGCCCCACCGCGACCGAGGCCGACCCCGACGCGTTCGCCCAGATGATGACCCACAACGAGCAGATGAGGCCGATGTTCGAGCTGCTCAAGGCCGACCAGGACGGCGGGCAGGGCGACGGGCACTGGGCCGAGTACCTGCGGCTGGCGTTCCCCCGCACCACCCAGCCCCCCGGCTACACCTTCGAGGACTTCGGCAAGATCACTGCCCCTACGCTGATCCTCGTCGGCGACCGCGACGAGTACTGCACGCTCGACGAGGGGGTCACCGCCTACCGGCAGCTCGCCAACGGCGAGATCGCCGTCCTGCCCGGCACCGGGCACGTCATCACAGCCGCCAAGATCGAGCTTGCCCTCGACTTCTTCGGCCGGCACCTGCAAGCGAGCTGACCACCATGCCCACCATCTGCATCGCCACCGACTGCACGCTCCCGCCCGCGCGCGTCCTGCGTGCCGCCTACGACTTCGGCCCGGACCGCATGCTGGTGTGGCCGGCCGTCCGCGCCGAGCACCTCACCGTCCATGAGCTCAGCGAGACGACCGCCGACGCGACCGAAGGCACCCCCTCTGGCATCGGCATCAACTGGGAACGATGCCACTACGACTGGTCGGGGCCCGGCCGGGTCACTGCGACGGTGACCGACTCCAACGTCTACGCCCACCCTGGCAGCAGCTGGCAGCTCACCGCGACGCCATCTAAAGGTGGCAGCCGGGTCGAGATGGTGTGGCAGCGCACCTTCTGCCGCAATCCGCGCGGGCTCTTCTTCGGCACCCTGTTCCGGATCGCCGGCCGCCCGATCTTCGGCCACTACGCGAGGCAGGTCATCGCCAACCTCGAGGCGCTCGAACGTGACCCGTCTCCTCATCAGATGGCCCGCCGGCCTAACGGCACGCAATCCGCAGACCAAGGCTCCTGATCAGCGAACCCGAACCGCCAGTTCTGGGTTCAACACTCGTCGCTTGCCAAGGAGCCGCTAGACCTGCCTATCGGCGGCTACGCGCGAATTCAGCGGATCGCCCCGCGTCTTGTGATCGAGGTGAGATGAGCAGGCAGCCTGGCGCCGGGCGTCCATCGGCTGCGGCCGGCAAGTATCCGGGTTGGCGATGTGGTCACCGCCCCGGCCAGGGCGCGACAGTCTGGCAGCCGTATTCCTCGGGCGCCACGTCTCGCACCGTCTCGGTGAACTGCCAGCGGTGGCCGGCCAGGTCCTCGACGGTGCATTCCCGCTCGCCGTACTGCTGGTCGGTGGGTGGCTCGAGCACCCGGGCCCCGTGAGCCCGGGCCCGCTGATAGCAAGCCTCGACGTCCTCAACCCGGACCTTCATCACGTGGGTCACGATGCCCGCTGGTGGCGGCTGCTGCTCACCACGGACATCAGCCACGATCATCGCCCCGTCCTCGCCGACGTTCATCTGCGCCCGGTGACTCTCGCCGATCCGGGTCCGCTCGGCGAAGCCAAACGCCGCGCTCAGCCATGCCACCGCCTGCCGTACGTCCGGGTAGACGAGCACGGGGATGACCGTGGACGGCGGAAGGGACCGGTTGGGCTTCACTTGTCACTCCATTCCTCGCCTCGAGGCGAAGGCTTACCGATCTCCCCCTGGCGGATGAGCCTGACGACCCGGCGAAGACCTGCGGCTAGCGTCTGACCGTGTGCACCTCACCGCCTTCGGCCAGTGCCAGCGACGTTAGCCCTTTCCGGACGTCAAGCACGTGGTGTTCCACGTCGTGGAGAAGATGTGTGACGATGCCCGCGACGGTGATGTCAAACGGGAATCCGGGTACCTGGACCTCCCGGTCCCCAGCTGACAGCGAGCCGGCAAACGCGATCGCAGCCATAGCGGCGTCCTGGAGATCTCCCGGTGCCGCAGGCTCGTCACGGCCGAGCGCCATCGACGCCGTCTGGATCAGTGTCCCGGTCACCTCCACCGAATGAGCCGCGTACTCAACAGCAGACCAGGCCCCGGGGGCCGGCCTGCGGCCAGCGTCGCTGTGGGTGGTCAGCTGCTGCAGGGCAGCAAAGGCAGCGCGGATGTCGTCACGCTCTGCCCGCGCGTCGCGCCCGTCAAAGCCGCACTCGTCGCACAACTCGACCCGGCGGCCGCCGAAATCACGCACCCCGTAGGTCATGGACGGACTGTACTAACGAACGCCCGCTACTAACGAACGCCCGCTGCTGCCGCAGGTAGTGGGGTTAGCACGCCTGGCGCGGCGCGTGCCAGCACCCTTGCTGACCTGTTCTGGCGGTAGCTGGATAGCAGTGAAGGCCACAGCAAGTGAAGGCCACAGCAGACGACAGGTTGGGGGGAGAGACAAAGATGAACGAGTTCGAGGTCGTGACGGTGATCGGGCGCCCGCTCGAAGAGGTCTTCGCCGTCGTGCAAGATGTCACCAAGACTCCGCGCTGGAATCCGGGTTTGCTGGAGGTCCGGCGGACCAGTGAGGGGCCACTCGGGGTGGGCGCGACGATGATCTATGTGGGCACGTTCTTGGGCCGCCGGTACGAGTCGCCGGTCGCCTGCACAGGTTTCGCGGAGAACAAGCAGCTCGCCACGGCGACAACGGGGGGGCCGTTCTATCTCGAGGTCGACCAGAGGGTGGAGCCGGCCGGCGCCGACACCAGGCTGACGATCCATTGCCGGGGAGAAAGCCGCGGCTTCTTCAAGCTCGCCGAACCGCTGGTCGTCCGGCTGACCAAACGGCAGGTGGAGACCGCGGGCGGCAATCTCAAAGCCCTCCTGGAAGAGAACGCGCTCTGAGTACATGTGCGGCGCACCGCGGCCGCTGACCGCGGCCCCGCTGAGCCGCCGGCCCGACATGGCCGGGCGTCAGCTGGCGTTTCGCACCGCCTGCTGCAGCGCTGCTATGGCGACCTGCGGGTTGCCCGGAGGCAATACCCGGCAGGCCGGCGTATCCGGCACTGCCGAGGCGTCCCTTAGCGGATTCCTGCGCGCCTGACCTGTGACTGGCAGAAGGGGCAGGCGACCTGGTCTGCTCCGGCCGGAAGGGTCATGGTCGCGCCGCAGGCCGCGCAGGGTATCTCGGCGCCACCGAGGCCAATCGTGCGGCCGCAGCCGTCGCAAATGACGGCTTTCGCCCCGGGCAGGGCGGTGAACTGTGCACCGCACCCACCGCAGCGGCGGGGCTGCCCACCCTCAGCCTGTACCGGCACGTATTCGTTGGTCAGCCCGGCCCGCTCCAGAAGCTGCGCCGCGGTGTCGGCTGGGACCATGCTGAGCCAGGCCTGGCAGAATCCCGACCAGGCCAGCTTGCCCGTCAGGTGCTCGGCGTGGTCGGGGTCGAGCTGCCCGAGCCCGGCGGAGCGGTACAAGGCCCGGCCGGCTGCTATCTGCTTTTCCAGGGTGTCGGCCATCGGCCAGAAGGAATCCGGCGCTACCGCCGGTGACATCATGTCCCCGGTGTAGCGCAGGCTCACTACCCGCTGCCTCATCTCGGCGTCCAGCTCCTGCGCCGCCGGGTCGAAGGCCCGGGCGACCGCGGCTGCCGCCATGTAGCCGACGTAGGCACGCCGGTAGTCCGGGTCACTCCTGGCCCGGTGCGAGACGGCCATCGGCACATGCACCACATACGCCTCATAGATGCGCTCCTGGAGGACGCGGTAGCCCTCGCGGTCGCCCGCCGCAACCGCGGCCTGAGCGGCGGCATGTGCGCTGTTCACCGCGGCGGCGTAGCCGGGGCCGGGGGCCGTGTCCCCCTCGCACGCCCGGCGCAGGTCGTAATCGATGAGCGAGGCGCAGTAGTCGCAGTACACGTAGGCCGTGACAGTCGGCAGCTTCTTGGGTGCACCGCATGTCACGCAGGTACAGCGCTTGACGAACCCCGGGCCGGGCGGGGCCAGGATAGCCATGACCTGCCGGGCCCAGCTCATCGAACCAGCGGCCGGAACTGAGCCTCCCCCGCCGCTGGCCCGGGGCACAGCAGCAGCCTGGCGCCTGGCCTGCGCCTGCAACTGCAAGGCTTGCGCCTTCAGCTGCTCAGCGAAAGCCATCTGGTCAGCTACTGATGGCCGGCCCGCGGCGGGCTCCCGCGGCTTCCGGCTGAAGATGCCCATCCAGCTGCCCCCCCTGTGCCCAACCGGACAAGGCGAGTATCCACCCGATGCAAGGGCTTGTCCCGCCCTCCCGAACGCCTCATATTGCGAACTGTGCCCACAGACCGTGAATGCTTCAGCTGTATCACTAATGCCCGGCCAGATCTGCCGCCAAGGGAAAGGGTGCTCGCAGGCCCGAGGTGGCGGGTTGCCCACGCGTTCGGAACGTCGCTGCCCGGCTGGCTGGTTGTCCTCCCCCGCCGGCATGTGATCGCGCTGGATGAACTGACACCCGGGGAGTCCGCTGATCTCGGGCCGCTGCTCACCGCCCTCACCTCCGCGTTGCGGGAGGTCACCGGCTGCAGCAAGACCTACATAGCGCTGTTCGCCGAAGCGGAAGGCTTCGAGCACCTTCACTTCCATGTCATACCCCGCCAGCCCGGGCTGGCAGCTGATCTCCGCGGCCCGGGCGTGTTCGGGCTGCTCGGCGGCGATCCCGCCCGCCACGTGCCGGACCCGGTCAGGGACGAGATCGCGCTCAGCCTCGCACGCGTTTTGCGTCTGGCGCCTGATCCGGCGGAATGACCGCTCATCCGGCAACGACCTCGTGATCCTGCAAGTCCGGTTCCACTACAAGTAACGGCGCACTCAGTCACGGCCGCCCGGGCTGCTGCCCGAAGGTGAAGAGCGGTGAGGACTGGCTCAGCACCGCGGCCACCGGCGTGATGGACCAGACGGCACCGAGTTCATCTGCCACGGCCGCCATGAGCTGCGGCACGTCCGATGACGCCGAGTCGTGCATCGCCTCGGCCACGATCAGAGCAGCAACCGTCTGGGCCTGGACGGCCGACAGGCCGCTTTGCCGGTTCGTCCATCGCCGGGCATGCACCTGGCCCGCCTGGTCGGCGAAGATCACCTCGTGCGGGCTGGGATGTTCCACCTGGCCGGAGAACGTCAGGTAATCCTCGTCGCCGGCGGCGTAGCGCACATCGAGATTGCCGGTGATCTTGCAGACGTCGAAGACGGCCACCGGGATGGCGAAGGCAAGTGAGACGGCGTTACACACGGTGACGAGGGGGTGGAGTGGCGGGAGGGTTCCCTCCTTGCGGAAGCGCCGCAGCAGCGACTCCGAAGCGCACCGGTACTGGGTCGGCTTGAGTCCCATCCGGGCGAAGGCACGCCGCCATGCCTGGATCTCTGGCAGCTCGCTTTCGGGCCCCTCCGCCAGCCGGGAGCTGGCGATGGCGCCGAACTTGCTGGCACGAGAGGCGACCGGGACGTCGCTGGTGATTCCCTCGGCGAACAGGACCCCCGCAGTCAGCTCGGGGAAGTCGCGCCAGATCTCACCGGAGTGCCGAAAGTGCATGAGACATCCTCTCGCGCCGCGCTGCGAACACCCGCCTGTCCGCGGGACGCGCTCATGCACCGCTGGAACTCACGATTCCAGGTCCCACAGCAGGCGGTAGTAGCGTGTGCGGTCCGGGTCGGCCGCCACGCCGTAGGCCGGCGGTCGCGTCGAGCTGGGACAGGTCAGGGGGCCAGGCCTGAACCTCGGCGTGGGCCCAGCGGGCCCAGCGCAGCATGGCCAGGTGGTAGTCCCACAGGAACCGCCACATCAGGCCGCTGAACGGCAGGCGCTCCTGGAACGGGCCGAGGCCGTCGAGGTACTGCTGAGCGATCATTTCGCCGAAACGGAGCTTGGCGCTGGTGTCGTCGATGAGCGCGGCAAGGTTGGCCAGCAGGCCCACCGGCGGGAGCACGTGGCCACCGGGTGAGCCGGCATAGAGAGCGCTTGTGCCAGCGGCCGGCCTCTCGTAGCGTCGCGTGATGACCTACCGGTACTGGCCGCTGTTCGACCTGCGGCTGGCCACTCCCGACCTGGCACTTCGCGCGATGACCGAGGCTGACCTGGCCGTGATCGCCGATCTGCTGCCTGATGACGTGGAACAGGACCCGGCCGCCCAGACCTACGACGTGGGTGATGCCCGCACCGGCCGGGGAATCGTCTCCCACCAGAGCTACTGGCGGGCCTACGGAACCTGGCGCCCCAGCGCCTGGCGGCTCAACTTCGTGGTCCTCGCCGGCGGTGAGATCGTCGGTGTCCAGGAACTCGAGGGCAACGACTTCCCGGCCCTGCGCACGGTCGACACCTCCTCTTTCCTGGTGCCTGCGGCGCGGGGCCGGGGCTATGGCAAGCAGATGCGCGGCGCGGTGCTCGCGCTGGCCTTCGGGCCGCTGCAGGCGCAGGCGGCCATCACCTCGGCCTGGCACGACAACCACGCCTCGCTGGGCGTCTCCCGTGCCCTCGGCTACCGCCCCAACGGCGAATCGCTGCATGCGCGCGGAACCCGCGCCGACGTCATGAAGCACATGCGGTTGCTGCGCGCGGACTGGCTCGCCAGCGGCCTGGGCGAGCAGGTGCTGATCAGCGGCTTCGAGGGCTGCTGGCCCCTGTTCGGCCTGCCTGCCAGCTGAGGACACCCGCCCGCGCGCCACCGGTAACCCGCCCGGCTGCCGCCCGGCGATTGCCTGGCGGCGTGGCCGGATGCAGGCCGCCAGCAGCGGAGGCACCTCCCGGGTGTATCAGGGGCGCCGCTGCCTGCTCTTGCCTGCACAGAGCCTTGCTGCTGCCGCGGATGCGGTGCCAGGGCGGCGGAACAGCACGGGGGCGTGCTGCCGCCGGAGCCCGCCCGCGGCGCAACAGGGCCATCACATGAGGACGGGGGGATATCAGTGGATACCGGCATGATGTTCATGGACTGCCCGGCGTACATGGATGGGCGCGGCGTGGTGAGGTGCGGGCTTCCAGCCGAGGTGGAGAGCTGGTATGCCGTCCGGTCGACCGACGGGCCGCTGGAGAGCGCGAAGATCCGCTGCCCGCGTGGCCACTGGTTCAATGGCCCGGTGGAGTCGCTCACCTGGGACAAGGACGCGAGCGAGGCCGGGCGCCACGCGGCGGGTGGCCACGGCCAGGACGCCGCCTCGCTGCCGGCCAAGAGGGCACGGCCCGATTAGCCCTGCCCGGCCTGGCGGCCGAGCGTGCGCCTGATCAGCGCGGCGAGCCCGCGCGGCCAGACCAGCTCCGCCGTGCTGTCCAGCTCCGGCAGCGTCCACCACCGCCATGCGGCGATGCCATCACTGGCGTGCATCGCGGCCACGTCCCCGAGCCTGCGGCGCACCTGGCCGGTGCGGGCCCAGAACAGCCGCTCACGCTGGCGCCAGGTCCCGTGCTCGTGCACGACCAGCCGCATGTGCCGGTGAATCTCGCCCAGCAGCACGAGATCGTGCCACCCGGTCTCTTCGGCGAGCTCGCGGGCGGCGGCGGCCGCGTAGGACTCACCGGGGTTCAGGCCCCCGCCGGGAGTGGCCCAGTGCCGCCCGGCCGGCGGGGCCTCGTCGTAGCGCAGCAGCAGGACCCGGTCACCGGGGTCTAGCACGACGACCCGGCCCGCGCGCCGCAGCGGCAGCCCGGCCATCTCCGCCGTCCCGCGGGCGGGCGGGTCCGCGTGCTCACGACCATCCATGGCTGTCATTGTGCCGGGCGCCCGCGGGCCAGCGGCCGGGCTGGGCCCCGCACCGTCTTGACGGCGCTTTTACCATTGGCGACGTTCGCCCCTAAAACGGGCACATCAGCTCAATTCGCCTGTTACAGTTGTGCCCGTTATTTTGCCGGGCAGGTCATGGCGTAGCCGCGGCCCTGGGGGTGGCGCGGATGGGGGAGCAGGGCCATTACAGGCCGCCGCGTTGGCAGTCGGGCGGGGAGGTCCCGCTCGAGGCGCTCGAGGCGGCGTTCGGTGCTGCCCCTGAGGGCGTGAGCAACGGCGGCAAGCCCAGCGGTAACGGCGCCCGCGCCACAGAACCCGAGGCCAGCACCCGCGCCACAGAACCCGAGGCCAGCACGCGCGAGCCGGGCACGGACCGCCCGGGGCAGTCGTGGCCGGCCGTGGCCGCCACGACGATCCGCCTGTGGGCGCGGCGGCGCAAGGGTGCGTTAGGCGTGCTGTTCCGGCATCGCTGGCCGATCGCGCTGGCCGTCCTGGCCGTCGCCGCGCTGGTGGTAAGCGCCCTGACCCTGGCATTCCCCCGGTATGCCAGCACCGCGCCGGGCGCCGGCCAGGACCCCACCGCGGCCGCCGCGGGTCAGGCGGCGGCGTGGGTCGCGCACCAGATCAGCCGTGACGCGGTCGTGGGGTGCGATCCCGGCATGTGCCGGGCGCTGCAGGAGCAGGGATTCCCGGCTGCCAGCCTGCTCACGCTGCGGCCGGGAGCGGCGGGCCTGCGCCTTTGTGACGTGATCGTGGCGACCCAGGCCGTGCGGATGATGCTGGGCAGCCGCGCTGCGCAGCAGGACGCGCCCACGGTGCTCGCGGGCTTCGGGTCCGGCACGGCGCGGACCGACGTCCGCGCCGTCGCACCGCACGGCGCGGCGGCCTACCACGCAGCGCTCGCCGCTGACTGGGGCGCCCGGCGGAAGGCCGCGGCGCAGCTGCTGAGCAGCCCCCGGATCCACGCCACGGGAGCCGCCCGGGCAGAGCTCCTCAGCGGGCAGGTGGACTCGCGCCTGCTGATAACGCTGGCCGCCCTGTCCGTTTCGCAGCCAGTGAAGGTGGTGGCGTTCGGCGGTGCCGCCCCGGGCGCGGCCGCGGGCGTGCCGCTGCGGGATATGGAGGTGTCCCCGGCGGGCAGCCCCGCGCCCGGTGCCGCCGGGCTGGGGCGCATCCGGTCCATGGTGCTCGCCCAGCATGCCGTGTTCCTGCCCTCGCAGGTGGCCCTGGTGCGGCTGGCCGGCGGCGGGGCGGCACTGCGCATCGAGTTTGGCGCGCCGAGCCCGCTGGGGCTGCTGATCGGCCGCCCGGTGACTCAGTGATCAGCCGATGGCCGGCCGGGCCCGCAGGGTCACCGGCCGGTAGGAGGGAAAGGACATGAAACTACGCGCCGCGATGGCACTTGCCCCGCTGTCGCTCGCCCTGGCCCTAGTGGGAGCCGCGCCGTCGGCTGCCGCGCAGGGCACCGGGTGGATCCGGTGGGGCAACTGGTCGCCCAGTGCCCCCAATTTCGACATCTACCTGAACTCGTTCGGCGGTTCCAGCGGTCCGACCGTGATCAGGCACGTCCACTACGGCCACGTGTCGATGTACATGTCCCTGCCCACCGGGCAGTACACGATCGCGATGCGGGACGCAGGCGCCGCGGCGAGCAGCCCGCCGATGCTCTCGGCGAGCGTCCAGGTGACGGCCGGGACCGCCTACACGATCGTGAGCATGGGGCCCGCGTCCCACCTCGGCGTCCAGGTGCTTAAGGAGACCATGATGTCGGCCCCGGGCAAGGCGCTCGTGCGGGTCGTGCAGGAGTCGGTGCAGCAGCACCGGGTGACCGTCACCGACGGCGACCACAAGCTCGGCGGCCCACTGCTGCTCGGCGCCTACACCGGCTTCATGTCCGTCTCCCCCGGCTGGCAGGCAATCCACGCCGCCGGCATCAGCACGAACACCAGCACCCGGGTGTTCCTGCCCGCCGACACCATTCACACCCTGGTCGTTCTCGACAAAGCCGAGAAGCAGGGTGGCCTCCGAATCCACAGCCTGCAGGACGCGGTGGGCAGCAAGACCATGCCGGCCGGGGGCGCCGCGACCGGTTTCGGGGGGACCGCGCCGCGGCCAGGCCCGTCCCCGCTGCTGTGGCTGGCGGTCATCGCTGGCGGCGGGCTGCTCGCGGCGATGGGCATGCTCCGGATGTGGCGGACCCGCAGGCGGGCGGCGCATGCCATGACCGGGAGGTGACGCGGCGCCCGTGGTGACGCGGCGCCTGGGTGACGCGGCGTCCGGCAGGTGACGCGGCGCACCGGCGATCGGTACGGCCGCGCTGGATCGTGCGCCCTCAGCGGCCCGCTGGCACCGCCGGCCGCCCGGACCGGTGCAGCAGGCCACGGCCGACGGCCACCTCGGCCGTGAACAGGGAAGCGAGATCCTCCGCGGATGTGCTGCTCGCCTGGAGCGCCGAGTCACGCCGGGCAATCCACGCGCCGATCGGCTCACCCTGGCCAGCGGTCATGAGAGGTACCGCTGCCAGGTGGCCCGGCCGGCTTGCCAGCACGACAACCAGTGCTGCCGTGGCAAGCGCGGCCTCCGGGACCACCTTGGTGAAGCTCAAGACCGCGACCACCAGAATGAGCACGAGCAGAGCCGCGTAGACGACGTCGAATCTGCGCCCCGTGCCAATGGCGCGCTGGCGGGCTGAGTGGTCGATCTCGTTCAGCTCGCCAATGCGCATGGACAGCCATTCCGCGCTGCCGAAATCCTGCTGATAGGAGGCGGAGACGGATGGCAGCAGGGCGGCGATCACATCGTCGCCCACCAGGCCTCTCCGTGACTCCAGAATCTGGCGTGCCGACATCCCCGAAGCGCTGGTTTCCGCGTACGAGTACGGCGAAATGGCCAGCCTGAGCGTAGCGAACTCCAGCAGCCCGTCGCGGTACTTCCCCCAGTGGTCCTCTATCGTGGAACCAATGACATGGAGCCTGTCGCCGCCGGTCAGATCCAGCAGTGCGCCCGCCAGGGTGACACATATCCCACCGATGGTGACAGGGCGCCCATGAGGGACCACCACGCCTATCCAGGCCACCACCAGGCCCACGATCTGCAATATCGTCCCTATGTGCAGGTAGGAGGCGCGCCTGCGCACGTCCATGAGCAGCTGGTCCCGGAGAGCGTCGAGCCCGGCGGCCGTGCCGCGTGGCAGCAGGAGCAGCCCCGCCGGGACGAGAAGCGGCACCAGCCCGCGGGCGGTCCTGCTCCGTGACAGTACGAAATCGATGATGCCTTCACTGCTCATCGCTCGTCGCCCTGCGGGATTTCCGGCTCGGTTTTCAGGTGGAGAATCCTGAACGGGAATCCTGGCAGGGCCTCATGCCACGACGGGTGGAATCCCGCTGCCTTCGCCGCGGCCGAGATGACGTCAGTGCTCGGTGCGTAGTACTGGCGCTGGTTGTTGTCGAAGTACTGGCCCGCATGATCGTCCGAGTCCAGCTCGCTAGCCACGTACTTCCGCCACCGGCCTTGTTCTTTCCCGCGCCCCTCCGGCGAGTATGCGACATCCAGGAAAATGACGTCACCACCTACCTTCACGTAGGACCGGACGCGTTCGAGGAACCTGCGGAACTCATGGAGATGATCCGGGCTGGTCGCTGCGCCGTCTGGGCCGAGGTCGATCCAGTAGTGGTAGAACAGCGATCCCACGATCAGATCATATTTAGCTGACCGCTTGCGGATCTCCGGCGGCACGGCGTTGAAGTCCACATGCATCAGGTTCGGCTGGATCGGAACCGTATCCTTGAGGGAGCCAAGCCACGCATTGAGCCGTTCGGTGGCGATCTGGACCATCCTGCTGTTGCTGTCCCAGCCATCCAGCTCCACAAAGGGCCTGATGAGACTTCTCTGGTCCTTCATGAGCGCCATAAACTGGCTGCTGATCTTGAGTAGCCTGC
>Ga0335080_10005027_pt1 | contig 13559 bp, 14 predicted proteins | sample Lox_Sample_34_FD_206720 | JGI IMG/M metagenome (GOLD analysis project Ga0335080, IMG submission 206720) | Soil microbial communities from Loxahatchee National Wildlife Refuge, Florida, United States - Lox_Sample_3.4 | ecosystem: Environmental > Terrestrial > Soil > Wetlands | place: USA... | reverse complement strand
GCCCACGGACGGCACGGATCTCCTCGTGCAACCTTACGCCAGGCGGGTTGAAGTGATCCATTCTCCGGTTCGCAGGGGCAAGGCGGCGGCGTTGAACAGCGGGCTGGCCGCGGCAACCGGCGAGATCGTGGTGTTTGTCGATGCCGAACAACGGCTCGAGAGAACGGCTCTTCGTGAGCTGGTGGCCAATTTCGCGGACGAGTCCGTGGGCGCGGTTTCCGGCGAACTGTTCATGGTGGACGAGCAGGGAAAAGAGTCCAGCGACGGGCTCGGTTTGTATTGGCGTTACGAGAAAAAACTGAGAGCCATGGAGAGCGACATTCACTCGGTCCCCGGCGCGACCGGCGCGATTTATGCCATACGCCGCGCTTTATTTGCGCCGTTACCGCCGGGCACCATCCTGGACGATGTCTGGATTCCGATGCAGATCGTGCTCGGGGGGAAGCGCGTGATTTTCGATCCGGCGGCGCGCGCTTATGGCCAGATGAGTCCGGGACCCGAGATCGAGTACGCCACCAAGAGGCGCACCCTCGCCGGGAATTATCAGCTCTTGTGGAAATGCCCTTCGTTATTGATGCCGGGCCGTAATCCGATTGTTGTGCAATGGATTTCCCATAAGGTGGGCCGCCTCGCCGTGCCCTATTGCCTGGTGGTGCTGCTGGTTTCGAACCTGTTTTTGCTGAACAGCCGGCTGTATCTGACTGCCGCGATTCTTCAGGCCGTCTGGTATCTGATGACTACGATTGGCAGCCGGGTAACACACCCTGGGCCGACAGCGCGCGGGGAGTTACAGTTAATCGCCCAGCTCCCGGAGGTTTTTCAGAAAGCCGCGTCGTTCCCATATACTTTTGTGCTGATGAACTGGGCCTCGGTTGTAGGACTGTTTGACTTTCTGAGCGGGCGTCAGTTGGGCGTGTGGAACCGTGTCGAGCCAAAACCATCGGGCTTGGTAGTATCCAATGTGAGTCTCCCCCGAATCGTGGCGGACGGCGGTCCGGCCCGCATCCGGCATACGCAGCCGCCTTATCGGCGCACCGCCTGATTGGAGCGAAAACCCCTATTCCCACCAAGGATGTACCCAGATGAACACGGGTAAGCTGCTCAATCCGTGTGGATCCGTGCCCGTCCGTGGCTAATCCTTTTCCGCAACCATGTTAGTCCAAAGCTTCTGGCTTCCTTTCCCGCTGCCGATTGTTATGGCAGTTTAGTCCCTGTCTGGTACTGGAATGGTCTTCTCCCGCAGCGGGAGGACCGTCTCTCCCGGGCGCGGACGGCCCTGCCCCTGTTATCATGGTTCACAATGAGCACGTCTGTGGAGGCGCCGCCGATAATCCGGAGGCTGCCCTGGCCCGCAATCGCCTGGTTTGGCGCGCTGCTGGTTGCCGGTTACCTGCCCGTGCTGATCTTCCTGGTGAGTACCTGGTCCGGCGAAGATATGGGCCACGGGTATTTCGTTCCGGTGGTTGCCGGTTACATCATCTGGCAATCCCGCCACGAATTGGGGGCGATCGAGCCGCGGACCAACTGGTGGGGCCTGGTAATTGTGCTCTACGGGGCGTTGCAGCTTTTCGTGGCCACACTCGGGGTGGAAGTCTTCCTGGCGCGCACTTCCTTCGTGATCACTCTGATCGGAATCGTGCTGCTGCTCGGCGGCACCGAGGTGTTCAAGAAGTTGGCCTTTCCGTTATTTCTGCTCTTTTTCATGGTTCCGATCCCGGCCATCGCTTACAATCGCATCACCTTTCCCCTGCAGATTCTGGCCAGCAAACTGGCCACCGCCGCGCTCACGCTGGTGGGAATCCCGGTGCTCCGCGAAGGCAATATCCTGGAACTGCCGACCCAGAAGCTTTCGGTGGTGGAGGCTTGCAGCGGCATCCGGTCGTTGCTGACCCTGACCTTCCTGGCGATGGTCTACGGCCACTTCTTTGAAAAAAGAACCTGGCTTCGAGTATTGCTGTTCGTGGCCACCATCCCGATTGCCATTCTGGCCAATGGCAGCCGCATCACAGTGACCGGGATACTCAGCCAGATCAAGCCGGAACTTGCCGAAGGATTTTTTCACGAATCCACAGGGTGGGTGATCTTCATGATCGCCTTCGCGATCCTGATCGGATTCCACTATCTTGCCAGGCGCGCCGCCGGCCTGGCGGAGAGGAAGGCGCACTCGTGAAGTTTTTGAAACACCCGGCCGCCCGCGTACTGACTGTGGTTCTGATCCTCGAGGCATGCGCCTATTACGCCATTGCCTCGCGCTCCGAACTGGTGCCTCCGGTGCCGCCTCTCTCGACCTTCCCGTTCAACTCGAGTGGATGGCAGTGCATACGGGAAGACCAGATCGAAAAAGATGTGCTGGATCTTCTCAAAGCCGACGACACACTCAGCCGCGTCTATGTGAGTCCTTCGAAGAAAGAGGTGGCCACGCTGTTCATCGCCTTTTTCAAGACACAGCGCTACGGCCAGGCGCCTCACTCCCCTAAAAATTGCCTCCCGGGCGCCGGATGGGACGAAGTCGAATCCGGAACCATACCCGTTACCGTTCCCGAGTGGAATGGCCCGATCGTCGCCAACCGGTATGTGGTTGCCAAAGGCACCGATAAAGACGTGGTGATCTACTGGTATCAGAGCCATAACCGGGTAGTGGCCAATGAGTATGCCGCCAGGGGCTGGCTGGTTCTGGACTCCATCCGTTATCGCCGCAGCGACACTTCCATCGTCAGAGTGACTACCCGCATCGAAAATTCCGACCTCGAAGGGGCTACCCAGGTCGACATGCAGTTCATCCGGGCGGTTTTCCCGGACGTCCTCAAGCACCTGCCCACATAAGTGGCAGGTTCGCTACGCTCACGGGGTTAGGGATTGGGGGTTGGGGGCAAGCCAACACGTACAAACCCGGTACCATAGAAGATCCTCATCATGCCGACATGTCTGGTCACTGGAGCCGCTGGTTTTATCGGTAGTAATCTGGTCGATCGCCTGCTGGCCGGCGGTCACCAGGTGGTGGGGCTCGACAATTTCTCCACAGGCCAGGAGCATTTTCTCCAGGCAGCGCTCGCTTCGCCCGAATTCCGTCTGGAGCGTGCCGACCTGCTGGACCTCTCCGCGGTGGAGCGCGCCGCCGCCGGGGCCGATATCGTCTACCACCTGGCCGCCAACGCCGACGTGCGCTTCGGACCGGACCACCCGCGCCGGGATCTCGATCAGAATGCCATTGCCACCTGGAACGTGCTGGAGGCCATGCGCCGCCAGGGAGTCGGCCGCATCGCCTTCTCTTCGACGGGATCGGTCTATGGCGAGGCGAAGGTCATCCCGACTCCCGAGGACTGCCCGTTCCCGGTGCAGACGTCCCTATACGGCGCTTCCAAGCTTGCAGCCGAGGGACTCATCCAGGCCTATTCCGAGGCCTTCGGCATCCAGGCGTTCATCTTCCGCTTCGTTTCGATTCTGGGCCGCCGCTATACGCACGGGCATGTTTTCGACTTCTACAAACAACTGCTGGAGCATCCCGAAAAGCTGCGCGTGCTGGGCAACGGCAAGCAGCGGAAATCCTACCTGGCGGTGGAAGACTGCGTAGATGCCATCCTGCTGGCGGTGGAACGCGCCCCCGACCGGGTGAATATTCTGAACCTGGGAGCCGGCGAGTACTGCGAGGTGAACGATTCCATCGGCTGGATTACCGGCCACCTGGGACTCGCGCCGCAACTCGACTACCAGGGTGGAGACCGCGGCTGGATCGGCGACAATCCGTTTATTTGGCTGGACTGTGCCCGGATGCGCTCGCTTGGCTGGCAGCCTCGGTTTTCCATTCGGGAAGCGGTGCTTCAGACACTCGACTACCTGCAGGAGGAACGCTGGCTGTTGCAGGCACGCTAGCCGCCGCGGGCTGCGCCTTCCCCGAATTGTGGGAGAACGCGGCTTTCTTCATGCGGGAAAGCATGGAATAGGAGACTTTCCTGACTCCCAGGGGCAGACAGGCGTAGCCGTAATACATCAGAGCCATCGTATAGCCGGCCGCAAAGCCGGGATAGCTGTCCCGGTGCCGCCGCGTGATCTGCAAGGCGCACCGGGTATTGGCCTTCGACTGGTGGAACGACCCGCTCCCGTGCCACACCCGGTAGCCGGTCATGTATTCCAGGAAGTTATACAGCTTGCCGGTTTTTCCCAGCTTGAGCCAGAGGTCCCAATCCTGAAATCCGCGGAGACTCTCATCGTAGCCGCCGACCTCCAGGGCGGTCTTCCGCCGGTACATCCCCGCGGAATGCGTCATGGGATTCGCCATCAGGGCGTGGCGCCGGATCTGTTCATCGTGCTGCGGTTTCAAATACCGCATCTGCTCGCGGCCCTCGGTGTCCACCACGATCATGCCGGCGCTGCAGCCGGCGTACTCGGGGCCGCCATCGAGAAAGTCGATCTGCCGGGCCAGTTTGTCCTCCGAGACCCAATAGTCGTCGTCATCCAGGGGAGCGATGTATTCACCGTACGAGTGTGCCAGCCCGTGATTCGAAGCTTCCGCGATGTTACCGGGAACCGGCCGCCGCAGGTAGCGGATGCGCGTGTCCCGTTTCTGCCACTCCGCCATAATCACCGGGATCTCGGTGTTCGGCCCGTCGTGCACCACCAGGAGTTCCCAGTTCTGGAACGTCTGCGCCAGGACACTCCGGATCGCCGTCCCCAGAAACTGGGGCCGGTTGTAAGTCAGCATGAGGATGCTTACCCGGGGGCGTACCATGTTTTCCGGCCGGTTCAAACGTTCTGCGCCGCCGGTGAACATGCCGCCGGAAAAACCGGAGGAGACGGATACACGTCGGGGAATCGCGGGCCCATTTTGTTAGGGTACACCGGAACGGCGGACTCACCAAGACTCCCGGTTGGCCATGTGGTTTTTCCACGACATGAAGTTGGAATGGAACTACCATATCTTCGGCAACAAAAGACAACGTTATCCACGGATCATAACCCCATAAGGCCTTCTCTGTATGATCGGTTACTGAAAGTAAACTGTACGCATCCAAAATCGAATGTATAAGATAGAATGAGCGTTTGACCACCGAACGGAGGAACGGTTGATCATTACACGCAGTCCCATGCGCATTTCCCTCGGGGGCGGGGGCACCGATCTTTCTTCTTACTACTCCGAACATACCGGATTCGTGATTGCCGGGGCCATCGACAAGTACGTCTACATCACCCTGCACGAACCATTTGCCCGCGAGATCATCGCCAAGTACTCCAAGATGGAAGTGGTGGATCATGTAAGCGAACTGAAACACCCGATCATCCGGGAAGCACTGCAGCTTTTGGAATTGGACCAGCCCGTAGAGATTACCAGCATGTCGGACATTCCCGCGGGCACCGGTCTGGGCTCTTCCGGCAGTTTCACAACCGCCCTGCTGCGCGCGCTGCACGCGCTGCGCCGCGACCACATCCCGCCCCGCGAGTTGGCCGAAGAGGCGTGCCACATCGAAATCGATCTGTTACACGAGCCCATCGGCAAGCAGGACCAGTACATCGCCGCGTTCGGCGGTCTGAGCTGCATGACTTACTGCCCGAATGGCCATGTGCATGTGGAACCGCTGTCTATCAACCGCGAAGCTCTCTACAGCCTGGAAGACAACCTCTGCATGTTCTTCACGGGTTACACGCGGAATGCTTCGGCGATTCTCCAAGACCAGGACACCCGCAGCAAAAGCAAAGACCAGGGCATGATCGACAACCTGCACTTCGTCAAAGACCTGGGCTACCGCAGCAAAAAAGCGCTGGAAGAGGGCAGCCTCCGCGAGTTCGCCGCGCTCATGCACACGCATTGGGAGCACAAGAAGGCGCGTTCGAACGGCATGAGCAACCCGCAGATCGACGAATATTACGAGCTGGCCCGTTCCAATGGAGCGCTGGGAGGCAAGCTGATCGGCGCCGGCGGCGGCGGTTTTCTGATGTTCTACACCGAAGACAAGACCCGACTGCGGCACGTCATGACAGAGGTGGGTCTGCGCGAAGTCCGTTTCCGTTTCGATTTCGAAGGAACCCGCATCCTGGCGCAGTCATGAGCGAAGCGAGACTAACCCCCAACCCCCAATTCCCAACCCCTAACCCCCAACCCCGAGAGCGAAGCGAGCCCCCATGCTTTCCGTAGCCCTGCTGGCCGGAGGGCTGGCCACGCGCTTGCGCCCGCTTACCGAGAAGATCCCCAAGTCGCTGGTGGAAGTGAATGGCGAGCCCTTCCTCGCCCACCAGTTGCGTCTCTTCCGCTCGCAGGGCATCGAGCGCGTGGTGGTGTGCGTGGGGCATCTGGGCGAGAGGATCGAGGAATTCGCCGGGGATGGCAGCCGCTTCGGATTACAGGTCGCATACTCGCACGATGGCCCCTGCCTGAAAGGCACGGCGGGCGCCATCCGCAATGCGCTCCCTTTGCTGGAAAGTGAGTTCTTCGTGGCCTACGGCGATTCCTACCTGGAATGCGATTACCGCGCTGTGGCGCGGTCTTTCGAATCGTCCGGGAAGCTGGGGCTGATGACCGTCTTCCGCAACGAAGGACTGTGGGACACCAGCAACGTGGAATATGGCGCAGGGCAGATCGTGGCGTATGACAAGGTCCATCGCACTGAGCGGATGCGCCACATCGACTGGGGGCTGGGCGTCTTCCGCGCCGCGGCTTTCGATCTTCCGGAGAACGCGGCCGCGGGCGATCTGGCGGTGGTTTATGGCAATCTGTTACGAAGGGGTGAGCTGGCGGCCTGCGAAGTGGCGCGCCGGTTTTATGAAATCGGCTCCTTCAGCGGGATCGAAGAGCTTTCCCAGTATTTGAGGAACAACATGACCTTCAGCCAGCAGTTTCTGCAGGAAGCCAAAAGTGTGATCGACGGGCTGGACACCGGAGTCATCGAGCGTGTGGCCGGATTACTGGCGGCCACCCGTGAGCGCGAGGGCCGGCTTTTCATTCTCGGCGTCGGAGGCAGCGCGGCCAACGCTTCGCACGCGGTCAACGATTTTCGGAAGATTGCCGGGATCGAGGCCTACGCGCCCACCGACAACGTTTCGGAACTGACCGCCCGCACCAACGACGAAGGCTGGAGCAGCGTGTTCGAACGCTGGCTGCAGGTGAGCCGGCTCCGCGCCGCCGATACCCTGTTGATCTTTTCGGTGGGCGGCGGCAACCTGGAGAACAATGTCAGTCCCAACCTGGTGACCGCGCTGCAGTATGCCAAGTCGGTCGGCGCCACCATTCTGGGAATCGTGGGGCGCGACGGAGGCTACACCGCCAAGGTGGCCGACGCGTGCGTCATCGTCCCCACGGTGAATGCCGTGCATACCACTCCGCACTCCGAGGCATTCCAGGCGGTGGTGTGGCACCTGCTGGTGTCCCATCCGGCCGTGAAACGCGCCGAAACCAAGTGGGAATCGGTGCGATGAAAGCGGGGACCGGACGGGCTGTCTTCCTGGACCGCGACGGCGTCCTGAACCGCTCCGTGGTGCGCGACGGCAAGCCTTATCCTCCTGCCACCGCCGAGGAAATGGAGTTGATGCCGGATGCCGGGCGAAGCCTCCAGCGTTTGAAAGAGGAAGGCTTCCGCCTGCTGGTGGTGACCAACCAGCCGGACGTGGCCCGCGGCACCCAGACCATCCAGGAGGTCGAGGCCATCCACGAACGGATCCGCGCGGCGTTGCCCGTGGACGAATTCCTGGTGTGCTATCACGACGACAGCGCCCAATGCGATTGCCGCAAACCCAAGCCCGGCCTGCTCGTGGAAGCCGCTCGCCGCCACGGGCTGGACTTGAAGAACTGTTTTCTGATCGGCGACCGGTGGCGGGACATCGATGCCGCGCACGCGGCTGGCTGCCGCGCGGTCTGGATCGATTACCAATACCGGGAGCGGGGCCCCACACTCCCGCCGGATGCACGGGTTTCTTCGTTGGAAGAAGCGGCGGGGTTTATCCTGGCCGCGGCTCCGATTCGATTACCGAGAAGCGACCGTGAGGGACTGTGAAACAATCGCAAGCACGCAGGCGACACCGCCTGCGCCACCCAAACAAGTCCACTTGTAATGGCGGGGCGGGCGGTTTCGCCTGCCGTTGTGACGCAAGACAGCCCCTGAATGAAAGTACATTTCTCAACGCCGGGATTGAGCGCCGAGGGAGCCGAGATCGCCGACTTCCCCGGCGCCTTCGCGTCTCGGCGATGATTCGTCCAGCATGAAACTTCCGCGAAACGCACAGATCTGGTTCCCGGGGTACGTCAAGTCCCGCTGGCGCGACGCGTTCCGGCGTCCGCCCGCGGGCGCGGGGCGCGTGTGGGTGGCGATTGCCGACCATTTCGAGCCTTACTTCGCCAAACCCACCGATGAGATCGCGCGCCAGCGCATGGCGTTGTGGGTCCGCCACTGGCCGGAGATCGCGGCGCGCCACCGTGACAGCGCCGGCAACCGCCCGGTCTACACGTTTTATTACCCGCAGGAAGAATACCGCCCGGAGTTTCTCGACATGCTGGCGAAAATGACCCGCGACGGCATCGGAGACGTGGAAGTCCATATTCACCACGACGGCGAAGGCGAACAGAATTTCGTGGAGCGGATGAGCGGATTCATTGAAACCCTGCATCGCCGCCACGGTCTGCTGCGGAAGCACCAGGGCCGGGTGGTCTTCGGGTTCATTCACGGAAACTGGGCGCTCGACAATTCGCGGCCGGACGGGCGCTGGTGCGGGTTGAACAACGAGATCACACTGCTGCGCGATCTCGGATGTTATGCCGACTTCACCATGCCTTCCGGCGCTTCTCCCACCCAAGGGCGCATTCTCAACACCATCTACTGGGCTACTGACGACCCGGCCAAGCCGCGCTCCTACGACCGCGGAGTGCCCGTGGTCCCCGGAAAGCCCGGCAGCGGCGATCTGCTGATGGTGCCGGGGCCGATGTGCATCCGCTGGACGGAGCGTATGGTCCCGCGTCTCGAGACCGGCGAAATCGCCGCCTATGATCTGCCGAATGCCTACCGGGTGAAACGCTGGATCGACGTCGCCCCGCGGATTGGAAACGACCTGTTCATCAAGCTCTATACCCACGGCACGCAGGAGCGGAACTCCACTCCATTGCTGCTGCGGGGCGCATTGGACGACACCTACCGGCTGGTCGCCGAGCAATGCCGGAAGCGCGGATACGAGTATCGATTCGTCTCCACCTGGGACATGCGATTGGCAATCGACCGGGCGGTGGCAGGGAACCCGTCGGCTTCCAGCGTCAAATCGTAACGGGGGGTTCCAGCTATTCGGTGATCGGAAAACTCTCCGGCAACCGAACCAATCCGGCAATTTCAGGAAACCGGGTAAAATCCTTCTGGTTCCAGGTCAGCAAAACTTCGGCAGCAGCTTTTACCGCGCTCTAGATGGCGCCTCCCACAATCGTCGCCGACGCAGATTCGATAACGTCGATATGTTCAGCTTCCGTCAAAGAGACCAGCGTGAGGCGCGCAGTAATCTGCCTCAGGATGTCTATGCCTTCCTGCCCGCGGATGCGAGGCCGAATGGGCAGGCCTGTCAGCACGGCATACACCTCGCTGAGTGTCCACAAAGCACAAAATGATGTTTCTTTGGTTCCGGAAAGAAAAGGCCCGCTTGCTCACGGCATGGCGGGGGTCATCCGCATAAAACACCGGAACCAGGATAGAGCTGTATCATCGGCGATGCCGAGGGAATCATCATGGCCACCATCATCACCGCCCACATGGCGAAGAGCGCGAACAGATCGGCGCGGCTCCAGGGGTTCATGTTCACCATGCACATGGCCATCGGGTCGCGTGCCAGGCGCCATAGGTACAACCACGAGAGCGCGGTGAGCGAAGCCAGGCCGGCCGTCACCCACGCGCGTTCCCGCGCCGGCAGTACTGAAGGCGTCATCCCTGGTACACAAATGGCGAATAGAAGCCGTTCTTGTTGCTGATCTCCCACTGGAGCCCGTAGTCGCGATAGCTCAGGCGCCGGGACTTTGCCACTACGGCGGGCGTTCCCGGAACCACGCAGAACGGCATGCCGGACAACGTAACTTCGCCGCCCTGCTGGCCGGCCACGCCCTCGATATCCATATCGGCAATCCCGTTGATGGACACGCTTCGATGCCGCCCCTCCGCGTGATAGCCGATGGGCACGGCTTTTACGCCGAGGACTTCACCGATGCAGGGCGCCAGGTTGGCCAGGTGGCCGCCAGCCTGGCCGGCGAAGATTTTCGTCAGGGCATCGCTCTGCTCCCGGGTGGCGCGCCCATCGAGATACAAAGCTACCTTCCATTTGGTTTGCAGCATGTGACCGGGGGAATGCGCCGCCAGCGCGGTGTTCAGGCCGTCAAGCGGGGTGTCTCCGAAGTGGCCTTTCTCGATGTGCCAGGCAATCAGAACGGTGCAGTCGCCCTGTGTGGGAGCGCCGAGAAGGACACACGGGCATGCGGCATCGCAGTTGCAAGCCTCGAAATACCCGCCTTGCAATTTCCATCGGCTGTCCATGATTTTGAGATTCTATAACACCGGCAGCGCGGCAGGCAGGCGGGGAGATCCAAGAAAAAAGGCCGGCGTCAAGCGGCGCCGGCCGATTCGCAGAAGATTAATCAGAGGCTGGATCGTAAAGATTACTGGTTCTGGCCGCGATTGGCGCTGCTCTCCAGGGAAGACGTGGCCTGATCGGCGCTGAACACCTTGACTTCTACGCGGCGATTCTTGGCCATAGCGGCTCGATTGCGACCCTCATCCACGGGCTTCTCCTTGCCCAACCCCACCATCTGAATGCGGTAGACCGGGATGTCGTGTTTCGCAACGAGATACTCCACCACCGCGTCCGCGCGCTTGCGGCTGAGTTGTTCGTTGTACTCCGTGGTGCCGATCCTGTCGGTATAACCTTCCACCGCGATGAAGAAGCGCTTGTCGGATTTCACTGCATCCGCGACCTTGTCGAGATCCTGCTTCGCTTCATCGCTCAGGTTCCACTTATCGAACTTGAACGAAATCGTCGCGGACGATTGCACCTGGTAATCGTCGAGATTGGTGATGACTGATTTCAGGCTGTTCAAGGTCTGAGTATTCTGATCGCCAACCTGCGCGGCCTGGGTCGCCTTGTTCATGGCGTCGCTGGCGTGCTGGTCGGCTTGTGCAGCATGCTGGTCGGCGCTGGACGCCCGTTCCTGCGCGGCACTGATTCCGCTTTGGGCCTTCTGGTCAACATTCTTCAAATCACCACGGGTTGCGTCGAGATCTTGAGAGTTTTTGGCCGTCTGCTGGCCCACCTCATCCACCTTCGCCTGGACGGGTGCCGTGGTGTTGCGAACGTATTTCTTGGTCGCGCAACCACCAGTCAGCAGCGCAGCCGTTAAAATGCATGTGGCAAGGAGCGATTTCATGGTCTAAAAACCTCGGCTGCTGTCAGAGCAATTCACCAGCCGTTGTTTGTAACATGCGGGTTTTCAATGTGTAACCGCCTGACGACGGCGTCAATTCATGTAAGTTTGACGCGAAGCGTGGGCGCTTTTCATACAAAACTTACTCGGGGTCCTGGGATGTGTGTTTTGTGAGGTAACTTGCGTTCGCCGTGATGGTGTCACCCCAGATGTCCCGGTTTTTGTGGGACGATAAGGGTGAAAGGCGAGAAGCGAGCTTTCTAGTTCAACCTCAAGGCGTGTGAACATGGGGGCTTCCCGTGATCGGACGCGCCAAGCCTGGCATCCGGCAACTAAAACCTCGGCCGAATGCCGGGCTTTCTCTTTTTAGGGCCCCACCGGCCGCACGGATCACCCTTCAACGGCTACTCAATTGCACCACTCCGGGGCAGGAGTTCCCAACATGAGATCAGCCGAACAGTTAGATTGCAAAAGCCTTGAACCTGGTTCCTTGATCGATGTGGAAACTACGAGCCGGCATTATCGGATCGAATGCCTGGGCGGGAGCACCGTGCGCGTTTCCGGCCACCCGCGGTTTTGCCCTACTCCCGTGCTGGCGCAACTGGAAGGTTCGGTCACTAGCGAAGGTACCATCGAGGACGGTATCATCGAGCGCGGCATGCGCCTGGTCTTCCTCTTCGAAGACCACATCCCGGTGACTACTTCCAAGGTAGTGAACGTTCAGTGGGACCGGACCAACTGATTTGTGGGGTTCTGTCAGCAGCTGGCAACTTACTGTAAGGAGTGAAACTTGCGTCAGGCGGACGGTTTGAAAGACCGCCGCCTGTGGCGCGGAGAAAGGCGTCCGGAGCCGGCATAGACCCCCAATACAAATGTGATGAGCATCCCGAAAAACACCAGGAAAGTAGTCAGTACCGACCACAACGAGACACTTTGCAGGAAGGCCGCGGTCGTACCAGCGAGGAGCAATCCGACCAGCCCGTAAAAGCAGCTCATCAGTACGCGTTTCATCCGGTACATTATGGAGCATTTTTGCAGCCAGAAACGACGCGGAGGGCTCTTGGTTGGTTACGCCTTCGGCCGTCGACTCTGAAGTGCTTTTTGGATGGCGCTCACATCTGCAAGGTCTTGAGGTCTGCCGGAAGCAAGCTTGGCGGCGATGAGGTCGTCCCTTGAAATAAAGAACGCCTTGAATCCGCTGGCTGCGTCGATCACGCCTTCCACCCGGCGTTCCCACGCGGCATCAAACTCGATGCCCGGGAGATCGGGGAGAATATCGAAGCCTCGTGGATCCTGTCCGAAACGAAAAAAGCTGCCGCGATCGGCGAACTCCTCCGGCCGAATGCCTTGAAGCGGGGCGCCGAACTCGACGAGCGCATCATAGGTCGCCTGCGCATTCGCGAGGTCTGCTTTGATGAACAGGTCGATGTCTCTCGTAAAGCGGGGCTGCGCGTGAAAGATCACGGCATAACCGCCAACAATCAGGTATTTAACGCCATGGGCATGGAAGGCGGACAAAAGGTCTTTGTAGTCTTGGTACATCCGGCTCCATCTCCCAGCCCTTGAGTTCGTAGGCGATGCGGATCATTTCCTCGACCGCGTCCATCCGCTCCCACACCGCCCGGCTTTGCCAGTAGCGATATTCGTCCGCTTTCATCTCGTCAAAGCTGGCGTACTTGCGAACGGTCATATCCATGGCTGTTTGTAGCATAACGCCAGACGAGTATCACTGCGTCTCTGTGGCTTTCGGGGACGGCGCCAGCGCAGCCAGAACCGGCTCCTCCCCAAGCCTCAGCGGCAGGCAAATCCGGAACGTCGTTCCCTGCCCCATCGCGGTGCTGACGTCGATGTGGCCGCCGCTCTGCGCCACGATGCCCTGCACCATCGACAGCCCCAGCCCGGTCCCTTTACCGGTCTCTTTGGTGGTGAAGAACGGCTCGAAGATCCGCTGCCGCGTCGCATCGTCCATCCCTACGCCTGTGTCTGCCACAGACAACTCGGCGTAGCGGCCTGCCCGTGCGCCGAAACGCGATGCCTGCGCATCATCCCACTCCACGGACGCGGTCCCGATGCGCAGACAGCCGCCGCCCGGCATCGCATCCCTGGCATTGACCGCCAGATTCATCATGACCTGCTCCCACTGGTGCGGGTCGGCATACACCGTGAGAACCTCCGCGCTCAACTCCACGCGCAC
>Ga0335080_10005022_pt1 | contig 13563 bp, 12 predicted proteins | sample Lox_Sample_34_FD_206720 | JGI IMG/M metagenome (GOLD analysis project Ga0335080, IMG submission 206720) | Soil microbial communities from Loxahatchee National Wildlife Refuge, Florida, United States - Lox_Sample_3.4 | ecosystem: Environmental > Terrestrial > Soil > Wetlands | place: USA... | reverse complement strand
CGCCAGCGAATCGCCCACCAGCACCATGTCGATGCCCGCCTCATCGACCAGGCGCGCCGAGGCGTAGTCGTAGGCGGTAAGACAAGTGATGGGTTCGTGGCGGAGTTTCTTTTCCCGCAGGGACGCGGTAGTGACCTTGTGGCCGGACCCGTCGTAGGGACGGCCGATGGGGGTGATACTCATGATGTCCTCCAGTGCCCCTCCGCCTCGGGCGGATAGAGCCTGTGCACGCATCGTGGCGTCGATAGCTTTGGGTGACGCTGGGAGTATTTTAACTGGAAAAAGGGCAACGGGCCATGCCAAAGGTTGGGCACCCAATGGTCGAGCTAAACACATATGTTTCTCTATACTTACGGGTATTCCAATCGAAAGGATGCAGCGTAAGCCCAGTATCGCATCGTCTTACATTGTTTCTATGGTAAGATCTAGTGTATGGCGACTTACCGCACTACCATCAGCTCCAAAGGACAGGTCATCATTCCTGCCGAACTTCGGAAGAGGCTGGGATTGAGAAAAGGAGTGCGGGCCGTGTGGAGGGAAGACAGGGGCCATCTCGTCCTCACCACGATCGACCGCATTCTTGATGAAATTCAAGGATCGCTAAAACCAGGACCTGGTCAACCCTCCATGTTTGAGGAACTCTTCAAGGAGCGCGCAAGAGAACGGGAGCGGGAGAAAAAGAAGGCGGAATTGTGACAAATGAGAAGCCACCCGCGGCTCTATGTTCTCGATGCGAACGCGTTGGTCAGCTTACTCGAGGATCGGCCTGTGGCGGCTTCCCGCGTACGCCATCTACTCGAAGAGGCGTCCCTGAATGAGCACCATCTGTTGCTCTCTTCAATTAACTGGGGAGAAGTTTTCTACATTACCTGGCGCTTGCATGGGGAGGAAGGGGCGTTAGGAGCAGAACGCCAAATACAACAACTTCCGATCGCAGTCATTCCCATCGACCGAGACCGCGCGACGCGAGCTGCCACTTTGAAGCAAAAACACAACCTCGGCTACGCCGATTCTTTCGCTGCCGAACTGGCGATCGAAAAGAAGGCCTGGCTGGTCACCGCCGACCCGGAATTTGCAAGGCTGGGGAAGGCGCTTTCAGTGTACGCACTGCCGCGGCACGAGAAATAGCCAGTAGGATTTCGTGACCTTCCGAATCTTCAGCATACGCACTGGGGACCCAACGACGACCGGCCAACGACTGCCCTCAAGCCCCCACCGCGTCCTGCCCGCCCAGCGGCAAGAAGTACTGCGTTCCCTTGATTGGCTCGGTGACTTTGCGGAGGAGTTCCTGCAAGTCCTCGTTGCGGTCGACGAAATCGATCTCCGACGTATTCACGATCAGCAGGTCCGACGAAGTGTAGTGAAAGAAAAAATGCTCGTAAGCTTTGACCACTTCCTCCAGATACTCATCGCTCACCGACCGCTCGCCCGGTGCATTCTTTTTCTTGAGCCGTTTCTTCAGCACGTCGGGCGTGGCCTGCAGATAGATCACGAGATCGGGTGTGGGTAACTGGTCGCGAAAGTGGTTGTAATAGCGGTTGTAGGTATCGAGTTCCTGGTCGTTGAGATTGAGGCAGGCAAACAGCTTGTCTTTTTCGAAAATGAAGTCGGCGACCACGGCCTTTTGCGACCGAGGCCCCAGGTCGAGCGCCTGCAACTGCTCGAACCGGCGCACCAGAAACGTGAACTGTGCCTGAAACGCCGCCCCGCGCTCGCCTTCATAAAAAGAGCCGAGAAAAGGATTCGCCTCCGGCTCCATCACGCGCTGGGCATTCAGCTTCTCCGCCAGAATGCGGGCCAGAGTGCTCTTGCCCACTCGGATGGGCCCTTCCACAGCAATGTACCGGGGCAGTTCGAAAAGATTGGCCATGAGTCTCTTGCGATTTTCTCGGAACCCGCAGGATATCTCGGATGACGCCGAGTGGCAATTGCGGGATGAGTTAACAGGGCGAAAGCGATTTTAGAAGGCAGATTGAAATGCCCCACAGAGTGTGATGCGTCGTAATCTGAAATCTACAATCTGCAATCCTTTAGAATCTTCCCATGCTCGCACCCGTCCTTGCCAGCGCCGCTGCAGCAACCGCAGCCGTCGCCGCGGGCTACCAGTCGATGGCGCCCACCGGACAGCTGTTCGGCCGCACTTTCACCGGCCTGCCGCGCGGAACGATGCAACTCGCGCTCACCTACGACGACGGCCCCAACGATCCGCACACCCTGCGCTTGCTGGAAGTCCTCGCGAAGCACGGCGTGCACGCAACTTTCTTCCTGATCGGACGCTACGTCCATCAGCGCCCCGACATTGTCCGAGAGGTCGTGAAGGCCGGCCACGTCGTCGGCAACCACACTTTCACGCACCCTCTACTTACATTCAAGAGCGCCGCTGAACTTCGCCTGGAACTTTCCTCGTGCCGCGCGGCTCTCGAAGACGCCATCGGCACGCACTCCAATCTGTTTCGTCCTCCGTTTGGCGGACGTCGCCCCGCGGTTTTGCGCATCGTCCGTAAGTTGGATCTCGTGCCAGTGATGTGGAATGTAACCGGCTACGACTGGGAGGCCCCACCTGCATCGGTGATCGAGCAAAAGGTCACAAAGCAGATGCGCGGCGGCGACGTAATTCTCTTACACGACGGCGGTCACAAACAGATGGGCGCCGACCGCTCGCAAACGGTCATTGCCACCGATCACCTGATCACGCGTTACAAACAAGCAGGCTACGCCTTCGTCACGATCCCGCAGATGATGCAGAAGAACTCGGTAGCGTTGTCATCCTGAGCGAGACGCTTTTTGTCTCGCGAAGGATCTACGCACTCTGCGTGCGTCGAGAAAACACGCCGTAGCGATTCGCTCTACCCCCGCGCCGCCGCAAACGCCTCTTTCGCCGCCGCAATCGTCCGCTGCACATCTTCCTCGGTGTGCGTCGTCCCCAGAAATGCCGCTTCATACTGCGAAGGCGGCAGGTACACACCGTTGTCGAGCATGCTGCGGAAGAATTTCCCGAACATCTCCGTTTTCGATTTCGACGCCGAATCCCAATCCGTGACCGGCCCGGGAGTGAAGAACCAGGTAAACATCGAACCCACGCGGTTGTGGCAAAGCGCGACCCCGGCGTCTTTCGCCACGGCCGCCACGCCCTCCACCAGTTGTCCGCTCAATCGATCCAGTTGCGGATAGATCTCGCCCTTGCGATCGCGCAACTGCTTCACCATCGCGCACCCGGCGGCCATCGCCAGCGGATTTCCCGACAGCGTCCCGGCCTGGTACATCGGTCCCAACGGCGCCACCAGATCCATGATCTCTTTCGGGCCGCCGTACGCGCCCACCGGCAGACCACCGCCGATAATCTTCCCCATCGTGGTCAGGTCCGGACGAATGCCGTACAACTCCTGCGCGCCGCCAAACGCCACGCGAAATCCGGTCATGACTTCGTCGAAGATCAGCACCGACCGTTCGCGCTCGGTCAGCATTCGCAAACCGACCAGATAATCGTCTGCCGCTGGGACGCATCCCATGTTTCCGACCACGGGCTCGACAATCACGCACGCAATCTGGTGCTTGAATTTCTGGAACGCGTGCTCGACCACGGAGAGATTGTTGAATGGGAGCGCCAGCGTAAATTGCGTGAATTCCTCCGGAACACCAGCCGATCCCGGAATTCCCAGCGTCGCCACGCCGGACCCGGCCTTCACCAGCAGCGCGTCCGCATGCCCGTGATAGCAACCCTCGAACTTCACAATATATTTTCGCTTGGTGTAAGCCCGCGCCAGCCGAATCGCCGACATGGTCGCTTCCGTCCCCGAACTGACGAAGCGCACTTTCTGCATGTGGGGAAACGCGCCCAGTACCAGTTCCGCCAGATCGGCCTCCGAAGGAGTCGAAGCGCCGAAGCTGGTGCCGTTACAAGCTGCGCCCACAATCGCGTCGAGCACATTCGGCTCCGCGTGGCCAAGAATCAGCGGCCCCCACGACCCGATGTAGTCGATATATTCGTTCTCATCTGCGTCCCAGATGTGCGACCCTTTGCCGCGAACGATAAACGGCGCGTCACCGCCAACGGAACGAAAGGCCCGCACCGGCGAGTTCACGCCTCCGGGAATCATGCTCTCCGCCCGCTGCTGCAGGCGCCGTGACTGCTCGGTCTTGCGCGATGTGGTAGACGGCATCGAATCCTCTCAACACGGAGAAAAAGGATGTCTAATAGATCGGAAGATGTAATCGATTACTATAGCAGCGCCCGACCCGCCGAATTAACCAGATATTCATCGTCCTGCAACCCCTTTGCAACATCGCCCCGGTAACGTAGGGTCATCAAGTTGCCCTTCTAACCGGGAGGGTTTAGAGGGACAGTTTCGGGGGCTCCGGACTGTCCTTTTTGATTTTGCTAGGGCAGGGTCATTTAGAATCGCAATCGCGGCCACGTGCAACGCTACGAAATGACTCTGTGCGCTCCCATTGTCCCTCACATATCGGTAGGAGGAGACGGTCGTCACTTGGGTGGACATAAGTGGCTCACTGTAATTGTTATCCTCCTAATGGTTGAACACAGCCTCGGAACTTGCGTCCTTTTCATTGAAATCCGAGGCGGAGTTTTCTATTTGGCAGCTGACAGTTTTTATGGAAACGCTTTTCGTGAGTCGCAGTCTGGGTGCAAGATATTCAAACGCGGCGACGTCTATTGGGCCGCAGCAACTCACTATTTCGAATACGAACACACTGGTTTTAGCCTGGCTAAAATCCTCGCGTCAGTCGCACCGCAAGGGAACCTAGCAGCCGAGATTGACGTGTTCGTCAAAGCTGTGACTGCCCCCCTCGAAAGAGCCATCGCTGACAGCAGAAAGTACGATCCAAGTTTCTATGCTCAGCTTGCGGCGGGCAAGGGGAGCCCGCTCGAAATTGTATTCATTGCAGTCAAGAACGGAGAGCCTAAGTACGAATCCATTACTTTCATCCCTGAAAAACTGAAGGGGCGGATTAGTCTCAAGCCTCGGCGCCTTGAGCGGACTGCACCCACCCCCCAAAGGCCAATTGTCGTCAACGGATTGGGGAGCTACGAGGCAGCTTTTGTGTATCTGCAGCAGCATGGCATCGGTATTGACCCGGCTCGAACCATCACTGAGAGTTTGGCAAGGGAAGCTACCGCCGATCCGACCCGGGTTGGTCCGCCATTCAGCATTATCCGGCTTGACTCGAAAGGGGCTCAGTGGTTGACGCAGGGAGAATGTAAGCAATAGGCACAGCCATAAAACTGCTCACAGATCCGTCGATTAACCACAATTAACCCGCCATCGTATAATCACCCTCGATGATCACCGTCTCCAAGGAGGACTACCTCAAGTCGATCCTCGAAGCGGAAAGCGAGGGCGAGACCGTCATCTCCGCCCGCCTCGCGGACTTGTTGAAAGTCTCCCCGCCCGCGGTGACCATGGCCCTGCGCCGCCTCAAGAAAGATGGCCTCGTGCGCGTCGAAACCAGCGGCGAAGTCCGCCTCACTGCCGAGGGCCGCAAGATCGCCCGCAAGCTTACCTTGCGCCATCATTTGATCGAACGCATGCTTTCCGAACTGTTTGGGATGGAATGGTGGAAGGTCCACGATGAGGCCGAGCGCCTGGAGCACGCCGTCTCCCCCGACTTCGAAGCCAAGCTTCTGGCCAAGCTCGGATCCGGCGGAGCCTGTCCGCACGGCAACCTGAGTGAACTCGAGGGTCCTGCCAGCCGCCGCCGCCGCGGCCTGGTTTTGCTCGCCGATGCCGAACTCGACAACACTTACACCGTCAGCGGAATCTACGAACGCGATCGCCGCCTCCTCGAATTCCTCGAGCACCGCGGCGTGCGTCCCGGAGCCAAGTTGCGCCTGCTCGAACGCAACTACGACCAAACCCTCACTCTCTCCACGCCATCAGGCACCGTTTCCCTCGGCCCCGCCGCATCCGAACGAGTCTGGCTCGCCCCGGTCGTGCGCTCTAAACATTGAGTTGTCCAGTCGCAGTTTCACTCGTTATGCAGCGCGAGCGTTACGGCTGTTCTGCCTCTTCGTACCTGCCCTCACGAACCAGAGCTGTCCGTCCCGTGTTCACACCCGTCCCCGAAACCGGATAATCTTTCCTCGATCGCGTTTGGACGGCCGGCCCGGCGGCAACTGTTCGAACTCACGCATCGCCCGTCGTTCCGCTGCCACCTTCAGGCGCATTTCCCGGCTCTCCTCCGTCTCTCGGTAAAGCGTCTGCGCCACCGACGCCGGCCCGCGCACCTCGCTCAGCAGCAACACCTCCACCTGAAAGTCGCCGCCTTCGTTGCTCACTCGCAGCATGTCGCCCAGGCGGACGTCCCGCGCCGCCTTCGCGCGCTGCCCGTTGGATTCGATCCGGCCCAGTTCGCAGGCGCGCGCCGCCAACGACCGCGTCTTGAAGAATCGGGCTGCCCATAGCCACTTGTCGATTCGCACGGAAGTCATGCTCAATCCCCTCCCACCCGAAGGTTCACTCTGCGCCTCTCAAGATTCTCATGCCCAGCCAGTTACGTCGGTTATCTTCCGCAGGAACGATCGTACCAATAAGCTGCACGTACCTTCCGGTTTGCGGACCGGACACAGTTCTTGCGGGAAAGGGGGTGTCGAACTCAAGGCCCTCCGAACAAGCTCATCCAAGGGACGGAAAAACATGACTAGCCGAAGGCCTGCGACAATTGTTCTTACCGTATTCACTCTTCTGATAAGCGTCCTTTCGTTCAGAGCCCAAGCTCAAAGCGGCGCGACCGGAGCGATCTCCGGCGTCGTGGTCGATAGCAAGGGCGAGCCCGTCTCCGCCGCACAAATCGACATCACCGCCGCGGGAAGTGCCGTCGCCGCGCGCACCGTCTTTTCTGACGCCAGCGGCAATTTCACGGCTTCCTCGCTTCCGGTCGGTGACTATGACGTTGCCGTCAAAGCTTCCGGATTCCCGACCAGCAAATACAACGGCGTGACCGTCCGGCTGACCGAGACGACGCGCCTGAACCCCTCGCTCGGAGCTTCGAGCAGCGCCAAGCCTGAGGCGACCTCTGGATCCGCGCCTGCCGAAGATGTCGTCATGATCGCTACTCCGCCCGTGGTGGCCGTCGAAACCGGCAATCCGACCACCGGTCGCACTCTCGAGGCCAACGTGATCGGCGCTCTGCCTCTGGCCACCCAGAACTTCCACCAACTTCTGACGCTGTCGGCCGGAGCCAGTTCCGACCTGAACGCCTCCGCGCAATTGGGCCGCGGCGACGTCGGCATCAACGTCAACGGCCAGCGTCAGGAGAACAATAACTACCTTCTCGACGGAATCAGCGTCACCGACCTTCGCAACTCGGAGTTGTTCAATACTCCCTTGCCTAGCCCGGATGCGGTTCAGGAATTCAAGGTTCAAACCAGCCTTTATGACGCCACGGAAGGCCGCAATGGCGGAGGTAACATCAACGCGGTTCTGAAGAGCGGTACCTCCCGCTGGCATGGTTCAGCATTCGAGTTCTTCCGCAATGACGTTCTGAACGCCAATGAGTACTTCCAGAATCTTGAGGGGCAGCCGCGCCCGGTGATCAAGCAGAATCTTTTCGGCGGCAGCCTCGGCGGGCCCTTGGGCCACGACGCCAAAGCCGGTTACCTGTTCGTGAACTATCAGGGCACGCGCCAGATCAGCGGACTTTCTCCCGGAACCGTCATTAACACCGTGATCCCGTCGCTCCCGAGCGACCGTTCTGCCGCTTCGCTCTCGATGGCTGCGTTCGGGAATGCATTCACTCCCATCGATCCCGTTGTCCTGGCCCTGCTTAACGTCAAGAGCAACCAGTTTGGCGGAGCTGGCGGCGGCTGGCTGATTCCCTCGCTGGCGCCATCCAATCCTGCGGACCCGGCAGCCGGTGCAGCCTTCCATCTCAGCACGCCCGGGAAATTCAATGACGACCAGTTCACCACCAACTATGATCGCCAGTTCAAAGACGGTAGAGACAAGATTTCGGGGCGCTTCTTCTTCTCCAACTTCCGCTCCTACCTGCCCTTTGGCGCCGGCGACGTTCCGAGCACGCCCGGAGAGCAAGTCACCTATGGGGATCTCAGCTTCCCGGTCGATTTGCCGGTTCGCGACCGGTTCCTGAACGTTACTGAAACCCACGTCTTCGGTCCCCGCGCGGTCAACGAGTTGCACTTCGGATTCCTGAATCTGCAGTTTCAAAATACGAATCAGAGCGTCGTTACTGCCGACCAACTGGGCATCGTGCGCCCCAGCAACAACGTCACTCAGGACATCTATCGGTTCACCATTCTTGGCGTTAACATCGGGCCCAACGACAGCTCCAACCTGAGTCAGGACCAGCACAGTTTTACCTGGTCCGACACGGTCAGCTATTCCCTGGGCAAGCACTTTGTCCGCTTTGGTGGCCTCTTCACGCACACCAGCATGGATCGCGACTTCCCGCAGAACTTCAACGGGCTGGTCGGTTTCAACAATCTGCAAACGTTCGAGCTGGGAATTCCGGCGTACGCTTTCAACTCCAGCGGTGTCTCGAATCACCGCTTCCTGCTCAACGATTCTGCCGCTTATGTGCAGGACGACTACAAAATCACGAGAAACCTGACGGCCAACCTCGGCGTGCGCTGGGACCTGATGAGCGCTCCGCAGGATGCCCTGCACCGCATCGCGAATGTGATCCCGAGCCTGCTGGCGCAAGGTCAAAGTCCTTACGTCTACTCCAAGGCGGTCAACGCTCTCGATATTTCCGGTCTAACCGGGACGGCTAGCGAGACTGGCCGGTCCAACAACTACGCTTCCAACTGGGGACCGCGCATCGGATTCGCCTACGATGTTTTGGGCAAGCACACCACCTCCGTTCGTGGCGGATATGCCATCTACTACGAGAGGGAGAACCTAGGCGTCGCCCAGCAATTGGCGAGTCAGGCGCCTTTTAGTCCGAGCGTCACCGTCTTCGGCACCGGTCCAGGCCAACTGGCCAACCTGTTCAATGGTCTCTTGCCTCAGGCCGGCACCATCGACCCCAACTTCGTTCCGCAACCTTCTTTCCTCGTGGGCTTTATCGATCCCACAACCGGTCAACCCACCAACGATCCGAACATGTATCCCATTTTCAGCGGATCCACGTATGGCGAAACCGCTATGTCGGTGCCGCTCCGCTATGTCTCGCCCAGCACCCAGCAATGGAATCTGAGCGTGCAGAGGAGCCTGCCCAGGAACTGGGTGATGGAGGTTGGCTACGTCGGCGCCGAGGGCACGCATCTTCCCGCCCTGCTCGATCCCATGCAGGCCTTGTTGGCCAGCCCGCAGAACCCCATTACGGTTCAAGACGTCTTCGGCAATTCCTATACGATTACCCAGAACACTCAGCTCAACGTGGGCGCCCGGTCGCCACAACTCGGGATCAACCCGCGCGGCTATTTCCAGTTTGTCAATTCGGCAACCTCGCACTACAACTCGCTGCAGGCCAACCTGGCCCACCAATTCGCGAAAGGCCTCTATTTCCAGGGTGCCTACACTTTCTCCCGGTCCGTCGATCCCGTGGTGACCACGGGCGCCAGTGTTTACCAGTTCCCGGTGAACGACCAGACCAACCTGGCTCCCTCCATGGCTCTGTCGGACTTTGACCGGACTCACCGTCTCGTGGTTAGTTACCGCTACGAGATCCCTTTCTTCTCTCGCGCCCATGGCTTGCAAAGCGCGGTCTTGGGACATTGGTCCGTCGGCGGCGTCACCGTCCTTCAGTCGGGATTGCCCTTCCGCGTAACCGATTCCACCGGCGGTTCCGCGTACGGCACTGCGATTCCTGACACTGCAACTCCCAGCCTCGCCCCGGGATTCACCGCGTCGAGCGCTCTGACCACCGGGAGTATCGAACAGCGCCTTACGGCTTATGTGAAACCTGAGGCTTTCGTCCCCGCGCCTGCGGTCGGAATCGATGGCTCGACCGGCTTCGGCACGCTCGGCCGTAACGTTTTCCGCGGGCCGTTTGAACAGAACTGGGATATGTCCCTGGCCAAGAACTGGACGCTGACGGAAGCTCAAACGCTGAAGTTCTCCGCGGACTTCTTTAACGTCTGGAACCATCCCGTATTCGATAAGCCGTCCATCACCGACATCGAGAATCCATCGTTTGGGCAGATCACCAGCACGGTTGGGACGCCCAGACTGGTGCAGTTCTCTTTACGTTATGCGTTCTGAGGAAAGACCGTGAACATGCTGAAGATCGCCCCCTATAGGCTCAGCCAGTGGCGTCCACTCTTCGTGGCTGGCCTCTGGTTTGCCTTGCTCGGCGTTTGCTTTCTTCCGGTTTCTGCCGCACAGGAAACCTCGCGAAAAGTGATCGCCCGGACCGCTCCCACCTATCCGGAACTGGCGAAGCGGATGCACGTTACCGGCAAGGTCAAGGTAGAGGTGGTCATTACTGCCAGCGGGTCGGTAAAGTCCGCCCGCATGATCGGCGGAAATCCGGTCTTCGAGAAGAGCGCGTTGGAAGCGGTAAAGCAGTGGAAGTTCGAATCCGCTCCATCCGATACGACCGGTGTCGTCGTCCTGGAATTCGCGGACCAGTAGCGCGACCATCCCCACGTTCCCAAAACCGTTCCAAGCCGCGGAGCGGCGACAGAATGCAGCCCACAGCTTGCCCTGAGCTTGCTGAAGGGGCGCTAGCCGTGGCTGTTAGGTGGGAAACGGCGAGCCCCGGGAGGGGCGAAAGAAAAGCCGCGAAACAAGGCACCTGGAATGACGGGCCTCTAACTCTCACTCGCTCGCCGCCAACCTTTTCAGCCAGCTCCATACAATTCCTGGTTCTCAAATCTGTCGCGCCCATCGCCACTCCCAATAAAATAGTTAACTATGGTTTATCTTCCAATGTATACTTATGCTAACGGACATGGCGCATCGCGCCATCTGGGGCCCATTTGAAAAGCCGTTCCAGTTGAACTTCTGCTGAATGAACGAGCCGAATTCAGTACCGAACTCGCGCGGGGAGGGGCCTTTGGGCGTCCTCCACGACTCCGCGTTGCGGCAGTCCGATCCCGGGAGCGGCGGCCATGTGTCGCTCGAAGGAGTCCACAGCTCGGTCACCGTACCCCACCACGAAGCTGGATTCTGGGAGCAATGGCGCGCGTTCGTGGGCCCGGCGATTCTCGTCAGCGTCGGCTACATGGATCCGGGCAACTGGGGCACCGATCTGCAAGGTGGCGCTCAGTTCAAATACGGGCTGTTGTGGGTCGTGGGACTCGCCAGTCTCATGGCCATCTTCATGCAAGTCATCTCCGCCCGATTGGGCGTCGTCACCGGGAAAGATCTCGCCCAGTGCTGCCGCGACTGGTATCCCTCGTGGACCCGCTGGCCCAACTGGCTGATGAGCGAAATGGCCATCGGCGCCTGCGACTTGGCGGAAGTCCTGGGCAGCGCCGTCGCCCTCAACCTGATGTTCCATATCCCCATGCTGTGGGCGGTCATTGTCACAGGCCTCGACGTTTTGCTGCTCCTGGCCCTGCAGAGATTCGGCATGCGCGCCATCGAAGCGGTCGTGCTGGTGCTGATCACCACCATTGCCGCCTGCTATTTCATCGAAATCTTCGTTCTCCCACAGACGCAGCCCAGCTTTCTTGAGATGGGACGCGCATTGGTCACGCCGCACTTCCGGCAAGCTGGGATGATCTATGTCGCCATAGGCATCATCGGCGCCACCGTCATGCCCCACAACCTCTACCTGCACTCGGCGCTGGTGCAAAGCCGCAAGCTACAGAAGGACGAACCGTCCATCCGCAGCGCTATCCGCTTCAACACGATCGATTCCATCGTCGCCCTCACCATCGCTTTCTTCGTCAATGCCGCGATTCTCGTGCTCGCCGCGACGGTCTTCTTCGGCAAGCAAAGCGTCACCGCCCCGGGAGGCCACGTCATCCGCTTCGTGGCTGACAGCGACTGGATTCGCGTCGCCTATCTCACCCTGGCTCCGTTACTCGGAACCGCCGTCGCCAGCACTCTGTTCGCCGTCGCCCTGCTGGCCAGCGGACAGAGCAGCACCATCACCGGGACTCTCGCCGGTCAGGTCGTGATGGAAGGCTTCATGCACTGGCGCATTATGCCCTGGGTGCGCCGCCTCATCACACGGTCCCTCGCCATCCTGCCCGCGGTCTTCATCATCGGCTTGCGGGGCAACAGCAGCGTCACCGACCTGTTAACCCTCAGCCAGGTGGTGTTGGCGTTGCAACTTCCATTTGCCATGTTTCCCCTGTTGCAGTTCACCAGCTCCGGCAAGCGCATGGGAAATTGGAAACTCGGCTGGTTTTTGCTGGTCGCCGGTTGGGCCAGTGCTATTCTGATCAGCGCCATGGACCTCTACGGCCTGCCCGACTCGTTGAAGTCAGCCTGGCAGGTCATCACCGGTGGATGATCCTTTCGCCGACGGCTGACATTGGCAGCCGCGAAGCGGCGAAAGAATGCAGCCCACGGCGTAAGCCGTGGTTGGCGAGAAGTGCAAAAGGGTCAGCCCCGGAGGGGCGGAAGAAAAGCCGCGACGCAGATCCGGGAGGAAGGCACTTTTCCCACCCAGATCCCGCAGGCCCGACGATATGCCGGGCTACATTTCTGCAACCCGACTAGAACGAAACCCATGTACGAAACCATTCTCGTAACCCTCGACGGCACCCCGACCGACCGCGCCATCATCGAGCACGTGAAGCAGCTCGCGAAGCTCGCTCACAGCCGTCTCATTCTTCTTCACGTCGCCGACGGATGGGCCGCCCGCACCTACGGCCCCGATGCGGTCAGCCCTGAGATCGCCGAAGATACCGCCTACCTGCAAAAAGTCCGCGCCGAATTTCAATCCGCCGGCATTTCCGCCGACGCCGAACTCGCCTACGGCGACCCCGCCGACCAGATCATCAAATGGGTGGAGAAGAAACGTTGCGACCTCGTCGCCATGAGCACCCACGGCCACCGCTTCCTCGCCGACCTCTTTCTCGGCTCGACCGCCACAAAAGTCCGCCACAGCATCGCCATCCCCATCCTCCTCCTCCGCGCAAAATAGGCCGCGCAAGAAAAGTAAGGAAAGCAGATATCGGCCGAGGATTTGTGTAGCCGGTCGGTTCCTCTGTGTCCCCCGTGTCCCCCGTGGTCAGAGCTGTTGCCTCCGCCCCATTACCAGATTCCCACCGAAACGAATTACACTAGTTAGTTACGATCTCGCATGTGGGGACAGCCGCCCCCGGCTGTCCGCGCATCGCCCGAAGTTATTCCCGCAAGGAAGGCCATCATGTCGGTAAATAGTTTCAACAGCAAGTCCACGCTCAAAGTTGGCTCCAAGGAATACGAAATCTACCGTCTCGACGCCCTCGACCAGCAGGGTATTTCCACCAAACACCTGCCTTTCTCGCTCCGCATCCTGCTCGAGAACCTCCTCCGCACCGAAGACGGACGCAACGTCACGAAAGAGGAAATCCGGGCCCTCGCCGCCTGGAACAAAAACTCCAAGCCCGAAAAGGAAATCGCCTTCACTCCCAGCCGCGTCCTGCTGCAGGATTTTACCGGCGTCCCCTGTGTTGTCGACCTCGCCGCCATGCGCGATGCC
>Ga0335080_10005021_pt1 | contig 13563 bp, 10 predicted proteins | sample Lox_Sample_34_FD_206720 | JGI IMG/M metagenome (GOLD analysis project Ga0335080, IMG submission 206720) | Soil microbial communities from Loxahatchee National Wildlife Refuge, Florida, United States - Lox_Sample_3.4 | ecosystem: Environmental > Terrestrial > Soil > Wetlands | place: USA... | reverse complement strand
ACGCGCAGGCCCAACCGGCCGAGATGCTCTCTGAGCGCGCCGTAATCGTCGACCTCGTCCCACGGAAAGTGAAGCGCGACCGCCGGCGCAGACCCGGTCAGCCGGTGGACCTCGGCGGCGTCCTCGGTCCGCTCGAACACATCGCGCGGCCGCCCGGGCTGTGGGAACGTGCCAAACCGCGTGCCCGAGTCCCCGTAGCCCCACGACGGAGTCTCGACCGCAAAGCTCGCGAGCTCGCGTTCGATACGGGACACGTCGAGGCCCTTGTCCGTCAGCCGGTTCGTGAGGGACTCGTACTCCGGGGTCGGATCTGTCACATGGTCTCCTTGTTAGGCCGCAACCTTGGCCGGGCGTTCGGCATCGAGGCCGGTCACTGCCAGGAAGCGTTCGTAGGTCTCGTTCGCCGACGTCCCTCCGGCCGGCTCGTAACGGTCCACGCTCACCGACCGCGCCACCAGCGCGCGCATCTGATCGAGCGAGGACAGCTCGCCGCACGCTCCTGCCTGCACCAACACGTTGCCGAGCGCGGTGGCCTCCTCGGGTCCCGCCAGCACGGGCAGCCCGAGCACGTCGGCGGTCAGCTGGCAGAGGAGCGTGTTGCGGACACCGCCGCCGACCACGTGCACGACCTCGACCCGCCGTCCTGTCACCAGTTGCAGCTGCTCGAGCACGAGGCGGTATTTGCAAGCGAGCGACACCAGGATCGAGCGGATTACGCCGCCGGGGCCGACCGGTGTCGACTGCCCAGTGGCGGTGCACGCCGCGGCGATCAGGGTCGGCATGTCGCCGCCGCGAAGCAGCGAGGGCTGGTCGGGGTCGAACAGCGGGACCTCCGCAGGCGCCTCGCACGCCAACCGGTGAAGCTCGTCGTATTGGAGGTCGCGCCCAGCCGCCTTCCATGCGCGGCGGCACTCCTGGACGAGCCATAGACCCATCACGTTGCGAAGCAGCCGGATCGTGTCGTCGACGCCGCGCTCGTTGGTGAGGTTGAAGGCGGCGGCGTCCCGGCCGAGGGCCGGCTCCCGGACCTCGAGTCCGAGCAGCGACCACGTGCCCGAGGACAGGACCGCGGCGCCCAACCCGTCGAGCGGCGCCCCGACGAACGCCGACGCGGTGTCGTGGGAGGCGACGGCGTGTACCGGGATCCCGTGCAGCTCCCCATGCCCAGCGAGCACCGAACCGAGCTGCCGCCCCGGGGCGAAGGCCTCTCCGGTGAACGGCCGCTCGGGGATTCCGAGCCGCGCGATCAGGTCGAGCGCCCAGCTCCGTCCGGCGGCCTCGAGCAGGCCGGTGGTCGACGCGATCGTCGTCTCGTTGGCGAGCTCGCCACACAACCACAGGTTGATCAGGTCGGGTATGAGCGCGATCGCCTGACCCACGTCGGCCGCGCCGCTCCCCCGCTCGGCGACGAGTTGGTAGACGGTGTTGATCGGGATCGTCTGGATGCCCGTTCTCCCGTACAGCTCGGCGCGCGGAACGCGCTCGTGGGTGAGCGCCATCACCTGGTCGCTGACGCGCTCGTCGCGGTAGTGAAACGGGAGCCCGAGCATCCGGTGGTGACCGTCGAGCAGGGCGTAGTCGACACCCCAGGCGTCGATGCCGATGCCGTCGAGACGGTCAGCGGAGCGGGCGCGGGCCAGCCCGTCGAGTGCGTCGACGAACAGCTGCCCCACGTTCCAGTGCCTTCCGTCGGGAAGCCAAATGGGCCGGTTCACGAAGCGGTGGACGACCTCGAGCACGACCGTCGTGCCGTCGAGGCGGCCGGTTACGACGCGGCCCGATTCGGCTCCGAGATCGACGGCCGCGAATACGCGCGCGCTAGCCACTATCGACCGCCTGGGTGCGCAACCGCCGGCGGCCCGCCATCTCGCGAAGGCGCTGCACGAACAGCGGGATGTTTGGAATCAGCACGCTGAGAATCAGCAGGCCGCCGGACACGACCTGGAAGTCGTTCTCGTTGAACGAGCTCGTCAGCAGCAGCGCACTTCGGAGTCCGGCATAGACGAACGCTGCGAGGGCGACCCCGAGGATCGTGCCCGTACCGCCGAAGATCGATACACCGCCGAGGAGCACGATCGTGATGACCTGAAGTTCGAAGCCGATGCCGATGTTCTCGCTGGCGGAGGACAGCTCAAACGCGTAGAGCATCCCCACCGCGGCGCAGACGAACCCAGACAGCACGAACAGCCACAGCTTGATCCGCTTGACCCGGATCCCTGCGTGGAAAGCAGCCTCCTGGTTGTTCCCGATCGCGTAAAGCGACCGCCCGAGCGGCGTCATCCGCAGTGCTATCCCGAACCCCACCGCGAGCACGGCGAAGATCACCACCGACCATGACAGCCACTCGATTCCGAGGAAACCGCTGACGCCGAGGTTGCTGAACGGCGTCGGAAAGTTCGAGACCGACGTCGGTCCGAGCACTACGTTCGCGAGTCCGCGGTAGAGCGTGAGCGTGCCGATCGTAACCGCGAGGGACGGCAGCCCGACCCGCGTGATCAGCAGCCCGTTGATCGCGCCGGCGAGGGCGCCGACCGCCAGCACCACCACGAAGATCAGCGCCATCGGCCAGTGATGCATCCACAGGTCTCCGAGCAACTCCGCCGACAGAGCGAGAATCGAGGCCACGGACAGGTCGATCTCGCCCGTGATGATGATCAGCGTCATCGGCAGGGCCATGATCGCCAGGTCGCCGATGTTCGTGCATAGCGTGAAGATGTTGTAGCTGCTCAGGAACTGCGAGGAGATCTGCGTCCCGAGCACGACGACAACAACGAGCGCGATCGCCAGCGCCGTCTCCCAGCGCGCCATGAAACCGAGCTGCCGGATCCCGGGACGCTGTGCGCCGGCCTCGTCGCGAGCTTCCGCGAGGCGGGCCGTGCCCGTCGGCTCGTCACGCTCCAAGGTGCACCCTCCGCTTGCGCAGGGCCGCGGCAAGCCGCAGCTGAATGGCGCGGTCGAGCGTGATCGCGACGAGGAGTAGGAATCCGGCTATCGCCTCGGTCCAGATCGAAGCCACCCCGAGCACGTTCAGCGCCGAGCTGATCGTCTGGAGCAGGAGCGCCCCGAGCGCGGCCCCGACGACGCTGCCGCTGCCGCCGAAGATCGCGACGCCGCCCACGACGACCGCGGCGATCACCTGGAGCTCGAGTCCGGTGGCGGCGGTGGCGTCGATCGTGTTGTACTGCGTCGCCCACACCACCCCGCCAACGCCGGCGATCGCGCCGCTCAGCACGAACGCGGCGAACACCCGCTTGGCGATCGGGATCCCGGCGAGCCGGGCCGCCGCGGGATCCGAGCCGATCGCGTAGAGATCGCGCCCCGAGCGGAACGAGCGCAGGTAGTAGGCGGCGACCGCCACCACCACCGCGGTGGCGATGGCGAGGTCCGGGATGCCGAGGATCGTCGCGTGGAAGATGTTGATGAACGACTGCGGCAGCGCGTTCGCGACCACCTGGCCGCTCCCGACGATGATCGTGTCGACGCCGCGGATGATGTACAGCATCGCGAGTGTCACGACGAGGCTCGGCACGCGCCCGATCGCGGTGATCACCCCGGTTACGAGACCGCACGCGAGACCGATCCCGAACCCGACGAGGAACACGACCGGGATCGGGATGCCGTGGTGCGCCTGAAACATGTTCGCCGACACGTACGCCGACAGCCCGACGACCGACCCGACCGATAGGTCGACGTTGCGGGTCAGGACGACGAGCGTTTCGCCCACCGCGACGAGCGCGTACAGGCTCGTCTCCGAGAGGATGAAGCGAACGTTGCCGGCGCCGAGGAAGCGGGGCTCGATCGCGGTCGTGATCAACACGAACAGGGCGAGCACGCCCACGATCCCGAACGTCCGGGCGCGGAGGACGAACTCGACGAGCCGGCGCGGGTTGGCCGGCGCGACCGTCGAACGCGGCTCTGCGGTCGCGCTCAAAGCGACGTCGCCCCAGACTCGGACCGCTGGCCGGTGGCGGCGCTGACGATCGCCTCCTCGGTTGCCTCGTCGTGGGTCAACTCGGCGGCGAGACGCCCCTCGTGCATGACCAGGATCCGATCCGCCAGCGAGAGGACCTCCGGGAGCTCTGACGAGATCACGAGCACCGCAACGCCGTCGCGCGCGAGCGACGCGATCAACCGGTGCACCTCGGCCTTGGTGCCGACGTCGATTCCCCGGGTCGGCTCGTCGACGATCAGCAGCGCCGGCTTGCGGCTGAGCCACTTGGCGAGCACGACCTTCTGCTGGTTGCCGCCCGATAGGAACGTGACCGGGCTCGTGATCCGTGAATACTTCACCCGCAGTCGCTCTGCCCAGTCGGTGGCGAACCCCCGCTCGGTGCGTCCCGACAGCAGCCCCATGCGGGCGAGGCGACGGAGCGACGCCAGCGCGATGTTCCGCGCGATCGACAGCTCCATCACGAGGCCGTGCTGACGCCGGTCCTCGGGGACGAACCCGACCCCGGCGGCCATCGCGGCTGTGGGCGAGCCGCGCTTGAGCGTTCGCCCGCCGACCTCCACCGACCCGGCGTCGTAGCGGTCGATCCCGAACACCGCCCTCGCGACCTCGCTTCGCCCCGCGCCTACGAGGCCCGCGAGCGCGACGATCTCCCCGGCGCGGACCTCGAAGCAGATGTCGAGAAACACTCCCTCGCGTGTGAGGCGGTCGACACTCAAGACGCGGTCGCCGGGCTCGTGTTTCTCGTGGGCATCCGGGAGCACATCGCGCCCGACCATCGCGCGCACGAGATCGTCCGGGCTGAGACCCTCGAGATCACGAGCCAGGACGAGCCGTCCGTCTCGGAGCACGGTCACTCGCTGACAGATCTCGAACACCTCGCCGAGGCGGTGCGAGATGAACAACACGGCGGTGCCGTGTGCCCGCAACGTCTGAACGACGCCGAACAGCCGGTGCACCTCGACCGGCGAGAGCGCGGCCGTGGGTTCGTCCATGATCACGACCTTGGCTTCGAGTGAGAGCGCCTTGGCGATCTCGACGAGCTGCTGCTCGGCGATCGACAGGCCGCGCGCGATGCGCTCGGGGTCTAGCCGCACGCCGAGCCGCTCGAAGATGTCATTCAGCGTCGTGTCCATCGCACGGCGGTCGATCCGCCGGCCGGTCCTGAGCGGCTGACGGCCGATGAACACGTTCTCGGCCACGGACAGATCCGGAAACAGGGTGGGTTCCTGATAAATCACTGCGACGCCGAGGTCCCGGGCTTCGGCGGGGCCGGCCAGCACGACTCGGTGGCCGCCGATCGTCAGCGCGCCGGTGTCCGGCTGATGCACCCCCCCGAGGATCTTCACCAGCGTTGACTTCCCGGCGCCATTTTCACCGACGAGGGCGTGGGCCTCGCCGGCGTGCAACTCGAGTGAGACGTCGTCAAGCGCGTGGACTCCCGCGAACGCCTTGCTCGCATGCTCCAGTTCGAGCACGCCACGCGAGTTGCTATCGGCGTTCGGCGACATCGTCAGGTCACGCTACGCAAGCGCGGGTCGCCGGCACTGCTGCCGGCGACCCGAAGCTCGTTGTAACTAGTGACTGGATTGCTAGAAATTGAACTGGCTGATGTTCGATTTGTCGAACACCGTGGGTGGCCCGAGGATGATCGTATTGTCGGGACCAACCGTGTAGCTCCCGAGCTTGCCGGCGCTGAACGTCTGTCCCTGAGCGCCGGTGATCTTCTTCGACGCCACGTTGACGGCGGCATAAGCCGCCAGATAGCCGAGCTTCGACGGATCCCACAGTTCGAACGCGTCGATCGTGCCGTCGTCGACGAACTTCTTCAGCGACAGCGGGGTGCCCAGCCCGGTCAGCTTGACCTTGCCGCGGTACTGCGGCGTATCGAGCACAGCTGCCGCAGCCGCGATCCCGACGGTCGTCGGGGAGATGATCCCGGCCAGATGCGGATACTTCTGCAATAGACCCTGGGTCACCTGGGTGGCGGTCGTCGGATCGTCATTTCCGTACACGGTCGAAACCAGGTGCATGTTCGGGTACTTCTTGAGCTCCTGCTTCATGTAGCCGATCCACGCGTTCTGGTTGGTCGCCGAGGCCGCCGCCGACACGACCGCGATGTCACCCTTGTCACCGAGCTGCTTGGCGAGAAGGTCGACCTCGCTGGTGCCGATCGCGGCGGTCGATGCCTGGTTGGTGAACAGCTGACGGCACGTCGGCGCGTCGGAGTCGTACGTGACCACGGTGACGCCGCGTGCCATCGCCGACTTGAGTGTGGGACACAGCGCCGTCGGATCGGTGGCTGAGACGATGAGCACGTTGGCGCCCTTGGCGATCGCCGCCTGGATTGCCGGAAGCTGCGATGCCGAGGTGGCGGCCGAGCCGCTCGTCTCGGTGCCCGTCTCCCCGAGTGTCTGGAGCGCGGCGAGGGCGCCGCCCGTCTTCACGCTGTCGGCGACCGTGAAGTAGTTGTTCCCGAGGTTCTTCGGGATGACGTACACCTTCAAGCCCGACTTCAGCCCGCCGCTCGAGCTGCTCGACCCGCCCGAGCTGGTCGAGCTCGTCGCGCCAGCGGCGCTGCTACTCGCCGACGACGAGCTCTTGGAAGACCCGCATGCGGCGATGCTCACCACCGCGGCCACCAGCGCCGCCGCCAGCCCGAATGACCGACCGATACGCCGCCCCGGCAAACGGGGTTTCCCGACCTCATGCATATGACGACTCCTGTGCTCGTCTTTGCAGGACACTGAGAATCGTCAGCTCCCCGGTGGCTCGAGGCTCTTGGTCGATGACCGCCCCGCGGTCAATCGCGCCGCACCGCGGCGCCGGCTGGGCACGCGAATAAGCGTGCGCCGATCTGTTTGATCCCCTCGCGGGTTGCTCGTCATATGGACCAGCACCGTCGCTCCCTCATGAGCAAAACGATCAGACTCGATCAAATCAGATCAGAAACGATAATGTCAAGAGGCGTCGCGTTACGGTTGTGCAAACGTTCGCTGTGGCCGGGTTGCCGCTACGGCGGCCGCGTTCTGGCCGCCGGCTTGGTGGCTACGTGCGGCGGCGGCGGAACCGGTTGATACGCCAGCCGAGGAGCCCCAGCAGGAGGAGCGGGAGCGCCGTACCGGAGACGACGGCGACCGTCCGGACCTTGTCGGCCTTGTGGGCTTTGGGCCTTGTGGTCGTCTTGGCCGGGGGTTTCTTGGCGGGGGGTTTCTTGGCGGGGGCGACCGTGAGCTGGATCTTGGCCACGTTGAAGCCGTACTTGCCCGAGCAGTCCAGCCCCTTGGCGCAGCCGTCGAAGTTCGCAGCCCACTTGAGCCACAGCTGGCGGCCGTTGGCACTGATCCATTGCGACGGGAAGCCGGCGCCGTAGCCGTTCGAGGGGCCGAAGTCGCGAGAGGCGGCGACGAACGAGAACGGTCCCCATGGCGTGGTCGAGGAAGCGATCACGAGCTCGGCGCCGCCCTTCCACACCGCTGGCACCTTTGAGGAGTAGGAGTAGGTGAACGTCAGCAGATACCGGTGGAGCCCGGCGTCGTAGGTCATCTCGGGATACGTGATGTGCGAGTTCCACTTGAGCACGGGCGTCGCGGCCGCGACCACGTTCGACCACTGCGGGACCCCTCTCGACGACCCCGTGTACCACTGCCACTGCGACGGATCGGTGACATGGGCGACGCCGGTGCGGACTCGCCCCAGCACAAGGTGGGAAGCGTTGAACTCGCGCTCGGTCCCGATCGCGTACATGTAGCCGTCGGGATACGCCCCGCCTGGGCCGCCTCCATCGACGAAAGTGAGGTTGCCCAGCGGGGGCGGGAACGCCTTCGCCGGGAAGCTCCAGGTCTTACCGTGGTCGGTGGAGTAAGCGATGCCTGCGAGGCCGTTGAACGGCCCGTTGGCGTTCCAGTTCCAGTTTTCCTGCTGGGTGGCGTAGAACACGCCACCGGCCTCGGCGAAGCCGATGCTGTAGAACGGGCCGAGGGGGCCGTCGTCGTTGTCCGGATTGCCGCCGACCTGCGACCACGTGGTTGGCTTCGGCGTGGCTGCGGTCGCGACGCGCTTGAACCGGAGGTTCGGGGGAGTGCCGGAGATCTTCGCGAACGACTGGCGCCAGAAGCCTCCCGCCAGCGGCACGTCGGTGCCGCCGTCGTCCATGAGGACGTACGTCGATCCGTCGTCGCTCCAGACCGTCGGGAGGATGTCGCCCCACTGGTTGGACGGCGGGTCGTAACGCCCGCTGAGCCACTGCGCGCCGGTGATGTACGGGCTGACCGGCAGCGGCGTGGGATTCGTCCGCGTCAACGGACTGCCTGGCGGCACGGCCGCCGGGCTCCGACGACTCGTCTGCGCCCCCGCCGGCGCGGACGGCATGAGAGTTAGTGCAACGACGCCCGCGGCCAGCACGAGCGTCCTTCTTCGAAACCAGATCGATGAGACGATACAAACCGAACGTAGATTCGGGATAAACCCCGTCGTCAGCGCCGGCGGGCGCGAAGCTGGCGGTTCTTCAGGCGATTGCCGCAGACGGCCATGTCGCACCAGTTGCCCTGCTGGTTCCGCGACCGGTCGTAGAACACCCACTGGCAGTCAGGGTTCGCGCACATCTTCAGCCGCGACCAGCTGCCGTCCTCCTGGGCGCCGCGGATGACCAAGAGAAGCTCGAAGAGGCCGTCCCCGAGCGTGTCCTCGCGTGCGCACTCGATCCCGAGCGCGCCACCGTCGGCCACCGTCAAGCGTGCGCTGTGCTCCGACGCGAGCGTCCGTAGCGTCTCGAGGTCCTCGGCGCGCACGCCGTCGCCGTCGTCGCCGGCGGCCTCGAGCAGGCTGCGAAGGCAATTGCGGACCTCGCGGGCGGCAGCGAGTTCGGCCGCGCTCGCCGGGCGATCAGGACCGACCATGCCGGCGTCGATCAGCCAGTCGCTCGCCGAATCGGGCTCCGCCAGGCGGTCGACGCCTTGCTCGAGGTCGACCGTGTTGAGAAACGCCTGGACCCGTAGTAGCGGCATCGGGGCTGGCTTGGCCTCGTTCGCATCGGGATACCACGTCGGCAGATCGGTCACGAGTCGATTCTAGCCATCGTGACCGGCAAAGTCGCTTGACAGGTCATCGTGACCGGCGTAACATTGTTGGCGGTCATGAGTGTCCGCATTCTGAACGCACCGTGCACCGTCCTGGTGGCGGCCGGCCTTGATGGTCGGGTCGTGGCGGAACAACCGCGGCTACGCGACCGTGTGTCAGCGCATTGGCGGGCCAGGCGGCTCGATCGCGATCTGGCCGAGGGGGTTCCCCCGGAGGCGAGCGCCGCGCTTGCCCTCCGCGCCGAGCGCCTGACCGAGCCCGATTGGCGCTGGTCGATGGCAGGTGCGCTCCGACGGGTCCTGCGCGACGCCCATGCCGACCGCCGTCAACGGCCTGGCCGCGTCACGCCGAACCGTCGGGCCGTTAACTCCGCCGCCGAGGAGCTGCACCGCCTCGCGGATACGCTCGACGATCCCGGCCCGGTGGCGGCGCAGGGCGTGGCGCGCGCCTGGCTCCTGCTCACCGACGGGACCGGTCCGCTGTACAACGCCCGCAGCCGGGCGAGCCTGTGCGCCGCCGCGGCCCGCGCGGCCCGGGATCTGCGGCCCTGGCCCGCCTGATCAGGACCCGCCGCGACCTCGTAAACAATCGGTCGTCTACTCGGCCACCGGGGGCGGGTACACCTCGGCGACGTACTCGTCGACCTTGTCGGGCGGAAGCCGCCGCGAGATCGCGACGAAGTAGATGATGAGGCTCCAGACGGCGACGGCCGCCAGGCCTCCAACGAGCCCGAGATCGTCGTTGCCGCCCTGGTCGAGCACGTGGTGGAAGAACCCGATGCCGCCGATGATGCCGCCGGCACCGAAGTCACCGAAGTAGGAGATCACGAGCATCCCGAGCAGGTACGGGATGATCCAGACGGCGGCGTCCCAATCCATCTTCGGCGCCTTCGGATTGAGTTTGAACGCGTAAGAGGCGGCGATCAGCGCGTAGCCAATCAGCATCGCCACCATCAGCGTCGTGTATGTCTCCCAGCCGGCCCAGTAGATGATCCAACTCGCGCACACGAACGACAATGGCGCGAGGAAGGACGCCGCGGGCAGACTGTAGACCCGCTCGAGGTCGGGCTTCTGCTTGCGCAACGCAGCCAGAGCCAGTGGGGCCGCCGCGTACATCAGCACCGACGCGGCCGTGACGACGCCGACCAGCGCGCTCCAGCTCGGGAACGGCAGCAGGAACAGCAGGCCGATGATCGACGCGAAGATGACGCCGAACACGGGCACCCGCGTCCGCTGGTTAGTTGTCTCGAACGCCGACGGCACGTAGCCGTTCTTGCTGAGGGCAAAGCTGAGCCGGGCCGAGGAGGTCGTGTAGATCAGCCCCGTGCCGGCCGGCGAGACCACCGCGTCGATTCGGAGCAGGAACGCGAGCAAGGAGAGCCCGGCGATCTTCGACACGGTGTAGAACGGGCCGGCGTTGAGCGCGACCACTGAGGGATTGCTATTGGAGCTCCCGAGGTTCGTCCACGGACCATGCGCGTGCAGGAAGCTCGGGCTGAGCGCGCCGATGAACGCGACCTGCAGGAGGATGTAGATCCCGGCGCCGATCAGGATCGACAGGATCACCGCCCGCGGGAGGTCGCGGCTGGGATTTTTCGCCTCACCACCCAGCTGGACGGCCTGCTCGAACCCGAGCAACGCGAACACGATCCCCCCGCTCGGGATCGCGATCAGGATCGACTTGACCGCGGCGCCGTGGACGAAGAACCCGCCGCCGTGGCTGAAGTTCGAGCCATGGAAGTTGGAGACGAGCAGCACGATGATCGTCAGCACCGGAATCGCGACCTTCCACCACGTGATCGCGTTGTTGGCACGGGCCAGGAAGCGGATGCCGACCAAGTTGAAGATCACGAAGATCACCATCAGGATGACCGCCGCGATGATCCCGCTCCCCGACAGGGTGTTGGCCGGGAGACCGTTGACCAGATGGCTGTGGAAGAAGTGGCGCGCCCAGTGCGCCGTCGATAGATACTGAATCGCGGCCAGGACCTCGATCGGGGCCACCGTCGCGGCTTGGAGGTACGAAGCCCATCCGAAGGTCGCGCCCGCGAAGCTCCCGAACGCGTAGTGCGGGAACCGGCTCGTTCCGCCGCTGACCGGGAACAACCCGCCGAGCTCGGCGTGCACCAGCGCCAGCAGGATGACGATGAATGAGGCGACGACCCATCCGATGAGCGCCGAGGGGCCGGCGTAGGTGGCCGCGACCAGTGCTCCGAACAACCAGCCCGATCCAATGATCGAGCCCTCCGAGGCCCACAGCAACCCGAGGAACCCGACTCCCCGGTCGAGGCCCTCCGCGTCAAGCTGAAGCCTCTGCTCGGCCTGGGGGGTCGCTACCTCTGCCATCCGGCCTCCTCTCTCCCTGGGTAAGAGGAGGCCGATGTTATCCCCTTGGTCGGAGAAGAGGTAGCTCCGTCCGGTCTTTCAGGACCGGTACATGTACTCGAGCTGGGATACCCGCAGACGGCTCCGACGGCGCTCCTCGGGCGTGATCAAGGGAACGCCGGTCCTGTTCTCGAGCACACGCCGCTGCACGTATTCGAGCTCCGACCAGATTGCCCTGAGACGGGCGATCCTGCGACTGACTCGTGTTGCTGTCCTCATGTCCGGCTCCTTGGAATCGCGTTTGATCACGTCTCCAGTGTCGGCTAAGAGCGACGGTCCCACATCGGCAGATTGCCGTCGATGGGGTGCCCACCCCACTTAGTTTCAGACGGCATCGCCTTACGGCGCTTAACGGCGCGGGCGGACCCGTTTCGGGGCAGGCTTTCGGGGCGCGCCGCGGCGGGTCCGCGGGGGCGCGAGCCGGCCGCGGCTGTGATCCCGAGTCCTGGCCCGTGCCTGATCCGCATCGGGCAGCGGAGGCCCGGCGCTCGGCGGGGTCTCAGGCGGGCGAGGCCGGCGCGGTCCACCCCCTCCCCCGCCGTCGTCCGTGTCCGGGCGATCAGGCGGGGAGTCGCTACCGCCGAACAGCAATCCCGAGATGATGAACATCGCGGGGAGCGCGAACAGCGGCACGAACACAACCGAGCCGCTCGCCAGGCTCAGAACCGGCAGCAGCAAGATTCCGATCAGCACGGCCACACGTGTCGGGACGCTCGCTCCGCCCGCGCGCATCGACCGAGTTTATTCCCGCCGGGAGCCCCGGCGGGATTGCTTTCGGCTTTGCGCCGGTTCTTGCCAGCTTTGCGGTTCTTGTCAGCTTTGCGGCGGTTCCTGCCGGCGGCCGGGCGGGAGGGCGGCGGCGTTGCCGGTGGAGTTCGTCGTTGCCTCGCTCGCGAGGTCGCCGACGAGGATCCCGTCGCGGATCTGCCCCATCAGGTCTCCCACGGCGCTCGGCGAATGTGGCAGGAGGATCGTGTTCGTCTTCGCGTTCTCGCCCAGGGCCCGGACCATGTCGGTGTACTGAGTCAGCGCGACCAGCGCCATCGCCTCACGCATGTCGAGTCCGTGCTGGGCGATGATCTCCAGCGACTCGTGGAGGCCCTCGGCGATCGCCTTGCGCTCGGCGGCGACGCCCTCGCCCTGGAGCCGCATCGTCTCTCTCTCGCCCTCGGCCTTCTTGACCGCCAGCGTCTTCTGGGCATCGCCCTGGGCCGCCGCCGCGATCTGATTGCGCTGCGACGCGTTGATGTTGTTCATCGCGTCCTTGACCCGCTGGTCGGGCTCGATGTTCGTCACCAGCGCCTTGACGATCTCGTAGCCGTAGTCGGCCATCTGGCGGTGGAGCGTGTCCTGGATGTGCGTCGCGATCGTGTCGGCGTCGGCATACGCCTGGTCGAGGTCCATGCTCGGTATGTGCGAGCGGACGACGTCGAAGGCGTAGGACTGCATCTGCACCTCGGGGTTGTCGAGCTTGTAGTAGGCGTCCTGCACCTGCTGCTCGGCGGCGCCAACCCTGTACTGGACTGCCAGCTTAACCCGGACAAACACGTTGTCCTTGGTCTTCGTCTCGATCTCGGCGTTCAGCTGCTCGACCTGGAGGCTCATCCGTCCGGCGACGCGCTCGACAAACGGCGTCTTGGTCTGAAGCCCGGGACCGGCGACGCGCACGAACTTCCCGAACCGCTCCACGATCGCTCGCTCTTGCTGCTCGACTGTGAAGAAAAACAACGGCATCTTGCCCCCCCTTTCCAGGGTCGGGTCTCCTGCGCTGGCCGATCCATCCGGCGCGTTATCTGATATTGCCAAGTGTAGGACCGCCAGCAGCGCAAAACTGCACCCCAAGGTGTCGATTTGCAGCCCCTGCAAACCGCGCCGATCGAGGTGTACCTTCACCTCTTACATGACCGACCAGCAGAGCCCAGCCGAGCTTGTCGGGCGTCAGCCCGACCCGCGGCTCCTGTCCGAGGATCTCGACAACCTGCCCGAGGTCGTCGGCCGGCCCGAGGCGTTCGTGCCGAGTCACAGGCGTGGCCGGATCGTGGGCACCGGCGCGACCCTCACGGCGGCATCGCTCATCATCGGGTCCCTGCTCGTGGTGCTCGGGCTGATCGATGCCATCGCGAGCGGGATCGACGGACTCAGCATCGCGAT
>Ga0335080_10005020_pt1 | contig 13564 bp, 11 predicted proteins | sample Lox_Sample_34_FD_206720 | JGI IMG/M metagenome (GOLD analysis project Ga0335080, IMG submission 206720) | Soil microbial communities from Loxahatchee National Wildlife Refuge, Florida, United States - Lox_Sample_3.4 | ecosystem: Environmental > Terrestrial > Soil > Wetlands | place: USA... | reverse complement strand
CGGGAAGCGGCAGAGCTCGTCGGCATTCCGACGACGCGCATCCTGGCGCTCTCGTGCGGCCTCGGCGTCGCGCTGGCATGCGTGTCGGGCGCGCTGATCGCGACGCTGTTTCCCTTCACGGTGCTCTCGGGCGACGCCTACCAGCTGAAGAGCTTCGTCGTCACGGTGCTCGGCGGCATGGGGAATCCGACCGGCGCCCTGGTCGCCGGGATTGCGCTCGGGCTGCTCGAGGGGGTGGCGACGCCGTTCATGCCGGTGAGCTGGACGCTGGTGATCGAGTTCGTGCTGTTCGTGGTGGTCCTGGTGGCGTTCCCCGGCGGCCTGCTGTCGGTGCGCCTCGGCCGGCGCGCGAAGCTCGACTAGCGATGGCCGCCGCGCTGCGCCGTCCGTTTTTCTGGATCATCGGGGTCGCCATCCTCGTGTTCGCCGCGGCTCCGTTCGGCAAGGACGTGGAGCTGCGCGAGAGCCTGCTGCTCGCTGCCGTGTACATCACGCTCGCGAGCAACCTCAACATGATGCTCGGCTACGCCGGCTACGTGAACTTCGGCAGCATCGTGTTCTTCGGCCTGGGCGGCTACTTCTGCGTCTACTTCATGGGAACGCTCGGATGGGGCCTGCTGCCGTCGGTCCTGGTCGGCGGCGTCGCCGTCAGCTTCCTCGCGCTGCTCTTCGGCCTGGGCATCCTGCGGCTGCGCGGGATCCATTTCGCGCTCGCGACCATCGGCGTCAACGAGGCCGTCATGGCGTTCGTGACGAATTTCCAGCCCTGGGGCGGCTCGACCGGCATCTACCTGTCGACGGAGCTGTTCCAGCCGCTGGGCGGGCCGGCGCAGGCGCTGTGGACCATCTACTACCTTCGGGTGGCCGTCATGGGCCTGTCGCTGTATCTCAGCTACTTCATCAAGAACTCGAAGTTCGGCGTCGGGCTCCTCGCCATCGGGCAGAACGAGGACGCCGCGTCGGTGCTCGGCGTGCCGGCGCCGCGCTACAAGGCGCTCGCCTACAGCGCCTCCGCGCTCCTTCCGTCGATTGCGGGCGGGCTGTATTTCTTCAAGGGCGCGTTCATCCAGCCCGCCGACGCATTCGACCTGACCCTCTCGACCGAGGCCATCGTCATCACCATGCTCGGCGGCCAGGGCACGATCTTCGGCCCGGCGCTCGGCGCGTACCTCTACGAGGAGCTGCGCGGCTGGCTGCTGACGTCGCAGACCTTCGCCAACTTCCAGCTCGTGGTCGCCGGCGTGCTGCTGCTCATCATCGTGCTGTTCGCGCCCGGCGGGCTGATGGGGCTCTTCTACCGGCGCTGGCCGCGGCTGCGCCGGATCCTCGAATGAGCGCGCTGCTCGAGATCGACAACCTCAGCAAGCGCTTCGGCGGCCTGCAGGCCGTGGGCGGGCTGAGCTTCGCGGTGGGCGAAGGCGAGATCCTCGGCCTCATCGGCCCCAACGGCGCGGGCAAGTCCACGGTCTTCAACCTGATCAACGGGGTGTTCACCCCCGATGCCGGGCGCGTCGGGTTCCGCGGCACGGACATCACCGGCGCGGCGCCGTTCCGTGTCGCGCGACTGGGGCTCGCCCGCACCCACCAGATCGTGCAGCCGTTCGCGAGCATGACCGTGCTCGAGAACTGCACCGTGGGCGCCTGCTTCGGGCGCGAGAACCTGCCGCTGCCGCGTGCGCGCGAGGCGGCCCGCGAGGCCGCCGTGCTAGTCGGCCTCGAGGACCGCCTCGACGAGCCCGCGCTGCACCTCACTATCGCCGGCAAGAAGCGCCTCGAGCTGGCGCGCGCGCTCTCGGCGCGTCCGGCGCTCCTCATGCTGGACGAGGTGCTCGCCGGGCTCAACCCGACGGAGGTGGCGCGCATGATCGAGATCGTCCGCTCGATCCGCGGCCACGGCGTCGCGATCCTCATGATCGAGCACCTGATGCAGGCCATCATGAGCCTTTCGGACCGCATCGTGGTGCTCAATTCGGGCCGCAAGCTGAGCGAAGGCGCGCCGGCGCAGGTTGCGCGGGATCCCGCGGTAGTCGAGGCGTACCTCGGCGACCCGGGCCTGGTCCAGGGCGGAGCGCGATGAGCGAGCCCCTCCTGCACGTGGAGGCGCTGGAGGCCGGCTACGGCGAGGTCCAGGTGCTCTGGGGCGTGTCGCTGGGCGCCGCGGCGGGGCAGCTCACCACGATTGTCGGCGCGAACGGCGTCGGCAAGACCACGACGCTGCGCGCGATCGCGGGCAGCATCCGCCCCTGGCGCGGCCGCGTGCGCTTCAACGGGGAGGACATCACCCATTTGCCCCCGCACCAGAAGGCGGCCCTCGGCATCGTTCTCGTCCCGGAAGGGCGCCAGCTCTTCAACGCGATGTCCGTCGAGGAGAACCTCGAGATGGGGGCCTACACCAAGCGCGCCGCGCGCTCCTATCCGAAGCTGCTCGAGCGCGTGTACGCGCTCTTTCCGCGCCTCAAGGAGCGCCGGCGGCAGAGCGCCGGCACGTTCTCCGGCGGCGAGCAGCAGATGCTCGCCATCGCGCGCGGCCTCATGGCGGATCCGCAGATCGTGATCATCGACGAGCTCTCGCTCGGCCTCGCGCCGCTGGTGGTACACGAGCTGTTCGCCAAGCTGAAGGAGCTGAGAAAGGAGGGACTCACCATCCTGCTCGTCGAGCAGAACGTCCACCTCGCCTTCTCGCTCAGCGACTACGCCTATGTGATCGCCGAAGGGCGCCTGTTCACCGAGGGCCCGCCCGCGAAGCTCGAGTCGCAGCCGGAGATCAGGCGCGCCTATCTAGGCCTGTAGAATCCAGCTTTTTCCGTTGAGCTCTCCAGCCCTGCAGGTCCAGTTCGATCCCGCGTCGGCGCGCTTCGGCGCCTCGCGCACCCAGAAACGCCTCGAGGACGACCGCCTCCTGGTCGGCGCCGGCCTCTATAGCGACGATCGCCCGTTTCCCCGCCTCGCATGGCTCGCGCTGGTGCGCTCGCCGCATGCGCACGCCGCGCTGCGCAGCATCGACCTCGCCGCATGCCGCTCGGCGCCCGGCGTGCTCGCGGCCTGGTCGATGAGCGAGCTCGCCGCGGACGGCGTCGGCCACATTCCCTTCCCGCCGCTTTTCAAGCGGGCCGATGGCGCGCCGATGGCAGCGCCACGGCGCACGCCGCTCGCGGAGGGCAAGGTCTACTACGCCGGCCAGCCCGTCGCGGCCATCGTGGCCGAGAGCGCGAGGCAGGCCGAGGGCGCCTGCGAGCTTGCCGCGATCGAATACGAGGAGCTTGCCTGCGTGACGGATCCACGCGAGGCCGTGCAGGCCGGGGCGCCGCTCCTCTGGCCCGAGGCGGACGGCAATGTCGCGGCCGAAGCCTCATATGGCGATCCAGCCGCGGTGGAGCGCGCGTTCGCGGCGGCGGCGCATGTCACCTCGCTCGAGCTGCACAACCAGAGGCTCGTGGCCGTCGCCCTCGAGCCGCGCTGCTCGATCGGAGTCTTCGAAGGCGGCCGCCTGACGCTGTTCACGCAGAACCAGACGCCGACCGGCGCGCGCGAGCTGCTCAGTGCAGTGCTGCGCGAGAAGCCGGAGAACCTTCGCATCGTGGTGGGCGACATCGGCGGCGGCTTCGGCATGAAGACCGGGCTCACGCCGGAGGACGCGCTCGTGTGCCACGCGGCGCGCAAGCTACGCCGCCCGGTCAAATGGCGCGGCACGCGCAGCGAGGAATTCCTCGGCGGGCACATGGGGCGCGACCAGCACTTCAAGGGGGAGCTCGCCCTCGACCGAGATGGCAGGATCCTCGCGCTGCGCACGGACATTCTCGGGAACATCGGCGGCGTTCCGGTCGGCTCGTCCGCCATCATTCCGCTCTCGCTTGGCCCGAAGGTGCAGACCACCGTCTACCACGTGCCCGCGGTGCACTACCGGGTGAGGGCGGTGCTCACCAACACCATGGCGACCGGCGCCTACCGCGGCGCAGGCCGGCCCGAGGCGAATTTCTTCATGGAGCGCCTGATGGAAAAGGCAGCGCGCGAGCTGCGCATCGATCCCGCCGAGCTCAGGCGCCGGAACTTCATCCCTGCCGGTGCCATGCCATACCGCACGCATCTCGCGGACACGTACGACAGCGGCGATTTTGTGCGCGTGCTCGACCGAACGCTCGCCGCCGCCGACTGGAATGGGTTCGGCGCCCGCCGCGAGGCCGCGCGCAAGCGCGGGCTGCTGCGTGGCCGCGGCCTATCCGTCTACCTGGAGTGGACGGGTGCGCTGCCGACGGAGACGGTCGACATCCAGGTGGACGAGCATGGGGTCGCCACCGTGTTCTCCGGCACCCAGGCCATGGGGCAGGGGCTCGAGACCACCTACACGCAGCTCGTGATGGAGGTGCTTGGAATCGCCGCCGACAGGATCAGGATCGTGCAGGGCGATACCGATCGCGTGAACGGCGTCGGCAGCGTCGGCTCGCGCTCCGCGTTCGTCGGCGGCTCGGCCGTGGTCGCCGCGGGGCATCGCTTCGTCGCGCACGGCAAGGAGCTCGCCGCGGAGGCGCTCGAGGCCGCGCCGCAGGACATCGAGTACCGCGACGGCAAGTTCGGCATCTCGGGCACCGATCGCGCGCTCGGGCTCGCCGAGCTCGCGGCGCGCCAGCCCGCGCGCGTCATCCGCGTGTCCGCGACGCAAACGCCCTCGACGCCGTCGTGGCCGAACGGCGCGCAGGCGTGCGAGGTCGAGGTCGACCCGGACACCGGCGAGGTGCGGCTCGCGAGCATCGTCAGCTGCGACGACATCGGGCGCGTCATCAACCACATGATCGTCGAAGGACAGATCCAGGGCGGCATCGCGCAGGGCGCCGGGCAGGCGCTCTACGAGCAGGCGGTCTACGATCCGGAGAGCGGCCAGCTGCTGACCGGCTCGCTCATGGACTACTGCGTGCCGCGCGCCGACCAGTTTCCGCCGATGCGCAACAGCTTCGAGGAAAGCGTGCCCTGCAAGACCAACCTCCTCGGGGTGAAGGGCTGCGGCGAACTCGGCACCATCGGCGCCGTTCCCGCGTTGGTCAATGCGGTGCTCGACGCGCTCGCGGAGCGCGGCGTCGCGCATCTCGAGATGCCGCTCACGCCGCACAAGATCTGGCGCGCGCTGCAGCACCGCTGAGGTGCTATAGTCGTCGGCTCCATGAGCGCGGCGGTGATGTACACGGGAGGACGCGACCAGGGAGATCAAGGCCGCGCCTTCGGCTACGCGCTGCTCGCCTCCGTCCTGTTTCATGCGCTGCTCCTGTCGCTCCTTCCGGGACTGCGCGATTCGAAGAACCGCTCGCTCGCGCCGCCGGGTCCGATCGTGGCGCATCTCGCCGCGCCGCGTGCGGCGCCGCCAGTCCCGGTCGCGCCCCCGGTCGCGGAACCGCAGCCCGCCGCACCGCCTGCGGAGCCGCCGCCTCCGCCGGTCGCGAAACCCGTGCCGCGGCCCAAGCCGGCGCCGGTCGCCAAGGCCGCTCCGTCGCCTGCGAAGAGCGTTCCGCCTCCGACGCCGGCAGCAGCGGCACCTGCCGCGCCGCCGGCGCCCCAGGTGCCCGCAACGTCCTCACTCGCGAAGTCGGAGCCGCAGCCCGCGCCAAGCGCGCCGCCCACGCCGGCGGCCGCGGAATCGCCGGACGCGGGGACGCTCGCCCAGTACCGGCTCCAGCTCATCAGCGTCGCCAAGCGCTACAAACGCTATCCGCGCGTGGCGATGGACAACAACTGGGAAGGCACGGTCGAAGTGCGCCTGGTGATCGGGGCGAACGGCTTCATTTCCTCGCTCGTGATCAAGAAAGGCACCGGCCACGAGGTGCTCGACCAGGAGGCGCTGCAGTGGATTCGCAAGGCGAAGCCGCTGGCGCCGATTCCCGCCGCGCTACGCGGCAAGGAGTTCACCGTCGACATCCCGGTGATCTTCAACCTGAAGGACCCCGACGCGTAGGTCGGCGCTCGCCGATCTCGCGCGTTGTAGACGAAATGGAACGGTCTCTCGATTGAAGGAGGACCTGCAGCGGGCGTTCGCGGCCGGTGGTCCGCTTGCCGCCAAGGTGGCCGGCTTCAAGGCGCGGCCCCAGCAGCTCGAGATGGCGCAGGCCATCGCCGAGGCGATCGAGGGCAACGGCGTGCTCGTCGCCGAGGCGGGCACCGGCACCGGCAAGACGTTCGCCTACCTCGTGCCGGCGCTTCTCGGCGGCGGCAAGGTGATCGTCTCGACCGGCACCAAGACGCTGCAGGACCAGCTCTTCGACCGCGACCTGCCGGCGGTCCGGGCGGCGCTCGCCACCGGCGCGAGCGCCGCGCTCCTCAAGGGGCGCGCCAACTACGTGTGCCTCTACCGCCTGAAGCGCGCCGCGTCCGAGGCGCGGCTTGCGAGCCGCGACGAGGCGGTGCAGCTGCGCCGGATCGAGCAGTTCTCTGCGCGCACGGCTACCGGAGACAGGGCGGACCTGGCCGACGTTCCGGAGGACGCGCCCGTCTGGGCGCACGCGACCTCGACGCGCGACAACTGCCTCGGCCAGGAGTGCCCCGATTATCGTGACTGCTTCGTGATGCGCGCCCGCCGCAACGCGCTCGCGGCGGACGTGGTGGTCGTCAACCATCACCTTTTCTTCGCCGACGTGGTGCTGCGCGACGAAGGCATCGCGGAGCTCCTTCCGGCCTGCAACACGCTGATCTTCGACGAGGCGCATCAGCTGCCCGAGACGGCGCGCATGTTCTTCGGCGAGCGCATCACGACGACGCAGCTCGTCGAGCTCTCGCGTGACGCGCGGCTCGAGCTGCGCGCCGCAGGCGGCGCCTCCCCCGAGCTCGATCTGCTTGCCTCGCGCCTGGAAAGGAGCGCACGCGACCTGCGGCTCGCCTTCGGCGAGGCCGGAACGCGCTTCGCGTGGCGCGATGCGCGCCGCCTGCCCGAATTCGACGGCGTGCTCGAGCGCCTGGTGCAGGCGCTGCGCGCGCTTGCGGAGCCGCTCGCGATGCAGGCCGAGCGCAGCGAGGGGCTCGGGTCCTGCAGCCGCCGGGCGACGGCGGCGCTCGCGCTCCTCGTGCGGCTGAGGGAGGCGGAATCGACCGAGGAAGTGCGCTGGGCGGAGGTCATGATGCACGCGACGCAGCTGCACGTCACGCCGCTTTCCTCGGCGGAGCTCTTTCGCCGCCAGATGGATGACCACCCACGTGCGTGGATCTTTATCTCTGCCACGCTCGCAGTAGGCGAGGACTTCGGTCACTTCACGCGCGAGCTCGGCATCGAGGGCGCGCGGACCGCGCGCTGGACGAGCCCGTTTGATTTCGCCCGCCAGGCGCTCCTCTACCTGCCCAAGGGCCTGCCGGGCGATCCCAACGCGGCCGGCTTCACCGAGGCCGTCGTCGAGGCGGCGCTCCCCGTGCTGCGCGCGAGCGGCGGCCGCGCGTTCCTCCTGTTCACGACGCTCAGGGCGCTGCGCAAGGCGCACGAGCTGCTGCAAGGGCGCACCGACTTCCCGCTGCTGGTGCAGGGGACCGGCTCGCGCAGCGAGCTGCTGGCCCGTTTCAGGACGCTCGGCAACGCGATCCTCCTCGGCAGCCAGTCGTTCTGGGAAGGCGTCGACGTGCGCGGCGAAGCGCTCTCTGTGGTGGTGATCGACAAGTTGCCGTTCGCGCCCCCCGACGACCCGGTGCTCGCGGCACGCATCGACGCGCTGCGCGCGCGCGGCGGCAATCCGTTCACCGAGCTGCAGCTTCCCCAGGCGGTGCTGCAGCTCAAGCAGGGCGGCGGGCGCCTGATCCGCGACGAGACCGACCGCGGCGTGCTGGTGCTCTGCGATCCTCGCCTCACCGCGAAGTCCTACGGGCGCAGGATCCTCGCCAGCCTGCCGCCGATGACACCGACCCGCAGCCTCGCCGAGGTGCAGGACTTCCTCGCTACAATCCCCGCATGAACGTGCTCATCACCGGAGGCGGCGGTTTCATCGGCTCGCGCCTCGCAAAGGCGCTGCTCGCGCAGGGCAGCCTCGGCGGCGCGCCGCTCGGCCGGCTGACGCTGCTCGACGGCGCCTTTCCCTACGAGCTGAAGGATGCCCGCCTCGAGATCGTCAAGGGCGACGTCGCAGACCGCGCCACGATCGAACGCGCGGTGCGGCAGGACACGCAGGCGGTGTTCCACCTCGCCGCCGTGGTAAGCGGGGGCGCGGAGGCCGATTTCGACCTCGGCATGCGGGTCAACCTGGACGGCACGCGGCTCCTCCTCGAGCGCCTGCGCCAGTGCGCGCCGCCGGCCCGGCTCGTGTTCGCGAGCTCGGTGGCCGCCTTCGGCGGCGAGCTGCCGGCGGTGCTCGACGACTCGACCACCCCGCGGCCGCAGACCTCCTACGGCACGCAGAAGGTGATCGGCGAGTACCTGATCGCCGACTATTCGCGCAAGGGGTTCCTCGACGGCCGCGCGCTGCGGCTGCCCACGATCGTGGTGCGCGCCGGGAAGCCCAACGCCGCGGCTTCGTCGTTCGCGAGCAGCGTGATCCGCGAGCCGCTGAACGGCGAGGTCTCGGAATGCCCCGTGGCGCCCGATACCGGCGTCTGGCTGCTCTCTCCGCGGCGCGTGGTGGAAGCGTTCATCCATGCGCTCGAGCTGCCTTCTTCCGCCTGGGGCGTGAAGCGGGTCGTGAACCTGCCCGGCATCACCGCGACGCTCGAGGAAATGCTCGCCGCGTTGGGCAAGGTCGCCGGCGGCAAGGTGGCGCAGCGGGTCGCCTGGAAGCCGGACGCCCGCATCCAGGCGATCGTGCGGACCTGGCCGGTGAGCTTCCGCACACCGCGGGCGCTGCAGATGGGCTTCCGCGCCGACGCAGACGTGGAAGCCATCATCCGGAACTACATCGCGGACGAGAACATCCGCGCCGGCTGAGCTACCAGTCGGGATCCCAGATCCGCCACCAGGGAACGTTGTTCCTGCGGCCGCCCTTGAGGAGCGCGCTGTCCGGGTAGTTCGCCTTCATGATGCGGTCGGCGTCGTCGCGCAGGTCGGTCAGCCCGAGCGCGTCATAGGCCTTGACGAGGATGAAGACGGCTTCTTCCATCGCCGGCGTGCGCGGATAGTGCTCCACCACGTACTGGGCGCGGTTCGCGGCCGCGAGGTACGCCTGGCGCTTCATGTAGTAGCGCGCCACGTGGATCTCGTAGGAGGCGAGCGCGTTGACGAGGTAGCGCATGCGCGCCGCCGAGTCCTCGGCGTACTTCGAATCCGGGAAGCGCGTCACCACTTCCTTGAACGACTCGAACGCCTCGCGCGATCCCTTCGGATCGCGGTCGGTCAGGTCCGGCGTGGTCAGGAAGCCGATGAGGCCGATCGACTCGTTGAAGTTGATCAGTCCCTTGAGATAATAAGCGTAGTCGACGCTGGGGTGGCTGGGATAGAGCTTGATGAAGCGGTCGGCCGCGGCGAGCGCGCTGGCGCGCTCGTTGTCCTTCCACTGGGCGTACGCGATCTCGAGCTGCGCCTGCTGCGCGTAGCGGCCGTAGGGGTAGCGTCCCTCCAGCTTCTCGAGGTACTTGACCGCCTTCTGCCAGTTCTTGTCCGCCATGGCGTCCCTCGCCTCGCCGTAGAGGCGCTGCGCGGACCAGCCCACGGTCTCGTCCTCCTGGCTCCCGCGCAGCCAGTCGCAGCCGCCCAAACCGTGACTGAGGCCGAGGACGAGGACGAGCGCTAAGATGCGCGCGAAGCAGGCGAAGGGGCCGGATTTCATGACCGAAAATTATAGCGCCGACTGGGACGCGGCCCTGCTCGCGCCGATGCGCGTGCGCATTCCCCCGGAGATGGGCGGGCTGCGGCTCGACCTGGCGCTCGCCCGGCTGTTCCCGCAGTACTCGCGCAACCGCCTGCAGGCCTGGCTCAAGTCTGGCCATATCCGCGTCGATGGCGCCGCACGCGAGGCGCGCTTCGCCGTCGCGGGCGGCGAGAGCGTGGTGCTCGAGCCGCCTGCGCCACCGGAGGCGGCGCTGCCGCGCGCCCAGCGCCTGCCGCTCAGCATCGTCTACGAGGATGCGGACCTCGTCGTCATCGACAAGCCCGCCGGGCTGGTGGTGCACCCGGGCGCCGGGCAGCCCGACCGGACGCTGATGAATGCGCTGCTCGCGCACGCGCCTTCCCTCGCCGGCGTGCCGCGCGCCGGCATCGTGCATCGCCTGGACAAGGACACGACCGGGCTGCTGGTCGTCGCGAAGAACGTGGCCGCGCAGGCGAGCCTCGCGAGCCAGCTCGCCGAGCGCAGCATGCGGCGCGTGTACCTCGCGCTGGTCCAGGGCGATCCTCCCGCCAGCGGCACGATCGACGCTCCCGTCGGGCGCGACGCGCGGGTGCGCACGCGCATGGCGGTGAGCCACCGTGGCAAGCCGGCCCGCACCGGCTACCGGGTGCTCGAGCGCTTCGGCCGCGCGGCGCTCGTCGAATGCCGCCTGGAGACCGGCCGCACGCACCAGATCCGCGTGCACTTCCAGCACATCCGCCACCCGCTGGTCGGCGACAGCGTCTATCGCCGCGGCACGCGCCACGGGATCGCGTTTGCCCGGCAGGCGCTGCATGCCGCCGAGCTTTCGCTCGACCATCCGCGCACCGGCGAGCGCATGACCTGGCGGGCGCCGCCGCCGCGCGATTTCCGCCGGCTGCTCGAGTCGCTGCGGAGCGAAGCGTGAACGCTGCCGATGCGCTGCTCTATCCGGAATGGCCCGCGCCGGCGCGCGTCAAGGCGCTGGTGACGACGCGCGGCTTTGGAGACCTCGCGCGGGGCGCGCCCGGGCGCGCCGCCCTGCGCGAGCGTCTGCCGGCGCCTCCCGTATGGCTGCGGCAGGTCCATGGCGTGGTCGTGGCGGACGCCGACCGGGCGCGCGCCGCCGGAGACGAGCCGCAGGCGGATGCGTCGTTCGCCCGCGGCGCCGGAACCGTGTGCGCCGTCATCGTGGCGGACTGCATGCCGGTTCTTCTCGCCGACGCCAAGGGGCGCGCCGTCGCGATCGCGCACGCCGGCTGGCGCGGGCTTTGCGCCGGCGTGCTCGAAGCCACGGTGGGCGCGCTCGGCGACGAGGCGGATCTCGTCGCCTGGCTCGGTCCGGCGATCGGGCCGCAGGTCTACGAGGTGGGCGACGAGGTGCACGCCGCGTTCATCACGCGCGATCCCGAGGCGGCGAGCGCCTTCGCCCCCGCGCGCCCCGGCCACTGGCTGCTCGACCTCTACGCCGTGGCGCGGCAGCGCCTGCGCGCCTGCGGGGTGAGGCAAATTCACGGCGGAGGGTTCTGCACCTACTCGGATCCGGCGCGTTTCTTCTCCTATCGGCGCGACGGCTCGATGGGCCGCATGGCGGCTGCGATCTGGCTTGGCTGACTTTGGCAAAAAGAACTACGTTTCATGGGCTTAATAATCATTTGACGGCTTTCGTTGTGCGGCGCAGAATCGCCCCGCGATGCAACAAGCCGCCCCGCAAGATGCGCTGCTCGCCGCCGTAGCGCCGCCTGCGTGGCTCGGCGAGTTGCAGCGCAATGCGGCGAAACTCGGCGCAATCCAGACGCGCTACCTCGAGCAGCAGACCAAGCTGTGGGCCGCGATGCTCTCAGGCAACCGGGAGAGCGTCGCCAGCACGCCTCAGGGCGACCGGCGCTTCTCGTCGATGCAGTGGCGGGAGAACCCGTACTTCGACTATCTGCGCCAGTCGTACCTCCTCGCGGCGCGGTTCGTCGAGGAGCTGGTCGAGGCCTCCGAAATGGAGGACGCCGCGAAGGCGCGCGCGCGCTTCCAGGTGAAGCAATGGCTCGATGCCATGTCGCCGGCGAATTTCGCCGCGACCAATCCGGAATTCCTGCGCCAGGCAATCGAGAGCGGCGGCGACAGCGTCGCGCGCGGGCTCGCGAACCTGCTGGGGGACCTGCGCAAGGGGCGCATCAGCCAGACCGACGAGAGCGCGTTCGAGGTCGGCCGCAACCTCGCCGTCACCCCCGGCGCCGTCGTGTACGAGAACGAGCTGATCCAGCTCATCCAGTATGCCGCGACCACGCCGCAGGTTGCCGCGCGGCCGCTCGTGATGATCCCGCCGTGCATCAACAAGTTCTACATCCTGGACCTCCAGCCGGAGAGCTCGCTCGCCGCGTACGCGGTGGCGAACGGCCAGACCGTGTTCATGCTGTCCTGGCGCAACATCGGCCCCGAGCTCGGCATGCTGACCTGGGACGACTACCTGGCGAAGGGCGTGCTCGCGGCGCTGCGCGTCGCGCGCGAGATCACGCGGGCGGACAAGGTGAACGCGCTCGGTTTCTGCGTCGGCGGCACGCTCCTCGGGGCGGCGCTCGCCGTCCTCGCCGCGCGCGGCGAGGACCAGGTCGCCTGCGCGACGTTCCTTACGACGATGCTGGACTTCAGCGAGCCCGGCCCGCTGGGCGTCTACATCGACGCAGCCAGCCTCGAGGCGCGCGAGGCGGCGATCAGCCGCGGCGGCGTGATGTCGGGAAGGGAGCTCGACCACGTCTTCTCGAGCTTGCGCGCCAACGACCTGGTGTGGCCCTACGTCGTCAACAACTATCTCCTCGGCCAGCGGCCGCCGGCCTTCGACCTGCTGCACTGGAATGCCGACAGTACGAACCTTCCTGGTCCCATGTTCTGCTACTACCTGCGCAATACCTACCTCGAGAACCGGCTGCGCGAGCCGCGCGCGCTGACGAACTGCGGCGAGGCGGTGGACCTTTCCAGGATCTCGATGCCCGTATTCGTGTTCTCGAGCCGCGAGGATCACATCGTGCCGTGGCGCTCGGCATACCGGACGGTGCATCTCGTCCGCGGCGAGCGCGTGTTCGTGCTCGGCGCGAGCGGCCACATCGCGGGCGTGGTCAATCCGCCCGCCAAGAAGCGCCGCAGCTACTGGAGCGCCGATGCCTTGCCCGAGGACGCCGATGCCTGGCTCGCTCAGGCGCGCGAAGAGCGCGGCAGCTGGTGGCCGCTCTGGATGGCGTGGCTCTCGCGCCAGGGCGGCGCGCAGCGGCCCGCGCCGAAGGCGTACGGTGCGGTCGAATACAGGGCGATCGAGCCTGCGCCGGGTCGCTACGTGAAGGAACGAATCCACTAGGAGGCTCCATGGAAGAGATCGTCATCGTAGGTGCAGCGCGAACCGCCATCGGAAAATTCGGCGGTAGCCTCGCCAAGCTTCCCGCCTCCGATCTGGGCGCCTTGATCATCCGCAAGGCACTCGAGCGCGCCGGAATCGCTCCGGACCAGGTGTCGGAGGTGATCATGGGCCAGGTCCTCACGGCCGCGACCGGGCAGAACCCGGCGCGACAGGCGGCGATCCGCGCGGGGCTGCCGGACATGATTCCCGCGATGACGATCAACAAGGTCTGCGGCTCGGGCCTGAAGGCGGCGATGCTCGGCGCGCAGTCCATCGCCAACGGCGACTCGGACCTGGTGATCGCCGGCGGCCAGGAATCGATGAGCCTCGCGCCGCACGCCATGCCCGGTTCGCGCGACGGCTTCCGCATGGGAGACGCCAAGTTCGTCGACACCATGATCGTCGACGGCCTGTGGGACGTCTACAACCAGTACCACATGGGCGTCACCGC
>Ga0335080_10005019_pt1 | contig 13564 bp, 8 predicted proteins | sample Lox_Sample_34_FD_206720 | JGI IMG/M metagenome (GOLD analysis project Ga0335080, IMG submission 206720) | Soil microbial communities from Loxahatchee National Wildlife Refuge, Florida, United States - Lox_Sample_3.4 | ecosystem: Environmental > Terrestrial > Soil > Wetlands | place: USA: Florida... | reverse complement strand
TGTCGAGGAGACAGGTCGGCATCCGGGTTGTGTGAAGGGACGGCTATCCGACCGGCACGCGGCCGCGGACCGAGGTTCCGCCTGCGCGGCGGCCGGTGATCTCGACCACGCCGCCGACCGCCTCGATCCGGTCGCGCATGTTCGCGAGCCCGCTGCCGGTCCCGTCGTGCACGGAGTCGAACCCGACCCCGGTGTCGTGGACCTCAAAGCGCAGATACCGTCCGTCCTGCGAGAGCGTCACGATCGCGGTCGCGTCGGGACCGGCGTGCTTGACGACGTTCTGGATCGCCTCGAGGCAGCAGAAGTACACGGCGACCTCGACCTCCTCCGGGTAGCGGCCGATCCTAGAGGCACGGACCGACACCGTGGTGGGTGAGCTCCGCGCGGCCGCGCTCAGCGCCTCGCGCAGGCCGCATTCGTGCAGCAGCGACGGGTAGATGCCGCGCGCGAGCAGCCGCAGCTCCTGGAGCACGTCGTCCATCTGCTGCCCGACGGACGCGAGCTCGCGCTCGCCCCGCTCGAGGTCTTCCCTGATCGTCTCGGCCGCCATGTCGAGCTTGATCCGCAGGCCCACGAGGTGCTGCTGAACTCCGTCGTGGAGGTCGCGCTCGAGCCGCCGGCGCTCGGCGTGCGCCATCTCCATCAGCCGAATCCGCGACGACGCCAGGTCGGCGGTCGACGCCTTGAGCTCCGCCTCTGCCTGAGTCTTCTCCAACCGGATCAGGGCGGCCGCGCCGGCTGCCCGGACGAACGGCTCGTAGCCCGACAGGTCCCGGTTGTACATCACAGCGGCCACCGGCTGCCGTTCGCGGTCGATCCAGGTGACGACCATGTCATCCGGCGGTTCGCCCACCGGAACCCCCGCGGAGTCGACGTAGGTCCCCGGCCCCGGCCTCCGGTATGCCACCTTGAGCGACGGGTCGCGCAGCGCAGCCGCCATCAGCGCCTCCGGGTCGGCTGCCGGCATCCGAGCCAGCGCGCTGACGAACTCGGCGAGCGCCTGCCCCATGAACAGGCGTTCGTTGCCCAGCCCGACGAGGATCGCGAGTGGGAGGACGGCCACGAGCCCGATGTAGATGGACCCGAGCGTCGACCACACCTGCAGCCCAAGGGCGTGGAACAGCATGCTCGCGATCAGCAGGACCCCGGCCGCGGCGGCCGTGAGCGATACCGGCGTCAGCGAGCGGCGCACGGGCGCCGAGGCGGCCCGCGCCCGGCGCGCGAGAAGCACGGGGGTGCCGCACGTGACCGCGAGCCACGCGACCACCATCGCCGCCTGCACGGCCGTGACCGCCTCGGTGGCCGAGCCCACCGAGAACACGTTGTCGGGGCAATGGGGACCGCACTGGAGCAGCGGCGTCTTCAGCGGAGGCTGGAGGGTCATCGCGATCCCGAGCAGCCACAGCATCGCCATCGCGCCCCCTGTCAGCCACAGGAAGCGCAGCTCGGTGCGCGATCGCAGGTACCCGGTGGGATGGGCCAGCATCACATAGGCGAACGTCAGCGGCATCACGCCGGTGAATACGACGCCGACGCTGAACAGCACGCGGTTGCTCGATCCGTTCAGCAGCCACAGCGACGACAGCAGCCCCACGACGATCAGCAGGCCACCCATGCGCGCCTGGATCTTGCTCGTCTGCGCATACAGCCCGGTCGCGATCAGTGCCACGATCATCACGACGCGGATCTCGACGGCCACGCCCGCGGGCTGCGCCGCCGGGTTCTGCGAGGTCAGCAGTCCGACGGTGGTGGCCGCCAGCGTGCCGAGTGTCCCAACCCCAGCGAGCCGCACGATCAGCGGCATCGACGTCCACGCCGCCGCGATGCCCGACGCGATTCGGACGGGCGGTCCGCCCGCGCCCGCCGCGGCGCGACCGGTGGCGGACCCGGCCTGCTCGAGCGCTCGACGTTCGGACTCGCTGGCGGCGATCTCGCTACTCACGACTCAGCCTCATCCCCGGAGCGGGCCTTTCGTACCTGGGCGGTAGTTATCAACACTAGGTTGCATTGCAACCGGTTGCAAACAGTAGTCCCCCGGGATATTCGACCTGAGAAATTCCTGTTGCAAGCGCCGCGAATGCTTTCACCCAGATGAGGTGATGTCCGTCCAGTCCCCGGCGACAAACATTCCCGGGAGCCGGATTACGCCACAGAAGGACGACTATGACCACAGAAGTCGGATCTCGCCTCCGCACGGCCGTTGGCGCTCGGCAGCAGCTCGCCGACGTGTTCGTGATCTTCGGGATCACCGGCGACCTCGCCAAGGTGATGACGTTCCATTCGCTCTACCGCCTCGAGCAGCGTGGTCTGCTGAGCTGCCCCATCGTGGGCGTCGCAGTGAGCGACTGGTCGCTCGATGACCTGCGCGACCATGCACGCGCGGCGATCGAGGGGTCCGGTGAAAAGATCGACGAGGCCGTGTTCGATCGGCTCGTCGGGCGGATGTCGTACGTGAGCGGCGACTTCGGCGACGCCCGGACGTACGAGCGGGTCGCCGGCGCGGTCGGCGACGCCACGTGCCCCGTGTTCTATCTCGAGATCCCGCCGTTCCTGTTCGGCCGCGTGATCAAGGGCCTGACCGACGCCGGCCTCACCAAGACCGGGCGCGTCGTGGTCGAGAAGCCGTTCGGCCACGATCTCGAGTCCGCGCGCGCTCTCGCAGCCGAGATCCACCAGTACATCGACGAGTCGCAGCTGTGCCGGATCGACCACTTTCTCGGGAAGATGGGGCTTGACGAGTTCCTGTACCTCAGGTTTGCGAACTCCAATATGGAGCCGGTCTGGAACCGCAACCACATCGCCGCGGTCGAGATCACGATGGCGGAGAGCTTCGGGGTCGAGGACCGCGGCCATTTCTACGATCCGGTCGGCGCGCTCCGCGACGTGGTCGTCAACCACCTAATGCAATTGCTGGCCGCCGTCGCGATGGAGGCCCCCGCCGGAGCCGACGCGAACACGCTCAAGGACGCGAAGTTCGCGCTGTTCCGGTCGATGCCGGACGCCGATCCCGCGAACTACGTTCGCGGGCAATACGACGGCTATCTCGGCATCGACGGCGTCGCGTCCGGATCGACCACCGAAACGTACGCGGCGTTGCGGCTCGAGATCGACAACTGGCGGTGGGCCGGCGTCCCGTGGTTCATCCGCACCGGCAAACGACTGCCCGCGACCCAGACCGAGGTCCGCGTGGTGTTCCGCCGCCCGCCGCGGCTCGGCTTCCTGCCTACGTCGGGACGCCGCGCACCGGTGGAGAGCCAGCTCGTGATCAAGCTCGACCCGATGACGGGCATCCGCCTGATCCTCGACGCCCATCGGGCCGATAAGGGCGGCCCCCAGGAGATCACCCTCGACATGGAGTTCGCCGAGGAGGGTGGCGAGGGGCCCACGCCGTACGAGGTGCTCCTGCACGCCGCGATCGAGGGCAACAGCGCGCTGTTCACGCGGCAGGACAGCGTCGAGGAGACATGGCGGATCATGATGCCGCTGCTCGAGAGTCCGCCGCCGGTGCACGGCTACGCGCCGGGTTCGTGGGGGCCCGAGGAAGCCGACCAGCTCGTGCGCGGCGTGCGCGGCTGGCACGGGCCATGGGTGATGCCGTGAGCACGACCAAGGCCAAGAAGTCCGCCCGCCGTGACGGCGCCGCGGCGGCCGTCGCCGCGGCCACCGGCACGGTCGCGTCGTTGCCGCAGAGCGCCGCGGCGCCGTCGCCGTTCACGCCCATCGCCGACTACGCGTTCCTGTCGGACTGCCACACGGGCGCGCTGGTCGCGCCCGACGGCACGATCGACTGGCTGTGCGTCCCGCGGTTCGACTCCCCGAGCGTGTTCGGGTCGCTGCTCGACCGCGGGGCGGGCGCGTTCCGCCTCGGGCCGTTCGGGATCAACGTCCCGAGCGGGCGCCACTACGAGCCGGGCACGAATACGCTGGTCACCACCTGGAAGACGCCGGCGGGGTGGGCCGAGGTTCGTGACGCACTGACGATGGGACCGCGGCGCGGCGAGGACACGATCACTCCCCACACCCGCCCACCCACCGACGAGGACGCCGACCACGTCCTGTTGCGGACGTTCAGGTGCATCGACGGCGACGTCGAGGCCGACCTCGTGTGCGAACCGGGGTTCGAGTACGGACGCGTGCTTGCCGACTGGACGCTGTCCGCGGATCGCCATCGTGCCGACGCGACCGGCGCCGGTCAGACGATGCGGCTGCAAACCGACATGTTGCTCGGAGTCGAGGCGAACCATGTCCGGGCCCGGCACGTGCTGCGTGAGGGGGAGGAGGTGTTCGTCGCGCTGTCATGGGATGACCAGGCGCCCGTCCCGACCACGGTCGAGGAGGCCAACGCCCAGCTCAAGGCCACGACCCGTTTCTGGCGCCATTGGCTTTCGCGCGCCCGCATTCCCGATCACGAGTTCCGTGCTCTGATCCAGCGGTCGGCGCTTGCGATCAAGGGCCTGACCTATATGCCGACCGGCGCGACCGTCGCCGCACTGACCACGTCGCTGCCCGAGACCCCGGGTGGCGAGCGCAACTGGGACTACCGCTTCACCTGGATCCGCGACTCGACGTTCACGCTCCAGGCGCTCCACTACCTCGATCTCGACTGGGAGGCCGATGAGTTCATGCAGTTCATCGCCGACCTCGAGCGAAACGACGACGGCGGTCTGCAGATCATGTACGGGATCGACGGGCGCCGCGACCTCACCGAGGAGCTCCGCGAGGATCTCTCGGGCTACGCCGGCGCTCGTCCTGTGCGGACGGGCAACGGCGCGTTCGGCCAGCGCCAGAATGACGTATTCGGCGCCGCGCTCGACTCGGTGCTGCTCCACACCCGCCGCAGTCAACGGCTGCCGCGCCGGCTGTGGCCACTCATCCAGGCCCAGGCGGAGTGCGCCAAGGCGGCATGGCGGCAGCCGGACCAGGGAATCTGGGAGGCCCGCGGCAAGCCGCAGCACTACGTCTCCTCGAAGCTGATGTGCTGGGTGGCGATGGACCGCGCGTCGAAGCTCGCGAACATACGCGGAGAGGGCACGCTGGCGGACGAGTGGAGCGGGGTCGCGGCGGAGATCAAGGCCGACATCCTCGAGCACGGCGTCGACGAGCGCGGAGTGCTCGTCCAGCACTACGAGACCGAGTCCCTCGACGCCTCGACGCTGCTGGCGGCGATCTTCGGCTTTCTTCCGGGCGACGACGAGCGGATGCGCGCGAGCGTGCTGGCGATCGCCGACGAGCTCACCGAGCACGGGTTCGTGCTCCGCTACCGCACCGACGAGACCGACGACGGTCTGTCGGGCAAAGAGGGCACGTTCGTGATCTGCTCGTTCTGGCTGGTGTCGGCACTGGCGATCATCGGCGAGATGCAGCGCGCCCGAGATCTGATAACGCGCCTGGCCAAGGTGGCATCGCCGCTGCTGCTGTACGCAGAGGAGTTCGACGCCGACACCGGGCGGCACCTCGGAAACTTCCCGCAGGCGTTCTCGCACCTCGCGCTCGTCGAGGCCGCCGGTCGGATCATCCTAGAGGAGCGCATAGAGGAGCTGGGCGGATGAGCGACTACGACGTGATCGTGATCGGCTCCGGCGCCGGCGGCGGCACCCTGGTGCGCCACCTGGCGCCGTCGGGCAAGCGGATCCTGCTGCTCGAGCGCGGCGGGTGGCTGCCGCGCGAGCCCCAGAACTGGCGCGCCGAGGACGTGTTCGTCGCCGGGCGCTATATCACGCCCGACAACTGGTACTACGCGGACCTGACGCCGTTCCACCCGCAGGTGCACTACTACGTGGGGGGCGCGACCAAGCTGTACGGCGCCGCGCTGTACCGGCTGCGGGCGGAGGACTTCGGCGAGCTCCGGCACCAGGACGGGATCTCGCCGGCGTGGCCCATCTCCTACGCCGACATGGAGCCCTACTACACCAGGGCCGAGCAGCTCTACCAGGTCCACGGCGCCCGGGGCGAGGATCCGACCGAGCCGCCGGCGAGCGGCCCGTATCCGTTCCCCGCCGTGTCGCACGAGCCCCGGATCCAACAGCTCTCCGACGATCTGGAGAAGGCCGGCCTGCACCCGTTCCACGCCCCCTGCGGGGTGCTCCTCGACGAGGGCAACATGCCCTACAGCAAATGCGTGCGGTGCGACAACTGCGACGGGTTCCCGTGCCTCGTGCACGCCAAGTCAGACGCCGAGGTGATCGCGGTCCGCCCGGCGCTCGAGCACCCGAACGTCACTCTGCTCACCGGTGCCGAGGCCGTACGGCTCGAGACCAACGACTCCGGAACGGTCGTCACCGGGGTTGTGGTACGGCACACCGACGGCGACTCCGAGACGTTCGAGAGCAGCATCGTGGTCGTCTCGTGCGGCGCGGCCAACAGCGCCAAGCTGCTGCTCGCCTCGGCCAACGACGCCCACCCGCACGGGCTGGCGAACGGCTCGGGTCAGGTCGGCCGCAATTACATGTTCCACAACAGCCAGGCCGTGCTCGCGCTGTCCAAGGAGGAGAACCCGACGATCTTCCAGAAGACGCTCGGGGTCAACGACTTCTATTTCACCGGCGGCGATGATTTCGAGCATCCGCTGGGGAATATCCAGATGGTCGGCAAATCCCAGGCTCCCATGTTCCGCGGCGAGAAGCCCGGCGAGACCCGCTTTGCCCCCACCTGGACGCTGGAGGAGGTCGCGCGGCACGCCGTCGACTTCTGGCTCTCGACCGAGGACCTGCCGCTGTTCCGGAACCGGGTCACGCTCGCGCGCGACGGCAACGTCGTCATCGACTACACGCCCAGCAACGAACAGGCCAAGGACCGGCTGTTCGGAAAGCTCAAGCACATGCTGGGCGATCTGGGGATGCACCACGACCACCTGCTGCCCCATCACGCGTACCTGAAGAACGAGATCCCGGTGGCCGGCTGCGCCCACCAGGCCGGCACCTGCCGGTTCGGCGCCGACCCGGACAGCTCGGTCCTGAACACCGACTGCCGCGCCCACGAGCTCGACAACCTGTACGTGGTCGACACGAGCTTCTTCCCGAGCATCGGCGCGGTCAACCCGGCGCTCACGGCGATGGCGAACGCGATCCGGGTCGGCGATCACCTGCTCGAGCGCCTCGATGTCCACCAGCCACAACCGGAGCCCGCCCATGTCTGATGCCGAGAGCGTGCACCGCGTCGTGATCGTCGGCGGCGGGTTCGCCGGCCTGGGCTGCGCGCAGCGACTCGCCGACCACGACGACGTGCACGTGACGCTGATCGACCGCAACAACTACCACCAGTTCCAGCCGCTGCTGTACCAGGTGGCGACCTCACAGCTCGCCGGCACGGACATCGCCCACTCGCTGCGCGGGGTGTTCGCCGACCAGGAGAACGTCGACGTGCACCTGGCCGAGATCACCGGGGTGGACACGACAACGCGGACGGTCACCACGAGCGACGGCGAGTCGTGGAGCGGCGAGGTGCTGGTGGTGGCCGCGGGCTCGCAGCCGAACTTCTTCGGCACGCCGGGAGCGGCCGAGCACTCGTTCCCGCTGTACTCGCTCGACGACGCCACCCGGCTGCGCTCCCGCATCCTCGGATTGTTCGAGCAGGTCGACCGCGATCCGTCGCTCGTCGAGCGCGGCGCACTCAACATCGTCGTCGTCGGCGGCGGTCCGACCGGGGTCGAGGTCGCCGGCGCTCTCGGCGACATGGTCAAGGTGACGGTACCCAGCGAGTACCGCAACCTCGACGCCACCCAGGCGCGCATCTGGCTGCTCGACTATGGCGACGCGTTGCTCAAGCCGTTCTCGGACAGCGCCCATGATTATGTAGCCAAGGTGCTCGGCGAAAAGGGAGTCGAGATCCATCTCGGATCCGGGGTCAAGGAGGTCGCGACCGGGCACGCCTTGTTCTCCGACGACACGGTCCTCCCCACGCGCTGCGTGGTCTGGGGCGGCGGCATCAAGGCCGCGGCCGTAGCCGAGGACTGCGGCCTCGCCCAGGGACGGGGCGGACGCGTCGACGTCCAGGCGGACCTGACGCTAGCCGGCAGCCCCGGCGTCTACTTCGTCGGCGACATCGCCAACATCCCGGACACCCACGGCAAGCCGCTCCCCCAACTCGGGTCGGTGGCGCTCCAGAGCGGCGCCTGGGCCGCCGACAACATCATCGCGGGCTTCGAGGGCAACAAGACCAAGGATTTCCGCTACCACGACAAGGGGATCATGGCCATGATCGGCCGCGGCGCCGCGATCGCCGAGGTCGGCAAGCGCCACCACGAGATCCACGGCGAGATGGCCCACATGGCGTGGCTCGGCGTCCACGCCAGCCTGATGACCGGGACACGGGCGAAGATCGAAGCGTTCGTCGACTGGGCCTGGGACGGGTTCACCAAGACCGGCGGCCCCCACGTCCTAGACCGCGGAGACGCCGCGGAGATCAACTGGGATGACGACCCGACGGTCACGTCATCTGGAACGGTCCCTCCCACCACCACCTCGATCAGCGGCTGACGCCCGGAGCCGACCGGCATGGCAAACGACCTCGCCCGCTGGCAGTTCGCGACCACCTCGATCTACCACTTCTTCTTCGTCCCGGTGACGATCGGGCTGGCGTTCCTGGTCGCGATCCTCCAGACCGTCTGGTATCGCACCGACAACCCCGAGTACAAGCGGATGACCCGCTTCTTCGGAACGCTCCTGCTGATCAACGTGGCGATCGGCGTGGTCACGGGACTGGTGCAGGAGTTCGAGTTCGGGATGAACTGGTCGACGTACTCGCGCTATGTCGGTGGGGTGTTCGGCGCGCCGCTGGCGATGGAGGGGATCCTCGCGTTCTTCCTCGAGTCGACCTTCCTCGGGCTGTGGCTGTTCGGCTGGGACCGGCTGCCCAAACGCGTGCACCTCGCGTGCATCTGGGCCGTTTCCGCGGGCACGATGCTGTCGGCGATGTTCATCCTGATCGCCAACTCGTGGATGCAGCACCCCGTCGGGTACAAGATCGACAAGCAGGGCCAGGCGGTGCTCAGCAACGTGTGGGCGCTGTTCGTCAACCCGACGTTCGTGTGGGGCTACGCGCACGTGCTGCTGGCGTCGCTGATCACCGGGTGCCTGATCATGCTCGCCGTGTCCGCGTGGTACCTGCGCAAGCGCGAGCACGTCGAGTCGTTCCACCGCACGGCCAAGGTGGCCCTGATCGTGCTGATCCCGACAATCGTCATCCAGATGTCGGTCGGCAACCAGCTCGGCGTGATCGAGGCCAAGTATCAGCCGATGAAGATCGCCGCCGCCGAGGCGCAGTGGACAAGCTGCCAGCCGTGCTCGTTCTCGGTGTTCCAGATCGGGGGTGGAGCGAACGACAAGACGCCGACGGAGCTGATCCCGATCCCTCACCTCCTGTCGATCCTGGCCACCAACATGTGGAACGGCGCGGTCACGGGGCTCGACCAGCTCCAGTCCCAGTACGAGCAGAAGTACGGGCCCGGCAACTACGTACCGGACGTGTTCATCCAGTACTGGTCGATGCGGGTGATGGCGTACCTCGCCAGCCTGGTGCTGCTGCTGGCGGTGTGGGGAGGGTGGCTCCTGTACAAGAACCGGTTGCGCGATTCGCGGCTGTTCCTGCTGCTGTGCATGTGGGCGGTGGTCACCCCGTTCCTGATGAACACCGCCGGCTGGTTGCTGACCGAGAGCGGACGGCAGCCCTGGATCGTGCAGGGCCTTCAGAAGACCGTCAACGCGAGCTCGCCGTCGGTCAGCGCCACCGAGATCTGGATCAGCCTGATCGCGTTCGTCCTGTCCTACATCGTGCTCGCCGCCGCCGACCTCGTCCTCATGCTCCGCTACTCGCGCCACGGGCTGGCTCATGCCGACTCCGAGGCCGCCGAGCCCGGCGGCCCCGATACCGCCGTCCCCGCTCTGACGTACTGACTCGATGCAGCTTCACACGATCTGGTTCATCATCATCACGATCCTCTGGATCGGGTTCTTCGTGCTCGAGGGGTTCGATTTCGGCGTCGGCATGCTGCACCGGTTCGTCGGCCGTTCGGAGATCGAGCGTCGGGTGTGCATCAACACGATCGGGCCGTGGTGGGACGGAAACGAGGTCTGGCTGATCGTCGCCGGCGCGGCGATGTTCGCGGCGTTCCCCGGCTGGTACGCGACGATGTTCTCGGCGCTGTATCTCGCGCTCGTGGTCCTGCTGGTGGCGTTGTTCGGGCGCGGCGTCTCGTTCGAGTGGCGCGGCAAGCGCGACGATCCACGCTGGCTGACCGGGTGGTCGTGGGCTACCACGATCGGCAGCCTCGTGATCCCGTTGCTCGTCGGGGTGGCCCTCGGCGACCTTCTGCACGGACTGCCCGTCAACTCCCAGCACGAGTTCACCGGGAACTTCTTCAGCCTCCTCACCGGCTACGGGCTGATGACCGGCGTCGCTCTGGTCGTTCTCTGCCTCCTGCATGGCGCGACCTTCCTCGCGCTCAAGACGACCGATGAGGTCCGCGACCGGGCGGGCGCACTCGGGCGCGTGATCGGGATCGTCGCGATCGTGGTCAATATCGCCTGGGTGGCCTGGACGCTGGTCGTGATCGGCCACGGCACTTTCCCCGAGCCAACCCAGATCTTCGGCGTGATCGCGGTGATCATCGCCACGCTGCTCGCGGGCTCGGCGAACGACGGCTGGGCATTCGTCGCCTCGGGGTTCGGGATCGCCGCCGCCATCGGCCAGATCTTCATCTCGCTGTATCCGAACGTGATGGTCTCGAGCACGAGCCACGCCTACAACCTGACGGTCAACAACGCGGCCGCAGGCCACTACGGGTTGGTCGTGATGACGGTCGTCGCCCTTCTGTTCTTCCCGATCGTCCTGCTCTACCAGGGCTGGTCGTTCCACGTGTTCCGCCGGCGGGTGAGCGCACCGCCGCCTTCGTCCGGGTAGGAGCCGCGCGGTGCGCGCTCTCGACCCGCGCCTGCTCGGCCGTACGAAGTCGGTGCGGCCGCTGATGATCGTCGACTGCGCGCTCGGGACCGCAACGGCGCTGGCGGTGCTGCTCGGCGCCACGATGCTCGCCCGGATCGCCGCGCGCGCGTTCCACGGCACGCCGCTCCACAAGCTCTGGCTGGACTTCGCACTGCTGGTCGCCGCGTTCGCGGCGCGAGGCGCGTTCGCCTGGGCGATGGAGGTCGCCGGCCGGCGCGCGGCCTGGGGCGTTCTCTCCGAGCTCCGCTTGGCCCTGGTGTCGAAACGACTGGTTACACAGCCCGCCGCTACGGACGGCGCTGGCGCCGCCGAGATCACGGCCGTCTCGGTGCAGGGGGTCGAGGCGCTCGAGGGCTACTTCGCGCGCTACCTGCCGCAGGTCGTGCTCGCCTCGATCGTCCCGTTCGTCGTGATCGCGTGGGTCGCCGTCCTCGATCTCGAGGCCGCGGTGATCATGCTGCTGACGCTGCCGCTCGTGCCCGTGTTCATGTGGCTGATCGGCACCTACACCGCCGACAGGACGCGGAAGCGGTGGCAGGCGCTGCGCACGCTCTCGAACCACTTCCTCGACGTCGTGCGGGGACTCCCGACGCTGCGGGCGTTCGGTCGCGCCCGTGACGAGGCGGCGATCGTCGGCCAGGTCAGCGATCGCTATCGCCGGGCGACGATCGAGACGTTGAGGATCAGCTTCCTGTCGGGCTCGGTGCTCGAGCTCGCGGCCACGATCGGCGTGGCCCTCGTCGCGGTGACCGCCGGGGTCCGCCTCGTCGACGGCACCCTCGCGCTCGAGGCGGGGCTCGCCGTGATCGTGCTCGCGCCCGAGCTGTACCTACCGTTCCGACAGCTCGGCGCCGAATACCACGCCAGCGCCGACGGGCTGGCCGTGGCCGACCGCCTGTTCGCGCTGCTCGACGCGCCGGCGGCGGCCGGCGCCGGCGGCACACGGCTCGTGCCCAGCCCCGCGCGAACCACCGTGGCGCTCGAGCGCGTGTCGTTCTCCTATCCGTCCCGTGAGCGTCTCGTGCTCGACGAGTTCAGTCTCGAGCTCTCTCCCGGCGAGGTGGTCGCGCTGACCGGCGAGAGCGGCGCCGGCAAGAGCACAGTCGCGGCGCTGCTGCTCGGACTGCTGTCGCCCACCGGCGGCCGGATCACCGTCGGCGATATCGACCTGTCCAGCTGCGAGCTCGACGCGTGGCGCCGGCTGGTCGCCTGGGTGCCCCAGCATCCGACGTTGTTCCGCGGCACGGTCGCCGACAACATCGGGCTCGGCAATCCGGAGGCCACCCCGGAGTCGCTGGCCCACGCCGCCCGGCTGGCCGGCGCGGACGAGTTCATCCGGGCGCTGCCGGACGGATACGCAACGCTGGTCGGCGACGGTGGCCGGACGCTGTCCCCGGGCGAGCGCCGCCGGATCGGGCTCGCGCGAGCGTTCGTGCGGGATGCGCCGCTCGTAATCCTCGACGAGCCCACCGCCGACCTGGACCCCGTCAGCGTCGCCGTCGTGGCCGGCGCCGTGCGACGCCTGCAGGCCGGCCGAACGATGCTCGTGATCGCACACCGGCCCGAGCTCGTCCACAGCGCCGATCGGGTCGTTCGCCTGGCCGACGGGGTCGCGCTGGCCGAGGACCGCAGGACAGCGGCATGAGCGCAGCGCTCCGCACGCTGAAGGCGCTGGCGAGGCTCGTGCCCGTGCCGCGGTGGCGCCTGGCCGGGGCGGTCGTGCTCGGCGCGCTGACCGTGGTGTTCGGCGTCGGGCTGATGGCCACGGCGGGCTACCTGATCTCGCGCGCGGCCGAGCGTCCGGAGATCCTGTCGCTGATGGTGGCGATCGTCGCGGTCCAGTTCTTCGGCATCGGCCGCCCGGTGTTGCGCTACCTCGAGCGGCTCGCCTCGCACGACATGACGCTCCGGGTGCTCGGCGGGCTGCGCGCGCGCTTCTTCGAGCGGATCGAGCCGCTGGCGCCGGCGGAGCTCGAGTGCTACCGCAAGGGCGACCTGCTGTCACGGATGGTCGCGGACGTCGACGCCCTCCAGAACCTGTACCTGCGCGGCCTCGAGCCCCCGCTGGTCGCACTGCTGGCCGGCGCGGTCTCGGTCGGCGCCGCGACCGCCTTCCTCCCCGCGGCGGGGCTGGTGCTCGCCGCGGGGCTGCTCGTCGCCGGACTGGTCTCGCCGGCGGTCGCCGGGATCCTCGGCGCCCGGGCCGGCCGGCGCCAGGCGACCGCACGCGGGGAGCTCTCCGGCGAGCTCGTCGAGGCGCTCCGCGGGGCGCCCGAGCTGGTCGCGTTCGGAGCCGACGGGGCCGCGGTCGACCGGGTTCGTGCCGCCGACCGCACGCTGGTGAGGCTGGCCCGCCGGGACGCGCTCGCCGCCGGCGTCGCCGACTGCCTCGGGCTCGTGGTGACCGGGCTGACCGTCGCCGGCGTGCTCGCAGTCGCGATCGCCGCTCACACCCACGGCGGGCTGAACCGCGTCCTGATCGCGATGCTGGCGCTGCTCGCGCTGGCCGCGTTCGAGGCCGTGACGCCGCTCGCGGCGACCGCGCGTGAGCTGTCGGCGACGCTGGCGGCCGGCCGTCGGGTGCTCGAGCTCACCGACCGCACCGCCGCTGTTCGGGATCCCTTGA
>Ga0335080_10005015_pt1 | contig 13565 bp, 13 predicted proteins | sample Lox_Sample_34_FD_206720 | JGI IMG/M metagenome (GOLD analysis project Ga0335080, IMG submission 206720) | Soil microbial communities from Loxahatchee National Wildlife Refuge, Florida, United States - Lox_Sample_3.4 | ecosystem: Environmental > Terrestrial > Soil > Wetlands | place: USA... | reverse complement strand
TTTATCTTTTCCCGTGAAATCAGTACTGATGATGGCGTAGGATTCATCACAATAGGCATCCCAAAATGACCAGGTCATTTTCTTGGTTGCGCCCCAGGTGATAACTGTTAGTGAATGTTCATCAAAAGCCATGACGGGAACAGCATGACCGCCCCAGGATCCGGGTGCTCCATTACCAACCGCGCCTCCCGGTGGAACGGACCATACTCGTTGTGTTTGTGCCGAAACAGGAAGTGCAAGACCGATATAACATCCTCCGAATAAATAAAGAGCTTCCTGTATATGACTGTGATTGCCGGGTTCCAAAGCCGCATAAGCCATGATCCTGTGTTTTGCAATACCTGTTTTTCTCCAGTAATTCAGTACATCTGTTTCAACAGCTCCGTTGTCGTTTTTTCCTGTGGTCGGATTGTAACCGGTAATGGCAGAATAGGTTTTAATAATATCATTGTCTGAAGGAGTAAAAAGGTCCCCCTGGTTTGAGGTCCATTCCATGACCAGGTGTCCGGCTGCTGCACAAGTGCAATCGCCTATTGAATCATTCTTCATCATACCCCATTTTTTTATTTTGCCCGTCCAACTGTATTTTTTTGGCACAGGAGGGAGATCCTCCGGCCTGATATAATTGGCGAACTGAAGAGTCCTGGGATCATGTCTTGGGTTTTGTTTGCCGAGTTTCATAGCAGAATGATCTACTTTTCTTGCTTCCATAATCTGGTTTTTTGTATGTAATATAATTTATGCCTGCATGCCACCATCTTGCTTCGCATACCCGGCATCGTTATGAAATAGCCCGGGATGAGCTTTTCACACCTCATGGTTTCATAAAGTGAAATCCATATTCAATGTTTGAAATAAAGTAACCAGCTAATAATGTGGCCTTAATGGGAAGTTTAAAAAAGGGATAGATTAAGTCTTCGGTAAATGGAGACATAATATCTCATTTGTCGAAGTTTCTGCCCAAAGGTAAACAGCCCGTGGGTCGCCAACCGGGCGAATTTCCCTGCGGTAATGTATTTTCGAAAAACGGGCCCAATTCCGCCATTTTGGGTTGTTATATCCTCCCTGTTTTCTCATCTAAAATTCGCTTTTACCCCTTATCTTTGCCCCCGCCAAGCCGGAATCCGGCAGGCGCTAAAAAATTGTAACCACGTGGCTACCAAGTTTTCAAAAGAAACCTATTTGTATTGGTACGAGTTGATGCAGCTGATCAGGCAGTTTGAATCAATGGCTGAGGAAAAATATAAAATGGAAGGCAAGATCCGTGGATTCTTTCATGCGTATATTGGACAGGAAGCTATTGCTGCCGGGTGTATGACTGCAACCCGGTCCGAAGATCCTTTTATTACCGGGTATCGTGACCATGGACTGGCACTTGCCAAGGGCATTAGCGCCAATGCCTGCATGGCGGAATTATATGGTAAGGCGACTGGTGTTGCGAAAGGGAAGGGAGGCAGTATGCATTTTTTTGGTAAGGAAGAAAGGTTTTTTGGGGGGAACGGTATCGTGGGCTCGCAGATAGGAACCGGTGCAGGATTGGCATTTGCGGAAAAATATAAAGGCACCGATAATGTGGCGTTGACTTTTTTCGGAGATGGCGCGGCACGACAGGGTATCTTGCACGAAGTATTTAACCTGGCTATGCTCTGGAAACTACCGGTGGTATTTATTTGTGAGAATAATAACTATGCCATGGGAACTTCCGTGGAAAGAAGTTCCAACGTAGTGGATATTTACAAACTTGCTGATGCTTATGAAATGCCCGGCGATTCCATCGATGGCATGAGTGCGGAAGCAGTTCATGAAAGTGTGGCGAGAGCAGTAAAAAGAGCGAGAGAAGGTGGAGGACCCACATTGCTGGAGATCAAAACCTACCGTTATAAAGGTCATTCTATTTCAGATCCCCAGAAATACCGCACCAAGGAAGAAGTGGAAGAATACAAACAAAGAGATCCTATTCAGCAGGTGCTGAATACGATTCTCACTAAAAAAATGGCGGCCCAGGCAGAGATTGATGCCATTAACAAAAGAGTAAACGATACCGTGGCAGCTTCTGTAAAATTTGCTGAAGAATCCCCCTGGCCGGATGACAGCGAAGTACTCAAAGATATTTATATCGATAAAAATTATCCTTTCATCGTAGACTGATATGAAAAAAATTAGAAAGAAATCAGTTGAAAGAACTGATGATAAAGCATATCATAACATAACAAAAATTAAGAAATAGTAAACAATCCGAACATGGTTGAAATCAAGACGCCGTTACATGTGGAGAATGAAAAAAGTCCCATCGATCAGATTCAGAAATACTGGGCAAAATATGGTAAGCAGACCACTTATGCTTTGTCAATAATCATTTTACTGGCAGCCGGTTTTTTTGGCTATAAATATTTTATTGAAGAACCCAATGAAAAGAAAGCTTCTGAAGCCATGTTTAGGGCAGAAGATTATTTTCGTATGGATTCAGTCAGACTGGCTTTACAGGGCGACAATATCAATGCAGGATTCCTGAAGATTATGTCAAAATATAGTGGTACCAAGGCTGCGAACCTTGCCTCTTTTTATGCAGGTACCTGTTATATGAAACTCGGTGATTTCAACAATGCAATAAAATACCTGAAAGGTTTTTCCACTTCAGTCCCCCAGTTGCAGGCAAGAACCCATGGTCTGCTTGGCGATGCATATTCTGAGCTAAACAAGAAAGAAGAAGCGGTTGCCGAATATAAATTAGCAGGAACTGTTTTTGATAAGGATGAACTCATTTCTCCTGAATACTTATTTCGCGCGGGTTATTTGTATGAAAGCATGGGTAAGAATAAGGAAGCAATAGAGATGTACCAGATGATTAAAGATAAATATCCAACTTCACAGAGAGGATATGATATAGACAGGTATCTGGCGAGACTGGGTGCATTTAAATAAAAAAATCCAGGGCTGGCTATGAATCTGAAACCTGATTCACCATGGCTGATATAAGCAATAGCAAATTATTTCAAGTTACAGCAGGCATTCCGGATATTGGGGATGCCTGTGTTGTTATTGTAAAAACCGAATGGAATTCAACTATTGTAGACGCGTTGGAAGAAGGATGCAGAAAAATACTGCTTGAAAAGGGCCTGAAAAATATCAAAATCCTTGAAGTTCCGGGGGCGTTTGAAATTCCCTTTGCTATCAGGAATTATTGGGACAAATCTGACAAAAAAAATCGTCCTCGTGCGTTCATCGCTCTTGGCTGTGTGCTTCGGGGAGATACTCCACATTTTGAATATATATGCAAAGCGGTTACTGACGGCATACTTCAACTGAATTTATCATTACCCATACCCACTATTTTTGGAGTACTTACTGTCGACAATGAACAGCAGGCGCTGGAGCGCATTGGGGGCAGTCATGGACATAAGGGCGAAGAAGCGGCCATCACGGCTTTGAAAATGATTTCTATCAGTGCATGAGAGTACAATTATTCATACCATGTTTTGTGGACCAGCTTTATCCTGACACTGCATTTAATATGATAAAGGTCTTGAAGAAACTGGGATGTAACGTTGGGTATAATACCAATCAAACCTGTTGCGGTCAACCCGCATATAATGCAGGCTTCAGGGATGACGCCAAAGAAGTTTGTTTCAAGTTCATAAAAGATTTTAGTGGAACTGATTATATCGTTGCTCCCAGCGCATCATGCGTCGGTTTTGTCCGGAACTATTATCCCGGAATATTCGATAACTCATCTTACCATAACGAAGTGAGGGAGCTTCAAAAAAGGACTTTTGAGTTTTCAGAATTTTTGATCAGAGTCCTTCATACAGATGATCTTGGGGCTTCTCTTTTTGGAAAGGCAACTTATCATGATTCCTGCGCCGGTCTCAGGGAATGCAGGATCAAGCAGGAACCACGTCAACTTTTATCCAAGGTAAAAGGACTTGAACTGTTGGAAATGAAAGATGTGGAAACCTGTTGTGGATTCGGAGGCACTTTTGCTGTCAAGTTCGAACCGATATCTGTTGCTATGGCTGACCAGAAAGTCAATAATGCCCTTGCTACAAATGCAGATTATATTATCTCCACGGATCTTTCCTGTCTCATGCATTTGGATGGATATATACGCTATAAAGAATATAATATCAAAACTCTTCACATCGCCGATGTGCTTGCCAGCGGGTGGTGATTCATTCCTGATATATCGTTGGGGGATATGCGAAATCAGGATGATCGGTTTAAGATTTGTTTTTAAATTGACAGATTGGGCGGCACGTGGATTTATTATGATGGTTATGATTTGCGCCGATAAGATCATAAAAAATCCTAGTCATTTGCGTGCATTCCGTCAAATTCGTGCAATCCGTGTCCAAAAAAAAGCCACCCACATTGCCTGAGGCAAGCAGGTGGCCTGACCTTAAAACAACCTGTCGCAGAAATTGAATAAGGTTTGACAATATTAAACCCACTACTTCTATCTATATGTACGGATGCCCAAAAAAGATGGTTGCTAAGAAAAAATTTTTATGCTCAGGGGAAGCCGGATTGGCAAAAGTTTAACTTGTTAGAGCCTGCTTTATAAGGAGGATAGGCTTGAAATAGTATTTTTTCTAATGCTATAAAGTAAACCTCCGGGGTAACGGGCAACCGGGAGGTTTCTTTTAGACGAAATAATCAACTGCCTTTATTAACTTTTTGGCATCACCACGTGATCGATTACATGGATCACCCCATTGCTCTGGTATACATTTTTAATTGTAACGGTAGCCATGCCGCCGGTTTCATCTTTTAGTATAATATTTTTTCCTTTCATCATGACCCAAAGTTTACCACCGGAAACGGTTTTTAATTCTGCAGTGCCATTTCCTGCTTTGATCAGATCACCCAGTGCTTTTGAATCGAGATTGCCTGCTACCACATGATAAGTAAGAATACCATGTAGTTTGGATTTGTTTTCCGGCTTTAATAAGGTTTCAACGGTTCCCTTGGGGAGTATATCGAAAGCTTCATTGGTCGGAGCAAACAAGGTGAAGGGGCCTGTTCCTTCCAAAGTTTCAACCAGGTCTGCAGCTTTGACTGCAGCCACAAGCGTGGTATGGTCTTTTGAATTGACTGCATTTTCAATAATGTTTTTCGAAGGATACATTGGAGCGCCACCGACATCCACGATTTTCTCCATTTGTGCGAAAGATGTGTTTACAAACAATGCTGTAATAAGCAAGAGTCCGATGCTTTTAATTGATTTCATAAAAAATGTTTTTGTTTTTTTGATTGACTAATGCTGATTACATGTAAACAACGAAAACACATACGGGAAGGGGAGGGGGATGGATTTCAAATGCGGAGATTTTTTTATCAGGGAATACACGAATGATCACGAATTACACGAATTGTGTTTGTTGATTAATCCTTTGATTTTTTTTCTTAATAGCTAATCTTAAATATTTTTTTTGATAATTAATATATTTGTATACCTAATTCGTGCAATCCGTGATCATTCGTGTAATCAGTGTTAACTAATTTCATTCTTATGGCATACTGGCTGGTAAAATCAGAACCTTCAACTTACAGTTACGAACAACTGGAAAAAGATAAGGAGACAAGATGGGATGGTGTCAGGAGTTATGCGGCCCGCAATCATTTAAGATCGATGAAAAAGGGCGAGGAAGTGTTGTTTTATCACAGCAATGAGGGATTAGGTATTGTGGGTATTGCTAAAGTGTCTAAAGAACATTATCATGATCCGACCACTGAAGAAGAAGCCTGGGTGGCTGTGGATTTAAAACCTTATAAAAAATTAAAGAAACCCGTGAGCCTTGACGCTATCAAAAAAGACAAACGCCTTAAGGATATGGCGCTCGTTCGAATAGGGCGACTCTCTGTACAACCTGTCACTGAAAAAGAATGGGCTGCAATTATGGAACTGGCTGGGGAGAAGTAACCCAATTTTTTTGCTGCACTTTATATTTTACAGCTATTAATTTTAGCAAATGGATTTCAAAAAAAAGTTGGTCGTTCTTACCGGGGCGGGAGTGAGTGCGGAAAGCGGATTAAAAACTTTTCGTGACAGTGATGGTCTTTGGGAAGGATATGATGTCACTGAAGTGGCCACGCCAGGGGCCTGGCGGAAAAATCCTTCACTTGTATTGGATTTCTATAACATGCGTCGGAAAAATGTGCGGGATGCCCGACCTAACGCTGCCCATGTTGGCCTTGCAGAGCTGCAAAAAGATTTTGACGTTCATATCATCACACAAAATATAGACGATTTACATGAGCGGGCCGGATCGGAAAAAGTATTGCATCTGCATGGCGAAATATTTAAAATGCGCAGCGAGCTCAATGAAGAATTGATATATGAAATCAGGGAAGATATTTTGCTGGGCCAGAAAGCAGCCGATGGCGCTCAGCTGCGTCCGCATATTGTCTGGTTTGAAGAGCCTGTCCCGATGATTAGCGAAGCTATTCCCATAGTTCAATCCGCAGATATTCTGGTGGTTGTTGGAACTTCACTCGTAGTTTATCCTGCAGCAGGCCTGATCAACTATGCAGCCTGGCAGGCTCCCAAATTTATTATCGACAAAAGAATACCTTATACTTCCTCAGTATATAATCTGCATGCCATTGAACAGCCGGCTACAGAAGGAATAAAGCAACTTCAGGTCATTCTACGCTCAGAATATCTTTAAGGTTTCGGTAACAAAGAGTTTTCTATTATTGCAGCCTCAATGCGTCAGATAAGATTTCTTTTTTCAGCCTTTTTTTTATTTATTGGCTTTGATTCTGCTTTTGGACAAAGCAATCAGCAACTACAAAGTCTGCATGATTTCCTGCTTGTTAACAAGCCACCCGTTGATTCAACACTCCAATATATCAAATATACCCAGGGCGCTTATCTTCATTACCTGTACCCGTTTTACCAGTTATTTGGCGAAGAGCAAAAATTCCGCGAGTTACTTACAGATACAGGATATTACGATGAGCTCAGCCAGGCTGCCTCTTTTGTTGACGATTATTCGAGCGCGTTAGCTTATCAGCAAAAGACTTATGGTGCGGATGTCGATGAAGTGGCGCTCAGGCAAATCAATAAAACGATACAGGGATACAAGAATATTCAGCACGTGGATGCCAGGCGATTTATTTCGTTTATTGCTCCCCGTTACCAGGTGCTCATGATCAATGAAGCACATAATAAGCCCCTGCACCGGGCTTTTTTGATTTCGCTGCTGAATGAGCTGTACCGGAAGGGGTTCAGGTATTTGGCGATGGAAATGCTGAATAATTATTCTAATCACTCGCTCGAAAAACTTACATCGCTGACCGGCCATTACTGTGCTGAGCCGGTAGCAGGAGAACTGGTGAGAATGGCATTGGACATGGGCTATAAACTGGTTTCTTATGAAGATACAGCCGCCGTACAACATACTGCCAGCCAGCGGGATTCGATTCAGGCGGAAAATATTTATAAGGTTATTCAGGCTGACTCTTCAGCCAAAATCATAGTGTATGCTGGTTATGGTCATATTGCAGAAAAAGTAGTGGATGAAAATTATATTCCCATGGCAGTCACATTCAAAAAGATTTCCGGGATCGATCCGTTGACCATTGATCAGACAGATATGAGCGAGATAAGCAATTTCGCATACGGCAAAGCTTTCTATGATGCATATATGCAAAAGTTTAATTTGACATCCTCCTCTGTAGCTTTGCTCGACGATCAACCTATTAATGTTACAAATAGCGGGTTGTATGATATTTCAATTATTCATCCTCCCACTGCTTACCAGGATGGAAGACCGACCTGGCTTGGATTGAATGGCCGGCGACAGCCGACATATATTAAATCTTCAAGCAAAAACACTTTCCTGGTGCAGGCTTATTACCAGTTCGAAACATTTGGCTCCAGGCCCGGCCTGGTAATTCCTGCCGATCAAACTTATACTCGCACTGGCAAGGGAAGTTATTTGCTCTATTTAAGACGTGGAAAATATATTCTGATCTTCCGTGATTTCAAATACAGGATACTTTATACACAACATATTGAGGTGAGCTAGGCCTTTGTTTGATCAGCTCACTTCTTCACTAAAAATGATTTGATGTTGCGCTAATTCCTGAAGAACCGGCTCATAAATTTCAGGCAGAATGGGGATATGCAATCCCGTTATATTGATTTTATGCTGAAGGATCAGCTTTGCGGCGATTCCCAAAGGCAGGCCAACAGTTTTTGCCATGGCTGTCCGTACATTGTTTTCGCCTTTCACAATCAGGGTGCTTTTGAGTTCAGATTTTTGCCCTTTTGAAAGATATTCCAGTTCGTGCTGCATAACGATCATGTCTTTATCTCCAGTACGCATGGGTAACCTTGATTCGAGCAGATACTGAAGAATGTCGGCTGAAGTTTTAGCAGCGGATGGAACAGGATCTTCGTCAAATAAACCGAGATAGGAAAACATTTCTTTGTTTTGTTCAGTCACAAACGGAAGGATAGGAGCAGACCATCCTCTGAAACTTAGCCTGCCTGATGGCAATTCTTTTTTATCATCAGTCAGTCCGGCAGCAACGATGAACTTCCAGTTTTTGCAAAACAGAGGGTGCCGTAAAGTGGTGCGTAAAAAATTTTGTGTTTCTGCTAAGCCATACAATGGAATATAACCAAGCGAATCGCGGTTAGGATACCAGGAGAACCGGCCCGCACCTTTTACGGTAATTTCCTTACAATCTTCAAACAAATCCGGGTATTCAAGTTTTTTTATTTTGCCATTTTCTTTATACAAAGCGCCCGCAGCGCCTGCCCTGACTACGTTTCGCGGATTCCAGCTGATCTTGTAATGCCAGGGATTGTCGTCGCTTTCCGGTGCAACCAAACCCCCTGTATGCGACCTGAAAGAAATAATTTTTCCGCCCTCTTTTTTAATCTTATGAATGATCTGCATCGCACTCATATGATCGATACCCGGGTCAAGTCCCATCTCACATAGAAAAAACAATTTCTTTTTTGTGATTTCACCCTCCAGTTTCCGGATCTGGTCGTCTATATAAGATGCTGTGAGCAGATTCTTCTTGAGTTCAATACAATCAAGTGCAATATTATAATGAAGGGTGGGGGGTAACAATGAGATGACGATGTCTGCTTCTTCAACAAGTGCCTTTCGTTCCCTTTCAATGTCAATATTAATTTGTACTGCATGGATATGGGGTGAATGGCCTGCCCTCGATCGGGCAGCCTGCAGGTTAACATCTGCGATCGTAAATTCCCAATGGTTCAAAGCAGATTGATCAGCGAGATAGTCAGCAAGAACGCCTGCTGATTTACCCGCTCCAAACAGCAAAATTTTTTTCATGAGCAATGATAAGCCAAATTAGGGAGAAGCCTGAAGCCGGCAAATCGCAGGCCTTATTTCAAGCCAGATAAAAATTGTATCCAATCTCCGGACTGGTTTAAAGTTGGTTATTGGGTGTGATTGAACGTAAACTGTGTCTTATTGCTCCCATCCGGATTCATAATCCAAATCACTCCATGAGTCTGATCAATAGCTGGAGAACCACCAGGATCAAAATTTACATAGGCGATAGTACCATCAGGGGCTATCGAGAAACCCTGCTCGGAGTTGCCCGCGATCATTGTTAATCCGCTTCCGTCGCCATTAGCACTCCAGACCCCGTGGTCCTGGTAGTAAATTTTGCTGTTATAGTATCGTGGATTGCGAAGGTCACGTGTCGCATTAAAGGTCAACTGCTTTACATTGTTGCCATTGCCATCCATTGTAAATACATAATATGATATGCTGTCTCCGCGGATATGGAGGATTTGATTTGTCGGAGCACAAAATGGTTCACGTGAATAAATAGAATCAATGCCCTTATTACCAATAAGGGTTTGAACAGAACCATCTGCCGCCATCTTGTAAACCTGGTAGGGCGCATTGACATTTTGTTCGTCTGAATCGAAATATATTGAGTCGCCAGTCAGGTTCCAGCTGGGATAAAAATGGTTCGACGAATCATTGGTTAGCTCGATGATGTTTGCCGTGTCAAATGAAACACCATCGAAAGACATTTTGTAGATCTGTGCACCGTTGCAAAATGCAATCCATTTTCCATCAGGTGACCAGGAAGGATTCAGCAATTCGAAATTGGTCACTCTGCGCAGGTTACTACCATCCCGGTTAATGAGCCAGAATCCATCGGAGTCGCTGAATGAAATATAAGAATATGTTGGTCCACAATCGCCATTTAACATTTTACCTATTAATTGTATGGGAGTATGATTGAAGCCGAGCATCGATCCATCAGGGTACCAGACAGGACTCGAATACGGGGGTGCAGCTAAAAGACCAAATGAATAGCAGTCGCCGCGATTACATCCGCTAAGAATGCAGGAGAATAAGAAAAATAAAAAAGAGTTACGCATTTTTTTGCGAGCAGAAAAAAAGATCGCAAAGGGGTTGATTTTGATGATCCTTAAGGTAGTTTATTCCCTGTTTTTTTACAGCGAAGAGTCGTTCATTTAACAAAATTGAAATAATGAAATGCAAAAGGTTTTTCAAGTCATGAATTTTCACGCTAATAAAAACTAAGATTTTCCATTTAGCCGGTGCTCCCGCCCAATATGTAATTCGTGTAATCAGTGTAATAAAAAATCAGCCAGTTGTCGCTGGCTGATTCTACCCTATAACAATTATACCGTCCCGTCCCCTGTTAACCCCTTTTGATTTATTCAGACAATCTGATTTCACCCAGATTGATTTTTTCACCTTCTCCGACCTCAAGGTTTTCCCTGACTACATTGATAACCCGGGTTTTTGCTACCACAACTTTCCAGATGCCCGGTTTCAATTTCATATTGAAATAACCATCCTTACTCATGGTTCTTACTGAATCATTTCCACTAACTGCCAGGACCATGTTCGACCCCGTAGCCGGATACAATTTCCCGTTGATTAAACTTTTCTGCTCAATTCTTATCGTGTGGATTCCCGCGATGGCCACAATAATGAGGCAAAGCTCGAATAATGCCGTTCTCATGTTTCAGTTGGTAATTTAACTTTCTTAAATAAATCCATAAAGTCATGGGTAAACCTAAGCTTTGTTATTTTCAATGAGGGAACGGCAGATGTTTTTTAAATTCAACTACTATGCCAATCAGGAAAAATGTGGAGAAATCTGTTTTACTTTTTTATTAAGCGGGAAAAGCGTTCATATATCAGTGAAAGAAATGCCGAGTCCCTTTGAATTGATCATGGTGATTCTGTATTTCACTTTAACTCCCCGGGGGCTTTTCGGAGCTTCCTGCATAATGGCAGCTCCCGCATTGATATTATGAAAGTACAGGTTTTCAGTCTTGAATATTTTTTTATTACTCTGTACATATTGGACTTCTACCACTACCAGGTCGAGCGGGAAGGGGGAAGTATTACTAACGGTTACCTGTAGGTCGGAAATGCCTCCGAAAGTGCCCACATTATAATTGCTGGCGCTCAGGGAAACATAGTCTTCAATATTGTTCTTAATGTTATCTTTTTGCGCATTTACCTCTGTCTGTCTGCTGGTTTCCGCGTGCTTTACTATTGAGGCTGAATCCGTTTTTGGTGTATTCTTATTTTCAGCAAGTGCAGAGTCAGAAAGTTTTTGCCTGGAAGACTTTGTTTTTTTCTTTTCGACGGGTGCGGTCTCTTTATCGTTCAAGGCAGTACCATTATCCCCGGAGATATCCTCATTTATTTTATTGTTTGTATTCTTATCTGCCTGCTGGCTGGGCAAAGAGGAAGATACAGGAATTGTTTTCGTCCGAAATATGCTTTGTTGATCACTCACCCCAACCTGTTCTTTAGCGAGGTCTTTTTGTGTGGAATTTGTTCCACGTTTATTAATTGATAAACCTATAAAAATTCCGCCGGCAAGCAATGAAACCAATCCAAATCCGACCACTGCCGGTTTCACGACATTACGAATATTTATCGGGCGCCTTCTTCTTTGTCTGAGTACTTTTTCCTGATATTCTTTTTTGATATCATCAAATGACCTGGAGTATTTTTCTTCAAGTTGTACGGGTTCAGCTATTGCAGGTTGAATGGATTGACTAAAACTTTTCTGCACCGGTTCTTTCGATAATGTTTGTTTTGGTTCAGACTTTTCAAATATAAATTGTACTTTATCCGTTTGCGGCTGTGTAGATTTTTCTTCTTTTTTTTCGGATGGTAAATTAATATAGACAGTTCTGTTGCCAGCATTCGGCGCTGCCTGTGACTGATTCAAAGAAGCGGCACGCCGGTTTTCAGATTCAAAAGCAGTTTGTTTATTCGCAATTGGTGATTGTTCTTCGTGAACAGGTTTTTTAAAAAAACGATCGAAGGGTTGTTCTTCAACTAAAGGAGCATACGCTTTTAATTCTTCTATTTCTCCCGGATAACGCCATGCTGCACTTTTGCCTTCAACCCAAATGAGGTCATACGCTTTTAGTCCCATTGCCCGAACTTCATCCAGGGTAAATGGACCTGTTTGCTTATTGCTTCTTAACAATAAATACGTACTCATATTTCGACTAATAACGAAGCAAGCGGAGTTTTAATAGGTGCGGGGAGACAAATTTATTATCTTTTTTTGTGAAGACAACGTTATAAGCATATTATTATGAATGTTTTTTAAAAATACAGGAAATGAAATTTCCAGCGTTTCAGAGTATTCCATTCTACTGCCGGGGCAGGGAATTTGATGAACCTTGTGAGGTAGGCAAAGGTATTAAAGGGATAGCTGTTCGAAGAAACCCGCATCAGGTCAATATCCGGAGCCAGGTAAAATTGACGGTATCTTGGGAAAGAAGGAATTGTCTTGCCATTGAGAATTGATGGATTTTCCCTCGCACTAATCATACCTTCCGCACCATAACCGAGGCTAAGGTTGAGCCAGGAAGGGAAATCATTGGCGGCAGGTAGGAATGACTTGATATTGAATGATAACCAATAGGTTTGGCCATTATAGTCTTTCAGGATCCGGGAGATAAAACTCTTACCGAGTTCTTCGGGATGATAGGGCGGATAAATTGTACCATGGTAGGAAAATTTCAGTGCAATTCTTTGTTCATTCCATCCCAACTGTTGTCCGGCGAACAATGCTGTTCCGAGGATGTTTGCAGTCATATCTCCGGGTGAAAATCCCCATTTGGTAGAAAAACCATCCAGTATTTCAATGATGGACATATAACCCAGGCCGGTTAAAGCACCGATCGCAACAGAAGCATCATTTTTAACTCCACACCAGCGCATGATATCATATTGTATTGCAGAAATATTATAGGCCGTAGTCATATGCCCCACTTTATCTACCTGGAGCCATTCGCCATTATCATTAAAAAAATGGAAGTGAGAACGTGGATGTTTTCTATACCACAAATAATATAAACCCACAGATACGGCAATCCCGCCCGCTATTTCAGAAATCAAAACACCACGCAGGCGGTCGGGATTATATTGCGGTGAAGGTTCAAGAAATTTGTTCTGTGCATTTGTTTCTGGAATGAGTGAAAGGAGAAAAACTATAGAAAGGGCATTTGTTAATAAAATGTATCGTATTCTGGCCATTGAATTGCA
>Ga0335080_10005012_pt1 | contig 13567 bp, 12 predicted proteins | sample Lox_Sample_34_FD_206720 | JGI IMG/M metagenome (GOLD analysis project Ga0335080, IMG submission 206720) | Soil microbial communities from Loxahatchee National Wildlife Refuge, Florida, United States - Lox_Sample_3.4 | ecosystem: Environmental > Terrestrial > Soil > Wetlands | place: USA... | reverse complement strand
CCCCATCGGCATTTTGCTGATCTCTGTTCTGGTCTTGGGAATGGCGAGGATACTCCTCGAAGGCAGCCGCGTTGCATTCCTGGCTATCGGTGCCACGCAGGCTGTGGTAGCGCTTGGCTGCGGCATAGCCGACCTGGTGGCCGGGCACACCAAGTCGGGCGCTTGTCTCGTTGTGGTGTTCTTGTGCTTGCTGCCGGCGCTTGCAAAGCTGCGCCGCCGCGCCAGCGGCCCCGCCTGACCCTAACCCCGCTTCCAGCGCACGCCGTCCTTGGTGTCCTCGAGAATGACGCCACCGGCGGCCAGTTCCTTGCGGATCTCGTCGGCGCGGGCGAAGTTGCGCGACTTGCGCGCCGCGTTCCTCTCGGCCACGAGTGCCTCGATCTCGGCATCCGACATTCCCGCCTGCTGCTCGGACGGCCGGATTACGTCGAACACTTGGTCAAAATGCGCCAGAAAATCGAGCGCCGGCCCGGCGTTGCCTGCGCCGAATTCGCCCGCGTCCATTGCCGTGTTCGTCTCACGCACGAACTCGTAGGCCGCGCCCAGCGCCTCGGCCGTGTTCAGGTCGTCGTCCATCGCCTCGTCGAAGCGCGTCACGGCCGCGCGGGTCCGCTCCAGCAGAGCCTCGCTCGCGCCCTCCGGGAACCGCTCCTTCTCCAGGCGCCATTTGTAATTCCGCAGCCGTTCGAGCGAAGCCACGGCCGAGCGCAGGCTGTCGAAGGTGAAATTCAGCTTCTTGCGATACGGCACCGAGGCCAGCAGATAGCGCACGGCTTCAGGGGCGTAGCCCTGGCCCACCACGTCGCGCAGGGTGAAGAAATTGCCGAGCGATTTCGACATCGTCTGCTCGTCGATCAGCAGGTGCTCGGAATGCAGCCACAGGCGCGCGAAGGGCTTCCCGGTCAGCGCCTCCGATTGCGCGATCTCGTTTTCGTGGTGCGGGAAGGTGAGGTCGACGCCGCCGGCGTGTATGTCGAGCGTCGGGCCCAGGTACTTCATCGCCATCACGGAACACTCGATGTGCCAGCCGGGGCGGCCGGGGCCGATCACGGTTTCCCAGAACGGCTCGCCTTCCTTGGGGGCTTTCCAGAGCGCGAAGTCGCGGGCGTCGGTCTTGTCGTAGCGGTCCGTGTCGACGCGGGCGCCGGCGCGGATGCCGCTGAAATCGGCGTGCGAAAGCCGGCCGTACTGGGGGAAGGTGGCGATGCGGAAATAGATGGAGCCGTCGCTCTGGTAGGTGTAGCCCCGCTCGCCGAGCTGACGGATGACCTCGGCCATGTCCTGGATATGATCGGTGGCGCGGACCAGGTGCTCGGCGCGCTCCAGGCGCAGCGTGGCGCAGTCCTCAAGGAACGCTTTCTCGTAGATGGCGGTGTATTCCTGGAGCGACTGGTGGGCGGCCAGGGCCTGCTGGATGATGCGGTCGTCCACGTCGGTGATGTTCATGACGTGGTCCAGGCGGTAACCGCGCGAGCGCAGCCAGCGGCGCAGGATGTCGACGAAAGTGAAGGTGCGCAAGTTGCCGATGTGGGCGAAGTTCCAGACCGTGGGGCCGCAGGAATACATGCGGACGAGGTTGTCGTCGAGCGGCGCGAAATCCTCGACCCGCTGCGTGAGCGTGTTGTAGAAGCGCAAGGACATAGGGAGAGAAGTACTATCGTAGCAAGGGGCTCGTGGCTCGTGGCCCGTTGATCCTCTGCGGCATTCGTGGGCTTCGCACCGCGACGAATCCCGCTCGCGAAGCGCGGGAACTCTCGCAGGCCGATCCACGCGCAACGAGCCACGAGCCACGGGCTGCTTCCCCTAATCCCTCCGCCATCCTCCGCCGATCCCTAGTAGCGTGAGCCTCAGGCGGCTGCTGGTGCCTTCGCACTCGGACTGGCTGTTCGCGGCGCTGATGGTGTGGCTGTTCGTGGCTGGGAGCGGCTGGCAGGTCCTGCTGGCCGATGGCGATACGGGCTGGCATATCCGCGTGGGCGAGTACATCCTGGCGCACCGGCAGGTTCCGCACGCGGACCTGTTCTCGTTCACGCGGCCGGGCGCTCCGTGGTGCGCCTGGGAGTGGCTCTCGGACGTGCTGTTCGCGCTGGTGCATCGCGCGGCGGGGCTCAAGGGCGTGGTGCTGCTCACGGGCGCGGTCATCGCCGGTTGTCTGACCCTGCTGTTCCGGCACATGCTGGCGCGCGGGAGCGGCTTCTTCGTGGCGCTGGCGGTCTGCTTGGTGGCAGCGGGAGCCTCGACCATTCATTTTCTCGCCAGGCCCCATGTGTTCACGCTGCTGCTGCTGGCGGGTTCGCTGTGGGTGCTGGGCCGGGACCGGCGGGAGCCCGGCCGCGCGGTCTGGCTGCTGGTTCCGCTGACGGCTCTGTGGGCCAACCTGCACGCGGGCTTCGTGGCGCTCCCGGCTTCCATCCTGGTGCTCGCGGTAGCGGCTTCCCTGGAGCGGCGCCTGGACCTGGCGCGCCGCTATGCTCTGCTGGCCGCTGGCTGTCTGGCTGCGTCGCTGGCCAATCCTTACGGGATCGGACTGCACCGTCACGTCGTCGAGTATCTGCGCTCGGACTGGATCCGCCAGGCGGTGGACGAGTTCCAGTCGCCGCGCTTCCGCTCGGAGAGCTCGGTCCATTTCGAAATCCTGCTTTTCGGCGGGCTGCTGGGAGCGGCGGCGCTTCTGCGGAGAGCGCGGACGGGGGAAGCCCTGCTGGTGGTGGCGTGGGCGCATGCGGCGCTGGTTTCGGTGCGCAACGTGCCGGTATTCGCGGTGGTAGCGTCACCGATCCTGGCGGCGGAGGCGAGCCGCTGGTGGAGAGCCTGGGCTAGGGAGCGGCCGGCGCGGTCGGTGGCGGCGATTCTGGAACGGGTGGGGGCCGGATTCTCGGCGAGCGCCGGCCATACGAGCGTGTGGCCCGGGGTGTTGCTCTTAGTACTGGCGATCGTTCCGGGGCACTGGCCACGGGACTTTCCTGGGAACAAGTTTCCGGTGGAGCTGGTCGCGAAGCATGAGCGCGCCATCGGGGGATCGAGGGTATTCACGTCCGACCAGTGGGGGGACTACCTGCTCTACCGGTTCGGGCCGTCCCAGGCGGTGTTTATCGACGGGCGCAGCGATTTTTACGGGCCCGAGATCGGGGAGTTGTACCTGCGGACGGCGTTCGGCCGGGGCGACTGGGCGGGGACGCTGGGGCGGTACGGAGTCGGCTTGGTTTTGGCGCCCAAGGATTGGCCGCTGGCCGATTTGCTGGGCGCGAGCGACGGCTGGCGCCTGGTGGACCAGGACGGGCAGGCCGCGTTGTTTGAGCGTTCGGTGCCATTCGAGCCTAAAGGAAACATCGCCGCGCGCCGAAATAGTCATAAGGGACCGGACCAGCCATGAAGACCGCGAGGAAGAAACCCGCCGGCGCGGGCAGCCAGGCCGGGGCGGCGGAATCCGGGTTTGAGGCAGCGGCGCGGCAAGAAGAAGCCGCCCCGCGATGGCGCCTGCCCTCCGGGCAGACACTGGCGGAGTTCGCTCTGCGATCGGGCCTGCTGGCGCGGCGTCTCATGGAGCCGGTGAAGAGAAGCGCGGCCCGAGGCGACCGCGCCGCGAGGGCAAACGAATGGACCGCAGATTCGTCACCGTACTAGCTGTCAGCCTGCTGTTTGCGCTGGCGATCTCGGGGGTGTTCTATCAGGTGGTCGCGGGATCGAACCGGGGTGAGCGGAAGCCCGCCAAGGTCGACAGGCGCAGCTTGGTTGTCGCCTCCCATGCCCTGTCGGTGGGAGGAGTGCTCAAAGCGGAGGACCTGAAGCTCACCGAGGTGCCCGTGGACGAGTTCCCCACCGGCTGTTTCTCGAAGCCTGAAGAGGTGATCGGGCGGCCGATGGCATCGAGCATTCTGGCCGATGAACCGATCCGGGAGGGCCGGCTGGCTCCTCGCGGGAGCGGGATGGGCCTGGCGCCGGTGATTCCGCCCGGAATGCGGGCCGTTGCGGTAAAGGTCAACGACGTGGTGGGCGTGGCGGGGTTCGCCCTTCCGGGGATGCACGTGGACGTGCTGGCCACCGGGCGGCCGCCGGAGGGGGACAGCAACGCGACCGTCACCAAGACGATCCTGCAGGACATCCAGGTGCTGTCGGCCGGCCAGACCATCGAGCCGAGCTCGAACGGACAAGCCATCAACGCGCCTGTGGTCACGCTGCTGGTGACGCCCCAACAGGCCGAGACTCTCACGCTGGCGAGCGAGTGGCGGATACAACTGGTGCTGAGGAACGGCAGCGACCGCGCCATCGAGAACACTCCCGGCCGCGAGCTTTGGGAACTGTCGGGAGCGGCCCGCAAGCATGCGGCGGCGGCCGCGCCTCCCAGTCCGCGGCCCGTGGCGGTGGTTCGCGATCCCGCGCCGCCTGTGCCCGAGGAAGTGGTGGTTTTTCGCGGCACCAAGAGAACCGTTGAGCAGGTGGGGGAGCGAAACCCATGAAGAACCCGATGCTGTGGATGGCGCTGGCGGCGCTGGCATACGCGCCGGCGCGGGCCGCCGACGGCAACTCGAATCTGGAGGTGGCGGCGGGCGGGAGCCTGGTGATCGACTATGCCGCCGAGATAGGCCGCGTGGCGGCCAGCAATCCCGACGTCGCCGACGCCGTGGCGGTCTCCTCCCGCGAAATCCTGGTCAACGCCAAGATCCCGGGAACGGCAACCGTCGTGGTCTGGTCCAAGAACGGCCTCCGGACGATTTACGGCATCACGGTCGAGCAGAACCTGGAGCCGGTGCGGCAACTCCTGAAGAATACGTTTCCGGACTGCAACATCGAGGTTCACCAAGCCAGGGACTCGCTCTCCTTGACCGGAGCGGTGCCGAGCCAGGCGGTCTCGGACCGCGCCACGGCGTTGCTGGCGCCGTTCGCCAAAGCGGTTGTCTCGAACCTGCGGGTGGCCCCCGCGGGGCCGGAAAAGCAGATCGTGCTGCGGGTGAAGTTTGCGGAGCTGAACCGCACTGCCGCGACCTCGCTGGGCGTGAACCTGCTCTCGACCGGCGCCGCCAACACGCCGGGACTGGTTTCAACCGGGCAGTTTCAATCCGCCACCCTCGATCAGATTCAGACTCCGGTGCCCGGCAGCGGCGTGGCCGCCGTCAGCAAGTTCACGGTCAGCGACGCGCTCAATATCTTCGCGTTCCGGCCCGACTTGAATCTGGGGGCGTTCATCAAGGCGCTGCAAAACCAGGGCGTACTTCAGATCCTGGCGGAGCCGAACCTGGTGACCACCAACGGCAAGGACGCCAGCTTCCTGGTGGGCGGCGAGTTCCCGGTCCCGGTGGTGCAGGGCGGCGCCAACGCCGGCGCGGTGACCATCATCTTCAAGGAGTATGGAATCCGTCTGACGTTCCTGCCCACGATCACGGAACACAACACCATCAAGATGTATGTGAAGCCCGAGGTCTCGACCATCGACCTGACCAACGCCGTGCTGTACTCCGGGTTCACCATACCGGCGCTGGCGTCGCGCCGCATCGAGACCAACATCGAGCTGGGCCTGGGGCAGAGCTTCCTGATCGCGGGGCTGATCGACCAGCGCGTAACCGAGCAACTTTCGAAGATTCCCGGCCTGGCCAATATCCCGGTGCTGGGGGCGCTGTTCAAGAGCAAGAACGAGCAGAAGTCGGCGGAAGAGCTGATCGTGATGGTTACTCCGGAGATCACTACGCCGGTCGGCCGCGCGGATGTGGAGTCCTCGCGGATGCCGAGGAAGTTCATGCCGCCTATGCTCAATTCCGAGCCCGGCTCGACGCCGCCCGGGCAGCCGCCCGCCTCCGGCGGAAAGTAACGACCCCGATGCCCAGCGCCAGGAACAGCGGCATCCGACAGCTTACCGCGCTCATGATCGCGCCGGATCGCGACCTGGCGCGGCAGTTCGAGGCCAGCGCGGCCGCCACGCGCGGCTTCCAGACTCTGGCGGATCTGAAGTCCTATCCCACCGAGCAGACGCTCGAGATCCGTCTGCGCCAGCTTCAGCCCGAAGTGGTGCTGCTCGACCTGGCGACCGATCTCGAGCAGGCTTCCGCGCTGGTGCGCGCGGTCAGCCTGCGCCATCCTGGTATCCAGGTGATCGGGTTGCACGTGCGCAACGACTCGGCGGCGATCGTGAGGTCTCTGCGCCAGGGAGCGAGCGAGTTCCTCTATGCGCCCTTTGAGGCGCACATTCAGCAGCAGGCGCTGGCGCGCATCCACAGGCTGATCGATCCGAGGGTGCAGGCGCCGCCGGAGGCCGGAACGGTGGCCGTGTTCGCCAGCGCCAAGCCGGGGTCCGGGGCCTCGACGCTGGCCGCCCAGACCGCCTTCGCCCTGCGCCGCATATCCTCCAGCCGCGTGCTACTGGCGGATCTGGATCCAATGAGCGGCACCGTAACGTTCTACCTGAAAGCCGCCGGGGCGGCCACCGGCGACGTGGTTCCGGTGCGGCACGGGATCGACGTGTTTCCGGCGGGGATGGCGCCCGGCGACTCGCTCGATCTGGCGCGCCTCAGAGAGCTACTCGGACGGGCCCGCCAGGAGTACGGTTGGATTCTGCTGGACCTGCCCGCGATTTTCCATCGCGCCACCCTGCTGGCGCTGCCGGAGGCCGACCTGGCCTTTCTGGTCACCACCGCCGAGCTTCCCAGCCTGCACCTGGCGCGCAAAGCGATCCATCTCCTGGGACAGCTCGGCTGCGGCAAAGACCGCGTGCGGGTTCTGGTGAACCGCGCGGCCCGGCGCAGCGGACTGGCGGCCTCGGACGTCCAGAAGATCCTGGGGGCGGCGGTCAGCCACAGTTTCCCAAACGACTATCCCTCGCTCGACCGCGCGCTGGCCGAAGGCGAGCCACTCGCGGCCGGCTGCGAGTTGGGCGGCGCCATCGAGGAGTTTGCCGCCGGCCTGGTTGAAGCAGCCGCAGCCCAACGGCGCGACCCGGCGCCCCCATCCGTTCCCACCCCTGAGGAGGTCCGAGTATGAATGCCACGCTGCAGAGCGGCCAGGAACGGAAGACGCCGCTCACCTGGGACCAGCGGATCTTGCAGAACGCGGGCCGTCCGCGGTCGACGCTCAAGCCCGAGTGCCAGGAGCTGAAGTTCTCGCTACACCGCAAGCTGCTCGACCGCATCAACCTGGAGGCGCTGGCCGCGATCGACAACCAGCGCATGCGCATCGAAGTGCGCCAGGCGCTGGTCTCGCTGATGGACGGGGAGCCCACGCTGCTCAGCGCGCTCGACAAACAGCAGGTGATCGACGAGGTGCTGGACGAAGTGTTCGGGCTGGGCCCGCTCGAGCCGCTGCTCGAGGATCCCACCATCTCCGACATCCTGGTCAATTCGCATAGCCAGGTCTATGTGGAGCGCAAGGGCCAACTGGAGTTGACCAGCGTGCGTTTCCGCGACGACCAGCACCTGCTGCGGATCATCGACAAGATCGTTTCGCAGGTGGGGCGCCGGATCGACGAATCGACGCCCATGGTGGACGCGCGGCTGAGCGACGGTTCGCGCGTGAACGCCGTGATCGCCCCGCTGGCCATCGACGGGCCGGTGCTCTCGATCCGCCGCTTCAGCAAGGACAAACTCATGCCGGCCGATCTGGTGGAGAAGCGGGCCATGATGCCGAGCATGATGGAGCTGCTCGAAGCGGCGGTGCGGGCGCGGCTGAACATTATCGTCTCGGGCGGCACCGGCGCGGGCAAGACCACGCTGCTCAACGCTCTCTCGGTCTTCATCTCCCCCAAGGAACGCGTCATCACCATCGAAGACGCGGCCGAGCTGCAACTCAAGCAGCCGCACGTGGTGCGCCTGGAGACGCGGCCTCCCAACCTGGAGGGGCACGGCGCGGTGCGCCAGCGCGAGCTGCTCATCAACAGCCTTCGTATGCGTCCCGACCGCATCATCTGCGGCGAGGTCCGCGGCGAGGAAGCGCTCGACATGTTGCAGGCCATGAACACCGGCCACGAGGGCTCGCTTACCACCATCCACGCCAACACTCCCCGCGACGCGGTGGCCCGCCTGGACGTGATGGTCACTTTCGCGGCCGCCAATATGCCGATGGTCTCGATCCGGCAGCAGATTTCGAGCGCGGTCCACCTGCTGGTGCAGGCGGCGCGGTTGAGCGACGGCACCCGGCGCGTCGTCAGCATCTCGGAGGTAACCGGGATGGAGGGGGAAATGATCACGCTGCAGGACATCTTCGTTTTCGAAAAGCTGGGCATCGGCGAGGACGGACGCGTCCTGGGGCGTTTTGCCGCCACCGGTATCCGGCCCAAGTTCTGCGAGAAACTCCTGGCGGCTGGCATCCGGCTGGAGGCGGGAATGTTCGACGAAATGATGGAGGTTTGAGGCGGGCCCGGGCGGGCGGTTCCCTATGCTGTTGTTTGTCGCAATCACGATCGCATTCTGGTGCCTGATCGCGTTCGGGTGGTGGAGCTGGTCGCGCAGGCGCTCGGGGCCGGACCTTGCGAGCGTAAGGGCGCGTCTCGCGGCCGGAGATGCGACCAAGGGAAAACCGCGCCAGGGGCCGGCGCTGATCGAAAGGGAAGAACAAGTTGCCGGCAAGATGGTGGCCCGGCTGCTTCTGCGGCTTCGGCTGAACGAGCGTCTGAAGGCGCTGGTCGAGCAGGCCGGCTTGAAATGGAATGTCGCGCGGACCATCCACGCCTCCCTAGGGTTGTTCCTCGGTGGCTTTGCGGCTCTGTGGTATCTCGAGCCGTTTTACCGCATCGCCGCGCCCGTGGCGGGTCTGATTCTGGGTGCGATGCCGGTGATGTACGTGCTGCGCAAGCGCGGGTCGCGTCTGCACAAGTTCGAAGAGCAGTTCCCAGAGGCGCTCGAGTTCGTCTCCCGGGCCATGCGGGCCGGCCACGCCTTCTCGGTCTCGCTCGAGATGATCCACGCGGAGTTCCAGGATCCGGTGGCGGGCGAATTCAAACGCACTTTCGACGAGCAGAACCTGGGCATGCCGCTCGACTCGGCGCTGGCCAAGATGGGCGAGCGCGTGCCGCTGCTGGACGTGCAGTTCTTCATCTCCGCCGTGACCCTGCAAAAGCGGACCGGCGGGAATCTGGCGGAGGTGCTGGACAAGCTGGCCTCGCTGATCCGCGAACGGTTCAAGCTGCGCGGCCGGATCAAGGCCATCAGCGCGCATGGCCGGATGACGGGCTCCGCACTCACCCTGATCCCCATCGCCGTGGGAATCCTTATGTGCTTCGTCAACCCGGGTTATGGCCAGTTCTTCGCCCACGACTCTACCGGCAAGACGATGCTGGGCGTGGCGGTCGGGCTGCAGGTGATCGGCTACGGCATCATCCAGAAGATCGTGAAGATCGAGGTCTGACCATGGAGCTTGCTGCCGCATTCCTGCTGTTCGCCGTGGTCGCGGGCGCCTTTGTTTTCGTGGGGGCGCGTTACTGGGTGCGGCCGAAGGCGGCCATCGAACGCGTTACGGAAGGCACGGCCGGAGGCTCTGCCGCCGCCGCGCGCGTGCGCCCGGGCGTGGCCATCCGCGGCCTGGTCGGGAGGCTGGGGACGGTGCTGCCGGCCTCCAAGCAGGAGGAGTCGGTGGTTGAGCGGCGGCTGATCCGGGCCGGCTATCGCGGACCCTCCGCGCTGAAGACCTACTACGGCAGCAAAGTGTTCCTGGCGGTGCTGCTGCCCATTCTCACGCTGGCGCTCGGGCCGGGGCTCGGGCTTCCGGACGAAAAACGAATGCCCGCGGTGGCCCTGGCGGCTCTGGCCGGGTTCATGGGGCCGGGCAAATTCCTGACCATGGCCGCGCGGCGCCGCCAGAGGCAGATCCGGCGGGCACTGCCCAACGCGCTCGACCTGATGGTGGTGTGCGTCGAATCGGGCCTGGGGTTGGACCAGGCCATTATGCAGACGGCCAAGGAACTGCGCCGGGCCCACCCGGAGATCAGCCAGGAGTTCGCCCAGGTGAACTTCGAGCTCAAGGCCGGCAAACGCCGCGCGGAGGCCCTGCGCAACCTGGCCGATCGCTGCGCGGTCCCCGAGCTCAAGAAGCTGGTCGCGGTCCTGGTCCAGGCCGACCGCTTCGGCACCGGCATCGCGCAGACCCTGCGCGAGCACTCCGATTACATGCGGGTGCAGGCGCGGCAGGCGGCCGAAGAGAAGGCCGCCAAGCTCGGAGTGAAGCTGATCTTTCCGATCTTCTTCTGTATTCTGCCCTCCCTGTTCGTGGTGACGGTGGGGCCGGTATTTGTGCGCATCTCGCGGGAACTGCTGCCGATGATGCGAAACATGTAGCCAAGGCGCCGGCTTCGGCCGGTCTAACCGGGGCAGCTCCCAGAAGGCGGCCCCACAACGTGGAGAGGAAGATCTATGGAACCAGGAACGATTCGTTTGGTCTGCGCTCTGCTGGGCGTGGCGCTGTTGGCGCTGATCGTCCTGCGCCGGCGCAAACAATCCGAGTAGCCGCGGGCGCCGAACGCGTCTGTTTGCCCGCAGCAAGCTGATAGCAACCGCCAGTAGCCGGGCGCCCGACCTGGGCGGCTGCTACGCTCAAGCCATGAGGACACTTTTGCCATTGCTGCTGGCCGCGCTCGCGTCCTTGGCTTGCGCTCAACCGGCTGCCCAGCCTACGCCGCGCCCCTCGATCCGCACCACTGCCGCGGCCACGGTCTCGGCCAAACCCGATGGTGTCGTCGTCGATGTCGGCGTCGTCACCCAGGCGTCCACCGCGCAGGCTGCCGCCGCGCAGAACGCCAGCCAACTCGACTCGGCCTTGCGCGAGTTGAAGCAGGCCGCCGGGCCCGCCGCCCAGATCAAGACCATCAGCTACGCTCTCGATCCCACGTACCGCTACCCGCGCGAAGGCGGCCAGCCGCAGATCACCGGCTACACGGCGCGCAACGTGGTCGAGGTCTCCACCGACGACCTGGCTCAAGCCGGCACCATCAACGACGCCGCGATGCGGTCCGGAGCCAACACCATCCAAAGCCTCCAGTTCACGCTCAAGAACGACCGGGAGGCGCACGCGCAAGCGCTTCGAGAGGCAACCCTGCGGGCGCGCGCCGACGCCGACGCCATCGCGGCCGCGCTGGGGGTCAAGATCCTGGGGGTCCTTTCGGTGGAAGAGGGCGGCGTTTCGCCGCCCAGGCCGATCATGATGCAGGCGGCGCGCATGGCCGATGCGGCGGCACCCACTCCGGTGGCCTCCGGGACCATCGATATCCAGGCCACCGTAGCGCTGACGGTAGAGATCAGCCGCTAGCCAGCTCGTTCACACCCGCGATGGCGTGCCCTGAGACCGCCGGCAGCCGCATCGTGACCAGCAAGCCGGGATGCGCGTTCTCCGCCACCAGTTCGCCGTGGTGCAGCCGCACCGCGCGGCAGGCGATCGCCAGGCCGAGCCCCACCCCTCCGGTGGCCGAGTCCCGCGAATCGTCCACGCGGAAGAATGGGTCGAAGAGCTTCGGCAGCAGCGCATCCGGCACGCCGGGGCCATAGTCTCGGATGGCCAGGTCCACGCTGGTGCCCCTGGCTTCCAGGTTGACCTCCACCGCACTCGCCGCCGGGGCGTACCGGACCGCGTTTCGCAGCACGTTCTCCACGGCGCGCCGCAGCAGTTCCGGATCTCCACAAACCACCGCCGAAGAGAACCCGTCGAAGGTGATGCGGCACCCGCGGACCTCCGCTTCGAGCCGGCAGTCTTGGACGATCTCGGCGACTACCTCGTCCAACCGGACGTCTTCCGAACGCCGCGACGCGGCATCGCCCTCGGCGCGCGTCACTTCGAGCAGCGCCCCCACCAGCTTGGCCAGCCGCTCGATTTCCTTCGTCATCCGCGCCACGGCCGCGTCGCGGTCGGGGGCGGTGCGCGTGAGCTCCGCGGCGAAGCTGAGCCGCGCTAGCGGCGACCGCAACTCGTGCGAGACGTCCTGCAGCAGCCGCCGCTCGGCGGTCAGCAGCGTCTCGATCCGCTCCGCCATGGCATTGAACGACTGCGCCAGGTTTCCGATCTCATCGCGGCGTTTGAAGCGCACCCGGGCCGAAAGGTCGCCCCGTCCGAAGCGGTCCACCGCGCCCGCCAGGCTGCGAAGAGGCGACACGATATAGGCGGCCAGCACCCAGCAGAGAATCGCCACCGCGGCCAGCACCAGCAGGTAGTACGGCAACAGGTTCGAAAGCGGCAGCGGCGGAGGAGCGATCACAACCAGGTGGAACCGTCCGTCGAGCGAGGCCGTGGCCATGATCATCCGGCCGTTGACGGGCCGCGGCGGGCCTCCCATTTCGTCCCGCTCCGCCCGCAGCATCTCCGCCCTGTCGGCGCCCGAGACCAGATCCCGTCCCTGGGCATCGAGCAGGAAGTGCTCGACTCCAAAGTATCCGCGCAACTGCTCGAGGTACGCCGCCAGCCGCGGACTGCCTCCGTCCAGGTAAGCCTGCCGGGCCTGGTCGAGCTCGAGCGCGTGCATCCCTTCGAACGGCCCCCTTCGCCCCGCCGCGCGGTCCTGAATCGGCCTGGAGATGGCGAAGAAGGCGAACAGCGAAAACAACAGCGTGCCGAAGCACCACAGCAGAATGCGAGCGTAGAGTGATCGCACGGCGTTCCTATCCGGCGGCGCAGAACATGTATCCCACGCCGCGCACCGTCCGGATCAGCGGCCGGCCGCCGCGCTCCAGTTTCTTGCGCAGGTGGCTCATGTGAACGTCCACCGCGCGCTCATACGGAGTGGCCTCGCGCTGATACAGCACCGCGGCGATCTCGTCGCGCGATACCGCCCGGCCTTCCGAGCGCACCAGCAGATCGAAAATGTCGAACTCGATGGAGGTCAAATCCACCGGCTTGCCCGCCGACCACACTTCGTGGGTGCGGGAGTTGACGCGAATGGCGCCGGCCTCGATCACCGCCGGCCGGGCCGCAATCGGCTGGCCCGCGCGCCGCAGCACGGCCCGGATGCGCGCCAGCAATTCGTCCGGCCCGAACGGCTTCGGCAGATAATCGTCCGCGCCCTCGTCCAGGCCCGCGATGCGGTCACGCTGTTCCGTGCGGGCCGTCAGCATGATGACGGGAACGGCGCTGCGGCGGCGGATCTGCCGCAGAATCTCGAAGCCGTCGACGATCGGAAGCATGACGTCGAGCAGCACCAGGTCGAATCCGCCGTCGAAGACGCGCGCCAGCCCCCGCGGGCCGTCGTGTACGAACTCGAGATGAAAGCCCTGCCCGGAGAAGTACTCCGCCATGAGCGCGCACAACTCCTTGTCGTCGTCGATGAGGAGGATGGATCGCTCCGTGCCCTCCGCCCGCTCGTGCATGGTCCTCCCTCATTCCGTTGTATCCCAGAATCGCGCCGCGGGATAGGTTCTTCGGGCCGTTTTTACAAAACTTAAGGCTCTGCCGGGGCCCCGCCACCGTCTACTAAATTCAATGACGAAAGCTCGATGGATCGCGGTTTCGATGCTGTTGGCGGCAGAGGCCCTGCTGGGAGAGGCGGCCTCCGACAGGCGTCTGGTGGGCACGGTGACGGCCGTGAGCGCCGAGACGGGCGAGGTGGAGTTCAAGCCTGACAACGCCGCTCCGCTGACGGTGCGCGTGCTGCCCGCGACTCTGATCGAGC
>Ga0335080_10005010_pt1 | contig 13570 bp, 16 predicted proteins | sample Lox_Sample_34_FD_206720 | JGI IMG/M metagenome (GOLD analysis project Ga0335080, IMG submission 206720) | Soil microbial communities from Loxahatchee National Wildlife Refuge, Florida, United States - Lox_Sample_3.4 | ecosystem: Environmental > Terrestrial > Soil > Wetlands | place: USA... | reverse complement strand
CTGAAAACTTGAAACTGAATACTTGAAACTTGAAACTTCTCCAATGCCCGTTATTGAAGTCAGCGGTCTTACCAAGGCCTTCCGCACCTATAAAAAGCAGCCGGGGTTTGGCGGCGCAATCAAAGGATTGTTCCACCGCCAATACGAACAAACCATCGCCGTCAACGACGTCAGCTTCAAGATTGAACCCGGCGAGCTGGTCGGTTTTCTCGGCCCCAACGGCGCGGGCAAAACCACCACGCTCAAAATGCTCGCCGGACTGCTTTATCCCTCCGAGGGCTCGGCCCGCGTGCTTGGTTATGTCCCGTGGGAGCGTGCCGACGGTTATCGCCGCCAGTTCGCGCTCGTGCTCGGCCAAAAAAACCAGCTTTGGTGGGACCTGCCCGCTCGCGAATCACTGGAGCTGAACTCGAAAATTTACGGCATCCCCGCCGACCGGTTTGAGCGCACCGTCACCGAGATGAGCGAAATGCTCAGCGTCCGCGACAAACTCAACATCAGTGTGCGCGAATTGTCGCTCGGCGAACGCATGAAGATGGAATTGATCGCCTCGCTGCTGCACCAGCCCAAGGTGCTGTTCCTCGACGAACCGACCATTGGCCTCGACGTGGTTTCGCAAAAGATCGTCCGCGAATTCATCCGCCGTCACAACGCCGGGCAAAAGACGACGATTTTGCTCACGAGCCATTACATGGCCGACATTCAGGCGCTTTGTGAACGGGTCATTATCATTGACCGCGGCAAAATCTTCTTCGACGGCAAATTGAGCGAAATCCTGGATCGCTTCGCTGATTTCAAACTCGTCACCATTCAATGCGAAAAAGCGAACGATTATCCGGCGGAAAATCTGGCGCGCTACGGCGAAGTCGTTGAAAAAAACGCCGGCTCGATCCAGTTCAAAGTCAAACGCGACCGTGTCATCCCGGTTTGCAAAGCGCTGCTCGACGATTTGGCGGTGAGCGACATCGACATTCAGGAAGTGCCCATCGAAGACGTCATCCGCCAGATTTTCGCCCGGTAATCAAGGTGGCACAGGCGTCCACGCCTGGGATTCAACAAACACACAAGCCGGAGGGTTGTGCCACAACTTGCCATCCAACCGGTCACATGCTTCAATCCGCTCATGGATCCATTTCTCCAGGCGGCGATTGACGAGGCCAGAAAGGGTCTGGCTGAAGGCGGCATTCCCATCGGTTCGGTGCTGGTGCTGGACGGCAAAATCATCGGGCACGGCCATAACCAGCGAGTGCAACACGGCAGCGTCATTCATCACGCGGAAATGAACTGCCTCGAAAACGCCGGCCGGCTCAAGGCATCAGTTTATCAACGTTGCATTTTGTATTCGACGCTTTCGCCCTGTCCGATGTGCAGCGGCGCGGTGTTGCTTTACAAAATCCCGCGTGTCGTTGTCGGCGAAAACAAAACTTTCCAAGGCCCGGAGAAATACGTCCGCTCGCAGGGCGTGGATGTGGAAATCCTGAACGATCCGACCTGCATCCAGCTCATGCGTGATTTCATCAAAGCCAGGCCGGAGCTATGGAATGAGGACATCGGCGTATAAATCTCGAAACAAATTGTAATTGGTTTGAAAAAGGCATTTGACTAATGTTAAGAGCATTAAACCTCAACCACCATTTATGCGCGCTCAAACCATTGCGAAACTGATCGGTGTCGCCATCCTCATCTTTGTCGTCGTCATCGCTGCTTCCACCACCAGTTACGTGGTGCAGCCGGGCGATCGCGGTGTGGAAGTCACACTCGGTAAAGTATCGCCTGTATTCAAGCCACAGGGCTTCGGGTTCAAGTCGCCATTCATTACCACCATTGTGCCGGTGACCATCAAGCAGCAGACGCGCGAACTGCAGGCCGCCTGCTATTCCTCGGATTTGCAGCAGGTTCACATGGAATTGCGCGTGTTGTATCGTATCCCGGAAGCGTCGGTCGTGCAGATTTATCAGGGTTACGCCGGCGATCCGTTCGACAGCCTCGTCGCGCCGCGCGTACAGGAGGCGTTGAAGGAAGTCACCGCCTTAGAGAGTGCGGAGCAAATCGTAAAAAACCGTGAAGAAATCAAAAACAAGTCACTGGCCGGCGCACGGCAAAAAGTCGGCGCGTTGCTGGTCATCGAAGATGTCGTCATTCAAAACATAGATTTGACAAAAGAATTGGAGACCGCCATCGAAGCCAAAATGGTGCAGGAACAGGAGGCGGCCAAAGCCAAGTTCACGCAGCAGAAAACGCAGATTGAAGCCGATACCGCCGTCATCAGGGCCAAGGGCGAGGCGGAATCCATCCGCATCCGCGGCGAAGCCCTCAAAGCCAACCCTTCCTTCATCGAGTTGCAGGTGGTGGAAAAGTGGGACGGGAAAACACCACTGGTGGTTGGCAGCGAGACGAGCGGGGCGAACATGTTGCTGCCGCTGACCGACGCGCAAAATCGTCGGGTCGAAGCCAGACCTTCATCCAACCGATGAATCCGCATTGGATAACTTTTTTAAAAGTCGTCGTTCTGTTGATTGTGGTGGCGGCATTGGTTTTTCTTTTTCCGTCGGCACTCCGATTTGTGGAAATGGCCGCGCGTGAATTGCGTTATCTCTGGTGGCTCGTTTTCCTGCTGGCACTCGGCATCTGGCTGATCTGGGGCCTGGGCGGAAAGAAGAAATAAAGTTTTGTCGGCCGGGTCTTCGTCAACGGCGCAAAGCCCGGAAAGTTGAACAACTATATTGGTATGCGAACCTCGGCGGGGTGAACTCTGCGAGCTTCGAATCTTTCCCTGGCATTGAGGTTTCAGATAACTCGACCCGCGGAGAAGGAATTTTCGCCGGTTGCGTTCTGCTCCTGCCGCAAAACGTCACGTAACAACTGAAGTTTTCTCCACCCCGGCGATTTCCTTCCGCGATTGCACCACCTGATCCACGAGGCCGTATTTTTTGGCCTCTTCGGACGACATGAAATTATCGCGGTCGGTGTCCTTGCCGATATTTTCTACGGATTTGCCGGTATGTCTGGCGAGGATTTCGTTGAGCCGGTCCTTGAGCCGTAAAATTTCCCTGGCCTGGATGCTGATGTCGCTGGCCTGGCCCTGTACGCCGCCCCAAGGTTGATGGATGAGGATGCGCGCGTTTGGCAGGGCGTAACGTTTTCCCTTCGTGCCCGCCGCGAGCAGGACCGCAGCCATGCTGGCCGCCTGTCCGACGCAATAGGTGTTCACGTCGCAGGTGAGATATTGCATCGTGTCGTAAACCGCCAGCCCGGCGGTGACGCTGCCGCCGGGCGAATTGATGTAAAGATGTATGTCCTTTTTCGGATCAGACATTTGCAGAAACAAAAGTTGCGCGATGATGATGTTCGAGACCGTGTCATCCACCGCCGTACCGAGAAAAATGATGCGGTCCACCAGCAGTCGTGAGTAAATGTCCCACGTCCGCTCGCCGCGTCCGGTCTGTTCAACCACAATGGGAACCAGAAAATTTTGCATGGCTGAATAACTACTCCATTTTTGGCGCATGTAAAGGCGGGAAACGGAATCGTGATGTGTTGTTTTGGATTCAGACCGGCCGGGTTCAGGGAGTTCCCATCAAAGTTGCATTTCCATTGAATGACGAATGACTAAACCATAATGACGAAAGAAGCCCCAAGCTCGAATGACAAATTGATTCTCGATGCCCGGGCATTTTGAATTGGTCATTTGAGCATTCTTTAGTTATTCGGACTCAGGAATCGGGATTTTGGCATCCATCCGCCCTGTCGGATTTAATCAATCTGACCTGTTGCCAATGGTTTTACGGTTCATTGTTTGCCAGATAAGCCGGAACGCGCTCGCAAATTCCTCCGGCTTTTCCATCATCCAGCGCGTGATTTTCTTCGGCGAAAACCAGCCACCGCGCTCGATTTCGTCCGGATGCAACTGGAACGGCCCTTCGGACCGGCAGCGATAAACCCAGACAAATTCCGCATCCGTTTCCGGGCACGCGGTAATTTTGAACAATCGTTCCGGGGCCCGGGCAACGGACAATCCAATTTCCTCGCGCAATTCGCGCACCGCGCAGGCATCGTAATCCTCGCCGGAATCCACGTGGCCGGAGGCCGAGGAATCCCATTTGCCCGGCTCGCGGTCTTTGGTCATTGAACGCTTTTGGAGAAAGGTTTCACCGCGCGCATTGAACACCAGCACATGCACTGCCCGATGCTTCAACCCGAGCCGATGCACCTCGCTGCGCGGCTGGCGATCGATCACCTCATCGCGCTCGTTGACGACATCAAAAATTTCTTCGGGCATAAAATCGGAATTGTTGCCTGAGAAAATATTAACTTTCCGCGCGCAGCAATTTCAGCGCCTCGCGGAAATCCACCGGCAAGGGAGCTTCAAAACTCATTTCTTCGTTCGTGCGCGGATGGGTGAATGACAACTCACGCGCGTGCAACATCACGCGCCCGGGGGTGTAGTGGGTTAATTCCTTCAATCGTGCATTCTGCCGCGCGCCGTAGATTTTATCACCCGCCAGCGGATGGCCGAGGAATTGGAAGTGCACACGGACTTGATGCGTGCGGCCGGTATGCAAGTGCGCTTCGACGAACGTGGCCGAGTTCAATTTTTCCAGCACGCGATAACTCGTATGTGCGGCCCGGCCGGATTCGTCGTCGCACGCCACCATGCGTTTGCGGTGCGACGAGTGCCGGGTAATGGCGGCGCGGATTTCGCCGGCATCGCGCGCCAGTTCACCGCACACAATCGCGTGGTAAATCTTTTCAACCGTCCGTCCGGCGAATTGCGCGGAAAGCGCGATGTGCGCTTCGTCGTTCTTGGCCACCACGAGGCAGCCACTAGTGTCCTTGTCGAGCCGGTGGACAATGCCGGGCCGGGCGACGCCGCCGATGCCACTGAGTGAACCGTGGCAGTGATGCAGCAGGGCGTTGACCAGCGTGTGTTCCTCGTGCCCGGCGCCGGGATGCACGACCAGTCCGGCCGGCTTGTTCAGCACCAGCAGCGATAGGTCCTCGAACAGGATGTTGAGCGGAATGGCCTCCGGCCGTGCCTCGGCGGTGCGCGCTTCCGGCCAGTGAATTTCAACCTGGTCGCCGGCACGCGGCGAATGGGTGGGTTTGACGGGTTTACGGTTGACCAAAACGTGGCCTTCCTCGATCAACCGCCGCCAGGCGCTGCGCGAGGCGGCAGGAAATTTTTCGCGCAAATAGGAGTCCAGCCGCCCGGCCGGAAGCGATTGTTCGATGGTAAACGTTTCGGTGCGCATCTCAACCTGACCCATGGCAAGTGACAGGTGCCAGGAAAAGCAGAGCAGGCGGTGGCTTGGGATTATTCATGTCACTTGTCACACGTCACTTGTCACTTCTTTGGGCGTATGCTCGGTTTTCCAGGTGATGAGAAAAATCAGCCCTACGCCGGTGCAGATGGCGGTGTCGGCGACGTTGAAGGCGGGAAAATCAATGATGCGGCCGCCCCGCTGTTGCAGGTAAAAATAAAGAAAATCCACGACCGCATGGCGCGTGGGCAACAGGCGGTCGGCCAGATTGCCGGCAATGCCGCCGAAAATGAGGCCGAAGGCAATCTGGCCGCCCAACGTATGCGAACTGAAATGGTGGCGCGTGAGAAACAGCGCAACGAGCGCGAACAGGGCGACCAGGGCCAGCGCAGCGTTGTTGCCGCTGAAGAGGCTCCACGCAGCGCCAGTGTTGCCCCAGTGGACCAGCTTGAAAAAACCGGGAACGACGGTCTTTTCGTCGCCCAACTCGAGATGGTTCAGCACCAGCCATTTGGTGAACTGGTCGAGTGCGAAGACGACCAACGCGAGTGCGGCAATGCCGCGGTTGGACTTTTGAAAAATGGCCATTTTGTCCACAGTCCACAGTCCACAGTTTAAAGTCAAGCAAACCGCGACTTTGGGCTTTGGAGTTCGGGCTGTAATGACTATGCTCCGCTCATGGCGTTGGCGCGCATTTTGGTGGACGGCTACAGCCTGCTGCACAACTGGCCGGAACTGGCTCCCGGCCGGCCGCGTCATTCAGCCCGCGCGCGCGAGGAACTGGTTCAGGTGCTTATATGTTATCACGACGCGACGGGCACGCCGGTCACGATTTTCTTTGACGGTTCCGGTGCCCGGGTGGGAACGCCGCCACCGGCATCGAACCCGGCGGTTGAGGTGTTGTTTTCGCGCGCCGGGCAGACTGCCGATGATATGATTGAGCGCGCCGCGCATCGGTTCAGCGACTACGGTGAAGTCCTGGTGGTTACGGACGATGTGGCCGAACGCGAAACGGTCACGGGCCTGGGTGGCCTGGCGTCGAGTTGCGCGAATTTCATCCGCCTGGTTGAAATTGCGCTGACGGAATTGCAGGATGAATTGCATAATCACAACCGATCGGAACGGAACCGTTTTAACCGGAACCACCAGCGCGATTTAAAATGAAGGCCTTGACGCACCATAAGCAAATGGTCCGCCACGCATGCATTTTCGTGGCGTTGCTCGTCGGGATGTTTTTAGCGCCGGCGGCACGGGCGCAATCGGCGCGGCCGAAGATGGACAACCGTTTTCTGTTCATTTTCGACACGGCTTCGAACATGAAGCGGTGTTTGCCCGGGGTGCAAAAAGCGCTCAACGAAATACTGGCCGCCGACACGAACGGGCTGTTGTCCCCGGGTGACAGTCTTGGTGTGTGGACGTTCGACCAGCAATTGCATGCCGGGCAGTTTCCGCTGCAACGCTGGCAGTCAGACAACGCGGCAATGATTACGGCCAGCATCGCCGCGTTCATCGGCAAACAGAATTACACAAAAACAACGAGATTTGACGCATTCCTGCCGTCGCTGAATCAACTCGTGTCGGGTTCCAAGCGGCTGACGGTTCTGATTTTTTGTGACGGGCAGGGGGAAATTCAGGGAACACCTTATGACGTTGGGATCAATAGAGTTTTCAAGGAACGGCAAAAGGAACGCCAAAAAGCGCGGCAGCCCATTGTCATCGGGTTGCGCTCACAACACGGTCAATACGCGGGTTGCATAATAAGTTTTCCGCCACAGCCAGTCAGTCTTCCGGATTTCCCACCCCTGCCCGAAGCCGTAGCACCACCCAAAGTTACGAATGCGCCCGCACTGCCGGGGTCGCTTCGTCCCGGCGGCCAACCGCTTATCATTGTGGGTACCACCATCACCAATCGTGTGCCGCCACCGGCGCCAAAACCGCCGCCCATGCCGAAACCGGTACTGACCAACCCTCCGCCGATGGTCGCAACCTCAGCGCCCGAACCTGTGATTACCAACGAGGTGAAGCCACCGGAAGAAGTGCTGTTGATGCAAACCGGCACTATTCCAGCCCGGCCCAAAATTGCTGCGGCGCCATCCGTAACGACAAATGCCAATGCCCAGCCGCCGGCAATTTCCCGGACCGGCCATAGAGGGGCTTGGACCGTAACCGCGGCCTTTCTGGTGGTGGTGGCGGGTCTGGTGTTTTCCCGGTTCCGCCGCGCCCCCAAGCCCGGCAGTGACAACTCCGGCGGAAGTTCGATGAAAAAGAATTGATTCCGCCCGTGACTTTTGACCGCAGGTCTGGAAAATTCCTGCCTATGAAAGCATGGTTTAAAATTTATGCGCTCGTCCTGGCCGCCGGCATGCTGACGGCTTTGGCTGACGATATCAAAACCAACGCGCCAGCCGGCGCGACAACAAGCATACCCGCCGCTACCAACGAGGCTGCCATCTCATCGGTGATAACCACAACGTCCCCGCCCCCGCCTGCGGCGACCCATAAGCTGAAACCCACGGTTGTTGTGCCATTGACGCAAACCAGCACCGCCGCCGCATCTCCGAAAATAACCAGCACCGTAACTCTGCCGTCGGCCACAGCAACATCCACGCCCGCGATTACCGGCGAACCCATGGCGCCAGAGGAAGGATCATTGACACCAACCGGCGCCGTTCCTGCTCAACCCAATGACACGACTGCACAGCCGCCGGAAAGTCCCGGGATCGGTCGGATGGGTGTTTTGGGCATTGGCGTGGCAGTTCTGGTGATGATCGGCGGCCTGGCGGCATTCCTGCTGAATCGCTCGCGCCAGGCCGACCACGCCAGCCTTATCACACTCGCCATGAGCGAGAGTAAAGAAGACGACAGGCATGAGGAAAAACCTGAAGAGAAGCCCGACGATAAGAAAAAGACCACAAAATTTCCGCCGCCGATGACTTGAAACATCTGATTCTGCGCGTGACTTTTGGCTGCGGGTCTGGAAGATTTTGTGCCCATGAAAATTATTCGTATACTGTGTGTGCTCGGCGTGTTTGCTGCCGTGGTTGCGACCCGGGCTGAAGACGCCAAAAAGGAACAGGAAAAGACCGCGCCTGCCGTCCCTGCCGCGCCGGGCTTCACCGATCCGGCCAGACTCACCGGGAAGGCGCCGGAGACCTTCAAGGTGCAGTTCGACACCACCAAAGGGAAATTCACCATCGAAATCACCCGCTCGCTTTCACCCAACGGTGCGGACCGCTTTTATAACCTCATTCGTTCAGGATATTTCAAGGATGTTGCCTTCTTCCGCGTGGTGCCCGGTTTCATGTGCCAGTTTGGCATCCACGGCGACCCGGCCATCTCTGCAAAATGGCGTGCAGCGAACATCGCCGATGACCCCGTCAAGGGCAGTAACACGCGCGGTACCATCACCTTCGCCACTGCCGGTCCCAACACCCGCACCACGCAGTTGTTCATCAACTTCCGCGACAACACCGGCCTCGACGGACAGGGATTCTCGCCTTTTGGCAAAGTGACCGAGGGCATGGATGTGGTGGACAAGATTAACAGCGAGTATGGCGATGGCGCTCCCTATGGCAATGGGCCGGCGCAAGGCCGCATTCAGATGGAAGGCAACACCTACTTGAAAAAGGATTTCCCCAATCTCGATTACATCAAGTCTGCGACCATATTGTCGGTAGAATTGCCTGCAAAGAACGACCTGATCAGATAATTATATTTATGAGCGAAGTTGCCCAAATCACCACCACGGAAGGCGAAATGGTCGTCGAACTCTGGCCCGAGGTCGCGCCCAAAACCGTTGAAAATTTCAAAACGCTCGCCAACAAGGGCTTTTATGACGGCACCTGTTTTCATCGCGTCATCAAAGATTTCATGATCCAGGGCGGCGACCCGCTCACGAAAGATGCGGGCAAGGAAGGGCAGTGGGGCATGGGCGGTCCCGGCTACCAGATCAAAGCCGAGTTCAATGAACGCTCGCACGTGCGCGGCGTCATTTCCATGGCGCGTTCCAACAACCCCGATTCCGCCGGCAGCCAGTTCTTCATCTGTCACGGCAACCCAACGTTCCTTGACCGCCAATACACCACCTTTGGTAAGTTGATCAAAGGCGACGATGTTTTGGAAAAAATCGCTACCACACGCACGCATCCGCAGGACCGCCCCGACAAGCGCATGGGCATCATCAGCATCAAAATCGTTCCGCGCGAAACGGTGAAGTAATTGCCGGCCGGGTGGCGTCGCTGCCGGACCACGTTCCAAATTGGCAGGGCGGAGGTGGTCCTCTGCCATTCTTTCATAAAATCCAACTCCGGCCGGCAAACCGGCTGGTTTGCCCCGAGCTCACCGCCAGCCGGCGCAGCAAAGCCGGTGGAACCGTCAGGCTGCACACATCAAAACAACATTCTGCTCGTTCCGGGGGAAGTTTGGGCGGCGCGGCCGCGCCGCCCCGACTCAGCGGTGGTGAAATTGCATCCGCTTTTTTTCAATAAACTCTTGTCGCGCAAAATATTTTTGGACACAGTGCCGCGTTAAAACAAAATCATCATGCTGGAATTCAAAAATAAGATTCTGTTCGTCGGTTACGGAGCCGTGGCGCAGTGCGCCCTGCCCATCCTGGTCAAACATCTCAAGACGCCGTCCGCCAACATCACGGTCATGGATTTCGAAGACCGGTGTGGTGTGCTGGCGCCCTGGTTGAAGCGCGGCGTGAAATTCGCGCGCAAACGCGTTACGCGCGAGAACATGGCTGCGTTGCTGGGCAAATATCTGAAGGCCGGCGACCTCCTGATTGACCTGGCGTGGAACATTGACTGCTGCGAAATTCTGCAGTGGTGCCACGACCGCGGCGTGCTGTACATCAACACGTCGGTCGAATTGTGGGACCCCTACGAAAACGCCCATACCGCAACGCCGCAAAAAATGACGCTTTACTGGCGGCACATGAACATCCGCCGCATGACCGCCAAGTGGGACAAGCCCGGCCCGACGGCCGTGCTTGAGCACGGCGCCAATCCCGGCCTCATTTCGCATTTCACCAGGCAGGGCCTCATTGACATTGGCAACCGCGCTATCAAGGACAAAAAAATAACCGGCGCGGACGCCGACAAAATCCGGCAGCTCATCGCGGAACAAAAATTCAACCTGCTGGCTATGAAACTTGGCGTGAAAGTGATTCATTGCAGCGAACGCGATACCCAAATCACCAACCAGCCGAAGCAGGTGGATGAATTCGTCAACACCTGGAGCGTCGAAGGTTTCCGCGAGGAAGGCACCACCACCGCCGAGATGGGCTGGGGCACGCACGAGAAGGAACTGCCGCCGCTGGCCTACGAACATACCGAAGGCCCGCGCAATCAGATTTGCCTGGCCCGCATGGGTATCAATACCTGGGTCGCCTCCTGGGTGCCGGATTATTGCATCCACGGCATGGTCGTGCGCCACGGCGAAGCGTTCACCATTTCCGACCGCCTGACGGTCTGGAAAAATGGCAAAGCCGTTTACCGGCCCACCGTCCATTACGCCTATTGCCCCGCCGACGTCGCCATCGCGTCGCTCAACGAACTGCGCGGCTACGATTACCGGCTCGTGGAGAAGCAACGCATTCTCAATGACGAAATCATCAGCGGCTCCGACATTCTCGGCGCGTTGCTGATGGGCCATGCCTACAACTCCTGGTGGACGGGCAGCGACCTGAGCATCGGTGAATCCCGCCGGCTGGTGCCGCACCAGAACGCCACCACCATGCAGGTGGCCATTTCGGTCATTGCCGCCGCCATGTGGATGATTGAGAACCCGGCCAAGGGCGTCTGCGTGCCGGACGACCTGCCGCACGAGTACATTCTGAAGATTTCCAGACCGTATCTGGGTAAATGGATTTCCAAACCGGCCGACTGGACGCCGTTGAAGCATTACACCAACGCGTTCCAGGGCCATAACAACCCCGGGCTTGACCCGGACGATCCCTGGCAGTTCAAGAACTTCCTGATCACCGACGGAGATTAAGATGATACCACGCCGCACCCTGAAGAAACTGGCCGAAGAACACGGCACGCCGTTGTTCGCGGTGGACCATGACGAATTGCGCCGCAACTACGCCACGTTCAAAAAATACCTGCCGCGCATCCAGGCTTACTACGCCGTCAAAGCCAATCCCGATCCCGCCATCATCAAGACGTTGTATGAGACCGGCGCGAGCTTCGACGTGGCGTCCATGCCGGAGTTTCGTATCGTCTTCGAATACATCAAGGACATGCCGGACAAGCAGCGGCAGGACTGGATCTGGGACAAGATCATTTATGCCAACCCCATCAAGGCCAACGAAACGTTGCAGGAACTGAACCCGTACAAGCCGCTGGTCACCTACGACAATTACGAGGAAATCCGCAAAATCAAAAAACACGCCCCGCAGGCCGGGCTGGCTTTACGGCTGAAGGTGCTCAACACCGGCGCCATGGTTGAACTGTCATCCAAGTTCGGCGCTTCGCCGGGCGAAGCTGTGGACCTGATTCTCGCGGCGGACAAAGTCGGGTTGACGGTGGAAGGTCTCAGCTTCCATGTCGGCAGCCAGACCACCAACTTCGGGAACTACGTCGCCGCCATCAACCTGGCCGCGAACATTTTCAAGGAAGCCAAGGACCGCGGGTACAACAAAATGAACCTGCTCGATATTGGCGGCGGGTTCCCCGCGCCCTATGATGCCACCGTAAAACCGTTCCGCGTGCTGGCCGGTATCATCAACCGCGAACTCAACCGGTTGTTCCCGAAAAACATTCAAATTCTGGCCGAGCCGGGCCGGTTCCTGTGCGCCACCGCCGCCACCGCTGTCTCCAAAATCATCGGCAAGGCCGTGCGCGACGGCAAACTCTGTTACTACATCAACGACGGGGTTTATCACACCTTCTCCGGCGTTATCTTCGACCACTGCCATTACCATCTGAAATCATTCAAACGCAGCCCGACGCAAATTTGCTCCGTGTTCGGGCCGACGTGCGACGCATTGGATGTGGTCTCGATGGCGGAGGAATTGCCGGGCGATTTGCAGTTAGGCGACCTGCTGTACAGCGAACAGATTGGCGCCTACAGCCACGCCTCCTCGACCTGTTTCAACGGCTTCCCGCCCGCTACCGTGGTACATCTCAACCAGTGAAGGGGGCGAGAGGTGAAGGCGGAGACCCCCCAATGACACGAATAAACATCAATCGAAAGCCTGCAAGGCTGAAAGAGTATCGCCACGGGCACCCCCCGGTAAACTGTCCCCTGTTTATCAATGCCCTGAAATGGCGGCAGAATATCAAACGCGAAACAGACACCTGTTGCGCCATAATGCCAGGAAATTTGCCAGTCATTCAGACGAGGCCGGGAGTATGTTTTCAATCCCGGTATCAAGTTCGCTTTGCATGACGAATGCAAACAGCAGTTAATCCCGGCTGAAGCCTATGGATCGGATTGAGTTGGTCGCTGCAAACCGTGGCTTGCGAAGCATTCCGGTATACAAAAAATCCCGGCACTGAAATCTTCCGGGCCGGAGGGAATGCCATCGCAATCCACAGACGGCTGGGCGCTCGGGTTGTACCCCTGCGAGCCCTATTCTCCCGGCCACACCAAACTCTATACCCAAAATCCAATTTTCAAAATCTTTCCGTTGACAAACCACACACCCGGCTATCAGCGGTTGCCACTTGGGTCTCTATCCTTAATCTTCAATCCTCGCTTCGCCCGCCTGTTACCCGAATTCGCGCCCCCTGTCGTTTAACGGTTTTTGGCCTCAATTTTCCACTGCCATTTCGCCCTGCACCGGGCGCAATTCACCCCGCCAATCCGCATTTTGTCCCTGATTCGTTTCGTTCCGGTCGTTTGTGTCCGATAGTTTATACACTCGGGCAAATGCTTTGGCGGATGCCCGGGTGTGAAATCCGCAAGTCAAACAAAAGAATATGAAAGAAACTGCAAACGTTGCGCTTGGATTTCCCGGCGAAATTGCCCAGACACCCGGGATAGTGCGTCTCCGGCATCAGCGCGCCCAACCGGAAAATGAAAGGAGAAGCACGCGCATTCTCATCCCACTGTTTTTGGTCGCACTCGCAACCACGGTATTGATGACCACGTCATTGGGCCGCAGTAAACCCAGGCCGGCCGCCGCGCTGCCGGCGGTTCATTCAACGCTTATGGGGAACGTGGCCGGACACGAAATCAACGCCGACATTGATGCTGCCGGCTTCATCGTTGATCGAAGCAATGAGCCTGGCGTTGAGTTTCTCAGTCATAAACTTGTGATTGAGAAAGAACGGCTTTTGCTCGACGGGTTGGAGAGA
>Ga0335080_10005007_pt1 | contig 13573 bp, 10 predicted proteins | sample Lox_Sample_34_FD_206720 | JGI IMG/M metagenome (GOLD analysis project Ga0335080, IMG submission 206720) | Soil microbial communities from Loxahatchee National Wildlife Refuge, Florida, United States - Lox_Sample_3.4 | ecosystem: Environmental > Terrestrial > Soil > Wetlands | place: USA... | reverse complement strand
GTCCTCGGGGCCTGCGTTGACGGCCTTCCAGGTGATCATCTCGGCTGCGTTGGAGAGCCGCTGTGCCCAGGGGGCCCCCTCCTCGAAGAGGACGTCGGCGATCTCGAGCCGGCCCCCGCCGTCCTGGGTGCCCGGCGCGGTCGTGTCGGCGTCGTGGGAGGAGAAGAAGCCGGTGACCCCCGGGCGGGCCATCTTCACCTCGACGCGGGTGTGGGGGCGCTCGTAGGGGATGATGCCGAGGTCGCGGCCGGCCGCCTGGAACATCTCCAGCGCCCGGTCGATGTGCTCGTCGGTGTGCGTGGCCATGAAGACGGTCCGGACGAGTTCCTTCTCGACCGCCGGGCGCACCACCGGGCTCGCGAACAGGCCGAGGTCCGTGAGGCGGCGCCAGAACTTGAAGCACAGGGCCTGGTCGCCGATCACCACCGGGACGACGGGGGAGACCGAGGGGGTGGTGTCGAACCCGAGCCCGCGCAGCTCCCGGTGGACGCGCTCGGAGATGTTCCAGAGCCTCTCGCGCCGCTCGGGCTCCTTCTCGATGATCTCGAGCGCCTTCAGGGCCGCGGCCGCCGCCGGGGGGGTCATGGAGGCGCTGAAGACGAGCGCCCGGGCCTTGTGGCGGATCCAGTTCACCACGTCCGCCCGCCCGGCGATCACCCCTCCGATGGAGGCGAGCGACTTCGAGAAGGTGGTCATGATGAGGTCCACGTCCCCGTGGACCCCGAAGTGCTCTCCCGTCCCGCGCCCGCCCGGCCCCATGACGCCGAAGCCGTGGGCCTCGTCCACCATGAGCCGGGCGCCGTACTTCTTCTTCAGCTCCACGATTCTCGGCAGGTTGGCGAGGTCCCCCTCCATGGAATAGACGCCGTCGACGACGATGAGCTTCCCGGCGTCGGGATCGGAGTTGGCGAGCAGCCGCTCCAGGTCCTCCATGTTGTTGTGGCGAAAGCGCTTCGTCTCCCCGTAGGCGGCGTGCATGCCCTCCACCAGGGAGGCGTGGACCATCCGGTCGGCGAAGATGAGGTCGTGGCGCAGGACGAGCGAGCCGATGGTCCCCACGTTCGTCTGGAAGCCGGTGGAGAAGACGACCGCCGCCTCCTTGCCGAGGTAGCTGGCCAGGCGGTGGTCGAGCTCGTCGTGGAGCGTGAGGGTGCCGTTCAGGAGCCGGGAGCCGCAGGTGGACGCCCCCCAGGTCCGGGCGGCCTCCGCGGCCGCCTCCTTCACCCGGGGGTCGTTCGCGAGGCCCAGGTAGTTGTTGGAACAGGCCATGATGAGACGTTTGCCGTCGACCACGACCTCGGTTCCGTTGGTCTCCCCGATGATCCGGTAGTAGGGGTAGTGGCCCGCCAGCTTGAGGACCTGGGCGTCCTTCCATCCGGCACATTTATCGAATAGATCGGCCATCTTCCCTCGCGTCCCGGCTCCGACAGTCCTCCGGACGGGCCTTAACTACCGATTTGGGGCCCCGAGAGTCAAGTAGCGCGCCGCGTCGCGGCGCGGCGGCGCGCGCTCGTCGACGCGCGGCGTGACTTCGTGTTTACATCTACCCACCTCGCGTTTACAACCCGTCCCTCATCGAAAGGAGCTTCGACACCATGGCCGCCTACAAGAAGATCGAGGTCGTCGGAACGTCTTCGGAGAGCGTCGCGGAAGCCATCCGGGCGGCCGTGGCCGAGGCCGGGAAGACCGTCCGCAACATGAGCTGGTTCGAGGTGGCCGAGGTCCGAGGCGCCATCAAGAGCGGGAAGGTGTCGGAGTTCCAGGTGACCGTCCGCATCGGCTTCAAGGTCGAGCACTAGGACCGGCTCCCGCCAACGGGGGACAGTGGTCGGAGCGCGCCGCCCCGTGCGAAGACCCCCGCTCGCAGAGCGCGGGCCCTTCCGCCTCGGGAACCGGGGGCGCGCGTCCGCGGCTCCCCGCCACAGCCCGGGTCTCTGCCGCCTCGGCCCTCCGGCCCGGCGCAGCCCGAGCGGGAGCGGGCGGTCTCCGCCTCGGCGCGCCGCCCGCGGCCCCCCCCGGGGGGCGAGCTCCCTACTCCCCTCCGGCGAGCTCGTCCGCCGAGAGCTTGGTCGCGAGGAAGCGGCCGAACTCCATGTCGGAGTGGCTGATGTGGCCCCGCAGCCACTCCCCGATCCAGTTGTTCATCCGCATCCCCACGAGCGCGCTCGGGCCCTTGTCCTGGTACTCGAGCCGCATGCGCTCGTAGTCGCGGATGAACCGCTCGTGCTCCGCCTTGTGGCGCATGTAGCTCGGGTAGGCGCTGCGGATCATCCAGCGCTCCTCGGCTCCGAAGTGCTTCTCGACGTAGTGGCCGAGGAAGTCGAGGAGCTGCTCGACCTGCGCCCGATCCCCCCGCACCACGCCGGCCACGAGCCGCTCGATGCGGGCGAAGAGCTCCTGGTGCTGCTGGTCGATCTCCGGGACGCCGATCGCCAGCGCCGGAGTCCACGGGATGGCCATCCGTTGCCCCTCCTGCCCCATCCCCATCTTAGGACAGACGCGCCCCCGGGTCGACGGACCCGGCTCCGGCGCAGAGGATGCCCGCCCGCCTCGGGGGCCGGCGCGTGGAGCTCCGCCGGCAGCGGTGCTCGACGTGCCCCAGGCTACCCCTCATGCGAGCCGGCTCGGGAGATCGCCCACAGCCCCCCTTCGAGCTGGCTCAAGGCGGGGCGGTGGCGGGACGGGCGCGCCGTCACTCGCACTCCACCTCGACGTTGGCGTCCATGTGCTGCTGGAGATTCACCGTGGTCGAGTTGATGGGCATGCCGGCGTAGGCGCCCGTCGTGTACCCGCAGTGGCAGAATCCGCACCCGTTCAGCTGGACGTGGCCCGTGCTCGGGGGCGGCGGGAGGCCGTGGCAGGTGCCGCAGGCGGCCTGGGTGCCATCCACCTTGTTCCACTGCGGATTCGTGTTCGAGCCTCCGGCACCGAGGTTCGAACCGTGGCAGTAGTTCGTGCACTGCAGCGTTGCCGTGTTGAAGGAAGGCCCGGGCGTGCAGTTCGTCGTGATGCACGCGGACGCGAGAAGCCCCCAGGTCAGGTTGAGCGGCTCGGTCGAGTGCGTGGTGTCGCCCGGCACGACGTGGCACTCGGTGCAGGCGATCGGGCTCGATCGCAGGTCGGTGTTCACGAGATGGATCTGGTGGGCCCCGACGCCAGGAGCCGACGTGGCCGAGTTGCCGAGGGTGTCGTAGGGCGGCGCCGCGTCGAGGGGGAACTGCGAGATGTTCGAGTTGCCGTGGCAGCTCGTGCAGGTCCCGCCGGTGATCTCGACGACCCCGTCGACGTGCAGGCCGCCGGCGACGTTGATGGTGCCGTCGGAGTTGACGGTGCCGGAGTGGCACCCGTGGCACTGCGCGAGCGTCGCCGCAGGGTGCGGAGACGGCGGCGGGGCTCCGTGGCAGGTGCCGCAGGCAGCCTGGGTCCCGTTCACCACCGTCCAGGTCGGCTTGGTGAGGGTGCCGCCGCTGAGCGTCGCGCCGTGGCAGTAGTTCGTGCAGGTGTAGGCAACGCCGTTCCAGCTCGGGGTCACACCGGCGGAGGAAGCGAGGGGGCCCCAGTTGAAGGCGACCGGCGACGGGAAGGTGCTGAAGTGGGTCGTGTCGCCACTCGGGGGCACCGTATGGCACTCGGTGCAGGCGATGGCCTGGCTCAGGACACCCGCATTCAGGTGCGCCGCGTGGGCGCCCACGAACGGGGCGCTCGTGGACGTGTTGCCGAGGGTGTCCCGGCCGGGCGCGGCGTTGATGGCGGTGTTCGAAATGGTCGCGTCCCCGTGACAGAGGGTGCAGGAGCTCTGGGAGGTGGTCGTCCCCATCTTGTTCGTGATCTGCGCGGGCGTGTGGCAGAGGTCGCAGGAGCAAGGGCTCGCCACGCCGAAGCCGCCGCAGGTGGTGCTCGCGAAGGCGTTCAGGTGGCAGGCCGCGCAGGAGACGCTGGAGGGGCCGCCGTCCGGCGTGAAGTCGCTCCCGTTGCCGTGGCACTGGGTGCAGTTGAGGGGCATGTAGAACGACATGTCGCCGCCGCAGGCGTGGTTCCCGCCGACTTGGACCATGTTCTGGCACTGCTGGGTGAGCGTCGGGTCGACCCACGTCCATGGCGGTTGATGGTTGTAGGTCTGCGCCGTCGGGGGAAGCGCCAGGGTGACGATGGCCTGCTTCGTGCTCGTGCCGTTCGCGTTCGTCGCGGTGAGGGTGAACGTGACCGAGCTCGACAGGAACGTGGGCTTGACCGTCATGGGCGAGGCGTAGACGGGGGTGCTGATGCTGCCGTAGGCGAGGTTGAGCGTCGTCGCCCCCGCCACGATCCAGCTGAGGGTCGTCACCCCGCCGTTCGGGATGGAGCTCGGGTTCGCCGCGAAGAACTGGATGATGGGCGCCGACCCGTTCGCGGGTATCGCTATCTGGAAGAAGGCGGAAACGGAGTTCGAAGGGGTGGTGGTCGAAATCTGGCAGGTTCCGGTCCCGGTGCACGCGCCCGACCACCCGAGGAAGGTGTAGTTCGGCGCCGGCGTCGCCGTGAGGGTGAGCGTGGGCGGGGAGCCCGTCGCGAAGTCGATCGTGCAGGGCGTGGTCTTGTCGGAGCAGCTGACGAGACCGGGGCTCGAGCTCACCGATCCGTAGCCGTACACGTTCACGCCGAGCTCGTAGGCCAGGAACACCGCAGTGACGTTCGTGGGCTGCGTGATGTTGAGCGTGCACGGAGCGGTGCCCGAGCACTCGCCGCCCCAACCGGTGAACGCCGAGTAGTTGTTCGGCGTCGCGGAGAGCGTCACGCTCACCGGCAGCTGGTTCGTGTTCACGTGGAAGGTGCAGGTGGTGGCCCCTACGAAGGAACAGCTTGACTCGAGGGTGCCGGTCGCATTGATGGTCCCGCCGCCCCCGTCCCCGAGGACGGGCGTGCCCGGGACCCAGACCGTGATGGCGGTCTGGTTCGTCTGGAAGACGGCGTTCACCATCTGAGCCTGGCCCGTCGGGACCGTGCAGGTGCCCGTCCCGCCGCAGTTGGCGCCGTACCACCCGGCGAAGTACGAGTTCGACGCCGGCGCGGCCGTGAGCGTCACGTTCGCGGGAGCGCCGGAGCTCGGGAGGGTGAGGACGCACTGGCCGCCGCCGCACGCCGGCGTCCCGTAGCTGGAGGTCACCGACCCGCTTCCGAGGCCGGAGAGGACGGCGGTCACCGTGTGCGGCTGGAAGACGGCGAGCACCGACTGCACCCCGCTCGTCGTGATCGCGCAGGCTCCGTTGCCGCTGCACTGGCCGCCCCAGCTCGTGAAGACCGCCTTGCTGTTGGGGCTCGCGGTGAACGTGACCGCGATGCCTGGAGTCGCGTAGACGCCGCAGGAATCGCCCGCGCTGTCACAGGTCCACGACAGGGGAGGGTTCGTGCTCACCGACCCCAGGCTCACCCCGGAGATGTTGAGGAAGAGGACCGTGGTGCCGGCCGGCTGGGTCCCCAGATTCGCGAGCATCTTGTTTCGGAGTTGGTCCGCGGAGACCGTGGGTTTCCCCTTGCTGCTACAGGCGGCAAGAATTGCAACAACGCAGGACAGGACGACGGCGCGGCGCATGTAATCTCCCCCGGCTCGGTGGCCCCACCCGAGCGCCCCGTATGGGACAAGATGACCAAGTATCAAAGGTGTGGGTTCGCGCATGCACGGAGCGCACCTTGACTCGGAGCGATGGGATAAGGTCTTAACTATTTGAATTTGTTGCGAGCATCTTGCAGCGCATATCACCCGAAAGTGCGTGAAATCACTCAGGGGCCTAGTCCCTGACTGGGGCTATTCACGCAGCGTGTCTCACCCCCAAGACACGCGCTAAGGCACCCCGTTGGGGCGGAAGGCGCAGTGCAATGCCAAGGCGACTCGTGGACCTGGTCCGCCCTCGATCTTTCGACAGCCGACCGACCAACGCTCGCGAGGAGACCGAGCCGTCCTGCCAGCGCCTACCGGAGCGCCGCCGCGGCCTTGAGGAAGGCGTCGTTCTCGGCGGGCGTGCCCACCGAAACGCGCAGGCATCCTTTGAGGCCCGGGAGGTGATCCTGGCGCCGCACCAGCACGCCAGCCTCGAGGAGCCCCTTCCACGCCGCCTCGGCATCGGGTGTGCGCACCAGGAAGAAGTTCGCCCGGCTCGGGTGCGCGACCCAGCTCGGGTGGCGCCCGAGCGCGGCGATCATGCGGTCCCGCTCGGCGACGAGGCGCGCTGCCGCCTCCCGGGCCCGCTCCGGCGCCTCGAGAACCGTGGCGAGAACCGCGGCGGTGTGGGCGGGGACGTCGAAGGGGGGGAGCATGGCCTGGAGCTTCCCCGCCACCTCCGGCCGGGCGAGCAGGTAGCCCGCGCGCACCCCGCCGAGCCCGAAGGCCTTGGAGAAGGTGCGCAGGAGCACGACCGAGGGATTCTCTCGCGCGAGCCCGCGGTGGTCGGTGCCGGAGAACTGGAAGTAGGCCTCGTCGACGGCGAAGAGCCAGCCCTTCTCCCGGGCCCGCTCGGCGAGCCGCCGAACCTCCGCCTCGGGGAAGAGCGCGCCGGTGGGAGCGTGCGGCACGGCGAGGAAGAGGACGCCCGCGGGCGCGCCCATCCGCGCGAGGAGCGCCTCCGCCGGCAGCCCGAACCCCTCGCTGAGCGGGACCGCCTCGAAGGGCGTCCCGGCGAGGCGGGCCGCCCCCTCGTAGAAGGCGAAGGAGGGAACGGTGTCGAGGACGCGGTTCGCGGCGAGAGCCAGGGCGAGCACGAGGAAGTTCGACCCCGGGGCCACCACCACTCCTTCCTCGGGCCAGTCCTGGTGGCGGGCGACGAGGGCGCGCACGGCTTCCGCGTGCATGTCGGGGTATCGGTTCCACGGGGTCTCCCGCATCCGCGAGAGGGCCCGCTCCTTCAGGTCGGCGGGGAGGTCCCAGGGGCTCTCGTTCTGGTCGAGCTTGATGGGCGCTTCCACCTTCTTGTAGGGGTAGGCGGAGAGTCCCGACAGGTGCGGCTTGAAGGCTTCCATGGCGCGACATGAATACCTCGCCCTCGCGATCGTCGCCACGGTGGTGGCGCCGCCCTCGCGCGCCGCGCCCGCGGCGGACGAGCCCGCCCTCCCCGTCGCCGCCGCCCCCACCGTGCGGGTGGACCCGGATCGCCTCCGGCCGGGGGACGCGCTCCTCGTCACCGTGGAGGGGAGCCCTTCCCCGCCCTCCGCCGCGGTGGCCGGCCGCGAGCTGCGCTTCTTCCCGGTGGCGGGCGGGTACCAGGCGTTGGCGGCCCTGCCGGTCGAGCTCGAGCCGGGCACGCTCACGGTCGAGGTCTCGCTCGCGGGCAGCTCCGCCCCGCTGCGCGCCCAGGCCGAGGTGGTGGAGCCCCGCTTCCCCGAGAGCCGCCTCAAGGTGGCGCCCCGCTACCTGAACCCCTCCCCCGCGCAGAAGAGGCGGATGGAGCTCGACCAGGCCGCCTTCAACGCCGCCTACGAGCAGCCCTTCGGGCCGCCGCTCTTCGAGGAGCCCTTCTCCCGCCCGCGCGACTCGGAGGTGACCGCCGCCTTCGGGGAGAGGCGCCTCTTCAACGGGAAGAAGCAGTCCCAGCACTTCGGCACCGACTTCGCCGGCGAGGTGGGGGCGCCGGTCGCGGCGGCGAACGACGGGCTCGTGGTCCTCGCCCGCGACTGCTACGCCTCCGGCAACACGGTCGTGGTGTCGCACGGGGCCGGCCTCTTCACCGTCTACTTCCACCTCTCCCGCTTCGACGCCCACGCCGGGGACCGGGTGCGGCGCGGGCAACTCCTCGGCCGGGTGGGGCGGACCGGGCGCGTCACCGGCCCGCACCTGCACTTCGGGACCAAGGTGGGAGGGCTCTACGTGGACCCGGAGTCGGTCTACCGCCTGCGCTTCAGCGCCCGCGGCTCGCCCTGACCTCGGCGAGCACCTGCAGGAGGAGGGGCTGCAGGAGCGGGTTCGCGGCGCAGATGGTGCCGCCGAAGAGCATCTCGGCCCCGCCGGCGAAGTCGGCCACGCGGCCGCCCGCCTCGGTGACGAGCAGGATCCCGGGGGCGACGTCCCAGGGCTTGAGCTTCGCCTCCCAGAAGCCGTCGAAGCGGCCGGCGGCGACGTAGGCGAGGTCGAGGGCGGCGGCCCCGAAGCGGCGCACGGCGCGCGCCCGGCCCAGGTAGGCGCGAAAGAGGCTCAGCACCGGCTCCGGGTCCTGGTGGATGTCGTAGGGGAAGCCGGTGCAGAGGAGGGCGTGGCGGAGCTCCGCCGCCTCGGAGACGCGAATGGGCTTCCCGGAGAGGAAGGCCCCCTGCCCGCGACCGGCGAGGTAGAGCTCGTTCCGCAGGGGGTCGAGGGTCGCGCCGGCGGCGAGGCCCGACCCGTCGGCGAGCGCCACGTTCACCGCGAAGTGGGGCACGCCGTGGGCGTAGTTGGTGGTGCCGTCGAGGGGGTCGACGTACCAGCGGAGCCCCCCCTCGCCCCCGGTCGAGCCCGACTCCTCCGCCAGGACGGCGCTCCCCGGGAAGCGCTCGGAGATGAACCGGAGGAGGGCCTCCTCGCTCGCCCGATCGGCGTCGGTGACGAGGTCGATCCCCCCCTTGTAGTCGATGGTGCGGGGCTTGTCGAAGCGGTCGCGCAGGACCGCGCCCCCGCGCCGCGCCGCCTCCTCCACCGCCTCCATCAGATCGCCGATCTCGCTCACCCGGCCTCCGCCTCGCCAATCGACTACCGCGCCCCCTTAGGATACCGGGAGAACCCCGTCCTCGCAGCCCGTGCTAAGTTTCCCCGGGGAGGAATCCGTGAAGACCCTCACCGTCGCAAGAGTCGTCGTGTTCCTGGCGCTGCTCGTGTTCCTTCTCTTCGCCATGCCCTGGAGCTACCTGCCGCTCCTCGTCGCCAACGTGGACACCCAGGCCATCCTTTCCCGCACCGAGATCCGCAAGGTGATGGCCCCCCTCATCGTGGTCGCGTGCGCGGCCGTGGCCTACATCGGCCTCGACGCCTACCTCGGCATCGCCCTGTGGAGGCGCGGGCGCCGGGCCCAGGCGGGCGGGCGGACGCCATCGGGGGCGGCGGAGAAGTAGCCCGGGCCTCATGGGCGTCGGGCCCCGCGCGCTCCTCTACCGCCTGGGGTGCCTCTGGCATCGCCGGGAGACGAACGTCTGGCACGACGCTGCCTACCGCCTTCCCCTCTCGGGCCTGGAGTTCACCGGCGTCGACCCGCGGCGCGCCGACTTCGCCGCCTGGTGGCTGCGGGAGAGCAAGGCGATCGCGCCCTCCTGGTGGCGGAAGCCGCGGCGGGTCTCCTACGCCGACCTCTCGCGCGTCCACACCCCCGAGATCCTCGACTCGCTCTCCCGCCCGGAGACCCTCGCCGGCATCTTCGGCGTCGACCCGACCGACGTCCCGGTCGACGAGGTGATGCGCACGGTGCGGCTCGCCACCGGAGCCACCATCGAGGGCGCGAGAGAGACCCTGCGCACCCGCAAGCCGGCCCTGAACCTCCTCGGCGGCTTCCACCACGCCGGGCCGGGCTCGGCCGGCGGAAACTGCCCGGTGAACGACATCGCGGTGGCGGTGGCGGCCGTCCGCGCCGAGGGCTTCTCGGGCAAGGTGGCGGTGCTCGACCTCGACGCCCACCCGCCCGACGGCGTGGCGCTCTGCCTCGCCTCCGACCCGGACTACTGGGTCGGCTCCATCTCGGGGTCGGACTGGGGGGTGCTGCACGGGGTCGACGAGACCCTCCTGCCCGAGGGGACGGGGGACCTCGGCTACATGGACGCCCTGAAGGCCCTGCTCGCGCGCATGCCCAGGGCCGACCTCGTCTTCGTCATCGCCGGAGGCGACGTGCTCGCCGGCGACAAGCTCGGCCGGCTCGGCCTCTCCCTCACCGGGGTGCGCTGGCGCAATGTGACGGTGGCCGCCCACCTGGAGGGAGTTCCCTCGGTGTGGCTGCCGGGCGGCGGCTACAGCGCCCAGTCCTGGAAGGCGCTCGCCGGCGCCGGCCTGGCGCTCTCCACCGGCTGGACGCAGCCCATCCCCGACGACTACGACCCGCTCTCCGCCCGGTTCGCGGGGATCGCCCGCGGGCTCCCGAACGACGTCCTCTCCGACGACGGGGAGCTCACCGAGGCGGACCTCGCCGAGGCGCTCGGGATGAGGCGCTCGGGGCGGCGGCTCCTGCTCGGCTTCTACAGCGCCGCCGGGATGGAGTACGCGCTCGAGCGCTTCGGGGTCCTCGAGCAACTCTCCCGGCTGGGCTACTCCTCCTTCCGCGTGGAGTTCGACCGGGCCGGGCCGGGCGAGCGCCTGCGCGTCTTCGGCGAGGCGGACGGGAGGGAGCACCTCCTCATCGAGACCATCCTGGAGCGGCGCCGGGTGGCGGGACACCCGGTCCTCTACATCCACTGGCTCTCCCTGCGGAACCCGCGGGCCCGCTTCAGCGATCGCAGGCCCCGGCTCCCGGGCCAGGACGTCCCCGGACTGGGCCTCGCCCGCGAGGCGGGCGAGATGCTCGCCCTGATGGCGCTTCGCCTCGGCCTCGCCGGCGTGGCGTACCGCCCGGCCCACTTCCACACCGCCTACCCGGGCCGCCACCACTTCAGCTTCGTCGACCCGGAGCGACAGGGGCGCTTCGAGGCGCTGGTGCGCGACCTGCCCGAGGGCATGAGCCTCATCGAGGCGACGCAGGCCCTCGACGAGGGACGGGTGGCGCTCAACGGCGAGCCCTACGCCTGGGAGCCCGACGAGATGGCGTTCTGGCTGCGCGAGCCGCCGGAGGAGCCCGGCGAGGTGGCGCGGGAGTGCGAGCGCTCCCACTTCACCTTCCTGCCGCGCCCCGATGAGCCTGGCGCCGGGGCCGTCCCGGCGGGCGGGTAGCGCCAGGTCACCAGCCGCAGCGCTCCCCGCGGTTCGCCTCGGCGAGGAAACGGCGGAGCGGCTCGAAGTAGTCGAGCATCGCCGAGGCGTCGACCTGCCGCTCGCCGGTGAGCGCCTGGAGGGCGTCGGGCCAGGGGCGCGAGGCTCCCAGGGCGAGCATGGCGCCGAGCCGCTTCCCCGCCTCGGCGTTGCCGTAGACGGAGCAGGCGTGGAGCGGGCCACCGACTCCCGCCGCCCGGCACATCCCGCGGTGGAACTGGAAGAGGAGGACGCGTGCCAGGAAGTAGCGCGCGTAGGGCACGTTCGCGGCCACGTGGTACTTCGCTCCCGGGTCGAAGTCGGCCTCGCTCCGCGCCACCGGAGGCGCGAGCCCCTGGTAGCGGGCGACGAGGTCCCACCAGGCGGACTGGTAGCGCTCCGGGGTCACCTCCCCGGAGAAGACGCCCCAGCGCCAGCGATCCACCGTCAGGGCGAAGGGGAGGAAAGCCACGTCCTCGAGCGCCCGCCGCAGCTGGTGGTTCACCACGCCTCTCTCGTCGGAGGTAACCTCGGAGACGAGCCCCAGCCGCTTCAGGTACTCGGGCGTCATGGAGAGCACGAGCGCGTCCCCGATGGCCTCGTGAAAGGCGTCGTTCGCGCCCTGCTGCAGGAGGAAGGGGAGGTGCTCGTAGGCGCGCTGGTAGTAGTTGTGCCCGAGCTCGTGGTGGATGGTGAGGAGGCTCTCCTCGTTCACCTTGATGCACATCTTGATGCGCAGGTCGGAGTGGTTGTCGATGTCCCAGGCGCTCGCGTGGCACACCACCTCGCGGTCGCGCGGCTTCGTGAACATCGAGCGGGTGAAGAAGGTCGCGGGTAGCGGCGGGAGGCCGAGCGAGGTGAAGAAGGCCTCGCCGGTCCTCACCATCCGCATCGGATCCCACCCCTGCGCCCGGAGCGCCTGGTCCACGTCCATCCGCGCGACGCCCGGGTAGGGCTCCACGAGCGGGTAGGTGTTCTCCCAGGTCTGCGCCCACATGTTGCCGAGGAGGTGGGCGGGGATGGGCGCCCCGGCCCGGACGCGGTCCTTCCCGTACGCGGCCTGCAGCCGGCTGCGCACGTAGCAGTGGAGGGCCTGGTAGAGCGGGCGGAGCTGTCCCCAGAGCCGGTCGAGCTCGGCCCGGAACGCCTCGGGGGGCATGTCGTAGCCGGAGCGCCATTGCTCCCCCACGTCCGCGAAGCCGATCTCCCGCGCGCCGCGGTTCGTGAGCTCCACCATCCGCCGGTAGAGCGGCTTCATGGGCGGGGCGACGGTGCGCCAGCCCGCCCAGGCGTCGAGGAGTTCGTCCCAGCTGCGGCTCGTCGCCATCACGTCCTCGAGGTCGCCGAGCGAGCGACAGGGCCCCCGCCCGTCGGCCCCGCACCACTTCCCCGCGCCGTAGAGGGCGGTGAGCTTCGCGACCGACCCGGCGAGCTCGGCGCGCTCCCCCGGGTCGCTCGGGGCCGGCGGCGGCTCGGTGACGAGCCGCAGCAGGTCGAGCTGTCGCCGGGTGGAGGGTTCGAGGGTCGCCCCCCGGTAGGACAGGGACCGACGGGCGGCGCGGGAGAGGAGCGCCATCAGGTCCTCCTCCGCCCAGGCGTTGAGCCGCTCGGTGTCGTAGGTGATGAAGGTCTTGCTCACCCAGTCGGCGGTGTTGGCGCGCAGGGAGAGGCGGCGGAGCTCGGGCTCGAGGTCGTCGAGGAAGCTCTTCGCCCCCGCCGCCGACGTCCCCTCCCCGCTCCCCGCCACCCCCGGCCCCGGGGGCGTGGCGAGAAGGGAGCCGAGGAGCACTGCGGTCGCGAGGTACGTCAAGGTTCACCGCCTTCGTGAGGGGAAGGGCTCGGCAAGATCGCGCGCTCTCCTCGCGGGGGCCTCGTTCCGGGAGGCGGGGAGCGGGCCTCTCACGGCGCCGGCGCGGCGGCGCCGCCCCGAGTGGCGCGCGCCTCCCGGAGCGCCCAGCCGGGGAGGTGCTCGGCGAGGAGGGTCATCTGCGCCGCCAGGCCGCCCTCGGCCACCGCCGTCACGACCCCGCGGACGCACCCCTCCCCGCTGAAGACCGGGGCGCCGAGGATCGCGCCCGGGAACCGCTCCGCCGGGCTCGCCGCGGACAGGGTCGGCCCCCGCGCCATCCCCTCGACCCATCGCATCCCGGGCGCGCAGACCGAGACCGGGGCGTCCGCGGCCGGCGAGAGCTCGGGAGGCGCCACCTCGAGACCGGCCACGAGCTCCCGGTTGGAGATGACCGGGTTGAGTTCGTCCGGCACCTCCAGCCCCGAGGCGGTCCGGGTCCGGAGGAGGGCCAGGTTCGAGTAGGGGTCGGCGAAGGTGACGATGCCGAAGGCCGCCTTCCGGGTCCCGGGGCGGCGCAGGCGCGTGAGCACCAGGATAGCCGGGGCGTCCGGGTCGGGGAGGTTCACCTTTCCCCTCTGCCGCTGCAGGCAGCGGCAGGAGGTGACGACGACGTCGTCCACGAGCCGGAACCCCATCCCGACGACCGGGTCTCCGTTCAGCGCGTCGACGATCTCGACGAGCGCCCCTGCGGCGCGATTTCTGTCGAAGGCCATCTTCCTCCCGCCCTCTCGGCGCCGAGGCGCCCCTGGGTCTCCCGCCCGGCGATGCTACCTCGACGGCGCGCCGCGCGCCCTCCGTCCCGCGCCGCGGCTCGTCGCCAGGGCCGGGAAGCAGCGCCAGGCCCTAGCGGGCGTGGGCCGGGC
>Ga0335080_10005005_pt1 | contig 13573 bp, 14 predicted proteins | sample Lox_Sample_34_FD_206720 | JGI IMG/M metagenome (GOLD analysis project Ga0335080, IMG submission 206720) | Soil microbial communities from Loxahatchee National Wildlife Refuge, Florida, United States - Lox_Sample_3.4 | ecosystem: Environmental > Terrestrial > Soil > Wetlands | place: USA... | reverse complement strand
GACCCGGCCTTCCCTGCGCGATGGTTTTAACGCTGCTCCGCGCTCTCTCCGGTGTCCATGACCTTTTAGTCACCGTCGCCTTGCGGGGCATCCCGCAAAACTTAGCGCCAGCCCAGGGGCGCCAAGACCACACGGCTTCGCCGTCCGCAACGACATCGCAACGTCAAACGATGTTTTGCGTCCATCGCATTTCCCGCCTCACGTTTGGTGACGAACGGCCGAAACGCCCCTCTTGCCGAGGCGGGATGGCGCGGATCATGCTGCTGATTTGGGCATTTCGGCAATCCAGAAGGCCTGCGACAGATTGGCACGACGGGCAGTTTGCGCATAACGTGCATGCGCAGTTTTCGCTTGGCTTGTCGGGCAAATCAGTGATTTGGCCGCCGGAATTGTCGTCCTCAATTTTCAAGATACCTGATTTGGACCTGAGAGTGGTCGAATAGCACGTGCGCCGGGCCGCTACCTGCTCAAGCCACATTCTTTTTTTCCTTGATGGGCTGAGCCACCAGCTTCACGCCGAAGGAGTTCACAATCCTGGCGATCGTTTCGAATTCGGGCTTTGTACTGCCACTGAGCGACTTGTAGAGGCTTTCCCGGCCGAGGCCGGTTGCTTTCGCGACGTTGGACATCCCCTTCGCACGCGCAACCGTGTCGATAGCCGTGCAAACAAAACTGGTATCGCCAGTCTCAAGCGCTTCGGTAAGGTACGCGGCAATTTGCTCCGGCGTCTTCAGATAGTCGGCAGCGTCGAATTTTGAGGTCTTTACCATCTTCAATAGCCTTTAAGTTCAGACGCCAATTCTTTGGCTCGCTTGATGTCCTTGTCGTGGGTAGACTTATTGCCTCCGCATAAGAGCAGGACAATTTCCCTACCAGTTTGTTTATAGTACACGCGATAGCCGGAGCCGTAGTCGATGCGCATCTCGCTGATGCCGTTTCCAACCGGCCTCACATCACCCGGATTGCCAAGTTCAAGACGCTGGATGCGCGTAAGGATTTTCGCAAGTGCCTTTGAGTCCCAAAGCTTTGCAAGCCACCCCTCGAACTCATCCGTTTTCCTGACCACCACCTGTATCCTATAGGATACAGGTGCCAAGAAGTCAACGGTGTGGGTTCACCACAGGCGCCGGCGTGGCATCGTGGGACGTCGGACAACTCGCCATCGAAGGTCGCGGCGGCCGACCCGTGCCAGACCGCCAGGGAGAAACCGGATGAAAGTAGCCGACCTGGTCCTGCCGGTGTTTGCGATCATCGTCACCGGCTGGCTCGCGGGTTGGCTCGGCTACATATCGCGCTCGCTCGCCGACGGGCTCGTCCATTTCGCCTACAACGTCGCAATGCCGGCGCTGCTGTTCGTGACAATCGCGCAGGAGCCGGCGCGGCGTCTCATGGAATGGCGCTTTCTGTTCGCCTTCGGAGGCGGCTCCATCCTCTGCTTTCTGTTGGTGTTCCTTGCGGTGCGCGCTGGATTGGGCCGCAGCCTCGCCAGCGGCACGATGCAGGGGATGGCGGCGGCGATGACCAATACGGGATTCGTTGCGCTGCCGATCCTTCACTCCATCTACGGCCAGCCCGCCGTCCTGCCCACCGCCATTGCAACCGTATTCGTGGCCGCGGTGATGTTCCCCATGACCGTCGTCCTCCTGGAAGGGGAAGGACATGGCGCGAAAGGACAGTCAGAGACCCCGATCGCGCTGGTGCGGCAGATCGTGCTCAATCCGATGGTGCTGTCGACGTTGATCGGTCTGGCGTGGGCGATCGCGGGCTGGCCTATTTCGGCGCCGATGGCGGCCTACATGAACATCTTCGCAGGCGCGCTCACGCCTTGCGCGCTCTTTGCCATCGGGCTTGGCCTGTCGATGGAAGACCTGCGCTCGAACCTTGCAGCCTCCGTCGTGCTCGCGACGGTGAAGCTCGTGGTCATGCCGCTGATCGTCTACGGCCTGTGTGTCGCCTTTGGCCTCGCACCGCTGGAGACGATCGTTGCCGTCATCTGTGCCGCGGTGCCGACCGCGAAGACCGTGTATATCCTGGCACGCGAGCACAAGGTGGAGGAGTCACTGGTTGCGGCCACGGTCTCGATCACGACGATGCTGTCCGTCGCGACGTTGCTGGGGTGGCTCTATGCTCTTTCTCGACTGGGGGTGCAGGCGGGCTAGAACAGGTCCGGCCGGGCAAAAGCGAGGGCGCGTCCACTTCCGGAGCAAGACGCCGAACGGTCGGCCCGGCCCTATCGCAAGGACCGTTTTGCCCGGCGCCCTACCCCTTCACCGCATTGACCTGCGCGCCAAAACCGTCGCGGTTGTAGATGTCGTCGCGGAATTGCACGACGCCGTCGGGCGTCGCCCACGCCGTGACATAAACCCAGTACAGCGGCACGGGCTTTGCGACCTTCGCGTCCTTGCGCTCGCCGGACTGGATCACCTCGTCGATCTCGGCGCGCGACCAGCCCGGCGTGTCCTGCAGAATCCAGTAGACCAGCTCGCGCACATTCTGCACGCGCATGCAGCCTGAGGAAGCGAAACGGAAATCCTCGCCGAACAGGTTTTTGGCCGGCGTGTCGTGCATGTAGACGCCGTGCGGCGACGGAAAATTGATGCGGATCGAGCCCAGCGAATTGAAGTTGCCGGCGTCCTGCTTGAACTTGTAGTTCACCGCTTCCGTCGAATACCAGTCGATCTGCGACGGCGGCTGCTCGTTGTTCTTCGCATCGTAAATGCGGATGTGGTTCTTGGTGAGATAGTCCGGCTCGGCCTGCATCTTCGGGATCAGGTCCTTGCGGACGATCGACACCGGCACGGTCCAGAACGGATTGAAATTGATCTGGATGATCTTGCTGTTGATGTCTGGCGATGGGCGGTCCGGCTTGCCCGCGACCGCGATGTGACGGGTCACGGCAACGCTGTTCTCGATCGCCTCGATCTGGGCCGCCGGTATGTTGGCAACCACATAGCGGTTGCCGAGATTGCCGGTGAGCGTCTTCAGACGCTGCGCATTGATCTTGAGCTGTTGCAGCCGCACATCCGCCGGCGCGTTGAGCGCGCGCAGCGTGGTATCGTGCACGATACCGTCGGGATGCAGCCCGTGACGCACCTGGAAGCGGCGCACGGCGGCGTCGACATAGGAATCGAACACCTGCGGATCGCCGGAGTTAAGCTCGAGATCGCCCGCGATCGCGAGACGCTTGCGCAGCGCCGGCATCGCCGCGCTCTTGACGCCGACGCGCGCGCCTTCCGCAATCGCCGGCACCTCGGGCCAGCCGCCCTTGGCGACGATCGCCTCGTAGTTCGCAATCGATGCTTCCGTTGTTTGCGCGGTCGACGGCGACAAGGTCGGCAGCGTCTTCTTCGGCAGTTTGACGTTGCGGGAGGCGTTGTCGAAGCCGGAATCGAGAGTTGAGTCCTGATTCTCCTGGATCAGCTCGTCCAGCATCTGTTCGGGCGTCTGCTTCTCGGCCGCATCCGCGGCGCGCGCAAGCGCGCCTGCGGCAAGCCCTGCCGAGGCGGTCAGAAATGTCCGGCGTGTAAAAGCGCTCCCCATGCACCTCTTCTAGCAAACCGTTTTTTGTCCGATAAGAGCGCAGGCACCGCTTTCGCAAATCTTTGATGTCCGTTCATTTTCGCGCAACGGAACCGGCCGATCGGTCGCGGTCAAAGCCCGGTATAGCCCGCCTTCACCGAATCGCTGCGGCCGTCGAGCTCGCGCAGATAGGTGATCCCGCACACCGCAAGCCGTTGCGGGTCGTGCTCGCCGGCCTCGAACAGCGTGGCCACGTATTGCGTCACCTTCGCACGCGCCTCTGCGCTTGCCTCCGGCGTGCGAGTCATCAGGAGATCATAGGTCTGCATGATGCGGTCGATAGCGGCTTGCATTGCGTCCTCCGGTCGATCGTCACCGCAGACAACGCGCAAGCGCCCAACAGGTTCCCTCAAAAGACAAGGCGCACCGAACCGGAAGGACCGGCCGATGCGCCCAAGGGAAGCTCTTTGAGACGGCCCGCCGGTCTTGTTGATCCGCCGGCTTGGCCGAATTGTCTCAGAGACGATAGAGGATCTGGTCGGTCCAGAACCGCTCGAGGCGATGCAGCGACTTGTTCAAGGTCGCGAACTCCTCGTTCGAGATGCCACCGACCTGCTCGACCGTCTTGACGTGCTTCTGATACAGCGACTCGACGATGCGGCGGATCTCCTGGCCTTGCGGGGTCAGGCGAATGCGCACCGAACGACGATCGACACGCGAACGCTGATGATCCAGGAAGCCGAGCTCGACCAGCTTCTTCAGATTGTAGGAGACGTTGGAGCCGAGATAGTAACCGCGCGTGCGCAGCTCGCCCGCGGTCAGCTCCTTGTCGCCGATGTTGTAGAGCAGGAGCGCCTGCACCGAGTTGATGTCGGAGCGACCCCGGCGATCGAACTCATCCTTGATGACGTCGAGCAGGCGGCGATGCAGCCGTTCCACCAGCGTCAAGGCTTCCAGATACAGCGACTGAACCGGCGACTGGCCGGGCGTACGCTCGGCAGCTTCCGCCGCCGTAGCAACGGCTTTCATCATGACACTTCCCCTGTTGTCGTTTTATCGACTTATTCGACGAAACTTTTGTCCCGCCTGATTGCGCCAACGTAAGGGGGGCATTTGAAGATCAGCTTAAATAAGAGAATAAAGAGAGAATGAATTTAAGACAGTGAATCGCGGATTAAGCCCATGAATATAGGGCTTTTTGCAACATTCCATTGACGCTGCGCAGGCGATGTTCACGCTCCGTGCGACTCACATGTCGCATTCCAAAACAGGCGGGTCGCGGTTCGAAACCGGGACGCAACAGATGTGGCGCCACGTTTAAGACCGTAAAAACCTTAAAGAGGATTCACCTAAAATTTGAGGCAGGTGTGCCTGATTACGGCGGGCGTTCGCGCGCCGCCATCCAGGCGAGCGCAAGATAAGCCGCCAGCATCAACGCTTCGACCGCCACGACCACGAGGCTGCCGCCATAGATCCCGGGAAACATCAGCTCGATGACCGCCATCGACACCACGGTCGTGAGCCACACCACCGCGCCCCAGGGCGTCGCAAGCCACAGGCCGACCGCGGCGACGAGCTCGATCACCGCGAAATAGATGGTGGCGGCCTGCCAGGCCATCGGCTGGTTCTCGAACGCCTCTTCCTCGCCGCCGACAAAACCGGTGACCTGCGCCCAGTGGTAGAGGCCCTTGACGATCGAGAGCAGAGCCATGATCCGCAGGAACAGCACGAGCCGCTGCGTCCAGACATTTTCGTCGCCGTCGATCCGCTCGGTCGACAGCGCCGCCGCCATGGCGTCCCGCGCTCCCTCGCGCGACGAGGGGTCAGACATGTCGGCTGTCGTTCATGATCGCAAGTGTGCCCGGACCAATTGGAGTTTGCGATGAGTTTTGGCGTCTCGGCACGGCAAAATCAATCCTCTCAAATCGGCGGACCGGTGTTAGAATTGGACAAATTCCAACCGTACTTTGAGGAGATCCGGCAAATGGCGATCAAATTCGGGCGTCCGATCGAGATGCGCAATGTGTCGCCGAAAGATACCACCGGCTCCCCTGCCCTCGATCTGACGGTTCGCCCGCGCCGCAACCGCAAGGCCGAATGGGCGCGGCGGCTGGTGCGGGAGCATGTGCTGACTGCAGACGACCTGATCTGGCCGCTGTTCATAGCCGACGGCCACAACAAGCGCACTGCGATCGCGTCGATGCCGGGCGTCGATCGCCTCTCGGTCGATCAGGTCGTGCGCGAGGCCGAGCGCGCGATGACGCTGAACATCCCCTGCATCGCGCTGTTTCCCTATACCGAGCAGTCGCTGCGCGACGAGGAGGGATCGGAAGCAGTCAATCCCGAGAACCTCGTCTGCCAGTCGGTGCGCGCGGTCAAGAAGGAATTCCCCGATCTCGGCGTGCTCTGCGACGTGGCGCTCGACCCTTTCACGAGCCACGGTCATGACGGCCTGCTCGAAAACGGCAAGATCCTGAACGACGAGACGGTGGCCGTGCTGGTGCGGCAGGCGCTGGTGCAGGCCGAAGCCGGCTGCGACATCATCGCGCCCTCGGACATGATGGACGGGCGCGTCGGCGCGATCCGCCAGGCGCTCGACCGCGCGGGCTTTCTGGACGTGCAGATCATGGCCTATGCCGCCAAATATGCCTCCGCCTTCTACGGCCCGTTCCGCGACGCCATCGGCTCGGCCAAGACGTTGACCGGCGACAAGCGCGCCTATCAGATGGACAGCGCCAATTCGGATGAGGCGCTGCGCGAGGTCGAGCTCGATATCGCGGAAGGAGCGGACATGGTCATGGTGAAGCCCGGCATGCCCTATCTCGACATCGTGCGACGGGTGAAAGACGCGTTCGCCATGCCGACCTTCGCCTATCAGGTGTCGGGCGAATACGCGATGATCGCGGGCGCTGCCAACAATGGCTGGATCGACGGCGAACGCGCCATCATGGAGAGCCTCATCGCCTTCAAGCGTGCCGGTGCCGACGGCGTGCTCACCTATTTCGCGCCGATGGCGGCTGAGAAATTGAAGGCGCGGGGCTAGCCGCCCAACCGTCATTGCGAGCGCAGCGGAGCAATCCAGAGCCCAGGACTGGATTGCTTCGTCGCTAACGCTCCTCGCAATGACGGTATCTCGGCTGTGCTGAACATTATTACGTCGCGGGAAAATTGCGGTTCCGTCATTGGACAAGGCCTTGCAACCGCCCTCCCGTTTCCCATGTCCTGTCGCGGGAATGCGCGCCTTGCGGGCGCATGGAGGAGATCATGGCGTATACCGGTTCGGGCAATCCAGGCGGCGGCTGGCAAAATTCCGGTGGGCCCGCCTATCAGCATGCCTTCGACCCTGATCTGGAGCCTGAGCTTTTCCGCGGCGTGCCGACGCGGCGCGTGGTCGCCTTCATCATCGACGTCTTGATCCTCTCGGTGCCGGTGGCGCTCGCCATCCTGTTCATCGCAGTGTTCGGCCTCGTCACGCTTGGTCTGGGCTGGGCGCTGTTCTGGCTGGTCTCGCCCGCCTCGATCATCTGGGCGCTGGTCTATTATGGCGCCTCGATCGGCGGCCCGCATTCGGCGACCATCGGCATGCGGGTGATGGACCTGGAGTTGCGCACCTGGTACGGCGCACCCGGCTACTTCCTTTTGGGTGCGATGCACGCGGTATTGTTCTATATCTCGATCTCGGTGTTGACGCCCTTTGTCCTGCTGATCGGGTTCTTCAATGGCCGCCGCCGGCTGTTGCACGATTTCGTGCTCGGAACCGTGGTTATCAACAACTCGGTCCGCGCCCAGGTGGCCCAACCGGCGCGACCCTATTAAGCCGAACTAAAGCGATTGACCGTTACGCTCGGGGGCGCGATGCTGTTTATCGCACTTCGCCTCCGGAGGCTGCCGAAAGTCCGTGACCCAGCATTCGCGTGACACCCCGCAATTCTACCTGACTGCGCCCTCGCCCTGCCCCTATTTGCCGGGCCGGCACGAGCGGAAGGTGTTCACGCATCTGGTCGGCGACAAGGCGGGCGATCTCAACGACCTGCTCACCCATGGCGGCTTCCGCCGGAGTCAGTCGATCGCCTATCGGCCGGCCTGCGACCAGTGCCGAGCCTGCGTCTCGGTGCGCGTCGTCGCCAACGAGTTCCGCCCGTCGCGCAATTTCCGCAAGATCCTGGCCCGCAACGCCGATATCGTCGGCGAGCAGCGCAGCGCGGTGCCAACCTCGGAGCAATATTCGATCTTTCGCGCCTATCTGGACGCGCGCCACCGGCACGGCGGCATGGCCGACATGACGGTGCTGGACTACGCCATGATGGTGGAAGACAGCCATGTCGAAACCCGCATCATCGAATACCGCCGGCGCGGCGACGACAGCGGTCTGTCCGGCCGCGGCGAGGAGCTGATGGCGGTGGCGCTGACGGATGTGCTGTCCGACGGGCTGTCGATGGTCTATTCGTTCTTCGAGCCGTCCGAGGAAAGCCGCTCGCTCGGCACCTTCATGATCCTCGACCATATCGCACGCGCCAGGCGCCAGGGCTTGCCTTACGTCTATCTCGGCTACTGGATCGAGGGCTCCAAGAAGATGGACTACAAGGGCCGCTTCCTGCCACAGCAGCGGCTTGCGCCCGCGGGCTGGCTGCGCATCGACGCATCAGATGATGCCGCAAGCGAGCCGCAGGATTGATCCGGGAAATGTGAATAGGGAATGGCGAATGGCGAATGGAAGGACCTCCATTCGCCACTCGTCATTCGCCACTCACCAATTCAAGTAATCCCACATGAGCTTCGCGTTCAGTGCGATGATCGCGGCGGCCGTGAGCGTAGCCAGCGCCGTGAGCCAGCGCGGCGCCACATAGGGGCCCATCTTGGCCTTGCTTGCGGTGAACATCACGAGCGGCACCACCGCGAATGGCAATTGCAGGCTGAGCACGACCTGGCTCAGGATCAGAAGCTGCCCGGTCGCTTTCTCGCCGGCATAGATCGTCACGACCACGGCGGGCAGGATCGCGATGATCCGCGTCACCAGTCGTCGCAGCCAGGGCGCGATGCGAAACGTCAAGAATCCCTCCATCACAATCTGGCCAGACAGCGTCGCGGTGATGGTCGAGTTCAACCCGCAGCACAGAAGCGCGATTGCAAACAGCGTCGGCGCAAGCGTCGAGCCGAGCAGTGGCGCGAGAAACGCGTGCGCCTGGTCGAGCTCGGCGACATCGGTCTTGCCGGCATGATGGAAGGTCGCGGCCGCGAGAATCAGGATCGAGGCGTTGATCACGAAAGCAAAGCAGAGCGCAATCGAGGAATCGATGGTGGCGAGCGTGATCGCCTCGCGCTTTTCTTCGGGAGTGTCGCCGTAACCGCGCGTCTGCACCAGACCCGAATGCAGATAGAGATTGTGCGGCATCACGGTCGCGCCGAGAATGCCGAGCGCAAGGTAGAGCATCTCGCGATTGGCGACGAGATTGCGGCTTGGCAGAAGCCCGCGGATCACTTTGCCCCAGTCGGGATCGGCGAGCGCAATCTGCACGGCAAAGCAGGCTGCGATCACGCCCAGCATCGCCACCACGAAGGCCTCGATCCAGCGAAAGCCGAACGCTTGCAGTGCGAGGATGAGTATCACATCCAGCGCCGTGATGACGACGCCGATCTCGAGCGGAATGTGAAACAGAAGATTGAGGCCGATCGCAGTCCCGATCACTTCGGCAAGATCGGTTGCGGTGATCGCGACCTCCGCCGACAGCCAGAGCGGCAGGGAGACCCAGCGCGGGAAGGAATCGCGGCAGGCCTGCGCGAGGTCGCGCCCCGCACCGACCCCGAGCCGCGTGCACAGCGATTGCAGGAGGATCGCCATCAGGTTCGAGATCAGCGCGACCGAAAGCAGCGCATAGCCGAACCTGGAGCCGCCGGCGAGCGAGGTCGCCCAGTTTCCCGGGTCCATGTAACCGACGGCGACGAGATAGCCGGGACCCAGAAAGGCGAGCAGCTTGCGCCCGAACGATCCGCCGCGCGCGGTGCGGACCGAGCCGAACACGTCCGATAGCGAGGGCTCGCCACGGCTGCCACGCCAGCCGGGCGCCGCCAGCGAAGGCCCGACAGCAGGCTCCGCCGCCGGCGATAGATCAGAGGGTCGCGCATCCATGGGATACAGGATGCCTCAAATTTCGCTTTAATGCAACTCATTCGCAACTGCATCTGGTCGAATGTCTTGGGGCACCCGACCGCAAACCAACGAAATTGACTCCTCGCCTCCTTCTAATGCCCGGCACGGTGTGCGGTAGCGCGGCCTGCCCCCACGGCAGAAGCGACGCACCACCCGATTTCCGTCGCCGCAAGCAGATGAAAATCGCGACGCCGCGCCTGGAACGACCTTGCTTTTTGCCGCCCATCGCGTCCGCGGCCTGTCGGCAAGCGGGTGGGTTTGACCGCGCCTGGTGAGGACAATGTCGACCAATCGACACTCTCCAGGGAAATTCGCCAAATGTCAGCTCCTGCCCTCCGGTTACCTTCGACCTTCAACCGCCTGGCCTGGTCCAATCTCGCCGCACAATCCGCCGAACAAATTGCGCTTGCGGCTGCGCCTATCGTGGCCGTCCTGTCGCTCGGTGTCGGCGAAGGCCAGACCGGACTGTTGCAGACCGTCCTCACCCTACCTTTCGTGCTGTTTGCGATCCCCGCGGGCCTGCTCACCGACCGCCTGTCGCGGCGCAGGTTGATGGCGGGCGCGGAGGCGCTGCGCGCCGCAGCGCTCGCAGCAATCCTCCTTTCGATCTGGCTCGGCTGGCTGACGCTGCCGCTTCTGGCGCTGCTTGGCTTCGTGGCCGTGTGCGGCACCGTGACCTACAGCGTCGCCGCGCCTGCGCTGGTGCCCTCGCTGGTCTCGCCCGACCTGCTGGCTGCCGCCAATGCCCGGATCGAGCTGGCGCGCACGGTCGCCTTTGCGAGCGGCCCCGCCCTCGGCGGCCTGCTCGTGGGATCGACCGGTGCGGGGCCTGCATTCGGCGCCGCCGCTCTTCTGTCGTCGCTTGCCGTGGTGCTGCTGTCAGGACTCCACGAGCCCGCGCGCGCTCCCGCGCCACGACGGCATCCCTTGCAGGAGATCAGGGAAGGCGCGGCTTTCGTCCTGCATCATGCCTTGCTGCGTCCGCTCTTCATTACCCAGTTCGTCTTCAATGTCGGCTGGTTCGTGATGCTTGCGGTGTTTGTGCCCTACGCGGTGCGCCATCTCGGCCTCTCTGCGACCGGCGTCGGCTCGACGCTTGCGATGTACGGTGTCGGCATGGTCGTCGGGGCGCTCTCTGCAACACGCCTGATGCGCCATCTTGCCTTCGGCACGGTGGTCGGGCTCGGTCCGGTCACCGGCCTCATCGCCTCCGCCGTCATGGCCGCCACGACGTTGATCCCGACGCCGCTGCTTGCAGCCTTGAGCTTCTTCCTGCTCGGTGTCGGGCCGATCCTGTGGGTGATCTCGACCACGACCTTGCGGCAATCGGTGACGCCGCCCCGATTGCTTGGCCGGGTGTCCGCGATCAACATCCTGAGCTATGGCGCGCGTCCGCTTGGATCGGCGATCGGCGCCGTCATCGGAGGTTTCCATGGCGCGGAAGCCTGTCTCTACATCGCGGTCGTACTGTTCGGCGCGCAGGCGCTGGTCATCCTGATGTCGCCGGCAGTGTCGTTGTCGCGGCAGCCGGAGATGGTCGGCGATGCGAAGCCGATGCGCGCCCGCTGATCGAGAAGGAATTGATCGCGCCGTCGCTCAATAAGAGAACGATGTTGTACCCTGCCCGCCCCTGGCGGGCATGATGCACCTGAAATCCATGGTGGCGATACCAGGTGCTTTCCCTTGCTGCTTTATATGATATGTATCATCTTATATCCAGCCCAGGGAGTATCCATGGCCGACCAGACGATTTCCACCGCAGCCAGCGCGCCGGAACCGGTGGCTTCCTCATCCTCGGCCGAAATCGCCGTTCTCGCCGCGCTGGCCGCGACTGGAACGCTTGCGACGAATATTCTCCTGCCATCGCTGCCTTCGATCGCGGCCTCGCTCAACGTTTCAAGTGCGGCGGTCACATCCGCCATCACGTTTTTTCTCGCGACCTTCGCCATCGGCCAACTCGTGGTCGGACCGATCTCGGACCGATTTGGCCGGCGCGCGCCGGTGCTGACTGGTTTTGCCGTGTTTGTCGCCGGCAGCATTTGGTGCGGTCTGGCCAACGACCTTCCGTCCCTGTTGGCTGGCCGTGTCGTGCAGGCGGCCGGCGCCTGTGCCACTTCCGTGCTGTCGCGCGCGATTGCACGCGACCTCCTGAGCGGCGCGGCGCTCGCGCGCGCGATGGCGTTGATCATGATCGCGATGGCAGCGGCCCCCGGCTTTTCGCCGCTGCTTGGCGGCGCGCTCGACCATGCTTTCGGCTGGCGTTACCAATTCGCGCTCGTCGCGGTGTTCGGCGCGGTGAGCGCGATTGCCTATGAGCTCGTTTTCGGCGAGACCCACCATGCAACACGGGTTCCGCTCAACCCGGCAACGGTTGCGAAAACCTATCTTCAGTTGACCAGGGATCGCCGCTTCCTCGTTCCTGCGGCGACCGTGAGCCTGATCATGAGTGCCTTGTTTGCGATGTTTTCCGCAGCGCCCCGTGTCCTGATCGAGGGGTTGGGATTTTCGCCGATCCAGCTCGGCCTTTTCTTCGCGGGCACCGTGATGATTGTTTTCGCGGCAGGGATGCTGGCGACGCGGCTTGCGCCACGCCTGGGGCTGGACCGTTCGATCCGGGACGGCCTGGGCATTGCTGCCGTCGGCAGCATCGCTGTGCTTCTGGTTTCGCTGTTCAGTCCAACCTTTCCTGCATTCGTCGCGGCGACCGGCGTGTTCCTGTTCGGCATGGGCATCATCAACCCGCTCGGCACGGCCCAGACCCTGTCTCCCTTCGGCGAGAGGGCCGGCGCGGCCTCGGCGCTACTTGGCTTCTGGCAGATGATGAGCGCTGCGATCGCAGTATGGCTTGCGTCAACGGTTTCGCATCAGGCGATGTTTGCCCTCGGAATAGTGTTGACGGTTGCTTCCCTGCTCGCGTCCGCGCTTTACAGCTTGCGTGCGAAGCAGGCTTGATTCGCCAGATACCGGTCACAGCTTCCCGTCATCGTCGTTCGCCGCAATGTCCAGGACGAGCGTGTCGGTATCCTGCGCGCGCCCGATGCAGCGCGTAGCAGCCGGTGGAGATAAGGTAGCGTCGGCGGTATCGTTGTCGCGGCAGCCGAGATGGTCGGTGATGCGCGGCAACGCGCTGCCCAAGCGCGATGACTGCGACCTGGGCAGCGCGCAAAGAAGGACAGTAATCCTGCCGGAAGCGCGATCCCTTGCATGGCATCGAACCCCGAGTCCGTCCAACCGCTCTTGAACCGACCGAGACCTTCGCGGTCGCAACTGGACGACAAGATTCCGACATCGCTCGGCTTCGGCGACGCTCGCGGGCCGGGATGCGAGCGGTCCAACTTGCCACCACAGATATTTGCAATTAAAGTTTGCACAAGCGCGGGACAGCAATTCGAAGAGGCGCGGGACGGCGATATCCCGGCCTCTTGATCAGGGAGAGCTGACCATGGCCAAGAAAGGCATTTTCAGGGACGCTGGGCAAACAGACGAAGTGGCTGACTTTTTTTACGCCCCGAATGAGTCGCTTGCACAAATGATCGTCGACGCGTGGGTCAATCCGGATTTCAAGAAATTGCTATTGCAGCATGGGAACACCAAAGCGCTGTTCGCAGAACGCGGGTTCTTTTGGAGCGGGACAACGAGGAACCCCGTCGTGATCTCGGAAGACGACTACAATAACGGCTATACCATGCACACTCATGATGAAATCGTCTTTGTGTTGCCGAACCATGACGGCAAGTGCCCGCCGGGCCAGAATCTTCTCGAGACGGCCCGCTTGCTGATGGCTGCTACGCCACACGGAATCTAGTGGATCAAATCTGACATTTGAATCCCGGAAGGGATTCCGTTGACGGCGATTGCATGCGACTTTGGCGCATGCGCACCGGTATTTCCATCATTGTTACCCCC
>Ga0335080_10005004_pt1 | contig 13575 bp, 14 predicted proteins | sample Lox_Sample_34_FD_206720 | JGI IMG/M metagenome (GOLD analysis project Ga0335080, IMG submission 206720) | Soil microbial communities from Loxahatchee National Wildlife Refuge, Florida, United States - Lox_Sample_3.4 | ecosystem: Environmental > Terrestrial > Soil > Wetlands | place: USA... | reverse complement strand
GCCTCTTCCAGGGACGCCGCGTCGGCCGACAGCCCGGCGACCGAGGTGTCGGCGAGCAGCCGGCCCTCGCCGATCACCACCAGGTGCCCGGCCATCAGCGCGATCTCGCTGATCAGGTGGCTGGAGACGAGCACGGCCCGGCCGTCGGCGGCCAGCGATGTCAGCAGGCCGCGGATCCAGTGGATCCCGGCCGGGTCCAGGCCGTTGACCGGCTCGTCCAGCAGCAGCACCGGCGGGTCACCCAGCAGCGCGGCCGCGATGCCGAGCCGCTGCGCCATGCCGAGCGAGAACGTCCCGGCCCGCTTGCCAGCGGCATCGGCCAGGCCCACCAGGCCGAGCACCTCATCCACCCGGTGGCGGCCGATGCCGTTGCTGGCCGCCAGCGCGGCCAGGTGGGCGCGGGCGCTGCGGCCCGGGTGGCACGCCTTGGCCTCCAGCAGCGCCCCGGCCTCACGCAGCGGCCAGCGCAGGTCACGGTAGCGGCGGCCGCCGATGAGGGCCTGCCCCCCGTCGGGGCGGTCCAGGCCGAGGATCAGCCGCATGGTGGTGGACTTGCCCGAGCCGTTCGGGCCGAGGAAGCCGGTCACCACCCCCGGCCGCACCTCGAAGCTGAGCCCGTCGACGGCGAGCGTGGCGCCGTACCGTTTGGTCAGATCCTGGATTTCGATCATGTGGCCACGCTAGGAACCCGCGGCGGCGGGCGGAACGTGGCTGCCGCCCGTCTTCACGTGGGGGATTTCCCCCAGGCGGCGTGGCAGGCGGCGGCGGGCCGGACGTTCGTGCCCACGCGCAGCGGATGGCCGGGAGGGGTTCCAGCCGATTCGATTATGTGTTTGAATACCTACGTGGCACGGGCGGGACAGCCGGATCGGCCAGGCCAGGTTCCCGCGCTGACCGCGACCGCCCAACCAGGGAGATGACATGTTCGCAGCCGCAGCTGGCGCCAGCCACCCGGCGGTCGCCGCGCTGCTGGGGCTGGGGGCGGCGGGGCTGGCATGTGCCGTGGTGGCCATGGCATGGAACGTGAACGCCCGGCAGATCCGGCTCGCCGAGCAGCTGGCCCGCCGCCAGTTCATCGTGACCGGCGGAGCGGGCGCAGCGGGCGCGGAGGGCAGCGCGGCGAACGGGAACGGCAGCGCGGCCGCGCTGAAGGAGGCGGCGGCCGGTGGCGCGGGGCCAGCGCTGGTGGTCATCGACGGGCCGGAGACCGTGGTCACCGGCGAGCAGGCGCGCTACCGGGTGCTGGCGGCGGGCGGCCGCACGGTGGTGTCATGGGCGGCCGGCGGCGGCTCGGTGACGCAGACCCCCGACCCGGCTCATCCCGACGAGCTGCTGCTGATCGCCGGTCAGCCGGGCAGCCTGATGGTCTCCGCGCGGGTGCGCGAGGGCATGACCGAGCACCGCGCGACCAAGCCGGTGACCGCCGTGGCGGACGTGACGGCTCCGGCGTCGCCGTTCCCGCTGCGGCTGTTCCTGCACGGGTGGGGGCTGGTCGTGGTGGCCATCCTGATCGTGGGATTCGCTGGCGCCCTCGCCGCGCTGGGCAGCTTCACCCCCGCCGACTTCATCGCGCTCGCCGCCCTGCTGGCCGCGCTGCTCGGCGTGACGGCGGTCGCGCGGGGGACCGGCGACCCGCCCAGCCACCCCGGCAGCGGGCCGCCCCGGCCCTGAAAGCCAGCCACCGGCAGCGGCCCGTCCGGCCCTGGGGTGTGCCGTCAGGCGGGCTGGATCAGGTCCCAGCGGTTGCCGTCACCCAGTACGGTGTCCTCCACCAGGTCGAACCCGGCGGCGCGTACGTAGAAGCCGATCGCCTCGTCATAGTCGGCGACGACCAGGGTGACCAGCCCGATGTGTGCCATCTGGCCATCATCGGCGATGACCGCGACAGCGCGCGCCACCTGCCCGTGTCACACTGCTGATGTGCCTGCCTCGGTCGACAACCTGGCCATCGTCTGGGCGTCGGTTGACCAGCTGTGCTCGGGCCTGCCGGACGGCCAGTGGGAGCTGCCGACCGGCTGCCCGGGATGGACGGTCAAGGACAACCTGTCCCACCTGGTGGACTACGAGGCCCGTGCCCTGGGCCGGCCTGCCCCCGCTCACGGGCCGGGCCCGCTGCCCCATGTGAAGAACGAGATGGGCCAGGCCAACGAGATCGGCGTGGACGCGCGCCGCCCACTGCCAGGCGCACAGGTGCTGGCGGAGTTCCGCCAGGTGACCGGCGAGCGGCTGGCGCAGCTGCGCTCGCTGACCGGGCCGCAGCTCGCCGAGCCGGTGGTGACCCCGGCCGGGCCGGGGACGATGGCGGAGATGCTCACGCTGCGGGTGATGGACAGCTGGATGCACGAGCAGGACATCCGCCGCGCCACCGGCTGTCCCGGGCACTCCAGCGGCCCGGCCGCCGGGGAAGCCCTGGGATATCTCACCCGTTTCCTGCCATACGTGGTGGGCAAGCGTGCCGCGGCGCCGGAGGGTTCCAAGGTGGTCTTCCGCATCGGCGGTTCCGCCCCGGTCGCGGTCCAGGTGACCGGCGGCCGGGGCGTCCAGGCGGCCGATCCGGACGGCGCGACCGTGACCATGGCGATGCCGGCGGCCACCTTCGCGGCGCTGGTCGGCGGGCGCTCCGATGTGCCGGATGACGTTGACATCACCGGCGACCGCGAGCTCGGCCAGCGGGTCCTGGAGTCAATGGGCTACCTGCCCTGACCGCCGCGCGGGCGTGAGCGCCCGGTTACCGGCTGCCACGGCCGCCGGGCGGGAAACCTGCCACACTGGCGGTCAGTGACCGCAGACCAGAGCGAACCGTGAGGGAAAAGCGATGGAAGTGACAGGCGCGGCGGAACGCCCGAGCACCCGCGGGCCAGCGGACTGGTTCACCGGCGAGGTGTGGACCGACGAGATCGCCTTACTGCCCGACCCGGGCCTGGTGCGTGCGCTCCGGGTGCACTTCACGCCCGGTGCCCGGACCGCCTGGCACGTGCACCCGCTCGGCCAGGTGCTGCACATCGTCGAGGGCGTCGGCCGGGTCCAGGGCGAGCACGGCCCGGTCCGCCAGGTGCGGCCGGGTGACACCGTCATCGTCGGGCCGGGGGAACGGCACTGGCACGGCGCCGCGCCCGGCCACCTGATGTGCCACCTCGCGATCCAGGAGCGGGACCCCGCCACCGGCCAGACGACGATCTGGCACGAGCACGTCACAGACGAGGACTACCGGGCCGCGCCCGGCCAGGACTGACCCCGCCCGGCGGGGCCAGCGGGCGGGCCGTGGTTTTCGCACCGCAATCGGCCCCCCGGCCGGCCACCCGGTGCTGGACACCGAGTCCTGATTGGCCTCACCGGATCACGGCGGTTTCAGCGGAGTTCCAAGTGGTTGAGCGGCCCGGCGACGTGGCCCGGGTTGCCCTGCTGTACGACATACTGGAGGCGGAGGCACTGTCCCCGCGGGCCTCCGTCGATCTGGCTAGGAAGGCGATCGAGAGATGGACCTGACCGGCGCCACCTGGCACAAGTCGTCCTTCACCGGCGGGACCGATGGCGCCTGCGTGGAGATCGCGTTCGTGGCCGGCTCGAAGGAAGGCAGCGACCACGTGGTGGCCATGCGCGACAGCAGGCGGCCCGACGGCCCGGTGCTGGTCTTCACCCCGGCCGAGTGGCAGGCCTTCACCCTCGGCGTCCAGGACGGCGAGTTTGACCTGGCCTGACCGTGCCGTGCGTCTCCCGCGGTGGGTAACCTTCAGCGGCTCAAGCTCGTGCCCTCACAGGGGCGGGGATCTGAACGGCTCCTTGCTGGGCTCCCGGTGACGGGCCGGCTCACCCGCCGGCCGGGCGGGGCGGCGCGGCTGCGGGCGCTGCTGGAGTCCGGGCAGACCATCGTCGCGCCGGGAGCCTTCGACCCGCTGGCGGCCCGGCTGGTGGAGGAGGCGGGGTTCCCGGCCGTGTACATGACCGGGTTCGGGACCTCGGCGGCGCTGATCGGCCGGCCGGACGTCGGCCTGCTCACCATGACCGAGATGGCCGCCAGCGCCGGGCGGATCGCCGACTGTGTCGACATCCCGGTGATCGCCGATGCCGACACCGGCTACGGCAACCCGCTGAACGTGATCCGCACCGTCGGCGCCTACGAGGCGGCGGGGGTCGCCGGGATCCACATCGAGGATCAGGTGGCGCCGAAGAAGTGCGGCCACATGGAGGGCAAGCTCGTCATCGGCGCGCAGGAGATGGCGGCGAAGGTCAGGGCCGCGGTCGAGGCGCGTGCGCAGCCCGAGTTCGTGATCATCGCCCGGACCGACGCGCGGGCGGTGGAAGGCCTGGAGCAGGCGCTGGAGCGCGCGCGGATGTACCGGGCGGCCGGGGCCGACGCGCTGTTCATCGAGGCGCTCGTGAGCGAGGCGGAAGTCCAGGAGGCGGCCCGGGCCTTCCCCGGTGTGCCGCTGCTGTTCAACTGGGCGGAAGGGGGCAAGACCCCGCCGGTCAGCCTCGCGCGGCTGACCGAGCTGGGATACCGGATCGTCATCTTCCCGATCAGCACGCTGCTGGCGGCCACCGCCGCCATGCGGGCGGTGCTCGGCGAGATCGCCCGCTCGGGCACCCCGGCGGCGGCGCTGGCCGGGCTGCCGACGTTCGGCGAGTTCGTGGACTTCATCGGCCTGCCGGAGGTGCGTGAGGCGGAGCAGCGTTACGCCACCTGACGCACTCCGGGGGCGCCGGGACTGCCCGGTGAGGCGGGGCCGCCCGTCGGTCCCGCCCGGTTCATTACCCGGGGGCAGCGGGGCCGGCCGGGCCGGGGGTGGACCCGCTGGCGCCACTGGCGGGGGACTTGCCGGTGCCGCCTGGGGCGGGCCCGCTGGCCTGGGAGACAAGCTGTCTCTTGTCGTGCAGCACCTCCAGGACGACGCTGCCGTCCACGGTCTCCTTCTCGATCAGCCTCGCGGCCAGCCAGTCCAGCTCGTCGCGGTGCTCGTTCAGCATCGTCACCGCCCGCTCCTCGGCCTCCCGCAGCAGCCGGGATACCTCCTGGTCCACGACCCGCTGCGTCTCCTCCGAGTAGGGCCGCCGCAGCCCGTCCTGGACCGGGCCGCCCAGGTACTGGCCACCCTGGTCGGAGTAGCCGACCGGTCCCAGCGCGGGGGAGAGGCCGAACTCGCGCACCATCCGGACCGCCAGCTGGGTGGCCTCGGCCAGGTCGTTCGCGGCGCCGGTGGAGCCGTGCCCGAACACGACCAGCTCGGCCGCCCGCCCGCCCAGCCGGACCGCGAGCAGGTCGGTCAGGTAGGCCTCGCTGTAGAGGTGGCGTTCGACCTCGGGCAGCTGGTGGGTGGCGCCGAGCGCCATGCCCGCGGGCAGAATGGTCACCTTCGACACCGGGTCCGCGTTCGGGGACAGCGCCGCCACCAGGGCGTGCCCGGACTCGTGCACCGCCACCGACTGCTTCTCCTCCGGCAGCAGCACGTTCGAGGCCTCCCGGGTGCCGAGCAGGATCCGGTCCCTGGCCGCGTCGAAGTCGGCGGCGGTGATCGTGGTCCGGTTGTCCCGGATCGCGTTGATCGCCGCCTCGTTGATCAGGTTGGCCAGGTCGGCGCCGGAAAAGCCGGGGGTGCCGCGGGCAGTGACCGTCAGGTCCACGTCCGGGGCCAGCTTCTTCCCCTTGGCGTGCACGGCCAGGATCGCCGCCCGCTCGGTCTGGTTGGGCAGCGGAACGACCACCTGCCGGTCGAAACGCCCCGGCCGCAGCAGTGCCGGGTCGAGCGATTCGGGCCGGTTGGTGGCCGCGATCACGACCACCCCGGCGGCCTGGTCGAAGCCGTCCATCTCCGACAGCAACTGGTTCAGCGTCTGCTCACGCTCGTCGTTGCCGCCGATGGATACCCCGCCGCGGCGGCCGCCGATCGCGTCGATCTCGTCGATGAAGATGATCGAGGGGGCGCGCCGGCGCGCGTCGGCGAACAGGTCCCGGACCCGGGACGCGCCGACGCCCACGAACAGCTCGACGAACGCGGACCCGGTCACCGACAGGAACGGCACCTGCGCCTCGCCGGCGACCGCGCGGGCGATGAGGGTCTTGCCGGTGCCGGGCGGGCCGACCATGAGCACGCCCCGCGGGCCCTGCGCCCCCGCGGCCGCGTACCGCTGCGGGTCACGCAGGAAGTCCACCACCTCGCTGATCTCCTGTTTGACCCCCTCATAACCGGCCACGTCGGTGAACCGCGTGGTCGGCCGCTCCGCCTCGATGACCTTGGCCCGCGACCGGCCGAACCCGCCGATGCCGGACAGCTGCCGCTGGGCGGCCCGGCCGGTCCACACGAACAGGCCGACGATGAGGATCAGCCAGATCAGGCTCGGCAGCAGGGTCTCCAGCAGGCCGCCGCTAGCCTGGGTGGCGGTGATCTGGACGTGCTCGGCGTTCAGCTGCTGGGTGATCTGGGACCGGTCGAGCGCGGTCGGGAGCTGGCTGGTGAACTCCTTGCCGTCGGTGAGCGTCCCGGTCACCGCCCCGTTGCTGTTGATCGTGACCGACTTGACATCCCCGCTGGTCACCTTGTTCTGGAAGCTGGTGAACGAGTACTGGATGGTCGGGCTGCTGCGCAGCAGCGTCGGCCAGAACAGCAGCAGCAGCAGGATGAGCATCCCTATCGGGATCAGCCAGCGCCGCCAGGCCGGCGGTGGCGGGGGCGTGGGCTGAGATGGTTCCTTGGGCGGGCCGGGCTCGACCGAGCGCGACAGGTGCGTGTGGTCCAGCCGGATTCGCGTGATCATTGGGCTCTGACTCCTTCATGCCGGGCGCCGTCTGTGCCGCCCGGCCCGGGAAACCGCCACTGCCAGTGTGCCGCCCGGCAGCGGGTGCCCGCCACCACCGGCATCCGGGAGGCCGCACTATCCCGGTCGCCGCCGCGGCCCAGACGGGCAGGTGTGCCCCGCCCGGTGCGTCCTGCCAGCGGGCCGCGCACCCGGCCTGACGCATTTCTATAGGGTTTTCCCTATATTTCCGTGACCGCCGTCTGCTCTGACCCAGTCTTTACCCCGTGCGGGGCTCCCAGCTGAAAAAGCGCATCGCCAGCACCAGCCCGGCCACGCCCCAGGCGGCGACCACCAGCACGTCGGTCCAGTGGAAGGTCGTGCCGAGGAACCCGGCCTGCATCCCGTCGGCGAAGTGCTTGACCGGGAAGATCCGGGCGATCCACAGGATCCAGGCCGGGGTGTCGTTGCCGAACGGGATGAAGATCCCGGACAGGAACAGCAGCGGCAGGATGATCGCGTTGACGATCGCGGCCGAGGCGTCGGCGTTGGGGATCACGGCGGTGGTCGCGAGCCCCAGCGCGCAGAACGAGGCGGCGCCCACCACCAGCATCACGGCGAACCGCAGCAGGGTGAGCCCGGTCGGGATGTCGGCGCTGTAGAAGGCCCGGCCGAACGCGGCGGTGATCACCACCAGGATCACCGAGATGAACAGCGCGTGCACCACCCGGGCGCCCAGGAACGACCCGCTGGGCAGCGGCGTGCCGTTGGTCCGCTTGAGCACGCCGGAGTCGCGCTGGATCGTGGTCTGGATCGCGATGTTGTTGTAGCAGGCGGTGATCACCGCGAAGGACGCCATCGAGGCCACGTAGTAGGTGGCCGAGTTCACCGACCGGGTGCCGATGTGGACGGTGTAGTGGCCCAGCAGCGAGGTGAAGATCACCAGGAACATCAGCGGGAACGCGAAGGTGAAGAACGCGGACGCCGGATTGCGCCAGAACGACTTATTGACATAACGGACCTGCGAGGCGGTCATCGTCACCGCGCTCATGCCGTGGCTCCCTGGTCCTGCCCGGCGGGCGGGTGAACGCCCGCATCGTCATCGGTGCCGGTGAGAGAGAGGTAGACATCCTCCAGCGAGGGCCGGGTCACCTCCAGCCCGTCCAGGCTTACCTTCTGGTCGAGCGCCCAGCCGGTCAGCCGGTGCAGCGCGAGGGTGACGTCCTCGGGTGCGAACTCGGTGAAGCCGTCGGCCCCGGCCGGCCCGGCCAGGCCGGCCGGCGGGGTGGCGCCCTCGGGCACCCGGTACCGGATCCGGGCCCTGGCCAGCTCCCGGTTCGCGAGCGTGGCGGGTTCCCCCTCGGCCACGATCCGCCCGGCGGAGATGACCGCCACCCGGTCGGCGAGGTACTGCGCCTCCTCCATGTAGTGGGTGGTGAGCAGCACCGTCTTGCCGAGCGCGGCGAGGTTCTTGATCACTTCCCACGATTCGCGCCGGGCGGACGGGTCGAACCCGGTAGTCGGCTCGTCGAGGAAGAGCAGCTCCGGGTTGCCGGCCAGGGCGATCGCCACGTCCAGGCGGCGCTGCTGCCCGCCGGACAGCTTGTTCACCCGCGAGTTCCGCTTCTCCTCCAGCCCGACCAGGCTGATCACCTCGTCGACCGGCCGGGGATCGGGGTAGAAACCCGCGTACATCCGGACCGTCTCGGCGACGGTCAGGTACCGCTCCACCCCGGTCGACTGCAGCACGATGCCGATCTTGGCCTTCAGCGGGCCGCGCTGCCGGCCCGGGTCGTACCCGAGCACGCTCACCTCGCCGCTGTCGCGGCTGCGGTAGCCCTCGAGGATCTCGACCGTGGTGGTCTTCCCGGCGCCGTTCGGCCCGAGCAGGGCGAAGATCTCGCCCCGGCGGATGTCCAGGTCGACGCCGTTCACGGCCTGCACACCCGAGTAGGTCTTGACCAGCCCGCGCACATGCACCGCAGACGGCCCGCCACTGTCCGGCTGACCGCCCGATGTGCCGCTGTCCGGCTGACCGCCGCGTGCGCCGCCGGTCCCGGCCCTGCCTGGCAACGTGGCCATGCCCTCATCCCTGCCCGTCACTCGAAGCTCGCCCGCACCATTATCGCCCGGGCCGCGCCGCTCACTTCCGGATCATGTGAGTCAGAGGGGCGCGACGCCCGCATGGGCGGTGGGGCTCAGGTTTCTGAGCCGTGGAGGTAGCGCAGGGGGCCGGTGGTGGTGACGTAGCGGTCCATGACCCCGCCCACCAGGGTCGCGGTGCTGGCGCCGATGACGGCGCCGACCACGGTGTCGCCGGGATAGTGGACGCCCGTGTGGACCCGCGAGTACGCCACGGCTGCCGCCAGCATGTGCAACCCGAGCGCCAGCCCCGGCAGGTCACGGCCCACCGCGGAGGCGAAGGCGGTCGCCGACGCCGAATGCCCCGACGGGAACGACGTCGAGCCCGGCATCGTGACATACCGTTCGCCGGGCACGCCGGCACCGGCCCGGTCCGGCCGCCGTCGCGCGTAGAGGGACTTGGCACCCAGGTTGACCACGGCCGAGGTGACCCCGATGGACAGCACGCCCCGCAGGGCCGCCCGGCGCCCGGTCGGCCCTCCTGTGAGGGCGATGACGGCTGCGATGGCCAGCCAGAGCCGGGATTTGTCCGCCGCCTGGGACAGCCGCCGCAACGGCTCGTCCAGCGTGGGGGTTGGCACCGAGGCGATCGCCTCGTACACGGCGCGGTCCACCGCGCCCAGCTGCCGCAGCGCCGCCTCGACCCGCGGCACAGCGCCCATCCGGCTCAGGGCCGCCTCCAGCCGCTGCCAGGCAGGAGTGTCGGCTTCCGTCAGCCGGTCGGCCAGCCAGTCAGCCCCGGCCATGGCGGGGCGGTCAGGTGGCGCGTCCCCGGCCATGGCAGGGCCGTCGAGCGGCTCGCCGGCACCCTCGCTGACCACCGGCGTATGGTAACACCGCGTACCGGAGCCACCCGGCTCGCCCGCCCCGGCCTCACCCAGCGGCCGCCGGTGTCCCGCTGGCTGCGCCCGCCCGGGCCGGTGGCTCGTGCGGCTGGTCAGGCCACCCGGACGCACGACCTGATCGGGCGGTGGTCCGAGCCGGCCGGTGGCAGCACCTCGCCGCCCTCGGCCCGGACGGACCGGCCGGTGAGCATCTGGTCGAGCTGCAGCAGCGGGCGGCTGGCCGGGAAGGTCCGGCCGCGCACCGCCGGGGAGTAGCCGACCGCCAGGCCGCTGACCGGCCCCGGCATGTTCAGGTCCCCGGCGATCACGGTCGGCACGGTGCTCTGCGCCAGCCGTCTCGTCAGCCGGACCAGCTGCACGGGGCTGAGGAGGCGATGTGTCAGGTGGGCGTTGACGACCCGCAGGCTTTCCCCCGACGGCGTGGTGACCGTGACGAGCTGGGCGGCACGGCTGACCGGGTCGCCCGGGAAGCGGCCGAGGTCCACCAGCTCGTAGCCGGTCACCGGCAGCGTCGTGAGCACCGCCATGCCCCACCGGCCCGGGCTGGCGTCGGGTGCGATGTGCAGGCTGCGCAGGTCGGTGTCTACCAGCAGGTCGGCGCCGATGAGCTCGGCGCCGAGCGCGTCCGCCGCTGCGGCGACAGGATCCGGCAGGCTGGCCGGCCGCCAGGCCTCCTGCAGCACGATCACGTCGGCCTTCAGCTGGCAGCACGCGGCCACGACGCCGAACGGCGTGCCGTCGGCGCCGTGCCCGCCGTGCAGGTTCATGCTGGCCAGGATCATGCGCGGCTGCCTTTCATGACGGTTCCCGGCATCGCCCGGCCTGCCCGGACGCTGCTGTGCCCGCCCCGGCCGGGCTGGGCAGGGCTGCCGACCAGGCTGCCACCCCGGGCCCGGCTGGGCCAGCGGGGTCTGCTATCTGGCAAGCCGCTGGGCGGCCATCCGGCCCGGCCCGCTGGGTAGGGGTAAGGGAACCAAGAGCCATCGGCGCAGAAAGGATCCCCTCATGTGCAAGCCTGGATCAGGGTGCTGCGGCTGCGGCACCACTTCCGGCGGGCTCGGCCTGGCTTGTGCCGCGCTCGCGATCGCCGGTGCGGTGAGCATGGCCGCGGCACTCATCAGCGACCTGCTGACCGTGGTCCTGGTCACCGTGTTCGGGGCCGCTGCCGCCGGGTCCATCATGCTGGCGGTCATCCTCTGGCGCAGCCGGGGCGTGGTGACCTGGCCCATGCGGCCACGGCTGCCTGCTGCGGGGCAGCGCCCGGCCGCGGTGGCTGCCGCCCGGCCCGCTATCCCCGCGCGCCAGCCGCTGGCCATCGAGGCCGCGGCGGCGCCGGCCTGCGTGCGGGTCGGCCTGCCCGCAGGCACCCCTGGGCTGGCCGTGGCACGGCAGCCAGCGCGGCTGCCCGGCCGCACATCTGCCGGCCTGCCGTCCCGGCCGGTGCCGACGGTTCGCCGCTGACGGGTCGGTGCGCAGCCTCTGTCCCAGCAGGCCTCACAGTAACGAGTCCGTGCCTTTCGTGACCATGGTGCTGCTCAAGGTGTCTGGGCCGGCGGAAAATACCCGGAGCTTGACGGGAACGCCGGATGAGCTGGTCGCCGAGGCGAATGGGGCCCGGATGAGGTAGGTAGCAGTGGCGCCACGGGTGAGCGTCGCCGGGCCGCGCTCGATAACCCAGATGGCCGTTGTCGCGCTGTTGGCGCTCATGGCGAAATGCGGTGTGATGTCATGCCCGGACACGTTCGTCGCCGTCACGGTGAGGACACCGATGCGCCCGTCGGCAGTCGGCCGGGTGACCGTCAGCCGGAGCGGCTGCGGCGTGCCGATCGCGATGACCAGGCACGCCACCACGGGCAGGAAGAGCGCTGTGACGACAGCGGCCCGCGCCCGGCTGCCCTGGCAGAGAGAGCGCTGCCGCCCGCGGGGCCGGTGAACGCGGGCGAACACCGCATAGTCGATGGTGAGCAGGGATACCACCCACAGGCCAGCGAATTCGAAGAAGTAGCCAGACTGGGACCGGGTGGGGAAGAAGAGAATCGTCCACGGCAGGATTGCGACCGCGGGCCCGAGCCTGGCGAAGAAAAGCCCGAAGCAGGCAAGCAGTGCGGCGGCGTACAGCAGGGCGGCGTACCCGTAGAAGCTGAGAGCCCCGCTGCCGCCGATCAGGTAATAGGAGATTCCGATCAGGCCCTGGCCGTTGGGGATCGCGCCCTGGGTCAGCGGCGAGCCGATCCCGCGCAGCCAGTCGGCGAAATTCCAGATCATGAAAGGAAGGTTGACGGCGGCGAAGATGGCGGCAGCGACGGCGGCGTACGCGTACGCCAGGCGCGCCGCCGCCCGGCCGGGCATGTCCGTACGGCGCACCAGGAAGATCGCCATCAGCAGAAACGGGGCGACGAACCAGGCCAACTGCTGGGTAGCAGCCGCCAGGCCAAGACAGGCGGCGCTGGCCCATCCGCTGGGCCCAAGACGGCCGCTGGCGCCGATCGACGTCCACCGGTAGAGAGCCAGCATGAGCAGTGGCAGCGCCACGATGGCCGGCTCGCCAGCGCGCACGGCCGGCTGGTAGATACCCAGGCCCAGGCAGATCATCGGCGCCACGGCCCGCCATGGCGACGGCAGGAGGAGAAACATCACGACCGCGGTGATCCCCAGGGCCGCCGCGCCGATGATCCCTGCGGTGGCAAGGCCCGGTGTGAACGGCTTCGCCAGCGCATCGAGGATCGCGGCCATCGGCGGGTACCCGAACCGGCCGACAATATGACCGGACATCGTCAGCGTGATGCCTGCATTCCGGTCGGTGAACGCGTGCGGCCACAGCTTCGCGTACGGGTCGGCCCGGTGGCGCAGGGCGGCACCCGCGAGGTCCGTCAGCGTGCCCTCATCGCCCGGATACGGTCGCTTGCTCCCGGCCGGGAACATGCGCGGGAACGAGGCGGCATAGAGGACCAGCGCCAGGCCGAGCACGCCGTACTCAAGCCGCCGCATGGAGGCAGGCCTGCGCAGGGTGACCGCGAGGACGGCGCACGACAGGATGCCCGCGTACCCGATCATCACCACGGCAGCTGTCCAGGGATCAGCCCAGGTCGCCTGGATGCCGATGAACAGGCTGATCGCCGCCACCAGGACGATGCCGCGCGACATCGTGCTGACCAGATCGGCCGCGGGCGCGAGCCCGTGGGCGGGCAGAAGCGCAGGCTGGCCGTCGGTGGCCGGCAGGTCCGTCCGATGACTGGTCTGTGAGGTCATCGGGTGCTGTCGCCTTGGGAGTTCCCCGCCGCCTGCCTCCGGGCCCTGGCCGGCGGGCTGCTGCTGCCGGGAATCCGCTGGGCGGGAGCGGTGCCGCAGCCAGCAGGCATGACGGCAGTGGTGGCGGTGATTCCCAGCATGACTACAAGACGCGCCAGGACGGAGGCGGGTTGACCCTCACACCTCACGCCTCTGCCTGCACCATCGGCCGGCAGCTTTGCCTCACGTGATACCCGGTGCCCACACCCCTACCTGTGCGCGAACTTCTAGCCGGAGCGGCAGCGCTACCGCTGGCGCTCCTGGTCGGGCACCCGTTCGGGCACCTGCCGCGCGGCCGATGGCGGGGACTGGTTGGTGCCCGGCGGCAGCCGGCGGGTGATCGCGAACGCCACCACAGCGACCGCGGCCGCGATGACGAACGCGGCCGCGATACCCAGGCGGAGGTTACCGCCTGCGCCAGCCGCCACGGCAGCGCCGCCCACGCCGATGCCGATGGCGGTGCCCAGCACGTCGGCCAGGTTCAGCGACGCCGACGCCCGGCCCTCCCGCCCGGGCGGGGCTTTCCGCAGCATCATCAGCGAGGTCGGCGCGTACGCAAGCCCCATGCCCG